>Ga0105047_10000958_pt1 | contig 50714 bp, 36 predicted proteins | sample MAT04_FD_78384 | JGI IMG/M metagenome (GOLD analysis project Ga0105047, IMG submission 78384) | Freshwater microbial communities from Lake Fryxell liftoff mats and glacier meltwater in Antarctica - MAT-04 (megahit assembly) | ecosystem: Environmental > Aquatic > Freshwater > Ice > Liftoff...
AAAGGGGGATTTCAGTTGCAATTCCAAAATGTTCAATTACTTCAACACGCCGGTGAGCCACCGGCATACGAGAATCAAAAACCTGAGGCCTGACGGGCCGACACAATCGCCAGTGTGTCGGCCTTTCAGGCCTCAGATTTTTGATTCTCGTAGGCGGGCGGCTCACGCCACCGGCATTGGATATGTCGGCCCTCCGGGCCTGAAGAGCGCAACTTCAAAAAGCGTAAGCGAGGGAACGAGTTAGGTACAATTCCCTCGCTCACACTTCGGACTGCAAAAGGCTTGATTTTCGCAGGTGGAACCAATCGATCTCATGCAAGGATTTCTTCCACCACGCGACCGTGTACGTCAGTTAGCCGGTAATCACGACCGCCGTAGCGATACGTGAGTTGTTCATGGTCGAACCCCATCAAGTGCAGAATCGTCGCATGGAGATCGTGAACGTGAACTTTGTTTTCGACGGCATGCCAGCCGTATTCGTCAGTAGCGCCATATACCATGCCTCGGCGAATGCCGCCCCCTGCCATCCACATTGTGAACCCGAAAGGATGATGCTCGCGACCATTGTTTCCTTCCGCAGTAGGCGTCCGCCCAAATTCGCCGCCCCAGAGGACCAGCGTGTCATCCAGCAGGCCGCGTGACTTGAGATCGATCAGCAGCGCGGCGATCGGTTGATCAACTGCGCGGCAGCGCACGGGGAGATTCTCACGCAGGCCACTGTGGTGGTCCCAGGCGTTGTTTGCCGGTGCGTCGAACAACTGCACAAAACGTACGCCGCGTTCGACGAGTTTTCGCGCCAGCAGGCACTGTCGGCCGAACATTTCCGTGGCGGGCTGATCGGTGCCGTAGAGCTTATGCGTAGCTTCGCTCTCGTCGGAAATGTCGAATGCCTCGGGCGCTTCCTGTTGCATGCGAAAGGCAAGTTCGAACGAGGCGATCCTCGCATCGAGCTGGCTGTCGATCACTCGATCCTGCTTATGTAGCTCATTGAGGCGGCGGATTGCGTCAAGTTTCTCTCTCTGTGGCGTCGCGTTACTGGAGGGATCAATGAGATTTGCGATCGGATTTTTGAGATCACGAACCAGCGTTCCCTGGTAGGCACTGGGCAGAAAACTCGAAGCCCAAAGTTGCGCTCCCTGAAACACGGCTGCCGGACTGACCACGACAAATCCGGGAAGGTTTTGATTCTCGGTCCCCAGTCCATACGTCAACCATGAACCCAGACTTGGCCGGGAAAAAGCCTGCTCGCCGGTACACATCTGGAGAGCGGCTCCAGTATGGTTGATATTGTCAGCATGCATGGAGCGAATCACGCAGAGATCGTCGATACACGACGACAAATGCGGCAACAATTCGCTGACTTCCGTGCCGCACTCTCCGTGTCTGCGGAACCTCCACGGCGAAGCGAGCAGGTTGCCGGTTTTCGTCCGTTCGAGCCTGGGTTTCTCAAACGGTAATGGCTTGCCGTTTTCTTCGGCCAGTCGCGGTTTCGGGTCGAACAGATCGACATGCGATGGCCCACCAGGCATATAGAGAAATATCACACGTTTCGCTCGCGGCAAATGGTGCGACGGACGAACTGCATATGGATGTGCGGCGCGATCCGGTTCACCTGCTGCCAGCATGTCGGCAAGCGCCAGCATTCCGAAACCACAACCGGTTCGAGCCAGCAAGTTGCGTCGAGAAATGAGGGGATAGTTCGTCATGTTCATGGTCTCTGGGCAATCGTCCTCAATCAATATAAACGAATTCATTGGTACATAGCAGAATGTGAGCGAGGTCAGCCCAAACTGTGTTTGGATCGGGCAAAGACGTATCTTTCACAAGTTGCTGCGCGAGAACAGTCTCAGCGGCGGTTGGCGATCGATTGAAGAGCAAGCGGTATGCATACTGGATTCTCGCAGTCGCGAAGTTCGGGACATCAGTGGGCACATCACGGATAAGTCGTTTGGCCAGATGCTTTGCCTGCGCCAGCGTAAAACTGTCATTGAGCAGAAACAATGCCTGAGGAGCCACCGTACTGACGTTGCGTTTTTCGTCCGATGCGTCCGGGTTCGCGGCATCAAACAACATCGCGAAACTGTTGCGATCCCAACGAGCAGTCTGTACGTACAATGATCGTCGATCGATCGACAGATCGTTGCTGGCGGGACCGCCCTGTGTAAAATCCAGCCGACCGCTGGTGAAGAGCATTGCGTCACGTATCGCTTCCGCTTCGAGGCGGTGAGCTGGAAATCTTCCAAGCCAGAGGTTGTCAGGATCTGCCGAGATTTGGTCCCGCTGTACGACGCTGCTTTGTCCATAAGTCGCCGAGAGCAGAATCCGGCGATGCAGCTTTTTCAGCGACCAGCCGTCTTCGACAAATCGCGACGCCAGCCAGTCGAGCAGCGCCGGATGCGAGGGTGGTTCCGACAACAGACCAAAGTTGTTCGGCGTGCGGACGAGACCCGATCCAAAATGCCACTGCCAGACACGATTAACGATTACTCGTGCAGTGAGCGGGTTCTGTTTTGAAGTGACCCAGTCTGCGACCTGGCGACGGCCGCTGCCGCTGGAAATTCGAGGTTGTTCGTCCCCCTCGAAGAACGATGGCATGCGCCGTGGAACGATGGGTCCCAGCCGTGTGTAGCTGCCGCGAATATGAATCGGCACATCCTGGATGCCAGGGAACAAACCGCCGGGTGTGCCTCCCTCGGCCGCCGCTTCGGCCAGAGGCGGCTCTGGAAGAAGTTCGCTCTGCAGACTGTCTCGCTGCGAAACCAGTTCCTGGCGTTCAGGATCATCATCTGGCGGTTTCGGGGTTTTCTTGTCCAGCTCCGTCAACTTCGCCTGGACTTCGTTCAGTGCCTGCAGTTGCTCGCGGCGTTTTGCAAGGTACGCTTTGTCAACCAGCGGTACACGATTCAGCGTGTATTCCCCGCCCTTGATGCCGAGTTCCTGCAGAATGTGTGTGCTGTAAAACACTCCGGCCAGCGCGTAATAGTCTTCATGGGAAATCGGATCAAATTTGTGGTCGTGACACCGGGCACATCCGATCGTCAGTCCCATGAATGCCTTGCCAATCGTATCGATGTTGTCATCGACCATGTCGCTGACCATTTTTTCTTTGTCAGCATCCCCGCGATCCCACGAGCCGTTTGTGAGGAATGTTGTGGCGACAAGACCGTCGGCATAAAACTCCCCGCCCGCCGGGTCAGGCAGCAAATCTCCGGCTATCTGGTGCATGATGAATTCGTCAAACGGAAGATCCCGATTGAACGCCTGAACAACCCAGTCGCGATAACGCCATGCCTGCAATGGATCGCAGGACGCGGTGCGTGCCTTTGGATCTCCATCGTGGTAGTCGGCGTATCGAGCAATATCAAGCCAGTGCCGCGCCCAGCGCGGACCGTATTCCGGCGAGGCGAGCAGGCGATCGATGACTCTTTCAAATGCCTGGTCCGATTGATCCACGAGGAACGCCTCGAGTTCCTCCGGAGTCGGTGGCAATCCAGTCACGTCAAATGTTACGCGCCGCAGCCAGGTCTGTCGATTGGCGTGTGGAGCCGGTTGCAACTTGTGAACTTCCAATTCCGCAGCGACAAATTGATCGATCTCGTTCTGCGGCCAAACAGAGTGACTCACGGCAGGAGGAACGCGATCCTTGACCGGCTGAAACGCCCACCAGGTTTTCTGAGCAGGTGTGACACTAAAGGTTTCTTCGATGTGAGGAGCAGCCGGAGATGACGATTCCGGCCATGACGCTCCCTGCATCACCCAACGCCTCAGCTTCGCAATATCAGCGTCCGCAAGTTTTTGTTTCGGAGGCATCTTCTGCTCACCAAGATACTCGACCGCACGAATCAATACGCTCTCGTCTGGATTGCCGGGACGAACGACAACTCCGGAGTCACCACCCTTCAGCATGGATTCGCGCGTGGTGAGCTTCAGGTTTCCTTCCTGTTTCCTTTCACCGTGACACGACTGGCAATGTTCGCTCAGAAGAGGCCGAATTTCCTTCTCAAAAAAATCGTCGTCTGCTCTGGCGATCCCAAAGGAAAACACAAACAGCAGCCCGAGCACTAATCGCAATTTCAAAATGCGTCCACGAGGAAGGATGATTGTCTCTGCATTGACGATCAGCACCAGAACCGCCTTACAAAAGTTCCTGGATCGGATGTCCGTCCCCAACGATGCTGGTTGGGCGACCGCTCGAGTCGTCGAAATGTGTTTCCAGCGGGACGCCGAGAACTCGATAGACGGTTGCCAGCAGGTCCAGCGGAGTCACAAGTCGCTCCTGAACGCCCCCGCCCCATTTTTCGCTGGCTCCCACAATGGTTCCGCCACGGGTTCCACCGCCAGCAATCATCACGCTGAAACAGTCGGACCAGTGATCACGTCCAGCGTGGCCGTTGATGCGGGGCGTTCGCCCAAACTCACCGACACAGTAAACCAGCACATCATTCAGCATTCCGCGTGTTTCAAGATCCTGAATGAGGGTTGCGATGGCGAGGTCGAGTGGCGGCAGGTGTTCGTCGAGTCCTTTGACAATATCGTTGTGGTGATCCCAGTTTCCAGTGTTGATGTTCACGCAGCGGGCTCCGGCTTCGATCAGTCGTCTCGCCAGCAAGGCACTCTGGCCATAGCGATGACGACCATACTGGTCACGCAATAACGTCTCTTCGGATGTCAGATCAAACGCTGAACGCATCTGATCATCCGCCACCATCGTCAGTGCCTGGCTCTTGAAAGTGTCCAGTCCTTCCATCACGCCGCTGTTGTCGATATCCCTGCGGAGCGTGTCAAACTGCTTCAGCAAGGCGCGTCGTGAATCGACACTGGTCAGCGCAAGACCTTCGGGAAGCGAGAGATTCGGAATTCTGAAATCAGCAGCATTAGGATCTGCCATCACTTCAAACGGATTGTGTGCTTTGCCGAGATAGACAGCGCCCTGGTAACCGAAAGCTTCTGATTTCGGCATCGTGATGTACGCTGGCATTGGTGGCTGACGACTTCCAAGTGATCTCGCGATGACCGATCCGAACGAGGGCTTCTGCGGTGCATTGCGAGCCAGTGTAGGGCCGAAATATCCCGTCTGCATCCAGTGCGACGATGGAGCATGAATACCATTTTCATGGTGAACGGAACGCACAATTGACAATTGATGAGCAATCTTAGCCTGCATCGGAAGGCGATCACCCAGGAGCAAGCCAGGGACTGAAGTCTTAATCGCCGAATACATTCCGCGATATTCCGACGGTGCTTCGGGTTTGATGTCCCAGGTATCCTGCTGACTGAGTCCACCGTCCGTCCAGAATACAATGACCGACTTGCCACTCACGGGACGTCCACCCTCTGCCGCCCGAGCCTGCAGACGCAGCATGTCTGCCAGTCCAAGGCCCAGGCAGGGAACACCGATTTGCAGCAATGCACGCCGCGTCACGCCCGCGCAATTCCGGAATGATGGTCCGGTGAGTTGCAGCATTGGGTGAACCTCCAGAACGTCAGTGATTGAACAAAAACTCATTCGTTGCCAAAAGTGACCAAAGCAGCGAGCGACATGCTTCCGCCGCATCGGGTTGTGATTCCAGAAACTCGACCGCGACCTTCAATTCTTCCGCCCGCGGAGTTCGAGCCAATGTCTTCACGAAGATTTCTGATGCCCGCTGTGACGCTGACTGTTCATTCGCAGCGAGCTGTTGTGCATATCCATTAACGTGAGTCAACTTCCGCTGGATCTCCTGCGAATTCACCAGTTCCAGTGCCTGTGTGAGTGCGGGAGCATCGACACGTTCGCATTCACATGACGATGTGCGCGCCGGTCGTCCAAAAACATCAAGAAAACTGACCGGAACGTTCTCGTCCGGAAGTTCGATCGCGCGTGTGCCCGGAGGAAACACGCCCGGTCCGCCACTGAATTCGGTTGGAACGTCCAGCACCTGACTGAATGCATCCAGAAGAACCTCGGCAGACAGTCGTCGCGGATAGAAGCGAGCAAACGACTGCGTGTCTCCGGCGTTGGCTTCGGTCGGCAGTGATTCCAGTCGGTAAGCATAGCTGTTGACAATGCTGCGAATCAGTTGTTTCACGTCGTAGCCACTGGATACAAAATCGACAGCCAGAGCGTCAAGCAATTCCGGATTGCTGGGTGGATTCGTACTGCGAGCATCGTCGATCGGATGAACAATTCCACGGCCCATAAAATGTGCCCACATGCGATTTGCCATCGTGCGGGCGAACCAGGGATTATCCGGCTGTGTCATCCACTGTGCAAATTTTGTTCGAGGATCTTCGTGAGGATCGAGCTGAAAGACTTCGCCACCGAGTGCCGTCGGAGGAAGTGGCTCGCCGGTTCCCGGATGGACCACGCTGCCAGTATCTTTAACAAAAATTATTTCGTTCGTTGGGACTTCTGCATCCGCAAAGCCTCCTTTCCGACCAACACGAGCAAAGACAGCAGCCAGCCCGTAATAGTCGGCCTGACTCCAGCGTTCCGCAGGATGATGATGGCACTGAGCGCACTGAATGCGAACTCCAAGAAATGCCTGAGCCACCGATTCAACGTATTCCGGCGATTTACGGACCGTTCGATACCAGATCGTGGGTGGGTTCTGATCCTGGCTGCCACTGGCGGTGAGTATTTCTGACACAAACTGATTCCAGGGTTTATTCGTTGCCAGTGACTCTCTGATCCAACTGGCGAACAGCGTTGTTCCGGTTCGTTGCTGACTTGTCGAATACCCGGCTCCGCGATTCTGCAGGATGTCGGCCCACTTCAAAGCGAAATAGCTGGCATATTCAGGACGATCCAGAAGTCTGTCGATCAACCGCTTACGTTTGTCGGACCGAATGTCGGCGGTGTACTCCCCGATCTCGGTGATCGTCGGAAGGGTGCCGCAGATATCCACCATGGCACGCCGGAGAAAGGCTGCATCATCCGTCACCCCGGACGGTACGATCCCCATTCGTCTCCATCGTCGAAACAACGCGCGATTCACAGGCGATTCCTGAATCGACTGTTGCAGGTGGCTCAGTTGCAGGTCTATACCCGCCAGAGCCACCGGATCACTGACGAATGGCAATGCCGCCTGAAACGAAACGACCTTTTCGCCAAACCGCGCCATGACAGCAGCGAGGCCAGGCTGCGTTCCTGTCACAATCAGCCCATCGGCATCGACTTTCGCAATGTCGGGTTCATTGGACTGGTAGACCGATTGTCGGGTCACATCACGCGATGTCCCGTCCGAAAACCACGCCTGCACATTCAGTTGCAGCGAGGAATTCGGAATCAGCACTTCTTCCGTCGGAGTGATTTCAATGCGGTCCAGTTCAGGATCGTCAGGAAGCGGCGGTCGAGCACCTTCGGTGATCCATCTCAGCAGAACTCGATAGTCATCGCTGGACTTTTCCAGCCTCTTTCCGCCGCCGTGAGGCGTCTCTGCGGTGGCTTTCTGCAGCACGAGGCTCTGCTCTGCTGCAGCAGGAAACAGCCGTCGCCCGCGGCTTTCGCGGACAATCGCTTCATAATCAAATTCTGGTTCAAAGCCCAGGAGCGAGAGCCGAAAACCATTCTGCCCGGTTGCCTTACCGTGACAGCCGCCGCTGTTGCATCCGAGCCGTGTCAGGACGGGAACAATTTCCGTGCCGAAACGTACAGGTGAAGTCACTTCGTCTGCCGCAACAGACCCTGACACAAACAACAGGCCGATCAGCAGAATTTTGCGAGTCGTTAATGTGCTGATCATTCCACGACTTCCAGCGGGAGAAAACAACTGTTGAAATACACGGGCTGATCTTCGACGACACCCACAGTGAACAGTCGGAGACTCTGTTGTGGCCCCAAACGGGCATCGTCGCTCACAACGATCTGCAACGCTCCCTGCTCAGTTTGCCCGGTAAAAGTTTCACCTCGGCCAAGCAGACCAGGGACATCAGTGATGATTCCGGGAACTGCGATTTCCGTGTGCATCTTTCCGATAAACCCGTTTTGTCGCCGCGATGCGTATCCGACCTGAAACGTTTCACCGCGTCGAACAGTTCTCGGCGCGAACGGATCGACGGTCACCAGGAATGCCGCTGGCTTCACATCGAATGCTACGGAATCGCTGTAAACAACGACAGCTTCGGTTTTTTGATCGTCTGTTGGAACAGTAGTCTCTGCTTGAATCGCCAGCGAATATCGTCCCGGCAACAGCGTGGGCGGCAGGCGGAAACTGAGATAACCCTTTTGCTGCCCGGCTGGGATCAATGCCGTTTCATTGCAGATCATTTCGGGCAGTCCCAGTCCCGACAAACGGACAGCAGCCTGATGGCTTGTGTCACGTCGATCAATCTGAACGGCCACATCCAGCACGCCGCCCGGTGAATGCTGAACTTTCAGACTTCCATAAATGTGATGTTCCACGGATTCATGACCATTGGCGGTAATTCGAACGGGTGCATCGCCGACAATTGCAAGTGGCAGTTGCGATGTCAGGCGGCTCCAGCTCGTCGGCGTCCCTTCGCGGACAGTCGTCGCGTACTGAACCCGTATATCTGCAATCCGTTCGACTTCTTCGGCTGTTCCGATCAATTGCAGTTCTCCGATCGCTTTGGTGGCACCCTGATTGGCAGAGATTACGATGGTGGTGCGATCAACCCCTGGCCCCAGCCACACATCGGGACATTCAACGCCGGGCGGAAGGTCCAGAGCTGAGATACGGATGGCCCCGTCCAGCCCACGCTGTCTCAAAGCCACAACGTCGAGGATTTCCCGACCGCCGAGGTTGAGATTGATGCGTCCAAAACCATCGCGACTCGGAATGGCCACCAACTGCAAAGCCGGTTCCTCACGCCGCACGCTCAGACGATAGATTCGGCGCGGATCTTCCGAGGCACCACCACCGATGTTTCGAACATTGATCAGGAACCGGCCATCGTCCGGAGCGACCCAGCGACCCCCGGGATCCAGATGGCTGGTTGGCAACATTCGGCCACCGATACCTCTTGTTTCATCACTCCACTGCGTCAGTTCCTTCCCGCTGCGGGCATCCAGCACACTCAGTTCAAGGTCCACCGGCGATTGAACTCGCTGTGCGATCGCCTCAATAAAAAACACTTCCCCGGACCGGGCTTCCAGAGCATACCAGTCCTGTTCATTGATCGCCGTTAATTGGCCCGAGACCATACAATGAGGATGCAGCAACTGCGCGTGTTCGTGCGAGTGATTGTCGGCACTGTCGAGCACGACAGGTACGTCAGTCAGACCAAACGTCGTTGCCGCGTGACTGCCTGGAAACTCCCAGGCGAACGAGTCACTCACAGCCTGGGCCGGCTTGCACTGAAAGGTCTTCGGCGATGTTGAGCGATCTGCGAACGTTTGTGAGGAACTGGAATGCATTGGAGCGGAGACACTCGTGATGATCCTGTCAAACCTGTCGCCGGAACGTTTCAGACCGGTGTTTGGGTCCCCGGCACTCGGGTCGAGATTCCAACCGAACAATTCAATGTCGGCGGTTGTTCCACACTGAATCACATCCGGTCGGGCAAATGCCACGCGCGGCATTGCATCGACATCAAGTCGATACAGGTGCTCTGCACTGGCGGTGAAGGTCAGATCCTGGATCCGAACGAGATAACTTCCATCCGTCGGTACATCAAAAACCAGCAAAGGGTCGATTCCAGCATAGCCGCGATTCACGGCCAGTTGTCGTCCCTGTTCATCCAGAATCTCCAGAACGGCCCGCAGCCGTGAATCAATCCGTTCTGCCGCGCAATCGAAAACAATTCGCTGGCCTGAGACTGCGCTGAAGCGAAAATAGTCCACATCACCTGGTGAGTCGATGCGTCCGTTGATGATACTGTTCAGCGCAATCGACTGTGCCTCGTTCGACCTCTGATTTGGCTCAGTCTCATTCTGCTCGGATCGACTGCTGATGACGAATGTTCTGGGAGGACTAAGACCACGCAGTCCTGCGACCCAAAGGTCATAACAACCCGGAACGGTCTCAGCAGGAACCATCAGGCGGATACGATCAGCCCCCAATACTTCACTGGTGACACCCACCGCATTGCATCTGACCGAAAGCAGGTCATCCAGCGCAGTACCTGTCAACAACAAGTCCACTGACCGACCAGCCTGACAGCCAGCAGGGAAGACAGTTGCCACGATGGGACCTGGCGATGCGGCAATCGCGGCATAGCAATGGAGCAAAATGGCGATGACGGACATCACCAGTGATCGAAGTGTCCAGAGGAATGTCCCTGAATTTGTCATCAGGAATGATCCTGTCAGAGATGCGTGCTCTTCCGCTTCCCGAGTGGCGACAACAACAAGCGGAAATGTTCAGCGTGTGCCGTAACCACAGCATACCTCAGTGCTCGTCAGCGTCACAAGGCATTCATCTTCAATGGCCGACAATAATCTGAGATTCACACCGCAATCCCTTCGCTGGATCGTGGCGTATTGCGACGTCATGTAGTGTATGTCGGTGAGCTGTCCAGGGGCGATTATGCGACACCTTCCAGTTTCAGGAGTGTCTGTTTGTGATGCAATCCGCCTCCGTAGCCGACCAATTTTCCGCTGCTGCCGATGATGCGATGGCAGGGGACGATGATAGCAATAGGATTGCGACCGTTCGCCATTCCAACCGCGCGTGAGGCCGCCGGGTTTCCGACAGATTTTGCGACGTCCCCATAGCTGGCCGTATTTCCGTATGGCACTTTGCACAAGGCTTTCCAGACACGCCTCTGAAATTCCGTGCCTTCTGCGGCCAATGGCAGATCAAACGTCCGTAGCTTGCCGACGAAATAGGCCTTCAATTGCCGCACGACTTCTCGGAAAGGTTTCGCGTTGAATTCCCAGTCGTCTGCAGGTGTCGTGCTGGGAGCGCTGAAATGAGATTTCTCAAATGAGACGTGCCGCAGACCATTCTCATCGCCAGCGATCAGAAGTTTTCCCACGGGCGTGTCGTCAAGATGCGTAAAAAACATGACTTCTGGCTCCTGTCGGGACGTTAATTTCGTACACGTTGGAAACACTGTACGCAACATCTTACAGTTCGCGTTTCAGATTTTGAATGGAACGAAACAAGTTCCGAATTTGTCCCTTATTACATCGGTAGTGGCACTTCATGTCTCAGGAATCTATAGCATCCGAAATCCGCCAGTCTGCCCTGGAACGAACCGCTCATGTGGAATCTCTCCGCTGGCAGAAATTCTCCGTGCTGGATGATGGGTTCGTCTGTCTTGTCGATGTGATGGGTGACGACAGCAGTATCGTTCAGGCCGCCCGCGTCAGCTACGGGGAAGGGACAAAAAAAGTCAGCGACGACCGCACGCTGATTCGCTACCTGCTGCGGCACAGGCATACCACTCCATTTGAAATGGCAGAAATCAAGTTTCTGGTGCGAGTCCCAATGGACTGCTGGCGGCAGTGGGTTCGACATCGTACGGCGAACATTAACGAATACAGCACACGTTATTCGCTGGCCATCGATGCCGCTCAAACCACTGATCCTGGCGAATGGAGAACGCAGGCAGAATCCAATCGCCAGGGCAGCGGCGATTCGCTGCCAGCCGATCTCGGACAGCGCCTGACTCAGGAAGAAACAGAGTTGCAGTCGAAGATTCGCGACGTCTATCAGGGCCGTATCTCATCCGGCGTCGCTCGCGAACAGGCTCGAAAAGATTTGCCGCTGGCAACGTACACGGAAGCATATTGGAAAATCGATCTGCACAACCTGCTGCATTTTCTGGCGCTGCGGATGGACAGCCATGCTCAATTGGAAATCCGCCAGTACGCTACGACATTGGGTGAGAAGATTGTTGCCCCACTGTTTCCGATTGTGTGGGAAGCGTTTCTGGATTATCGAATGCAGTCCACATTTCTGACTCGACTTGATTCCGGTGTCATCCAGCGTTTGACCGCCAACGCAGCAACGGCAGGCACCGCTCCACCGTTTTCAGACGCCGATTTCATGGCCGCCCAGGATTCCACATGGGTCAGCCTCAACCGCAGCCGCGAACGCGATGAATGCCGCTCAAAGTTACAGCAACTTGGATTGGTGGCAAAAGGACCAGAGTGACCCCGAACCGGGGAAATCGAAGCAGGAATCAGAAAATGAACCGACCACTGCTCTACTCGTTGTTTGCAGCAATGACTGCATCCTTTGTGTTGTTCTCAGCGGCGCATGCTGACGACGGACTGTGGCTGGATTGGCGAGTCCAGCCATTACCCACCGACCAACTCGGGCCGTTTGTCAGAACCAGCGACGGGGGGGTGTTGGCCATTGATACGACATCCAGCTATGTGAGCACCGATGAGGGGCAAACATGGTCCGCGGGTCGTTCGTTGTTTTCGGAACAGCGGAATATTCAGGTCAGCAACGAACGAGCTGTCTTTCGGACGCGTGACGGCGTCATCATCGCGGCCTTCATGAACCTGACCGAGCGTCACTGGACCTGGAATGATGAACTCGGCGATGCACCGGATGCTCGACTTCCGACTTATGTGATGCGCAGTCTGGATGATGGAAAGACGTGGCAGGATATACAGAAACTGCACGAAGAATGGTCTGGAGCCGTACGCGACATGATTCAGACGGCCGATGGGCGTGTGATTTTTACCGCGATGAAAATGCAGCACCATCCTGGACGGCATTCAGTCCTGACATACTCATCCGCCGACGACGGCAAGTCGTGGACGGCCAGTAATCTGATCGATCTGGGTGGCGCCGGACACCATGGTGGCGTGACCGAACCGACTCTGACGGAGCTTGCGGATGGTCGCGTCTGGATGCTGATTCGCACAAACTGGGGAGAATTCTGGTCGGCATTTTCGCACGATGGAGGAAAATTCTGGCGGATTATTCAGCCATCGGGAATACCTGCCAGCAGTGCGCCCGGTTTATTAAAACGGTTAAGCAGCGGTCGCCTGCTGCTGGTCTGGAATCGTCCGTACCCGGATGGAAAAACAGAATGGCCTCTCAGCGGCGGAGACAACCTGTGGTCTGCCACACCGGTGAGTAACTATCGAGAAGAACTGTCGATTGCATTCTCAGAAGATGAGGGGAAGACCTGGACACAACCGCAGGTGATCGCTCACCGACATGACACCATCAAGCAGGGCAGTGCTCGCTGGGTCGCTTATCCCTACCTGTTCGAAGCTGATCCCGGAGAACTTTGGGTAACAACCATGCAGGGTGGTCTTAGGGCGAAGTTTCGTGAATCGGATTTTGTGTCAAAGTGATTTGATCAAGGAATTTATTTGAGTTGACCGTTCTCGGACGCGTTTTCTTCGCTAGAATTTCGACCGACACCGATTTCAATCGTCGCGTCGGCGAGACCACGGATGGAGCAGTTGCAGATATGGCGAAGAACAAGAATCTGAAAGCTAAGGCTCAGCAGGCTCGCAAACAGCGTCGCAACGACAAACGCAAAAAGAAGCAGGTTCGAGAGGCGAATCGGGTCCCAATTGGTGTCCGGATTAAACAGCGTCTGGCGAAGCGAATGCCAGACGCCTGGGTTGGTGAAGATCCTGCGGATGCTGCGATCTTCGAAACAGCCGCATTTAACGGGTTGACCCCGGATCTGCAATCGCATGTCACAGCCGTTCGCGAAGGATTGAAACTGGTGTGTGCGTCTCAGGCATCCGAGGCCACTGCACGAATTGCCGATATTCCACGAAGCAGCCCGTTGAGCGAATGGCGACTTTTGATTCGGGGACTTACGTCATGGCTGGACGATGATCATTCCGCCGCCAAAGAAGTCTGGAATCGTTTGAATGCAAATCGCAGACCCGGTCGAATCGCCACGGCGATCGTCGCCGCACCTTTGCCTGACCTGGAAACACTTTCTTTGGACAGCAATGGAACCGAGTCCATTAAGAAAGGTGCAGAGCCTCGCGAAATCGAATCCGTACCGATGGATGCCTCTCTATTGACTGACTCCGGTGTGAAGAACCGCCTTGATATTTCGTTATTGCAATCCGCCAGGTTTTTATGTCGCGTTCGAATTGATCGAGCCGCCATTCGGATTGCGCTGACGGGAGCCACTCAGGCTGAGGAAGATTCTGATTTGCTGATCGGTCCTGCCAAGATGAAGTGGCTCAGGGATTTCTCACGCGACTTCGAGGACACAGAACCGCAGCTTGTTCACGCTCTGCAACAAGCTGCGCTACAGCGGGCTTTTCATCAACACTATTTGGATCTGTTTTCTGCGGCCGTGGGCTACTTCAAGGGTCCGGCACATGATCGTCGCAATGAGTTGCTGTCATTCTTCTTCTACGGCAGCGGTGAAGACCGGGCGAATCGTCACTTCCTGAACTATGTGGACATGGATCTGAAGAACAATGAGCGAATTTCCGAACCGCTGCGTAAGGCTCTGGTGAGTGAATGTTGCCTGCGGCGTGCGAGCCAGTTGATCTCTCAAGATTCAGATCTGCCTTTCTACGCGCGATTCAACAAGGGTAACAACGACAAAGAAATTGAACGCCTGCTGAAGAAGTCCATCAGTTCATATCCGGCCAACCGTGCGGCGATTCAGGCACATGTAGAATGGTTGAAGGAAAAACTGGATGACAACAATGTGACGACTGCCGCAGACCGTGAGCCGCTGGAAAAGAAAATGTCGGAGGTGATGAAAGCGTGGTCGGAAGCTCTGCCGGAAGATGTCGAACCTCGGTTGTGGCTGGTCGATCATCTGCTGGAAAACGGCGAACTGGCTGCAGCACAGCCGTTCATCGAATGGCTCAGAGTCGCTCGTCAGGACGATCCAAAAATCCGCGCACTGCCGTGGAAATGGCAGGTGCTCGACACGCTGCGATTGTGCCGTCGCAAATCGGATTTTGCAAAAGTCCCGGAGAAACTGCAGTCGATTGAATCAGAATGGCCGGCTTGGCTCAGCACAGACTGGTTGGCGTATCTGCAAGCGGCGTTTCAGCTTCGAACGGGAAATACGGAGGCGTTCGAACAACAGCGAACTCAGATCTGCGAACAGCAAAAACGTGTGCGAGATTGTCCGCGCGATGCGTGTATGATACTCGCGGCTGCTCAGGGAATGAACGTGGCTGCCGCAGATTTGAAACCACTGCGAGCCGTCGTGGATGCTGCTGTCGGAAATGTGAAGTCCATTTCGATCGAGGATCTGCTCGATTTGGGTGAGTTCTTTTGGGATCTGCATCGCATTCAAATCATCTATCCGGCTTACCGTATGCACGGCAGCAAGTTCGGGCGAGAACTGATCAGTCGCGTGGACAAGGGCGGAACCAAGGTCCGAGAATGGTTGAAGATGCCTGCGTTCAGGCACGGCATATTATGGGCCTCGGAACATCGTTGCTGGCCAAATAATGACGATCCAAAATTTCCGAAGTGCCTCGAAAAAGACTCCGATACGGAACCTCTGATCGCCGCCGCTCGGATCAACTACTTTCTCCAATGCAGCCGCTTAAGTGGGATGAAAATCGCAGCGAAATCACTGGAATTCCTCAGGAACTTATCGACGACGGAGCGTGATCTGTTCTATCGGTATTGGTTCACATCCCTTGTAGAACGCGCGGATCGAGAGATTGAAGATTTAACAAAGCAGAGATATGGCTTCGGTGGAATCTTTGGCCAAATCGCAAGGTCGTTTGGGATGGCCAGCGACGACGAAACCGAAGACGAAGAAGACGACTTCAACGGGGAGGATGACGATGAAGAATGCAATTGTGAACGATGCGTGGCCGAACGAGCCAAAGCTGAAAGGCAACCTTCCGGGTCTCGCACTTTTTGATAATTTTGCCAGGCGAATTTTTTAATGATTTGTCACAGCCAAGAATGAGGATCGGGTGGCATCTATGGCTGCTCACAGCCATAAAGACTCTGGGGCTGGACTGAACGAAGTGAAGGAAGTCCCGGGGTTTCGGGCTAGCGCCCTCCAACCCCAGCCACCCTGATTTTAAGGTTTGACAAAGCACTAGCAGCACAATGAGTCAGTCGTGGAAGTCGTGAGAATTTTCAAAGCCCGAAGCCTGATGGGAATAATTCTTTATGTCCGGTTCAAACGTCATCACAGATCCACATCGTGTGCTGGGGTTGCCACAGCACGCATCGGAAGAAGAAATTCGCGCTCGCTATCTGGAACTCGTCAAGGAGTTTCCACCAGATCGCGATCCGGATCGCTTTCGCGAAGTTCGAGCTGCGTATGAAGCGGCCAAAGATCCGCTGGTTGTCGCCCGAGCTTTGCTACAACCGCCCGATGAAGTCACGGCGGAATGGTCCACCGTGATTAAAGAACAACAAAAACGCCCACCAGCGATGAGCGTTGATTTTCTGCTGAGTCTTGGAAACAAAGATGACGCCACGCAACCAGATTTGCAAAGTACCCCTTCATGAGTAGCCCCTTCTTTAATTCTGGTTCGTCTTCGTCGCCTGATAACTTAGATCAGTCTGATCCGTCGGATAAGAATGATCTGATGGACATGTCCTGTGAAGACGACATCCCGGAATTCGGCCTGACAGACGTGATCGAAGCGTTCACGGCGATGCGACATGAATGGCGAGGTCAGGCTCGCGAGGGTCGTGAACTGTCGTCTGCCGTCATTGCTTCAGTCGAACGGATTCAGCAACTGGAAAATCGACTGACAGCGCAACTGGCGATTGCGACATCGGACGAAATCATCAGCAATCTGGTCAATCTGATCGTCGATATCGATTCCCATCTTTCGCGCGCCGTCGATGCGTGCGTGAAGTATGATGCAGTGCGAATCCGACAACCAGTCGAACCTGCGGCTGCAATTCGTGATGCATTTGAAAAGCAGAATTTTCTGGCTCGCTGGTTCTCTCGCCCATTCTTACAGCGGGCTTTGGAGATTTTGGACACGAATGCCTCTCAGAAGTCGCCAGCCAACCCGGCGATGGAAGGGCTGCAACTTGTTGTGTCGCGTCTACGCCGGATGATGGCGGACAGAGACATCAAACGTGTGGACGTCACAGGCAAGCCTTTCGATGCGGAGATTATGAACGCGGTGTCCGTCGTGGAATTCGGGCAGTATCCGCCTGGCCATGTTGTCGAAGAACTATCTCCGGCCTATCGCTGGCGAGGACAACTTCTACGATGCGCCGACGTTCGAGTTTCAAAATAAGAATTCACAAACACAGCTCGACCCGCATTCAGGTCGGTCTGAATCTTTTCCTTCCCCCCGTTTCACTTCAAAGGATTATGAACAATGACAGACGCGACCGACGGACCGATCGTGGGAATCGATCTTGGCACCACCAACAGCGTGGTTGCAGCGATTGTCAACGGAAAACCTAAAGTCCTTACTGAAGACGGCGAACAGCTTCTGCCGTCAATCGTCGGGCTGAAACAGGACGGAACATTGGTCACCGGCACTGTGGCTCGCAATCAGCTGGCCGCATTTCCAGATCGCACCATCGCGTCTATCAAACGCAAAATGGGTACGATGGATCCTGTGAAACTGGGCGAACAGTCCTTCACGCCTCCCGAAATCAGCGCCATGATTCTGCGACGTCTGTGCGACCGAGCCAGTCGGGTACTCGGACAACCTGTCAACCGGGCCGTAATTACGGTGCCAGCCTTCTTTGACGAACATCAGCGTCAGGCGACGCGAGAAGCGGGTGAGCTTGCCGGCCTGAAGGTCGAACGCATTATCAACGAACCCACAGCGGCAACGCTGGTGTATCACGCTGGAACGCAGGACCGTAAACATATCGTCGTTTATGACTTTGGCGGCGGAACCTTTGACGTCTCAATCGTCCGGATGGAGGCAGGTGTGATCGAAGTACTCAGCAGCAAAGGCGACACGCAGCTTGGCGGTGATGATCTTGATGCTCTGCTGATGAATTACGTGGCCGATAAGTTTCAGAAGGCCCACGGGATTGATCTGCGAGCCGACTTGTCATCCAAATATCGACTGTTGTTGTCGTGTGAATCTGCCAAGCAAAAATTATCGACTCAGGAAACTGTCGAGATTGTTGAAGAATTCATTGCAGAGAAAGACGGAAGTCCACTGAATCTGCAGGCTTCGATTTCGCGTCAGCAATATGAAGAAATGATCATGCCTCTGGTGGATCGCACCATCCGTTGTGTGGATGAGGCACTCCGCGATGCGAAGATGACAGCCGCTCAGATCGATGACCTTGTACTGGTTGGCGGATCAACTCGAACGCCGCTGGTGGAAAGTCGCCTGCGGGAAGAATTTCGCCGAGAGCCAAGTCGGGCAGTGGATCCGGATCTGGCAGTTGCTTTGGGTGCAGGAGTCCAGGCGGCGATGCTGGCCGGTCAGAAAGTCGGCCCGGTGCTGGTCGATGTCACGGGGCATACGCTGGGGATTGAAGCGGTTGAAGAAATGACGTTTGCAGGTCCGAAGCTCATCTTCTGCCCGATCATCCACCGCAACAGCGCTCTGCCGGCTCGCTATGAAGAACGCTATTCCACGATGCATGACGAACAGGAAAGTGTCGTGATTCGCGTTTTTCAGGGTGAGCATTCGGATCTGACTAAGAATCGCGAAATTGGCGAAATGTCGCTGGATCTTGCAACTGGTGGCGGCAGTCGCAACAAAATTCTGGTCCGTTTTGACCTGACTCTGGACGGCACACTAAAAGTCACCGCGACTCAGCCGGCATCTGGTAAGTCCAACGAAGTCCTGATCGAAAACGCGCTCAGCCAGTTTCAGGCCGAAGACCGCGACCGCGCGAAGAGCCGTCTGGGGGCGATGTTCGATGCGTCATCAGAACTGCTCGACGACGCGGACCTGCCGTCAAAGTCGGAATGGAGAAATGTCTCACCGTCAGTTTCATCTTCGGGCGACGATATGGAATCCCGCTATCCGGATGCCGTAACGTTGCTGCAGAAAATTGAAGATCTGGGATCCGGTATTCCGGGTGAGGACGCGGAAGAACTCGAAACCCTCTCGTTGAAACTGAAACAGGCCATGGCCGAAGGCAATACTGCTGAAGTCGCAAGCTTGTGTACCGAACTGGACGACATCCTGTTCTATGTCCAATAGTCCCGCCACCAGCACGTCTGACGAATTCCGCTGCCCCGTCTGCCGCGCTCGGCAAACGCTGCAGCCGGAATGCCGCCGTTGCCACGCCGACCTGACTCTGGTTATCAAAGCCCGTCAGCGCACCGAACACCTGTTCGTCGCGCTGCAACAGGCCCGCCAGGACCGCGACTTCGCGGCACAACATCAGTTGACAAAGGAGCTTCGACTGCTGCATCCCGGATTACTGCGTTGAGGCGAGCGGCAGATTTGGCAGCTACCAGTCGTACAACCGGACGCTAGTGCAATGCTATTCGATTTGTAGTGCCGCCTTTAGGCGGAATTTGCACGGAACATTGCGCTGACTTCCGCCTAAAGGCGGGACGACAAACCTAAAGTGAGCAGCAGGGCTAGCCGCAGGTGAATTGCCGTATCTCTTTCCAGTCACCGGCGGCAAGCCGGCTGTCGATTGAGTCGCCACTGAGTTTACCTCAGTGGTTTTCAGGATTCTGCACTACCGGAATTCCCAGTGTTTTCGAGTAGTGCAGAATCCCGAGAACCACCGGAATGAATCCGGTGGCGGGTAAACCGACAGCCTGCTGGCGCGATGCCGCTCACGGGCCGGTAGAGTCAAAACCACATCGCCTCGAATGGCCATTCCATTTGGTGACTGGCTGCCGACTTCCGCTTCAGATACGTTTCACTTCGAGGAACGCGGATGTGTCGTCTAACAGTTTCGTCTCGGTGGAGTATCCAATGAAACACTCTGGTATCTGTTTTTGTTTGCTGGTGACGGTTCTGGCCGGGTTGGAAAACACCACGGCAGCAAATGATACGGCCCGCGTTGCCGAACGTCCTGCGGACAATAGTCCACTGATCGAAAAAGCCGCCTGGTTTCAGCAGAACCTGATTGAAAAGCACTGGCTCGACGGTCTGTATGTGTCCATCACACCAACCGCGCCTGACGGAGTGTTCCTGGAACATACCGTGGACACATCGGGGAACGTCATTCATTCGGGAGTCTGGACGGGCCGTTATCTGGGCGGCGTGGCGTATCAATACGCCGTCACAAAAGATCCGGCAGTCCGAAAGCACGGATCGGCTATTCTGAGCGCGCTGCGGATTCTGCGAGAAGTGACCGGAAAACCAGGACTCCTGGCTCGCGGTTATGTCAAAGGCCACGGTCCTGTGTTTGGATGGGAACGCGATGGCGCGGACTCGGCCGAGTGGCATCAGGGACAGGGAGACTATGCGGACTACCGCTGGTACGGAGATGTGAGTGTCGACAACTTCAATGCTGTTCTCTATGGCTATTCCCTGTACTTCGATCTGGCTGCCGATGCCGCAGATAAACAATTGATCATTTCAGAAGTCGATGCGTTAATGACGCATCTGCTGGACAATCACTGTCGCATTATGGATGTCGATGGCGAACCAACGATGTGGGGACATGTGGGAATTGATCCCGATCCGCAGTTTGAAGAGTACTATCGCAAAATGTACGAAACGCGATTCCGTCGCATGGGGACTGTAGCAATTTCTCAGTTTCCGCTGCGGTCACAGTTAATGCTGCTGCCTGACCTGCTGATCGCTCACCACATTACCGGAAAGTCGCATTACCTTGAGTTCTACAACAAGGTTGTCGGGCAATTTCGTGACAACCCGGAACCCGAATTCTATAACCGGCCGGTCACCGCAGAACGGCTCGTACGATTTGATCACAGTTCGGAAGGTCAGTCGTACGAAGCTCTCTACAACCTGATTCGTTATGAACAGAATCCGGGGCTGTTAAGGATCTACCATGGCTGGGTAACGCAGCTGTGGGAAAACAACTGGTCGGAACGCAACTCCCTGTTCGCCTTCACAACGCTGGCATTGTTGCCGGAATATCGGGACCCGCTGAAACAGCGTTCTGATTCTGCCTCCTCCGATAAGCCAGAGGCTTCCGTGTCACATGCCACAGAAGGACTTGAGTTCGCACTTCACACGCTGCAGAATTTTCCGGTCGATCGGGTCTTCCGTCCGGTCATGGGTTCGTTGCGCAGCGGAGTCGAACTCAACCCGCACGTCAGCCCCGGCGGAGCGGCGATGTCGATGCAGCCAATCCCGATCCAGCTTCGTCCCTATGACAACGAATATGTATGGAAGGGAAATCCTTATCAGCTCGATGGAAATCTGAAGCCGCATGTCACATCGGTTCAGTTTTCCAGCGACGATGCTCAGGTGGCCTGGTTCTCAGATTCTTCGGGACGAACCTGGATGACGCGAGATCGCGGCACGAGCTGGACAAATATCTCGTCGTCGATGATGGGAGCGTCCGTGTCGGCTTTGTCAGCATCGGCGACTCGAACATTTGTATTGTGGGCTCAGACGAATCAGGGTGTCCTGATATCCAGAGACGGCGGATTGAGCTGGCGAACGGCGTCGGCTGAGACCGCTCCGCCGTTTCCTGTGCAGAAGTTCGAAGAATGGTCCAGTGCTGGCGATAGTCTGACACTGCGCATCGAGGCAGACGGAAAGTTGATTCGATCGGAAGACGGCGGCGTTTCTGTCGTTCCTGCGATGGATGGCTGGCGGATTCCCATCGCACGATCTGTCTTCATGACACCCTGGGGAATTCTGGCCGGTGGACCCGGCGGCACGTATCTCAGCCAGGACGCAAGGACCTGGCAGGAAATTGTGTTGTGGAAGGAACAGGAAACCGGTGCCGCCGACTTCCTGCACGCCTACTGGATGGGCCGGTACTATGGATTTCTTGATGAATAGATCCTATCGATGATGTCCCAACCACCACCTGACTGCGCATCTTGATCGTGTGTTGCATGTCAGGCGATCGGCACCGAAACAGCGGCAGTCGTGCTAGTGTTTAAGGATTTCCAGCGAGGAACAACCTGTGGGCAACAGGCCGATTGATTGAGCTTGTTGTGACAATTGTCGCAGAGCATTTTTGCCGACGCTGCCAAGATCGATTGTCCACTCGTTCACATACAGATCAACGTGTTGCATCAGGACTTTGTCATCAAATTCCTGCGCGTATTTCCGCATTGTCGGGAGCGGCAGATTGCGGTCGGACAGTGCGAGTTGCAAGGAGTCGTGAATGACTGCCTGAACGGTGGCAATTGTCTCGTGGCTGAGCGAACGTCGGGCAACGATTCCACCGAGCGGCAAGGGGCAGGAGGTTTCCTGTTCCCATCGCGTGCCAAGATCCTCGAACAGGCTTAAACCTTCGTTCGCCCAGGTGAAACGGCCTTCGTGAATGCAGACGCCAAAGTCCGCATTGCCGCGCTTCAGATCCGGCATAATCTCGGAAAATACAACGTGACGGATCTGCGTTGTGTTTGGATAAAATAACTGAAACAACAGCGTCGCGGTCGTGTGCTGGCCGGGGCAGAGCGTGATTTGTCCCGGATTCGCGGGATGATCTGCCGCTCGAGCAGCCAACAGCAGTGGACCAACTCCAAAACCCAGTGCGGAACCAGAAGGCAGGACAACTGTTTGGTCAGCCAGCAGCAATGCCGCGTGAAAGCTTGTTTTGGCGACATCGAATTCGCCGGCAAACAGACGGTCGTTTAACTGCTGTATATCGATCAGTTCCACATCAAACTGCAGGCCTCGCCAATCGACGCTGCGAGTCAGCAATCCATGAAATGTAAACGTATCGTTCGGGCAAGTGGAAATCCCAAGATGAATTGTGGTCATTGCATGGCCCTTGCTACCGTCAAACCTGCAGCAGCTTTCAATGCGGTGGCAACGTCCCAGTTTGCTTTGTTGCGATCACCGGCCATGTTGGAAATACCGCGAATGACGGTTAATGGAATATCCGCCATCCGACAGGCGACTGCGACGGAAAACGATTCCATATCTTCCGCGACAGCGTGTGGAAATCTGTAAAGTCGATCGGAAACATCAGCGGCGTTTGCGGAAGCCGCACAAACGGTTAGTAGCATTGGTGCGTCCGCAACGGCGTCTTCGAAAGTGTTACGAATCTGAATCGTATCGTCGAATGTTTGTAAGGAATCCGAATCGGCCCATTGATTCCAGCCAAGTTCCGCCGCAGTCTGAAATTCTGAACCGCTGCCCGCACCAATTCCGTAACAGCCGATACTGGAAAAACCACTGGCCATCCCGATCCTGAGGTCAGGATGCAAAGACCCAGCGATGCCGACAAGGACCACAGAATCCGGCGTGTGAAGGTTGATCAGTCGCGTCGCGCAGATACCCGACGTGATCGGTCCGAATCCGCACACTGCAATGACAGCACTCATGTCTGCAACAAGGCGGGCCAGGTGAGGCTTCAGGTGTTTGAGTTCGTATTCCGTGGGGACGAGAATCAGCAGGCGTTCTGCAATCATTTCAGCAGCGGCTCCAGAGCAGTGTTCCAGATCTGGTAGCCGTCGCTGTTCAAGTGCAGACCGTCTTTGACAAACAACTCAGGGCGAGGCTGCCCGCTACCGTCAAGCATTGGAGTCCAGATGTCGAGATAGTCCAATCGATCATTCATTTTGCATCGAGCCTGTATCAACTGATTTGTCGATTTGATCTTGTCTGCCAATGCCCAGCGTTGCACGCTTGGTTTGATGGCCACATAAACGACCTTGCGACAGTCGGGCAGTTGTACTTCAACCTTCGCGACGAATCGGGCGAAGTCTTCATCGACCACCTGCGGTGTCTTTTTCTGAGCGATGTCGTTGTCACCCGCGTAGACAACGATGATTGAGGGCTTGACGGGCGCGACGATGCGTTCAAAGAATTGCACGCTGTCGGCCATCTGTGATCCACCGAAACCATGATTCGACGATGCGCGATCTGGGAACGATTCTTTCAAATCCCAAAGCCGGATACTGGAGCTTCCGACAAACAGAATACTGCCCTGTTGAGATTCCCCGGACTGGATTTTCGCTTCAATAGCGCCGATTTCTTTTTCCCACTTCGTGAATGCTGTGTCTGCGGCAGATGCCGTTGTCAGGGAAAGCAGCAGCAGTGCAATTGGTCCAACGAGTATTTTCATAGGGAAGAGCGTTCGTTGTTGTAAGATCGAATTGGGGAGACCAGAGTACTCGATTTGAAAGTACGACAGGCCTCCAGCCTGTCATTGAACGGGATTCGACAGGCTGGAAGCCTGTCGTACCGCTTTTGCTACTTGCGAGCTGTGATCATAACACGCATCGGTCCGGGGTGGCCTTCGATGGTGCGATTTAAATCAACTGGATCAAGAAAATCGGCGAGCGATTCAAACGTCATCCATTTGGTACGCCGCTGTTCGCTCACCGTTGTGCGTGTGACATCGATAACCTTCGCATCACGAAATCCGGTGCGATCGAGCCAACGCAGAAGCATCGGAATAGACGGGATGAACCACACATTTCGCATCTTGGCATAGCGATCCTGTGGTACCAGATTGATCAAGTCGTCCGACTCGACGATAAGCGTCTCCAGCACCAGTGTTCCGCCGGGACGGAGTGAATGCCACAGAGACTGCAGATGATCAATTGGACTGGTCCGGTGATACAGTACACCCATCGACAGCGTTACATCAAAGAGGTTCAGGCGCGCTGGAATGTCTTCATCCGTCAAGGGCAGCACATAATGTGGCAGTGTGGGATCCGTATATCGGCGGACGACTTCAAACTGCATCAGGAAGAGCAGAAACGGATCGAAGCCCAGTACCAGACTGGCACCGGCCTGGAGCATTCTCCAGCCGTAATATCCATTGCCGCACCCAACATCCAAAACTCTGCGTTCTCGAAATTCCACGTGAGGAGCCAATCGATCCCATTTGAGACACGAGCGCCACTCTGTGTCGATCGTCAGTCCAAACAATTCAAATGGCCCCTTGCGCCACGGATGAAATGCCATCAACTTTTGCTGCAGAGTCGTCTGATCACAGTTCGTCAGTTCGCCGTGAAGGATGACCGCATCGCGATCGGCTTTTAGCTTAGTATTCGCGGCGACAGGCAATTGATTCCAGACATCGATCCAGGTCTGGAGGTTTCCGTGTTGCTGATTCGTGAGCGCCCGTTGAGTCTTAGTGCGCAGTTCGCAGGCCCAGTCGGAATGCCCTTCTTCCATCAGTTTGGCGTAAAGTGATTCGTGTTCGAAGAGTGGCATCTGTGGAACTGACGCTTTGTTGGGGGCGGGAAATTTTACCGTGTTCGGAGGAAAGTGAAATGTTCGGCGAGCGGAGCGGCGTGAGCCCTCCGAGATGCGCGTGCAAGTAAGTGGGCTGACATCCACCGCTCGCCAACTCACGTCAATGATGACCTAGTAAAGTATAAAATCCCGGTCTTCGCCAGAATTGCACGGAATGATAGGATTTCTGGCTAAATCCACTACTTCGGTGAATGTTTGCTCGATACTGACACGCCGGAATAAGAATCAGACCCGATTTTGATTTTCAAAGACACGCAAGCTATTCGATTTCCGCCCAGGCTTCAGAATATTGATCGGCCTGGAACCTCTGAAAGAATCTCCGTGGTCGCTTTGTGACAGGGGTTCTGAATCAGCAATGTCGTGATCAAATTCTTTAAGGTTAGTGTCTTGCATCTGCATCTGTTGTTCCCACTTTTCTCCAGCGTCACATTTGTCTTCGGAATGATGTACGCGAGTCAGGCGATCAGACGCGGAGCGAGTACGTGGACAGGGACATTTTATGGCAACCTGTGGCTGGGGATCATCTGGCTGATCATCGGGATTTCCCGATGGGATGTGATCGCGTTTGCTGAATGGTGGAAGGCGGTCACTGTCGGAATGCTGTTCTTCTCTGGTCAGTGTTTCACCTATATGGCTTTTCGTTATGGTGATGTTTCCGTCGCCACGCCAGTCTTCGGCGTGAAGATCCTGTTCGTAGCCGGCTTGACGTCGTTATCAACGCGACAAAATCTTTCCGCCGCCGTCTGGATCGCCGCAATCGTGGCGACTATCGGGATCATTCTGATCCAGTATGGTGGCGGTGCGAATCAACAGTCAGCGAAAAAGAGCATTCTGCTGACCGTTGTGATGGCACTGATGGCGGCGGGATGTATGTCGTTGTTCGACGTCTGCCTGCAGCGCTGGGGAGTTGCCGCGGGAGCGTTGAGATTTCTGCCGGTACTGTTCGTTTCCGCCGCGATTTTTTCATGTGTCTTGCTGCCGTGGGTCGATCGGGTTTCGCGTCTGAAGTCCGTTCGCGCGCTGCAGCCGATTATCATTGCAACAGTGTTGATGCCGCTGCAGTCGATGGGAATGACCATTGCGTTATCACAATTTGGCGACGCAACACGAGTCAACATCGTCTACGCATTGCGTGGATTGTGGGCCATCGTATTCGCGTGGCTGCTGGCACACTCCTTCGAAGGCGGCGAGCGGCACGTCAGCCGTTCCGTAATGCTTCGCCGAGCAACCGGTGCCATCCTTCTTACGGGAGCCGTCATCACGGCGCTGGTGGTGTAGGAATTGTCCAAAATAATTTCCGGACATGAAACGGGCCGTAGGGTGTGTGAAGCGGAGCGAAACACACCATCGTGCGTTCCCTGTGGTGCGTTCCGCGTTGCTTCACGCACCCTACTTCAGTTGCTTCGCAAGCCAGAGATATGCGTCTTCGCGCACGTCGTCCGGGAAATCATGACCACAGTCAGGATAATTTGTCCTCATTTCTCCGGCACTCGTTCCGTAGACCTGGTACACTTTTTCCACCTCTGCAACGACCTTTCGCACACCCGGATTGTCAAAGTTATTGTCGCCCAAAGGGGCATTGACAAAGATCGAACGCGGCGCGATCGCAGCGAGAATTTCGTGGAAATCAAACGGAATCCTGTCCGGATTGTTTCCGTAAACGTCACGAATCCGAGGCATGTAACGGTCGCTCGTCCATCCCGCAAGGTCGCCTTTGTAGTAATCGTGGTACGCGGTGAATCCACAGCTTGTGACCGCCGCACGGATTCGCCCGTCGAACGCAGCAGTGAACAATGTGTTGTGGCCTCCCAGAGAATGACCGATGCAGCCAATCCGATTCGGATCAACTTCCGGCAACGTCTCCAGCACATCCACCGCGCGGATATTATTCCAGATTGCCTTCATCGAGCCACTCGCATAGTGCTGCCCCTGCGCTTGGAAGTCATACGGGTATTCACCAAACGATGGATAGTCTGGCACAAGACAGACAAAGCCGCGTTTGGCCAGTTCATGTGCATAATGAAGATTTTCAAGACCACCCAGCCCCGCCGGTTCATCTTTGCCGATCCCAGTCGTCTGATGCAGACAAAGCATGGCTGGCCCTTTCGATGTCTCGCCATCTGCGGTCAGTCCGTCAGGAATCAACAGCCATGCGGGAACGCGATCGCTGGGTTCCGTGGCGAATGAGATCTTGCGTCGCAGGTAACCGTCGCCCGCTTCTGTTGACAGCGTCTGCACATCGAGCGGCACGCGGCGATCAGAATCCGGCAGCGCTCCCATCGCGAGACTCATGCCTTCCAGAATCTGCTGCCGCCGCAAACCCATCTGCAGCGGCGTTGTGATAGGCGTCATTGCCCCGGAATTGTCTCGCAACACCATGACATTCCTATGGTCATAGTCGTCTGCCTTGATTGAATTGCTCGATCGAATTGATGTTGCACCTTCAGCAGCGACACGCAGATTCTCGAGCACATACAATCCGCTGCGACCGGGGCAGATCAGATCCAGATCGCCGTCTCCGTCCAGGTCGTTAACTTTTGGATCCAGATCAAATCCGACAGAGTCTCCTGACCACAGAGTTTGCCGCTTCCAAGTGCGGGATTCAGGAAGAAACTGATACGAGCACACTGTCAACGGATTGTATTCACCCGGATCTTTCCCATCGTGACCCATAAAGCGGCTGCCAGAGATCAGTTCCGGTGTGCCGTCACCGTTCAGATCTTCCCAGAGCAGACTGTGAGCCTGCGACCAGCTTGTATCAATCGCGTGCCGCACCCAACTTCGCTCGCCAGACCCCGAAGCATCGCGAATCTGTTCCAGCCAGTAGACACCAAATCGATGTCCGCGCCCCCAGACAAGATCGTTGTCGCCATCGTTGTCCACGTCCTGAACCAGAATGGGAATGGACGCATCTTTCCACAGATCGAATTCCGGATGAAACTGCCATCGTTCGTTCCGGCGGTCTTTTGGTGCTTCCGCCCAGCCATGTGGTCCCACCAGATCGTTTCGACCATCGCCATTGATTTCACCAGATCCCACGCCGTGGCCAGCAAGTTCCTGCGGCAGTTCGTAGCGAGTCCACCTGGGAGTTTCAACAGGTTCGACGTCCCACCATGCAGCGAATTTCGTTCCGTTCGGCAGAACGTCCAGTCGTCCGTCACCGTCGATATCGCACAAGCGTCCAGTTTCCATCGCCCCCGGGGTCGCCGCAACGTGGCGTTCCCACGCCGCCCCCGCAGCGAGATTCGCCCCAGGATGCTGAACCCAGTAAATCGACTCACTGCGATAATTGCAACTGATATAATCGAGATGCCCATCGCCATTGACATCAAACGGCAGGTTCGAATAGTCATCAAACCGTCCGCGAATTTCTTCGACATCACGCAGGAAATGTTTTTCCCACGTAGGAGCTTCGTACCACCATCCTCCCGACACAATATCCAGTCGTCCATCAGCATTGACGTCGAAGACGGCACATCCGGAAAACGTCGAATCGCTGTTGATGATATGCCTTCGAAATCCAGGTTCCTCAGCGGATGCCGGATTTCGGAACCAGCAGCAGACAAGAATGAGGATCAACACTACACGCGACATCAGGAAATCTCCGGCAGAACGTATGACTTCCGTCCGCACGAATGTTCGAAGGCATGTGCTGGACGCAAGCGGTCAAGGGGGCGGATTTATTGATGAGTGCAGAGTATCAGCGGCTGCAACATGCGGCCAGAGAATGTGAAGTCTATTCTGGCAGAACAATGGGTTACTTCAACTTTTCATTAGAAACTTCCTCGTTGTGGTGGCGACATTGGTGGACGGTGTTACCATTTCCGCGCAAAGGCATTTTGTGCGGATTGTTTGTTTTTGGAGATAACTCAAGTGGGCAAATCGGTAGTTCTGGCGTATAGCGGTGGCCTGGACACTTCGGTTCTGGTGGGATGGTTGCAGGATGAAGGCTACGACGTTCATTGTCTGTATGTGGATCTTGGTCAGCCGTGCGAAGACCGAGCCGCCATTATGCAGAAGGCCCGCGATATCGGTGCGAAGTCGGCGGAACTGGTCGATGTTCGAGAAGAACTGTGCAGCGATTTTGCATTTCCTGTGCTTCAATGGCAGGCGAAATATGAAAACATCTACTTGCTTGGCACCAGTATCGCTCGCCCGTTGATTGCGAAGGCGTGCCTGCAACGTGGTCGCGAAGTTGGGGCGGACGCCTTTGTTCATGGAGCAACCGGCAAAGGTAACGACCAGTGTCGTTTCCAACTGGCCGCTGAAGCCCTGGAACCCGGCATTCATATTATCGCACCGTGGCGAATCAAAAAATTCCGTGACATGTTTCCCGGACGAACGGAGATGCTGGCTTACTGCGAGAAAAAGAAAATCCCGGTCAAGGCGACGGTCAAGAAGCCGTATTCCAGTGACGAAAACTGTCTGCATATCAGTTACGAAGCTGGCGATCTGGAGGATCCCACGGTCGATGGGCAAAGCGTGATTGATTTCGGGATGACTGTCTCACCGCAGGAAGCGCCGGACAAGGAAGAAAGTGTGACGATCTCGTTCGAGTCCGGCGTTCCAATCGCTGTCAACGGAAAATCTCTCAGCGCAGCAACGCTGGTGGAAGAACTGAATAAGATTGGCGGACGCAATGGCTGCGGTCGCATTGATATCGTGGAAAACCGATTTGTCGGCATGAAAAGTCGCGGCGTTTACGAATCCCCCGGCATGACGCTCTTGTATGCAGCTCATCAGGGACTGGAGCAGCTTACGCTGGATCGCGACCTGACACACTTGCGAGATTCGCTCAGTCCACAAGTGGCCGAAATGGTTTATTACGGTTTCTGGTACTGCGCAAAGATGGACGCGCTGATGGCGTTTATTCGGGAAACGCAGAAACCTGTGACCGGTGACGTGCAATTGACGATGTACAAAGGCAATGTTCGAGTCAGCAGTCGTACCTCACCCAACAGTCTTTACAAAGCCGACATTGCCAGCATGGAAAGCGGTGGCACGTACGACCAGACAGATGCCGAAGGGTTTCTCCGAATTATGGGCCTGCCGGTTCGAGTTCAGGGGAATGTGCGTCCGAGACCTTATTGAATCGAAAAGCCCTGTTCGTAGCCTGGCACGAAGCAAGTGTCGGTACCGCCGCCACTTGTCATCGAGTCTGTGCGCGGATCCCGTGATCGGGCAGGACGTTGTCACTTTGCGGATCAGGACAGTAAAGTATCCTGATCTGACAGAGGAGCGGCCCGAATTTGAAAGGGAATGCAGTGTCGCGGGTTGAGGGACTTTCCCGTATCGAAGAGTTACGTAGAGCGTTGTCTCGAGCGGATGCGTCGGCATATCTTGTCGAAGGGCGAGTGATACGCCGCGTGATTCGGGAGCAGTTCGGGTTTGCCAGGCTGTCTGCGTCGATTCCGCATACGGAAAGTCAGGTTGTCGCAGCAACAGACGTGCGACACTTGACGCATCCCGACGAACTGGGCTTAACCACGTTTTCCAGCCTTCCGGAGAAGTGTCTGCTTATCAGCCAGCCGGAAGAGGGAGAACTGGAACACTGGCCGATGCAGGAGTTACTGCAGCATGTCTGGCGTCACCTTTTTCACGCTCAGATTGATCGTGAATTATTCCTGAAGTGTCAGAAGAATTTGAAACGCTCGGATATTCAGGAACGGATTGCTGAAATCGGTCAGGTGGAATTCGATGAAGCCCACTTCGTGCTGCGAAGCGAACATCGATTGATTGATCCCGATTCACGTATTGAAGCCTGGCGGGAATTCGTAGCCCTCTATTGCGAGTTGAGCCTATTCGAACCCGATCTGCTGCCGATCTGGTTTCCATCACTTGCTGACCGCGCCGTTCTTCAGAAGTTGTTTCAGCGCGACATCGATTCTGATGCAATCTTTGCGCGGACAAAGTTGTCCGGAGCCACAGATCCTGATTTGACACCACACGTAGCGCGAGATGAAGCGTCGCTGGTGAGCACGCGCAGCCACTGGAATCTGGGCATCGGGATCACTCAATCCGACCGCGCTTATATTCGATTGCTGCGACGTCGGGATCGCAACAACGAACGTGGAAATACGGTCGCTGCGATTGTCAATGCAATTAAGGCGTCGCAGCGTGCAACATCGCCCGACAAAAGAAACGCTGCGACCGAAAAGGCCCGTGCGGATATTCAATTCCTGGTGGAACGACTGCGGCGAGCGATCGAGTTCCGTGAAGAAGATACGGAGAACTGGAATTCGTCGATATGGGAACTTGCCACGAACGCTGTGCAGGGATTCTGGAATTCTGAAAAACGTCTGCTCTACGATCTGCAGAAGGTCTGTCTGGATCACGAACGTGTCACCTACAAAGTCGATCTTGTCAAATGGATCGTCAGTCGCGGCAAACGTCCTCTGCGCCGTCCATTGACCAGCCTGCGCGAGGTGGCGATGGCAAAGCATCTTGCGAGTGCGGCTTCGCGGCTGGTGTATGTGCGATTGAGCGGTGTTGAACGCGAACGGCTGACTCAACTATTGCACGATGCTGCCAGACTTGCCGAAGAACAAATGCGCACGCGGATGCGTCCGGCCCTCCGTCAGACGTTGATTGATGTCGAACTCAAGCCAAAGAGCGTACCTGAACAAGTGGCGCTGGACAAACTTGTGGAGGACTCGCTCGACTGCATCGCCAGCCGTGGCTACCTGACGATGGGGTATCTGCGTGATGCCATCAGCAAGAATGATCTCAAGCTGCCGGACCTGAGTGAGCTGAAAGAACTGTACCGAGGTGACCATTTGCTGCGCGCCGACGATCGGCTGGATGTGGCGATGGACGGTGTCTACCGTCGCGGCGAGTTTTACCTGAGGTGGTTGCAGATTACGAGTTCTCTTTTCTTTGGTACTCGTTTCGGGCGTTTTGCTACGCAGTTCCTGATCATTCCATTTGGTGGTGCGGTGGTGATTGTCGAAGTAGTCACTCACGTTGTTGATCTGTTTAATCGCAGAGGCGAAAAGGTCAGCGAAGTTGTCACCCAGTCACCCAAGTTGACAGATCAGTCAGATCAGTCAGATTTGTCCGATCCGACTGATCCGACTGATTTGCCAAATCAGACTGACCTGCCCAAAGTCACCCAGAATGATGAAGCAGAAACCGAAACAGCGGTCACAACTGAGGAAGCAGCACCCGATGCGGCACCCGATGCGGCACCCGATGCGGCACCCGAAGCGGAGCCGGTCGCAACAGTCCGCGAAGTGATCGCCGTCGCGCCTAAGACGGCCGATGACGCTGTTGATCAAATCGTTGGACGGCAACTGGAGATGCTGTCGTGGGTACTCGTGATCGGCTTTTTGCTGATGTTTCTGATTCATGTCGTGTCGTTTCGACGCTGGTTCTTTCGACAGGTCTCATCGGCATGGCGGCTGACCCGAAAAATTCTGATCGATATTCCACTCAAACTTGTGCGACTTCCGTGGGTTCAGACGTTGCTTCGAAACCGGACCTTTGTGCGTATTCGAAGAGTTGTCCTGACTCCCAGTCTTGCGTCCGTGGTTGGTACGCGTGTGATTCCGTGGTTGCTGATTGGAGCGTCTTTGACATGGTGGTGGACCGGCAGTATCGCGATCCTGTTCAGCATGGCGCTCAATTCGCGTCTGGGTCGTGATGCCCAGGAATTGACGGCCGAATGGGTTGGCAACACTTTGTATAAGCTCCGCGCGCGAGTGTTCATGGCAATGATCGACTGGATCATCGACACATTTCGAATGATCCTGAATTTCATCGAACGATTTCTGTATGCCGTCGATGAATGGCTGAGGTTTCACAGCGATGAAAGCTGGATGTCGATTGTGGCCAAGGCATTCCTGGGAGTTCTCTGGTCTTTCGTCGCGTTTATCATTCGGATCTATGTAAATCTGCTGATCGAACCGACATTGCATCCGGTGAAGCATTTTCCCGTGGTCACGGTGGCGCATAAAATGTTCCTCCCGATGATTACGTTCGTCGGCGAATTTATGCTGCACGCATTTCGTCCATATCTCGGCGTCTGGATGGCAGGAATTTTCACGGGATTCAACATCTTTTTCCTGCCTGGGATTTTTGGATTTTTGGTCTGGGAACTTAAAGAGAACTGGCGACTGTATCAGGCCAATCGCGAAAATCGTCTGATGCCGGTGCCGGTCGGCGGTCATGGGGAAACGGTGGCTCGTCTGTTGCGTCCGGGATTTCATTCCGGGACGTTGCCAAAGCTGTTTCGAAGACTTCGCCGACTTGAGCATCAGGAGCCGTCATTTCGCCGCTTCAGTTCCCGGCGTGCTGGCGGTGATCAACTGGAACATGTCGAGAAAACTATTTGCAGTTTTGTTGACAGAGAACTTATTAGTCTGCTGAAAACCTGCCATGTCTGGAATGACATTGGGCTGAGGAGCGGGAAAATTCACGCCGCTTCAAATAGTTTCTATGTGGAACTGGAATGCGACCGTCTCGGGCCGCAATCTGTGCGGCTGCTGTTTCAGGAACAGAGCGGATGGGTTGCGGCATCAGTGGCGGAAATTGGCTGGCTTCGATCGGCATCGACCGATCAGCGGAAATCGTTTCAGAATGCGTTGCAGGGTTTTTATCGCAAGTCAGGCATCGACATGGTGCGAGAGCAACTGGAAGCAAATTTTGTTCATACTCATCTCTACGATATTAACTCCGAAGGCTTCGTAATCTGGCCAGGTGGCCGATTTGAAAGAGAGCTGACCGTCGATCTGTCTCGAAAAGGCCCGATCCGACCGACGCCAGGCAGAGAAGCAATGGCCGCCGGCATTTTTCCAACCGACCGTGACGCCGTGCTGTTCAATGAATCATTCACAGAATGGACTTATTGGCAAGTGCTTTGGACACCGTCTGAACCAGCCGGCGAAGGCAGAAGCCTGCCTCCGGCGTGCTCGACGTTACCCGCGCAACCGATTCTTCGCGCGGACTGGTAAGACGCAGTGAATGATCTGGTTTTCCACGGCGAGCGGAGCGGCGTGAGCCCTCCGAGTCACATGCGTGCAAGTCGGTGGACTGACACCCACCGTTCGCCACGTCACCTCAATAATGACAGCGTAGAGAATAATTCACGACTGCTTCTCAGGCGATTCACCAGATTTCTGGTGGCTTGACCATGCAGCCAGGTGTCCAGTAACGTATGGGTTGGCGTGCCGGGCGTTGTGCCGGTGCGGCTGATTGGAATCCCAGGGATTGAGCGAGGCCTGCTGTGATTGAGATTCACTGTGATTGCCAATCAGTATCAGTACAACGTCAACTGCAAAGCCCCCAAAAAAGCGGCTGGCAGAATACAGAGCCGTCTTTGAACGTATCATCAAATCCATCGGCGGATAGAATTTTGGTGTTCTGAGCGTTTTGGTGGGATACGCCGGCTCGCCAACCGCATTTTTCAACGTTCGAAGCACAAAACCGTGTTGCCGCAGCGTCGTATTTATAAATTCCTGTTCCCAAGTCGGAAACTTGCGGCATTTCCGACTCGAAGATTGCGAATCCTGACGCTACACTCCGCGATTCCATTGAACACGGGTAGTGTGATCTATACCTTTGTTTAGATTGCGTAAGTCGGTTACCTGTGGTCTCATTTTCGTTGGTGGCATTGGTTAAAGGGTGTTTTCGATGTTTGCTGTGATCGTGGACGGAAATCGTCAGCATCGTGTTCAGGAAGGTTCATTCCTGTCAGTGGATTATCGCAAGGAAATCGAAGCCGGCGCATCGATCACTTTTGATCAGGTGTTGCTTGCCAATGGTGGCGGCCCCAGTGTTGTTGGGTCTCCGACAATTTCCGGCGCTTCAGTCGTGGCTGAAGTAGTTATTGCGCAGGAGAAGGGGATCAAGCTGGAAATCCAGAAACTCCGCAAACGCAAGAATTCTCGATGCCACACTGGCCATCGCCAAAAGCACACTCGCGTGCAGATCAAGTCGATCACAATCCCCGGCATTCAGATTGTCGAGCAGAATGCCGCTCAATAGTTAGCGGTCGTGATCAGAATGAGCGTAAGGATCCGGCGAGACAGGTGAAAGCCTGTCTCGTTTTGTTTTGAATGTCGCCCTGCGGTTGACTGGTTAAAGACAGCAAGGACAGGCCAAGAGACATGGTGATCACACTCATCGGCTATCGAGGCAGCGGCAAGTCCAGTATCGCTCCGCGCCTGGCGAAGCGGCTGGAGTGGAGTTGGATCGATAGCGACCGAGTGGTTGAACAGCGGGCGGGGTGTTCGATTCGTCAGATTTTTGAAACGGAAGGCGAAGCGGGATTCCGTGAGCGTGAATCAGAAGTACTGGCGGAGTTGCTGCAACAGGATCATCTGGTTCTGGCCAGTGGGGGTGGTGCCATTCTGTTGGAAGAAAACCGTGTTCGGATGAAGACTGCTGGCCCGGTGGTGTGGCTTCACATTTCTGTGGAGGCACTGACAAAGCGACTAAGTCGCGATAAATCCGGGACGGACAATCGCCCAAGTCTTACGGGGCGGTCCATTGGTGACGAAGTCGCGGAAGTGATGGCGATTCGTGAACCGCTTTACCGGGAGTGTGCTTCGATTATCGTGGACGCTGAACGCGAATGGCCGGAGCAGGTGGCTCGCAGGATTGCGCGACAGATTGACCAAGGTCCGGGCGAACAAGGTCCGGACGCAGCGAGTGCAGGAGACAATCGTTGAACACTCTCGATTTGCCGCGTTTCTTCGTGCTGCCTTTTCTGTTCATTCTGGGCCTGTGCATCGGCAGCTTTCTGAACGTGTGCATTCATCGTTTTCCGTCGAAACTTCGGCTGCGCGATCAACTGAAAGCACTCACAACACACGGTTCTGGCTGCCCACGTTGCGCTACAGCGATCCTGTGGCGCGACAATCTGCCGCTGATTGGATGGCTGTTGCTGCTCGGGAAATGCCGTAACTGCAAACGTCCGATTTCGCCGCGATATCCGCTGGTGGAACTGCTGACAGGGATTTTATTCGTTGTTGTGTATCAGCTTGAAATGCCGCCGAATTTCTGGGGCGACATTGGTCAAGCGGGTCTGTTAAGTCCGGATGGCCCTCAGAACATCACTGGCCTGTCGTCGGTTGCTGCCTGGCTGCATGTTCGCTATCTGCTGCACATCGCCATGATCTGCTGTCTGATTGTGGCGACCTTCATTGACTTTGAATTGCGATTCATTCCCGACGGATGCACGCTGCCGATGATGGTCTTTGCGGTCATCGTTGCCACAGTCAGCGGCCAGACGTTTATTGTGCCGTTGTGGTTTCAGGATACGAGTGTTGCGAATACGCTGCGTTCGATTTCGCCTGAATGGCTGAGGCCGGCTTTGTTTTCATGGGATTGTCTGCCATTCGCGATTCAGCATCCCCACGTACATGGTTTTCTGGTGAGCATTGCAGGTTTGATCGTGGGCGGCGGACTAGTTTGGATGGTCCGGATTGCAGGATTCTGGGTGCTGCGGCAGGAAGCAATGGGATTCGGTGATGTGGTGCTGATGGGTATGATTGGCAGCGTCATCGGGTGGCAACCTGTGACTGCTGTTTTCTTCCTGGCCCCGGTCCTGGCGATTTTTACTGCACTTCTTGCATTGCTTACTAAGCGAGATCGCGAGATCCCGTACGGACCATGGCTCAGCCTTGCAACACTGATCATGATTCTGTGCTGGTCAACTCTATGGCCATTTGCCGAACGGATTTTTGACATGGGTCCGTTCGTGCCGCTGATGGGGATCATCCTGTTCGTGGCGTTGATTGCGAGTCTGCTGCTGATTCAGGTCTTCAAGAGACTGCTGGGATTCAACTTAGCAACAGACGGTAACACGGATGACGGTGCCTGGTCTTCTGCGGATCACTTGACGTATTACAACAGCGAACGCCCTGATGTCCAGACTGGTCAATGGCCACAATCCACATGGCCTGGCGGTCGCTCTGGTCAGGGACTTGCGAACTATCACAATTGGCGTTTTGGTCGTCGTGACTGAGTACCAGTGACTAAGGATTACACAATGCTCAGGATCGGTTGCCCGTGATCGATATCAAGTCGTTTGCGATCGGGGAGTTCAAGGCGGCGTGAATCCAGGCCAAGTTGATGCAGGATGGTGGCATGGATATCCGTCACGTAGTGGCGATCTTCGACTGCATGAAAACCAATTTCATCGGTCACTCCATGCGTGATACCGCCTTTGATGCCTCCGCCCGCCATCCAGACCGAGAAACCAAAGATGTGATGATCGCGTCCGTCGGCTCCCTGAGTCCCCGGCGTGCGACCGAATTCACTCGCAAAGACGACAATCGTGGAATCCAGCAAGCCTCGCTGTTTCAGATCTTTCAGAAGTGCAGCGATCGGCTGATCGACTGCTTTGAAATTCTTTTCGTGATTGGCCTTCAGAGCACTGTGAGCGTCCCAGACACCCGCGCCACCTGCGCCGTGCTGTACCTGAACAAAACGAACACCGCGTTCGATCAACCTCCGAGTTGCCAGCATCTGCATTCCAAATTCACGAGTCTCGGGATTGTTCAGTCCGTAACTGTCCTGCGTTGTCTGAGTTTCTGAGCTGAAGTCCAGAGTCTCCGGAACCGAGGATTGCATGCGAAAGGCCAGTTCATAGGCTTTGATTCTGGCCGTCAGTGAAGCATCGTCGGGATACTGCTCGCCCTTCAATCGATTCAGCCGACCCACCAGATCGAATGCCAGCTTCTGTTCCGACTGTGACAGACCAGCCGCCGATTTTCCATAGTCCAGTGGATTCTTCGGATCAACTCGAATAGGAACAGCGTCATGGGCTGGTCCAAGGTAATGGCCATCTTTAGCGTTCCAGTATTCGCGATTGCCCATCGAAATAAATTGCGGCAGATTATCGTTGAGCGTTCCCAGTCCATAATGCACCCAGGCACCCAGCGTTGGGAACTCCCCGTCGAGCATATGACGTCCAGAGTGGAATTGTGTCTGGGCTCCGTGATTGTCGTCAGTGGTGTACAGCGATCGAATCACGGCGATGTCGTCTATACAACTGCCGACGTGTGGAACCCAGTCACTCAACTGAATTCCAGACTGACCATATCTCCTGAAACCAATCTGCAACGGATACAGTTTGTTTCGCTGCTGTCCGTTCGCATCGTTGATTACAGTTACTCGCGCGAGCTTCAGTTTGTCGGGATTCTGAACATCCGCGTAGGGCGTGTCATTGATTGACATGCCGGCATATTTTGTCAATTCCGGCTTTGGATCGAATGACTCCGCCTGCGAAACGCCGCCGTTCATAAACAGCCAGATGACACTTTTGGCTTTTGGGGTCCGATGCGGCAGTCCATCCGGTTGTTTCCAATCCGGCAAATGATCGGCAACAGCGCGATTTTCCTGAGCTATCATCGCGGCAGCAACCAGACTGGTGAAACCCAGGCACGACGCATTCGCAAACGAGCGGCGAGTGAGATCAGTTGAGAAGGCGGAATTCCGATGTGTTGAATGGCGGGGCATAAGCAGGGGCCGATGACGTCTTATGGACCTGACTGAAACGTCGATTTTTTTCGCAGCCCGCGATTGTACCCGGTTTAACGACCGGACGAAACGACAAGGGATCGGGTCCGACCGATTCGTCTGATTGTGTGTTCAGGAAATTTACGACTGTGCGGATCGTTCGGATGGCAAAAATCAGGGCGGATTTGGGAAATCACGGGGTTTCTTCCGCATATTCAAATCGTTTCGAAAATAAGCAAAAACTTTTTTGACGCGAGTGTTTCCTGACCTAGGGTTACTTGTCAGCGAGCGAGTATCGCGAACTGAACTGAAGGCTGCGAGTCGCAGTCGGCAGGTTGGTATCAAGGTTAACTCTGCGTGGCAGAGTAATTTTTGTGGTGGTCCAAAGCCACCGTGACGTCACCCGCCCGGATACGGGCACAAAGTGAGGGAATTTCAAATGAGCAAGATCGTAAACAGCGTTAAGAATTTCATCGTATCAGAAGACGGCCCAACCGCAGTTGAATATGCGGTTATGATGGCTTTGATCATCGTCGTGTGCCTCGCAGCCGTGACTTCAGTCGGCAGCAAAGCAAACGCCAAGTTCACCACAGTATCTAACTACCTGACATAGTTCAGGCAGGCGGATTCGCCTGAACGGCATGTGGTGACAGCCTTGTTGTCACCTGTGTCATTGCGTTTCAGAAAAGAGGATGCGAATCAGATTCGCATCCTCTCTTTCTGACTCAAGGTGCGTACCAAACAGAGTTGACTCGAGTTTATGACGAATGAGGGGTCCGGCCAATACATTCGGGCGGGGGTCTCATGAATCGGTCATTTGGCACCCATGCAGGCGGAAGTCTGCATCTGACGGATGAAAAGGGTTCGTGATGAGTCTGTTGGGCAGGCATCGACATCAATTCATTCTCAGTTCACATAACCCGGAGATTACCCCATGAGCAAGTTCGTCAACAGCGTCAGGAATTTCATCGGATCAGAAGACGGCCCAACGGCGGTTGAATATGCGGTTATGATGGCTCTGATCATCGTCGTTTGCCTCGCAGCCGTGACTTCAGTTGGCAGCAAGGCAAACGCTAAGTTTACGAAAGTGTCAGGATATCTGACATAGTTCACACGCAGGTGTTGGAAGTGGGTGCTGATTCGCAGTCACCCACTTTCACCGCTGCTCTTTTATTTCAGGCGGGAGTCAAATCATGTTGCCGTATTGGATAGAACTGTCACCAGCAGATTTGATTCAGGGAACCGCCGTGTTGACTCTGGCCCTGGCCTTTCTGGTAAACACGCTGTTTGCCCCGGCGGGCCGCTGATCCCGTACATCGCTGATTGACAACGGATCTCCTCCGACCGTTACCAACTCGTAACACTGCAACACACTTCGAAAAAAAGGACTCGCACCATGGAGTTTATTGATTTACTCGTCACAAACTGGCACGTTAAAACCGTGTCACTGATTCTGATTCTGGCGGCCTGGATTGACGGTCGCGAACTGAGGGTACCAAACTGGATCACATTTCCGATGATCCTCGCAGGACTTGTCTATTCGACCTGGGTTGGTGGCGTCGCTGGCTTTGGAGCCGGGATGCTTGGAATGTGTGTCGGTCTGTTGACCCTGTTGCCACTGTATTCAGTCGGCGGGATGGGTGCTGGCGACGTCAAGCTGATGGCGGGCATCGGTGCCTGGCTGGGCTGGCAGGTCACTTTCGCAGCATTCTGCGTATCAACAGTTGTCGGTGCGGTCATGGCCATCATCATGGTCCTGCGAAAAGGCACGATGAAACATCACTACGAAAATTTCCTGCTCATCCTGAGCGAATGGATGGTCATTAAGAATCCTGCAGAACTGTCACGCATCGCGGCTGAACGAAAGCCACGTATGATGCTGCTGCCCTACGGGATTCCAATCTGCATTGGAACCATTGGTTACTTCCTGTATCAGGGCATGATGTAAGATCTTCAGCAGGGAGTGGCAGAAACTGCCGCTCCCTGCTTCGTGTTTTGAAATATGAAAGCGGTCGATGCGTTGTCGAGCCGCTTTATGAAGTCACGATGAACGTCGGACTGAGATTCGAGTTTTCTGATCGTCCGGATTGTATTGGACAGATCAGCAAGATTGGCAAACCAGCCAGCATTAGGTGAAGCGGGCATTTACTGCCTGCCGATGAAGATGCTGGTGGGCATGGATTGACTGCACCGTTTAACCTGTTTCTGCACGAACTGCCGGTCACGCTGATTGAGAGCGAAACCTGCCGATTCGTCCGGACAGAATGATGGTAAGTCAGTCCGGGAGAGATCCACTGAAATGAAAAATCAATCATTGATTCTACTGGTTGTGGCTGCGGGTTGCGGACTGGTCGCCATGTTGGGCGTCAAGAAGGCAATCAGCGATAAATCTGTAGAGACAGAAGCGACTATTCAAGTGTTGAGTGCGGTTGCTGACATTCAGGTGGGAAGCCGCCTGGACGAACTCAACACAAAGTTTTTAGACGTTGCAGTTTCGAAAGCACCCGAAGGGGCCGTGACGAGTCTCGATGAGATTACGGAACGGTCTCTGAAAGTGCCGGTGATGCCGGGAGACTGGATTCTCAAGAACAAGTTGACGGAGAAGGGCGAAATTGGTGCTGTCGCCAGCATCCCGCCCGGAATGGCTGTAGTCACAATTCCTGTTGATGCGACGACATCGCACAGTGGAATGATGCGGCCAGGTAACCGAGTCGATTTGCTTCTGACATATGATGACAATTCAAGTGGCCGCAACATTAAGAAGATGATCACGGTCATGGAGTTTGTGGAAGTCTTTGCGGTAGATGCGAGAATCTATGGCATCGACAAAGACGGAGATCAATTGGCAAAGAACATTTCGCTGCTGGTTGAGCCTGAACAGGGAAAAGTTGTCAATCTGGCGAAGCGACTGGGCGAACTGTCCACCATGCTGCGTCCCAATGGTGACATGACCTTGTCGGGAAAGACCGAAATTTCAGAAGAGTTCCTGAGCAGTTCACTCTCAGGTTCAGGTCACGCAAAACGTTCAGTAATGGAGAACCGAGGCCTGGAAATGTCCGGACAGTTCAGCGGGGAGTCAGTAGATGAGTCATTAACGCAGGAATTGGCAAGAACACCCGGCAATGGACCGGGGCCGTCGGCTCCTGTTAAGGTCGCTCAGGTTGATCCTGCGAATCTGTGGACAATGGAAATCTATGAAGGCGACAAAGTCCGGCTGGAAACGATTGAAATGCCCATGAGTGCACAGGCAACTGGTTCCGGCAATTGGAATATGTGGGATCTGTTGAAATAACAAACGAGTACATCGGATTCAGGCACCGGGCCTGATGTCCGAAGAGTCTCTGCGACAGTGCTGGCAGGATTGCTTTGTGTCACAGGGATTCTCAGTGATCGCGCGGAGCGCGTTATGAGTTGGGGATGCGGCGTCCCGCGTTGCAGCGGGCGTCGCACTTCATCATTTATGGAGTGCATGGATGCCATTGCTTCGAACTATCGCCAGTTTCACACTGGCTGCGACAATTCTCGTTCTGCTCCCGCAATCAGTGGCGACTGCTCAGACGACCGGACATGCCGCCGTCTATGTGATTCAGGACGGCAGAAACGAACTCTCGCTCATTGAGCGATTTTCGATGTTCGTGGAGCACTCCGCCAAGATCCGCCGTGTGATGGATTTCGACGAAGAAGTAATCTCCGTGCAGGTTGTGGAAGGCACGCCGACTCAGTTTCGAGTCTACGCCCTGCGGGCTGGAGTGACCACGATCAATGTCGTCGATGAGCACAATCGCAACTTCACGATTGAAGTTCTTGTGCGAGGTGACGTGCGGCACCTGGAGTCCCATATCCGACGCAGCTACCCCAATGACAGTATCTCCATCGAAGAAATCAACGAACAGTCTGTTCGGCTTGTGGGATGGGTGTCACAGCCGGAAAATATCACAGAGATTGAAGAAATCGCCAAGCAGTTTTACCCGACCGTCATGAACCATATGAAGACTGGTGGCGTGCAGCAGGTTTTGATGAAGTGTACGGTTCTGGAAGTTCAGCGATCCAAACTTCGACAGGTGGGCATGAACTTTTCATTGATGCGTCCGGAGAATTTCCTGATCAGCACTCCCGGCCCGATTACGCCAATCAACGGATTAACATCAGGAGCGGCGGGCACCACGGCAACGCTGTCGGGTTTCTCCAATTCCACAGTCTCTTTTGGCTTCACAAAGCCGAATTCGGTATTCAACGGCTTCATTCAGGCAATGCTTGAAGAAGGCATGTTGAAGTCGCAGGCCACCCCGATGATCGTGACTCATAATGGTCGCCCCGCAAACTTCCTGAGCGGCGGGGAAACACCAGTTCCGATTCCAGCCGGGCTTGGAACTGTCGGGTTTCAATTCCGCGAATACGGGATCCAGATGAACGCGGTGCCCTACATTCTGGGGAATGGTCGAGTCCGTCTGGAAGTCGAAACGATTATTCGCGATCAGGACTTTGCGAACACCGTCACGGTCTCCGGAACGACGATCTCCGCATTCAAAACAAATAGTGCCAACACTCAGGTGGAAATGAATTTTGGCGAAGCACTGGTTATCGCTGGTCTGATTTCGCAGAAACAGAATATCACAACTCAAAAAATCCCGTTCTTTGGCGAACTTCCATACATTGGTGCCGCGTTCAGCCGCAAGAAATCCGCAGAGCAGGAAAGCGAATTGATTATTCTGGTCACTCCTGAATACGTGTCGCCAGCACCTGCGAATGAATTCCCGGCAAAAGGTCCAGGGATGTTTACCGACTCTCCGACCGACTGCGAATTGTTTGGCATGGGATTGCTGGAAGTGCCGAGCTTCGGCGAACCTTGTGAAAACGGCTGCCAGAATTGCATGCCCGGCGGAAGTTGTCAAGGCTGCCCGCCAAATGGTGCCTCGTGCATCGTGCCGGAATACGGAAAGAATGATCAATCGAATTCACAGAACAAGAATCTGGCCGTAATCGGAAAGGCGACACTGACCCAGCCAGTCAGCTCGTCCCGTATTCTGGATGAAACCACTGAAGGTGACATCGAAACAAGCGGAAAGAGATCAAAAACAGTATCAGCGAAATCAAGATCGGGTAGTTCCGGTCTTATCTCCCCAACCATGCGGTGACCGAAGCGATTGCGTAAAGCGATTTGTCCGAACGATGGTTCCAGTCCTGCTGACCATTTTGAATTTGAACGAGAAGATCCATGAAAAGCGTCCTCCGACTAGCTACGGTTGATCCGGATGAGCGCACGCGCAATTCGCTCAAGACCATGCTGCTGGGCATTGATACCGTGTGGCTGGAAGCTGAATGCGCTCGATACGAATTCTTTATGGATGTCGTTCAGCAGACGCAGCCGGACATCGCCCTGATCAACGTGGATGCTAATCACGCAAAGGGTGTCCAGCTTGTGGGCGAAGTCTCGCGAGCCTTGCCGAATTGTTCGGTCCTCGTCGTCAGTGCATCACAGGAAGGCAGTTTGATTCTGCAGGTAATGCGAAATGGTGCTCGTGAGTTCTTGAACATGCCACTGCAGCTCGATGACTTCATCGCGGCATTGGACAGAATTCGAGTGACCCTGGGCGGTTCCGCCGGCGACGGAAATGTTCGTGTTGGCCAGATTATTACGATCGCCGGAGTCGGAGGTGGTGTCGGCAGTACCGCAATGGTAGTGAACATTGCCGCTTCACTGGCCCAGGATCCTGCCAATTCTCCTGTGATTATTGACCTGGATCTGACGCTCGGCGATGCGGATGTGTGGCTGGATATCATTCCCGAATACACGATTCGCGATGTCTCCGAAAACATTTCTCGTCTGGACTACGGACTGCTGAAACGCTCACTGACGCGGCATGATTGCGGCGTGTATTTGCTCCCGAGGCCAGTAGAACTGGAAACGGGGGAACCGATCAAACCGGACGATCTACGGCGAATTTTAGCGCTATTGAAGGCGACGTTTTCACACCTGATTGTCGATGTTACGAAATCATTCAGTCGCCTGGATCTGTCCGTCATGGAAGTTTCGGATAAGGTTCTGCTGATAACGCAACTTGACCTTTCCTGCCTGCGAAACGTCGTTCGAATTATGCAGTTTCTGGAACAGGTTCCAGGCATCAAGGAAAAGGTTGAAATTGTCGTCAATCGAGCCGGTCTTGAGGACAACGACATCAGCCTGAATAAGGCTTTGGAGACAATTGGACGTTCTGTGTACTGGCAATTGCCAAATGACTACGCGACGATGGTCGGCGCACGCAACAATGGTCTGCCGCTGTGCCAGTTCGCGCCAAAGTCCCGGTTGACACGCAGCCTGAACGACATGGTCCGACACCTGACAGCAGGAGAACCGGGGACAAAGCCAGTGGACGATCAGCCAAAGAAGAAAAACGGCCTGTTCGGGCTGTTTGCGAGCCGCTGAAAAACAGTTCCAAGACAAAAATAGTTCCTGCCAGATCCCTCGTTTTTGCTGGACAATTCTGTCAATGCGTCCGGCTAATTACAAAGAGACCTTTGATTCCGGTCCTGGCGGCTGGGTTCGAGTCGTGGACAATGTCCAGCCCCCGGCAGTTCTGCCTGTCCGCGATGGAGCGATCTGGTCATATGGACCATGGTGGGTGGATTACAATCACGCTCCTCCCGGCGCGGGGTATTTGCAGTTGCTGATGTGCCTGCACATGAAAGGTCCTTTCGGTGAAACCCTGAAAGAAGCAGGCGGCGAAAACAAATTTGTCGCCGAAGGGCATTCACGCAATCTGACAAATGCAAAGGTAACCGTCCGCATAAAGGGGGAACTTGAGTCTGCCGGAGCTAGTGTCTGTGTGCTGATTCAGGGGTCTCAGGATGGCAAAGTGACCGGCTGGATACATACCGGAAAGACTTTCGACGTGACTCCTGACTACACGGAGCAGTCTCTTCAGCTTTGTCCCGACGAGTCACAATGGACCTGTCTGGGTGCGCGCCGAGCCCGCGAAGACTTCTATGGTCGGACGCCGCTGCAAAGTATTCTGTCAGATGTGAACGTCAACTTTTATCTGTTGCTCTTTCCTGTGATGCCCAGACCCATGGGGCCAGTTCACGGTGACCCGCATCTGCTGCGAGCTGGCAAAGATTACCCCGTCTGGCCCTCCAGCATCGCGCAGGGATACGTGGCCGTTGATCAGATCGAAATCGCATTTTCAGCCTGCTGATGACCGCGTACAGTCTACGCTTTCGCCGTCGTCCTGAATCGCATGGATTGAAACTCCCATTCCGGATTCTGTTTTTGACAGTGCTGCGCTTCCCAGTCGGAAAGAAACAGGACTGCGCGCTGATCATACTGATCGACTACTTCGCGACAGGACGAAAGCAGCGACAGTTCTGACTTGCATCCAGGCTTTGGAATAACCCAGCGCGCCACCTTGTAATTTAGCCACCGGACTTCGGTTTCCGTGTCATATTCTGTCTGTAACCGGAACTTTACGACGTCAAACTGCAGTTCACCGCACGCCGCCATAATATTCTGTCGCATCGAGGAATTCGGTGCATTGAATAACTGGATGGCCCCTTCTTCAAGCAGTTGCGAAAGGCCCCGCTCGAATTGTTTTCTTCGTCCGGTATCAGAGCAAATCATCGTCGCAAAAAATTCGGGTGAGAACTGCGGCAGGGCTTCGAAATTCACCGGCGGTCCTTCGCAAATTGTGTCACCCAGCAAAAACTCGCCAGGATTGACCAGGCCGATGATGTCGCCCGGAAACGCTTCGTCCATGGTTTCGCGTTCCTGACCGAACAACTTGTGGGCTCGCCGCAGCCTGATTTTCTTCCCCGTTCGTGGATGAAAGACATCCATATCCCGGCGAAACGTTCCCGAACAAACACGCACGAACGCAACTCGATCTCGATGCTTTGGATCAAGATTGGCCTGGATCTTGAAGACGAAACCCGAGAACTCCGATCGTGTTGTCGGCACAGGTTCGCCGTCGCTGATCCGATCACGCGGCGGCGGACACAAATCCAGAAAGCCACGCAGGAACTGTTCCACGCCATAATTTGTCAGAGCACTTCCAAAGAACACGGGACTGACTTCACCGCGCAGAAATCGCTCGCGGTCGTATTCGGCCCCTGCAGCCGCCAGCAGTTCGACCTCTTCTCTGGCTTGCTCCACAATCCCAGGCGGCAGCGATTCAGGTTTCAGATCCGCCAGCGGCTGCAATTTCGCGTCCAGGCGACGCATATTGTCGCGCGTATCGAACACGTAGGCCTGTTGAGTTGCCAGTTCGATGACACCGCGAAAATCGAAACCTGTCCCCAGCGGCCAGTTTACAGGGACCGGGACAATCCCGAGTTTCGATTCGATGTCTTCCAGAATATCGAGCGTTTCTTTGCCGGGGCGATCGACTTTATTGATGAATGTGAGCACCGGGATTTTTCGAAGTCGGCAGACGTTGAAAAGTTTTTCCGTCTGAGTTTCCACTCCATTGGCGAGGTCCAGGACCATCACCGCGCAGTCGGCGGCGACGAGTGTTCGATAGGTGTCTTCGCTGAAGTCTTTGTGTCCGGGCGTGTCCAGCAGATTGATCTGACAGCCTTCGAATTCGAATGCCAGAACTGTCGAACTTACCGAGATCCCGCGCTGTCGTTCCAGCGCCATCCAGTCGGAAGTGGCACCGCGTTGGTTCTTTCGTCCGCGCACAGCACCGGCGGTTTCGATGCAGCCGCCGTAGAGCAGTAGTTTCTCTGTGAGCGTCGTCTTGCCCGCATCCGGATGCGAAATGATTGCAAACGTACGACGGCGAGCAGCCTCACGCGCAACCACGGGGTCAATGAAGGTCATTGGGACGGAATTTCAGTCAACAAGAGTTACGAAATACGGACATTCGAGAGAATTCGCGAATACCTCATGGGGCCGAGTGATATGCAGCCGCACCGCCAAACACAACCGCAATCGACTGCTTCTCGCCGAGTCTCCCGCAGCCAGGGAGCCTGTTTCGGCTGTGTTTGCGGCAAACGAAACTGCGTTGAGAACACTGCTGACATCCAACGGGCATCCTGCTAAGATTCGTGCGGAACCTGCGCGTGGTCTGGATCGACGACCGCAGTGAATACGTTACGCCGTTCCAGAAAAAAAAGGCAGGCAGGACAGTTCATGAAAGATCCCCGAGTTCGACTTAAAAATCCTATAGTCGCTGCGCTGCTTGCGTTTGCGATTCCGGGAGCCGGGCATTGGTATCAGGGACGACGATTTAAAGCCACCATCTATTCCGTCTGTATCATTTCGATTTTCGTCTGGGGTATGATTCTGGGAGGTGGCCAGCCAGTCTACAGTCAACTGATCTATCGTTCTGAAGGTCAGGGCACGACGGCACAGCTCCAGAAATCGGCCCCACGAATGAAGTTTTCATTTGGCTATGTGGCTCAGGTGATGGTCGGTGCGCCTGCGTTGCCCGCGCTTCTGCAGGAAATGCGAATCCGAAACGCCGATGCAAAAATCGACTGGATCGATGGGCCGATCGAAAGTGATTTTCAGGGGCTGGTGGCACGTGACTCTGGAGGACAGACGTCTGAAATGGTTTCCGGCACCATCAAACTGTCCCCGGCGAACGAAAACGGAAGTTCTGTCGTCACGGGAACACTGTATGCCGACAACCAGGATGGGACTCAGCGAGAACTGCCTTTAGCGGGTGACATTCAACTGGGGCGCAGCGTGTTTGGATCTCCACGTCGTGAAATTCGATGCTACGTGCTGGGACAGGACAAAGAGGGTCGTGAAGTTCGTTTCGGACTGGAAGGAACCATTCAACGCAAGTTCATCGATTGGTATCAGGCTCCGCGGGATACTGCGGAGCTGGATCGATTGAACGGTGCTTTGAGTCAAAAGTTTGATATCGGCTCTGTCTTCACCTGGATCGCAGGGCTGCTGAACCTTCTTGCGATCTGGGATGCTGCCGAAGGTCCGGCATATGGCTATGGAGACGAAGAAGAGATCCCGGACGAAGATGACACGAGCGGGTAAGAGAATTGTTCGGAGAGCGGTGAGTGTCAGCCCACCGAGTTTTACGCACAGAACTCGGTGAGGAATGATGCCCTCGCTACTCCAATCATCGCGGTTTGGGCTTTGCCTCGTTTAACCCGACCCAACCGGGAGGCCTCGCCGTTGGCTCGGGTTAAACGAGGATTCATAGCCTCAATCTTTACCGTGCAGGATAGCTCAGACAGATTCAACTTCTCGAACATTGACTGGTAAAACCTATGCAGCTTGCCGCAGCCATTTATGCCATTCCGCTCACCGCAGGTATCTCACTGGTCTATTGCGCCAGCCGTTTTGAGATGCCTGAAAAAATTATTCGATCTGCCGCATTGATGTTCGCCAAAACTATTGCGGCACTCGTAGCCTTGTATCTTTTGCTGTTGTATCTGTCTGGCTGATCAATCCATCTCGCTGATGCCCAAGGCGATGTTGCATACACCACGGAGGGAATGCAGATCATGCGTATTTTATTGTTCGAAGACTCCCACGCTGAGAGCTTTTCGCCGATTGCGCTGTTGCGACCAGTGTTTGAACTTGTGTGCGGACGCGAACCACTCCGTCGGCGATTGCAGCGCTGGTTTCCGGATGCGGAGTTCAGTGGCTGGGTGCGACCGTGGCTGGTTGATGCGTATTCTGAGGAACAGCCGTCACTGACTGTCAATAGTCTCGACTGGGTTCGCAAAGGCAAAGTGCTGCTGGTGAATGGTCGCTGGTTGCCAGAGAGACGCCTGACAGCTCAGGATTTTGTGACTCATCAAGCGGGCTTCGTCGATGGCTGTCCCGCCTGGATGCTGGTTCCAGGTGAAGAACTTGCGGAGTTGCTGCAGGGCGACCCGGCGAACGCATTGACTCAGTACGCCCGCAGTCAAAGGGCACTTCCCACAAACGGACGCTGGCTGAACCATCCGTGGGATCTGGTCTATCAGAATGCGGCTCAGTTGATCCGAGATTTTGCCGACGAAGGAATTTCGCAGCCGCCAGCGCGGGAACACGTTCCGGTTCTGGGCGATCCGGCGGACGTCTATATTTCCGCTCAAGCCGAAATTGATCCATATGTTGTGATCGACGCACGCAGCGGTCCGGTGTCGGTCGATCGGGATGTTCAGATTCAGTCGTTTACGCGAATCGAAGGCCCGTGTCATATTGGTCGCGGTTCTCGGCTGTTTCGTGCGCTGATTCATAAGGGCACAACGATTGGGGAACACTGTCGCGCCGGCGGCGAAATCGAAGAATCCATCATGCACAGCTACGTCAACAAATACCATGAAGGATTTCTCGGACACAGCTACGTGTGTCCATGGGTCAATATCGGTGCCCTGTCGTGTACGTCGGATTTGAAGAGCGACTACACGACCGTGAAAGTTCCTTTCCAGGGGCAGATGATTGATTCCGGCATTCACAAACTCGGATCCTTCATTGGCGATCACGCCAAGACCGCGATGGACAGTATGTTCAATTCCGGGTCATCGATCGGTGTTTGTTCGATGGTAATTCCCGGAGGAAGGCTGCTGCCACGAGACGTTCCGTCCTTCAGTGGCGTCACGTTTGGTGAGCTGTCGTGCGACTGGACACTTGACGCTTCCATCGAGACAGCTCGCGCGATGATGAGCCGCCGCGATCGGACTTTGACTCAGAATGCCGAACGTTTGCTGCGGATCGTGTATCAACGTACCGAACAGGAACGCCACGCAGCGCTGCAACGGGCAGCCGATCGCCGACTTTTGCGGCAGCAAGGCTCTGTTTGACCTGTGCGCAGGCCGGACCAGGGTCGCTCGGACAACAACTGTCGTATCTGCGGCAAGTCGTTCGGAAACAACCTCCCCCACGCGGAGCGCTGGGGAAGGTCGGACGAGCGCAGCGATGTCCGGGAGGGGGCTTGCACCGTAGCTTACTGAGAAGGCAACGCATAGACATCTTCTGGAAGATTTCGGCGAGCCATAGCCGTTACTATTCTACGTTCGATCACTCACATCCGACGCCGCATCGCAAGAGAATCCAGAATTCACAACTCGCCGCAGCCCTCCCCCGGGCCATTGCTTCGCTCGGCCCGATCCCTCCCTGCCTTCGGCGGGCGGGGTTGGGAAAGGCGACAGTCAATATTTGAGCGATCCCAATGCCGCCGCTAATGTCGGGGCCGAACTGATG
>Ga0105047_10000962_pt1 | contig 50600 bp, 43 predicted proteins | sample MAT04_FD_78384 | JGI IMG/M metagenome (GOLD analysis project Ga0105047, IMG submission 78384) | Freshwater microbial communities from Lake Fryxell liftoff mats and glacier meltwater in Antarctica - MAT-04 (megahit assembly) | ecosystem: Environmental > Aquatic > Freshwater > Ice > Liftoff...
CGCGGGTGCATCCCGGGATCGCCGCCGACGATCCGGCGCTCGCTATCGATGTCCTCACGGCGGAGGGCAGCATCTCCACGTCGATCGGCGGGCCCAACAACGGGAGTCTGCTCGGTGGCGTGCCGCTCCCGCTCGAAGCGCCCGGCTTCTTCAGCAACCCCCGCCGCCCCAACGACACGGCGTACTGGGGCACGGTCGAGGCGGTGCGCTCGATCTTGCGGGCGGCGTCGGTCGTCGATCGCGATCTCCCTGGCGGCACGCTCTTCGTGAACGATCTGGGCTTCCGCGAGGGCGGCCGAATTCCCCACCACGGATCGCACACTGCAGGACGCGACGCAGACATCCTCTTCTATCTGCTCGATGTCGACGGAGCGGCGCGGCCTGGTCTCGGTGTCCCGCTCGGCCCCGACGGAACCGGGACCGACTTCGGCGATCTGGTGGATCCCTCCGACGACGTGGACGTGGCGTTGGATATCCCCCGCACCTGGCGCCTGGTGCAGGCGCTGCTCGAGGACGAGGACGCGCTGGTCCAGCGCATCTTCGTGGTGGAGCACCTACGCACGCTGTTGCTCGCGCACGCGAACACCATCGGCGCGCCCGAGGCCGCGCGGATCCGCTTCGAGGAGGTGACCTGTCAACCGAGCTACCCCCACGACGATCACCTCCACTTGCGCTTCTTCTGCACCGATGAGGATCTGGGCCTGGGCTGCGCCGACGGAGCACCGATGTATCCCTGGCGTCGGGCCCAGCTTCGGGTGGCCGGCGTCGAGCCCGTTCGACCCGCGCCCGTCCCTCGCATTCGACGAAGCCCCGCGGCCCCCGAGCCCGCGCCGCCCCCGATGGATGCCCGGGTCCGCGCGTTCCTCGATCTCCGCGAGTCGTGGACCAGCACCCCGCATCCGGGGCGTCCGTACTGCCGCTGACGACCCGCTTCGTTCTGCCGTTGGCGTTCGGTATGATGTCGCTCATGCGCCGTACCCCCATCGCCTTCGCTCTGTGCTTGCTCGTCCTCCCCGCGTGCGACGGATCGGGGGACACGCCCGATGCGCCGGGCGGTGGCGGGAGTGATGTCCCCTCGAGCACCACGTGCGAGGGCGGGCCGCTCGCTGCGCCGATCACGCCGTGTGATCTCGATCCGCTCCCGAGCACCGGCAATCCCGCCGAGGACTGCGTGCGGCGCATCAACCAGTTTCGCTGGGAGTGCCAGTGCCTGCCCCCGCTCCAGCGCTGGACGGAAGGCGAGAGCTGCGCGGCGATGCACGCCGAGTACGACTCGAGCCGTAATCCCCACGACGGATTTCGCGATGGCATCTGCGAGAACGGCGGCTCGGCGCAGAACGAGTGTCCTGGTTGGGGCAGTATCCCGCAGACCGTAGGCGGGTGCCTGCAGTTGATGTGGGACGAGGGGCCGGGCGAGCCGTTCTCGGCGCACGGCCACTACATCAACATGTCGAGCACGACGTACACGGCGGTCGCGTGCGGCTGGCACACCACGGGCGATGGCGAGGTCTGGGCGGTCCAGAATTTCCGCCGCTGAGTGTCCCGGTCCTAGACGAGCTGCGCTAGATAGCCCGACCCATGGGACGCATCTTCGAGACCCGCAAGACCACCATGTTCGCCCGGTGGAACAAGATGGCCAAGCTCTTCACCCGGTTGAGCAAGGACATCACCATCGCGGTCAAAGCCGGCGGTCCCGACCCGAGCAGCAACGCGACCCTGCGGCGGGTGTTGGCCAACGCGCGCGTCAGCAACATGCCCAGGGAGAAGATCGAGGCGCAGATCAAGCGCGCCAGCGGGCAGGATCAGAAGGACTACGACGAAATCGTGTACGAGGGGTACGGGCCTCACGGCATCGCGATCGTGGTCGCGTGCGCCACCGACAACTCGCAGCGGACCGTGGCCAACGTGCGCTGCCACTTCAAGGACTACGGCGGCAACGTCGGTAGCAACGGCAGCGTGGGTTTCCTGTTCACCAAGATGGGGGTCTTCCGCATCGCCCCCGACGGACTCGATCTGGAGGCGCTCGAGCTCGATCTGATCGACCATGGCCTGGAGGAGATGGGCGAAGGGACGAGCGAGAAGGGCGAGCCCCAGGTGATCATCCGCTGCGCGTTCTCCGACTGGGGACGCCTTCAGTCGGCGATCGAGGAGCGCAAGCTCGCGGTGCTCAGCTCCGAAGCCGAGTACATCCCTCAGAACGTGACGGCGCTCCCTGAAGCAGAGGCCTCCGAAGTGCTCGAGCTCGTCGACGCGCTGGAGCAGGACGACGACGTCCAGCACGTATTTCACAACCTGGGCTGAGCCCAGTTCGACTACATGATGCCGGGGCAGGCTGCCCTGATCGGCAGGGTGCCGTTGTTCATGTCGCGGCACTCGTTGAGCGCGGGCAGAGGATCGTGCGCGGGGTCGTTGAGGTAAGCGGTGAACTCGTAGACGGTGTCGCTGGTGACGGGGCCGTAGCGGAACTCGACGACCTCGCTCGCGCCCGCGAGGAGCGGTCGAACGGTCAGCGTCTGGCCGACGTAGACCTCATCGACGTAGAAGCTCACGGGCACGCCCGCGGGCGCGCCGGCGCGGCCTTCGTTCACCACGCGTACCCGCAGCAAGAGCTCTCCGGCGCACGCGGCCGTCGAGAACGAGGGATCCCGAAGCACGAGATCCGGCGCATCGAAGAGCCCATCGGGCTGCACGTTCTGCCGGAAGTTGTTGAGCCCGGGGGTGCTGTAGTTGGGCGTTTCCACGGCGGGCAGGGTCCCGTCCTCGTTGACGTTGGTGACGTGGTAGCTGTGCTCGTTCCAGATCCGGCGGGTCCGCACCCACTGCGAGGTGGGATGGCCGAAGGCCCAGACACCGGTGCTCGATGGCGTTCCGTCGGAGCAGCTCATGAACGCGTAGTTGTTTTCCACGAGCACGATCTCGGCGTGGTCGTCGTTGTCGACGTCGACGACGATGGGGTACTCGGTGAGGGTGCCGCTGGTGTTGCAGCGCTCCAGGTACACGTCGCCAGTGGGTCCGCGGAACGCGCGGAACAGGCGCTCGTCGTTGTAGAGCACCTCGGCTATCCCATCGCCCTCGAAGTCGAAGACGCTCGATCCGGTCGCGCGGCTCGAGGTGTCTTGGGTGACCTCGTACCACTTGAGGGTGAGGTCGTTCTCGAAGATCACGTACGCGTAGCCGCCCGCAAGCGCGATCTCGGGCTCGGGGTCGTCGTCGAAATTCGCGATGGTGGGCGGGCCGCCGCCACTCAGCGGGTTCGATCCTCCGATCGCAGCGACCCGCGCGTCGATCACCGGATCACCGCTGGGGGTGATCTCGACCGGCCCCGCGAGCAGTGTTCCGGTCGCGCCATCGCGGATGGTGACCTGATGGGCGGTGGTGCTCGTCGCGACGACGTCGGGATCGCCGTCGAGATCGACGTCGGCGATCGCCACGTAGCCGCCCTGTCCCGCCCACAGCGTCTCCTGCCAGAGCGTCGTGCCGTCGTGGTGAGCCACGCCGTTGATGCCGACTACCTCGAGGTCCCCGTCGCCGTCCATGTCGTAGAGCGCTGCGATGGCGGACGGGCCGGTCAGGGTCGCCGTCACGGCGCTCGAGCCGTCGGCCTGCGCGATGGTGTTGCCGACGACGATCTCCGCGACGCCATCGCCATTCATGTCGGCGATCGCGGGGCGTCCGCAGCCCACCACCACCCCGGAGGCTGCGTCGAAGCGCCGGAGGATGGCTCCCATGTTGGAGAAGATCGTCAGGCGCGCGTTCCCGAACGTCGTGCCCGGATCGAACGTGCAGCCCACCACCTCGGGGCCGGGCGAGGCGGGATCGATGTCGGCTATCGCCACCTCGAGGCCGGGCTGGGTTCGGTACGCCGGTGTGCTCGTAGGCCAGAGGCGAGATCCATCGGCGCCGCTGATCGCGCGCAGCACCCCGTCCGCGCTGTAGATCGCGACGCCTCCGGTGTCGGGGCTGCCGATCCGGTAGGTGTTGAAGACCACGTCGGGGATGTCGTTCTGATCGATCCGGCCATCGCCGTTGTCGTCGTTCAGGTTGGCGACCATCGGCGCGCTCATCACCTGATCATGCAGCGGCATCACGTCGGGATCGTTCGCCCAGTGCCACTCCACCGCGAGCTCGAATGCGCCGGTCTCGGGGCGGTACTCGCACTCGGGCTGACCCGTCGCGCGCGGCAAGCAGCGGCCCACGCTGGACTCGCAGTACTCGCCCTCGGGGCAGTCGAAGGGACTGGCGCACACGGCGCCAGGTGTGGTGCAGCTCCCGAGGAGGCAAACGTCGCCCACGTCGCAGCAGAGCGCCGCGGCGCCCTCTCCGCAGGAGACCGCGTCCTTGCAGGTCAGCACGCACACGTCGGCGACGCAGCGCTGATCGTCGCCTCCACAGCAGCTACCGCCACATAGATCGGCAGTCTCACAGCAGACGTCGCCGGATCCGCAGCGCTCGCCCACCTCGCAGCACGCGGCGCCGCAGGTCAGGCCGACGCCGCAGCTGCGGGCGTCGATCGTGCCCGTCGTGTCGAGGGGAACGCCGCCGTCCGCGCGGGGCACGCAGCGGCTGTCGATGCACTCTTGCGCGGCGGAGCAGTCCGCCTGGCTGGCGCAGGTCCGGGGCGTCTCCCCGGAGCAGTCGCACCCCGCGAGGGCCGAGAGCGCGAAGGCGAGCGTGATGAAGAGACTGCGCGGAGGCGCGAAGGAAGTAGAGCGGGCGGATTCCATCGGCCGAGGGTAGCGGTCACACGGGGAAGGGAGAAGGCACCGAATGCATGGAGCGACTTGACGCGCGGTCGATCCGTGTCGAGTGTTCGGCGCCCCGCGAGCCCCACGCGTGCTCGCCGCCCCGACTTTCGCCGCCCCGAGGGGCCCAACAGGAAGCCATGACCGAGACCCAGCACGAAGCCGCCCCGAGCACCGAGACGCACGCCTTTCAGGCCGAGGTCGACAGCGTCCTTCGGCTGGTGATCGACTCCCTCTACTCCAACAAGGACGTGTTCCTCCGGGAGCTCTTGTCCAACGCGTCCGACGCGCTCGACAAGCTACGCTTCCGCGCGTTGACCGAGCCCGAGCTCTTGCCGGAGGGCGAGACTCTGAAGGTCCGCATCGAGCCGGACGGCGTCGCGGGCACCCTCACGTTGGCGGACAACGGGATCGGGATGACCAAAGACGAGCTCGCGAGCCACCTGGGCACCATCGCGAAGTCCGGTACCCGCGAGCTGCTGAACGAGATGAAGGCGGCCGGCAAGAAGACCGACGTCAGCCTGATTGGTCAATTCGGCGTGGGCTTCTACAGCGCGTTTTTGGTGGCCGATCGGGTGGAGGTGATCTCCCGCAAGGCTGGCGAGCGCGAGGCCTTCAAGTGGAGCTCGGAAGGACGGGGCGGCTTCACCCTCGAGTCCGCGAGCCGGCCCGAGCAGGGCACGTCGGTGATCTTGCACCTCAAGGCCGACAGCAAAGCGCAGCTCCTCGCCACCTACGAGCTCGAGGAGCTCATCAAGAAGTACTCGGACTACCTCCATTTCCCCATCGAGCTGAAGATGGAGCGGGAGAAGTCGGACGAGCCCACGTACCGGACCATCAACCGGGGATCGGCGCTCTGGCACCGCAGCGCGAGCGAGGTGAAGAAGGAAGACCTCGACGAGCTCTACCGGCACATCGCGCACGATTTCGAGCCGCCGCTCGCGCACAAACAGTTCAAGGTCGAGGGCACCACCGAGTTTGCCGGTGTGCTGTTCTTGCCGGGGCGCGCGCCGTTCGATCTCTTCGATCCCGACAGCAAGAAGGGGCTTCGCCTCTACGTGAAGCGGGTCTTCATCTTCGAGGACGCAGAAGCCCTGGTGCCGCGCTGGCTCCGCTTCTTGCGCGGTGTCGTCGATAGCGAGGATCTGCCGCTCAACGTCTCTCGTGAGCTTTTGCAGGACTCGCGCTTGGTTCGGATCATCCAAAAGCAGGTCACCCGCCACGCGCTGGAGATGCTCGAGGCCTTGGCGAAAGATCGCCCCGACGACTACCTGAAGTTCTATCGAATCTTCGGATCGGTATTGAAAGAGGGCCTCGTCGCGGGACCCACGGGCGAGCCCGAGTACAAGGACAGGCTCGCCAAGCTAGTGTGCTTCGAGTCCAGCACCCGCGAGGGTCTGGTCTCGCTCGCCGAAGCGAAGGAAGCGATGAAGGAGGGACAGCCGGGGATCTACTTCGCGCTCGGTCAGAACCGAAAGCAGATCGAGGCGAGCCCGCATCTGGAGGCGCTGAAGGCGCGAGGCTACGAAGTGCTGTTGTTGAGCGATCCGGTGGATCACTGGGCCACCGAGGCGCTGACCGAGTTCGACGGCACCAAGATGCTCAACGTCGCGAGCTCGGACTTGGATCTGGGCGCGAAGGACGGTGAGGACGCGCGCGAGGCAGACGCCGAGGCCACGAGCACGCTGAGGGATCGCCTGCGCATGCTGCTCCAGGACGAGCTGTCCGAGGTGCGCGTCAGTGACCGCCTGGTCGAGAGCCCCGCATGTCTGGTGATGGCGCCCGGCGGCATGGCGCCGCACCTCGAGCGCCTGGTGCGGGCGACCCAGCCCGAGCTTGCGATGCCCAAGCAGAAGCGGATCCTCGAGATCAATCCGTCCCACCCCGTGGTGAAGGCGCTGACCGCGACGCTGGAGAAGACCCCCGACGCGCCGGAGCTCTCCGACTGGCTCACGCTGATCTACGAGCAAGCGCTGGTCGCCGAGGGCAGCCCCGTCGAAGACCCGGCGAAGTTCGCCAGCCGCATCAACGCGCTCTTCACCAAGGCGCTCTCGTAGCGCTCTGCCCCTACATGCAGCAGCCCAGGCAGGCGGTGGCGACACACGTCCCGTAGGCTGGGCTGCCGGGGACAGCGCAGCAGGACTGACCCGTGGTGCACCGGTCGACGGTATTACAGTCGTCCACCGCGGTCGTGCAGCGGCGCCCCGCGCAGGTGCCATCGCACTCGCAGATTCCGTCCTCGTCGCAGTCGGTTCGGCCATCCTCGCAGCCGAGGTCGCCGAAGCAGCGCCCGCCGATGCAGATCGAAGCGATGATTCCAGGGCAGGTAATGCCGTCCCGGACGGGCACGTGGGTGCAGCCCGTGCTGACGTCGCACATGTCCGCGGTGCACGTCTCACCGTCGTCGCAGTCCGCCGCCGCGCTGCCGGACGTGCACACTCCCGCGACGCAGACATCGTTGATGGTGCAGTAGTTCGTGTCGACGCACGACACCCCGCTCAAAGGCACGGTCGTGCACGCACCGGTGGCGTCGTCGCAGGAGCCGCCGATGCACATGCCGCCGTCGACGCTGATACACGGGCGCCGAGGCCCCGAACGGCACGCGCCCGCCACGCACACGTCGCCGAGGGTGCACGGGTTGCCGTCGCTGCAGCCGCTCGCGCGCGGGTCGTGCATGCAGCCGCGTCGCCGCCCGCAACGGTCATCCGTGCACTCATTGCCGTCGTCGCAACCGATAGCGACGCACTCGCCGTTGCAGCACTCCGACGCATCTGGGCAGTTCAGCGGGACCCGGACGCAGCCCCCCTCGCAGTGGGCCTGAAAGCAGGGATCCTCCGTGATGCAGGTGACTCCGTCCTCGCAGGTCGGGTACACGCAGCCTCCCGCCTGACAGAGCCCGCCTGATGCGGCATCGCATGCGGCGTGTTCGGGGAGGTGGGCGCAGCCCATGCCCGTGATGCACGAGTCGGCGGTGCACTCGATCCCGTCATCGCAGTCGGGCGCGGGCCCTGCGACGCAGCCCAGGGCCGCGTCGCAGCGCTCCACGCCGTTGCAAGGATCCCCGTCGTCGTCACAAGGCCCGGCGGGAACCACCACGCAGCGGCCTGTCGCGGAGTCGCAGGTGGCCAGGCCATCGCAGGCGTCCTCGTCTTCGCAGAGGATGGGCGCGCCTTCGACGCAGACGCTGTCCACGCAGCGCTCCTCGCCGTCGCAGGCATTCCCGTTCGCGCAGTCCAGATCCGTCCGGCATTCGGGGCGGCTCGCGTCGATCGCGGCATCGGCGCTCGAGACGTCCATCCCCCCGTCCCGCGGTGGATCGTAGTCGAGCACCAGACCGCAGCCTGGCATCGAGATTGACAGACACCCGACCAAGACAACACGAGGCAAGCGCATCGCGCGAGTATCAGCGACCTCGGACGTTCGAGCTAGCCCTCGCCGTCTGCGACGCCGCGGGTAACCAGCAACGTCCGCTGGCGCACGATCGCATGCGCCCAGGGCCGATCGCGGCGGGCGTCCCGTCAGTCGGTGCCGATAATCTGCTCGAGCGCGAGCACCAAGCGTGCGGGGTCGCCTCGACGCTCTGCGCTCCGCGCGACGTGCACCACGGCGAAGCGCTCCAAGCGGCGCAGTCGACTCCACGCGCGCTCGACCCGCGCGCGCTCGGCGCCCAGCGGGACGTCCGCTGGCAGCGCGCCATCCGGGTCGGGGGCCGATTCCATCACGCGAGGCGCGATCTTCGCCCGCGCCGCGATCGCGATGACCTCCGCGACGTCGACAGCATCGGCCCCGCCGAGCGTCACCAGCGCGCCCCGCGCATCGAGCGCGAGCGTGCGCCAGCCCGCGAGCGAGAGGTGCCTCCCCGCGCGGTCCAGCGCGCGGCGAGCCGCGATCGGCACGAGGTCGAGCGCCCTAGGATCGATCTCCTCGAAGCTCCACATCGCCAGCGCCTCAGGTGTGTCCGCGTCGGCAAGATCCCCGGGGAGATCGAGCTCGAGGAGATGTGGACGGGCCGCGAGATCGAAGAGCGACCGTCGCCCTTCGCGCAGCCGCTCGGCCAGCATTGGCGCGATCGTGCGCCGATAGACCGCGATCAACGGCTCGCCTCGCGCGCGAACGACCTGCGCCTCAGTGCCGCGCGCGGCGTGGAGGAGCGCCCGCACCGCGGCCGCGCCGATGCGCCGCAGATCGCCCGACAAGATCACCACGTCGCCCAGGCGCTCGAGCGCGGTGAGCACACCGCCCGCGGGGCCCTGCCCCGGATGATCGTCGTCGAGGTGCGCGTCCGCGCGCGACGCCACAGCAGGATCGCACGCGCCCACCAAGGTCACGGGCGCTCCGCACGCCTCGCGCGCCGCGGCGATCGCGACATCGACCAGCCACCCGTCGCGGACAGGCTCTCGCAGCTTGTCGCGCCCAAAGCGCGCGCTCCTGCCGCCCGTGAGGACGACCGGCCGCGGCTCGCTCACGACCACTCGTAGAACGGGAACGGCCCGGCGCCCGATGCGTGCGGAGGGAGCTCGACGAACCCGTCGCTCTCCGCGATCGCGACCACATCGCCTGAGCCCTGCAGCCGCACTAGCGACGCGCTTCCGTCTGCCGCTATCCGCACCGGTCGATGCCACCACAGCGAGATCGAGTCCTCCGGCGCCGGCTGGAGGCGCACATGCACCGGCGCTCGCTCGCGGGCTATCCCTGCCCGTCGTGCGATCGCCGGCAGCGCGATGCGCGTTCCAGTGACCAGCACCGACACGGGGTTGCCCGGCAGCGCGAGCACCGGACGACCACCGGCTGCGACGCCCCCGAGCATCGGCTTGCCGGGGCGCTGCGGCAATCGATGGAAGAGCACATCGACCCCGCAGGCGCGGAGTGCATCGGGCACGTGATCTCGGGTGCCCATCGACACGCCGCCCGTCAGGACCAGCGCGTCCGCCCACTCGAGCGCGGTCTCGATCGCCGCGCGCATCGCGTCGGGCTCGTCGACGGCGCGCGGGTACGAGCGGACCTCCATCCACGGCTTCAAAAAGAGCGCCCGCAGCGCGAGCCCGTTGCTCTCGCGCACCTGCCACGCGGTCGCGGGCGCGCCGGGCTCGACCAGCTCGTCGCCGGTGACCAACAGGGCGACGCGCACGCGTCGATGCACCTCGAGCATCGCTGCTCCGAAGCTCGCGATCGCCGAGGCCGTCGCCGGATCCACCACGGTACCCGGCGCGACGACGAGATCGCCAGCGCGCCCGTTCTCGCCCAGACGGCGGATATCCGCGCCGGACACGAGCGCGGCCGCAGCCGCCGGATCGACGACGATCGTGCCGTGCTCCTCGCGAACGACCTCACGTCGCACGATGGTGTCCGCGCCCTCCGGGACCGCTCCGCCAGTCACGATCCGGACGACGCTGCCGGGCACCAGCGCGGGTGGCGGCTGGCCTATCCGCACCTCGGCCGCGATCGGCAGCGGCCCTCGCGCCAGATCGGCGAGCCGCACCGCGAACCCGTCCATCGCGCTGACATCGCAGGCGGGGCTCGGACGATCCGCGCGGAGCTCACCTCCGAGCACCCGCCCGATCGAGGTGGGGACCTCGACGTGCTCATGCTCGACCGCGGTGATGCGGCTGCGCAAGAGCTCGAGGGCGCGATCGGGAGAGTCGGGCCGGGCGTCGCTCATGGGGACGCGACCCGCGATCCGCGCGCGGTGCGCGCGAGCTCGACGAAGAGCCCGACCGCCGCGAGGCACCACGCGCTCAGCGCGACGTACACGAAACCTTGGGGGATCCATCCGAGGTGCCGCACGGCCATCGCGTCCGAGAGTCGCACGGTGCAGACCGTGTACATCCCGAGTGGGAACACGGCGCCCCAATAGAGCGGGTCGTAGCGCAGCGGGAAGCGTCGAATCAGGTGCCGCCACACCCCGAGGATCACCAACATCGGGATCCAGAACGTCGCTGTAGCCCACCACATCAACGTCATCCCGCGTACGAAAGGCAGGAGTTCGATCAAGAGCGGCGAGTGCTCTGCGGCGTGCGCCAGCGTCGCGCCGGCGAGCGTGGAGATCGCCGCCGCCCCCATGTTGATCCAGTAGGGCGGCGCCAGGTCCGACGGGCTCATCGTGAAGAACGTGTAGCGATAGAAGATGAGCGAGATGATCCAGAGATAGAGCATCCCGCCCACGAGCCAGGCGCCCAGGCAGATGAACAGCAGAAGCTCCGTATAGGGCTCGAGCGAAGGCGCGAGCTGCGCGCCGAGCACGCTGACCGACTGCGCGGCGACCACCGCGAGGAGCCAGCCCCCATGGAGCCCTTGCTCAATCGGAACCTTGTCGCGTTTGACGGTGAGGAGCGCGAACACCCCGTACATGATGACGACCCAGAGCGAAGCACCGAGCACCCAGAGGACGAACGCCGCCGTGGTGCTCCCCCCGACCACCAGGCACTGCGAGCCGAGCACGCACGTCGCAGGAACGATCGTGAAGAAGCCGACCGAGCGACCGTGGTGCAATAGATCGCGGGTGACCTCGGCGCGATGACGCACGACGCGCGCGATCGTGAGCGCCCAGAGCGCCGCGTAGAAGATCCCGTTCAGCCAGAAGAGCGCGAGCGCGACGGGCGCGAGGAAACTCGTCGTGATCTGGCAGGCGATCGACACGATCCCCGTCGCCATCACCAGCGCGAAGTACGCGGGGTGCAGTCCGGCGAGTCCCACCGGCGCATCGTTGGCGGTCACGCGCGCTTGCCGACGAGCGTGCGGAGCAGGCCGAGGTTCAGCACCAAGCACACTGCGCTCGCACCGAGCGCCGGGAGCACCACCCCCTGATCGTCGCCTAGGAACGCGTTCATCGTCGCCGTCAGCAGCCAGAGCTGGAGCACGACCAGGATCGCGATGAACGAGAGCGCGCCGTAGACGATCGTGATCCGCTGCTCGCGCGTGGCGCCTCGAGTGAGCGGGGGCATCAGAGCATCCTCTCGCGCACCGCGACCGCGTACACCTCGTCGCCCTCGACCTCGAGCTCGATCAGCGGCAGCGGCCGGGGCGGCGGCCCCGCGATGTTCACGCCCGTGAGGAGATCGAAATAGCCCTCGTGGCAGGGACAGTGCAGCACGCCCTCCTCGAGCCGGGGAACAACCGCGCACGAGAGGTGTGTGCACTTCTGGCTGTACGCGAGGAGCTCGCCCTCGGCAGTGCGGATCAGCAAACACGGGTCGTGCTCACGGGGGTAGTTGAACGTGAGCACGGCTCCGGGCTCGAGCTCGGCGAGCGACGCGATGCGGGCTCGCTCCAGAGCCGGCCGGTTGCTCCGCACCAGGCTCTGCGCCGCGATCCAACCCTGGCCCGCGACGAACGCGCCGCTGGTCAGCACGAGGAACTTCGCGAAGTCGCGTCGCGCGACGTAGTTGTCTTGCGGGACATCGATCGCGAAGTCTTTGCGCCACTGAGGTTGCAGCTCGTCGGGACGCCCGTCGGGCGCGAGGGTGAGTTGCTCCGCGTCGCGGATGTCGGGGCGCACGCTGCCCGTGAGGAGCTGCGGCTCGATTGCGCGCGTAGCCGGTTCGGTCGCGGGCGCCTCGTCGAGCCTGTCTTGCCGGTCGTCGCTCATCGCTAGATCTCCACGCCTGCGAACGGGTCGAGCTCGTCCACGGTCACTGGCGAGTCACGGAGCACGTCGAGCCGCACGGTGCGGCGGGTGGCGCGCTCGTCCATCGCCGCGGTCACGTCGACGTGCGCGGGCGGGGTCGCACCGCGCGGCACCATCACGTTCACCAACGTCTTGATCGTCTGTCCGCCGAACTGGAACACGTTGCTCGGCCTCGACTGCGGGCGGAGCGCGTCAATCTCTTCGCGGGTCCCGAAGAAGAGCGCTTGGCTCGGGCAGACGGTCGCACACATCGGTTTTTTTCCGACCGACGTGCGGTCGTAGCACATGTCGCATTTCATCATGATCTGCTGGTCCGCATAGACCTCGGGCACCCCGAACGGGCACGCCTGAACGCAGTTGCCGCAGCCGATACAGCGCGGCTTGCGCGCGCTCTGCACCACGCCGTCCTCGGTGCGCTTGATCGCGTCCGCGGGGCAGACCTCGGCGCACGTCGGCTGCTCGCAGTGCATGCAGACGACGGGCACGGTCTGCACCGATTCAGCGCGATTCACGTACTCGAGGTGAATCATCGACTCGCCACGATGGGTGTCGCACTCACTGCACGCCTGCAGGCACGCCTGACACCCGATACAGCGGCTCGGATCGACGAAAAATTCCAGACGTTCAGGGACGGTCATCGGCGCTCCTCCTCTTGAAGATCCCTCTTCGCGATCACTGCTGGGCCTCGAGCTGGGAGGCGTACTCCGGGGGACCCTCCGCTTTGCGCACCCGACAAGCACACACCTTGTATTGCGGGATCTTGCTGATGGGATCCTGCGCCGAGACCGTCAGTCGGTTGGCGCTCTTGGGGCCGGGCCAGTGATAGGGAATGAACACGGTGTCGGGGCGAATCGTGGTGACGACCTGCGCGCGGATGGTGATCTCGCCGCGCCGCGTCTCGCAGACGGCCCAATCGCCATCGGCGATGCCGAGCTTCTCCGCGAGGCGCGGGTGCAGCTCCAGGCGCGGCTCGGGATACTGCTTCACCAGCGGTCCGATGCGCCGAGTCTGGGTCCCCGAGAGGAACTGGCTGACCACCCGACCGGTCGTGAGGAAGATGGGGTATTCGCCGCCCGCATCGTCGACGGCAGGGCGGTACTCGGCGACGTTGAAGCGCGCCTTTCCATCTGGGAAGTAGAACGGCCCGGCGCCCTTGGCGATCGGGTTGTAGCTCCCGGGCTCGAAGAGCCGCGGCGTCCCAGGGTGATCGGGGGTCGGCGCGCCAGTCTTCGGATCGGTGCTGTAGCAGGGCCAGAAGACCCCCATCTGCGCTTCGATCTTCTCGTAGGTGATCCCCGAGTAGTCGGCGATTCCACCCTTGCTCGCGACGCGCAGCTCCTCGAACATCTCGCGTGGGCTCTCGAAGGTGAAGCCGTGCGGCCGGCCGAGCGCCTTGGCGATGTCCTGGATGATCCTCCAGTCCTGCGTCGCCTCGCCCGGGCACTCGACGGCCTTGTTGATCTTGATGACGCGCCCCTCGACCTGCGCGACGACGCCCTCGTCCTCCTCTTGCAGGCTGCCCGGGAGCACGATGTCCGCGTAGCGGGCGGTGTCGTTCAGGAAGAAGTCGATCACGACGAGGAACTCGAGCTTCTCGAGCGCGCGAGTGACGAACTCGTTGTCGGGCAGCGAGATCTTCGGGTTGAAGCAGATGGCGAGAAGGCCCTTGATCTCCCCGCGGTCGATCTTCCGGAACATCTCATAGGCGTCGACGCCCGGGCCGGGAATGCTGCTCTCTTCGACGCCCCACACGGACGCGATGTACTTCCGGTGCTCGGGGTTGGAGATGTCGCGCAGGCCCGGGAGCTGATCGCACTTCTGACCGTGCTCTCGGCCGCCCTGACCGTTCGCTTGGCCCACGATGGTCCCGTAGCCGCTGTTGGGCCGCCCGATCCTTCCCGACGCGAGCACGAGGTTGATCGTCGCGAGCGAGTTGTCGACGCCGTTCGAGTGATGCTCGATGCCGCGCGCGTGGAACAGGAAGCTCGACTTGGCCTGGCCCCAGAGCTCGGCGGCCTTCTCGATCGAGCGCGCGGGCACGCCGCTGATCTCGGCGGCGCGATCGATGGGCCAGCCCGCGCAGTACTCGGCGACCGCGTCCCATCCGAGCGTATGCTCGTCGATGAACGCGCGATCGAGCCAGTCGTTCTCGATCATGAGCTGGAGCACGCCTGAGAAGAGCGCCGCGTCGCGCCCCGGGCGCACCGGCAGGTACAGATCGCAGGTCCGGGCGATGGGCGTGATGCGGGGATCCTGAACGATGATCTTCGCGCCCTGCTCGCGCGCCTGCCAGATGTAGTTCGTGGTGATAGGCGAGCACTCGGCGACGTTCGAGCCCGCGACCCAGATCACCTCGGTGCCGATCATGTCGGCCCACGGGCTGGTCACGCGATCGACGCCGAAGGCCTTCTTGTTCGCGGCGCCCGCGCTCACCATGCAGAGCCGGCCGTTGTAGTCGATGAACGGTGTCTTCAGGCACACGCGCGCGAACTTGCCGAGCAGGTACGTCTTCTCGCTCGTCAGGCTCGCGCCCCCGAGCACGCCGACGCTCCCCGCGCCGTGCGCCGACTGCAGACGCGTGATCTCGCTGGCGACCTTCGAGATCGCCTCGCCGTACGGCATTGCCGAGAAGCCGCCTGGCGATCCGGGATCGCGGCGCAGCGCGGTCAGCAGCCGATCGGGGTGCGAGCCCTGGAGGTAGCGCTTGACGCCCTTGGGACAGAGCATCCCGCGGTTGAAGGGGAACTCCTCCCACGGCTCGAAGCCGATCACCTCGTTCTTCTTCACCTTGAGCTGGATGCCGCACTGCTGACCGCAGAAGCAGCAGTGGGTCTTGACCAGCTTCTCGGGATCGTCCGAGGAGCTCCCCAGGATCTTCTTCGAGAGGTGCGGACCATATGCACGCGTGATCGCGAGATCATCGACCGGAATCGTCGCCATGCTCAGCCGTCCTCTCGCGGCGATGCCGCTTTCCAGAGCGCGCCCTGCGCGAGACCGAATAGCGCGCGGCGGCACGGCGGGCACACGTGCTGGTAGTGCGGCGCGGCCTGTTTCACGGACTCCGCTTTCATCGACTCTGCTTTCATGGAGTAGTCGAATCCCAGCTCGCGCTCGACCGCGATCAGATCGCACACCATCTGCATCGAAGCGAACTCGCGCTGGCACCGCGCGCACTTCGCCTGCTCGCCGCGCGCGCCCGCGTCCTTGTAGAAGGAGACGCCGAGCTGAGCTGGGCGCTGGAAGATGTGAAAGAACTTCCCGAACGGCAGCCAGAGCAGCGTCGCTATCACTGTGATCGCGTGGAGAATGGCGAGGAACTCGTACGCGTAGCCGCGGAGCCAGGTGTAGCTGACGGTCAGCATCAGCCCCGTGACGCTGATGGCGCAGAGCATCACCAGCGGCAGGATGTCTTCGCCGAACTGCTGCACTGCCGCGGCGCCGTGATCGATCATCCGTCGGCGGAACGCGAGCATCACGCCCGCGAGCACCATCAGCGAAGACCACACCAGGCCGTGGAAGAGCATGAACGCGACGAGCGAGTCGATGGGGAAGTCTCCAGCCGCGACGCCGAACACGAACGTCCGGTACGTCTCGAGGTCCCCGGGCACCGTCTCGAAGTGGATCCAGCCCCAGACCAGCGGGAACGTGATCGCGGCCGCGAGGATGCAGCCCCACATCAGCGCCATGTGGGTCACGCCGCGCAAGAATCCGCGCTTGAAGATGAACCGGTTGAGGCCGACCTCGGACGTGGTCCGGCGCGTGAGGGCGCCGATGTTCGAGAGTAGGTGTCGCGGCGCGAGGAAAGCGCGCCAGCCCTCACGCCAATACATTCGGGTCGGCGGCCGCTGGAGCCACATCGCGTAGCGGTAGGTGATGCCGAACGTCGCGAACAACGTGGCAAACGTGTAGGCCACCAGCGCAGCATCGAAGTGCGCGAGGTTCCGCGATCCGAGCACGACGAGGGCGCCTAGGAGCGCCGTGAGGCCGGCCCCCCACGCGGCCGCGTGAATCATGGGACGGGATGGGCGCATTCGCGGCGCGAGTGTGCGCGCGATGAACGAGCGGGACAACTCAGAACCCACCCATTCCTGGAACGCAGTGCAGCGCGCGCTTCACGCGCAGTGATTCGTCGGGGCATGCGCTAGATCATGGCGAGCAGCTCGAACGGCGCTACGGCTCTCTCGTGAACGACTACTGCACTCGGCCGCCCCGTCCTCGCGCGTTGATGGCGAGGTTCATGCCGTGAGCATCGACCTGATCAAGCCCACGGGCGTGCCCGATCGACCGGGACTGGCTTCGCTGCTGGCGCTCGGCTTTCGTCCATTCTTCCTGCTCGCAGCGGTTTTCGCCGTCGTCGTCGTTCCGGTGTGGCTCTTCGTCTACGCGGGGATGCTCGAGCTCCCGACGCATCTTCCCGCGAGCGCGTGGCACGCCCACGAGATGGTATTCGGCTTCGCAGGCGCGGTGCTCGCGGGCTTCCTCCTCACGGCAGCGCGCAACTGGACCAGTCTGCCCATGCCGAGCGGTATGCATCTGGCCGCGCTCGCGATGCTGTGGCTGCTCGGTCGTCTCGCGCTGGCGATCGATGCGGGCAGCCTGCGCTGGCTCGCGGTCGCCATCGATCTTTCGTTCGTGCCCACGCTCGCGCTCGTGCTCGCCCTTCCCATCGCGAAGGCGAGGAACTGGCGCAACCTCGGCTTCGTCGGACTCCTCTTGGTGCTCTTCGGCGCCAACCTCTTGTTTCACCTCGGAGGTGGCGACGCCTACTCGCGAGCGACCCGCTTGGCGGTGTACGCGGTGCTCCTCATCATCGTGTTGATGGGAGGTCGGGTGATCCCCTCGTTCACCGAGAGCGCCCTGAAGGTCCGGGCCCGTCGCGTCGTCGCGCTCGAGTGGGGCTCGCTCGTCTCGGTGGCGGTGATGGCGGTGTTGACACTGGTGCCTGGCGCGGAGCGCGCGGCGGGCGTCGCGTCGCTCATTGCGGGCCTCTTGAACGGTGCTCGCATGCTGGGCTGGCGCTCGGGCTCGACGCTGAACGCGCCGATCCTGTGGGTGCTGCACCTCGGCTACGGGTGGTTGGTCGTGGGTCTGATGCTCACCGGCATCGTGATGTGGATGCCGGGCTGGCCCTCGAGCGCGCCGCTGCACGCGCTGACGGTGGGCGCCATCGGGATGCTGATCCTCGGCATGATGTCGCGGGTGAGCCTGGGACACACCGGCCGCATGCTGGTGGTGCACCCGGCGATCGCGGTCGCCTTCGGTCTGCTCGCGCTATCGGCCGCGGTGCGCGCGTTCGGCCCCCTGGTCTGGCCCGAGCAGGTGCTCCCTGAACTCTGGGTGTCAGGCACGCTGTGGACTGCGGCCTTCGGGATCTTCACCGTGGTCTACCTGCCCATCCTCGCGGCGCCGCGGGTCGACGGAAAGCCGGGGTAGCGACCGATCGGGGATGGCGCGCGCTCTAGGAGGGCGCGCGTATCCTCGCCAGTCCATGGCCCACACACCTGCCCGCGCGTGGAGACGAACCGTCGCCCGATGGCTCCTGCCCGCGATCCTCTCGGCCTGCGACGCGAGCGCGCCGCCTGACGCGGCGCTCGACGCGTCCGCCCCGGACGCGCCCAGCGTCGACGCGCCTCCATTCGATGCGCCGCGTCCGCCCTGCGCGCCCGCCGACAACGCGATCCTGTGCGGCGCGCCGCTGCTCATCGCCCACCGGGGTGGTGGCCGCCTCCGCCCCGAGGAGACGCTGCTCGCGTTCGAGCACGCGACGAGCCTCGGCGCGGACGTGCTCGAGCTAGACGTCCACTCGACCGCAGACGGCGAGATCGTGTGCCTCCACGACGACACGGTGGACCGCACCACCGACGGCACTGGCGCCGTCCACGGCATGACGCTGGCCCAGGTGCGCGCGCTCGACGCGGGACACGACTTCAGCAGTGATGGTGGCGCGAGCCATCCCTATCGCGGCATGGGCGTCACGATCCCGACGTTGCATGAGGTGCTCGAGGCGCATCCTGACGCGTGGTTCTCGATCGAGATCAAGCAGTCTGATCCCGACATCGTCGATCCCGTGCTCGCAGTCATCGACGCGGCGGGCGCGGCGGATCACGTCGTGCTCGTGTCGTTCGCGGACGCAGTCGTCGCACGGGTCCGTGCGCGGCGGAGCGAGCTGGTGACCGGGATGAGCACCAGCGAGATGGCGCGGCTCCTCACGCTCCGCCCGACCGCCGAAGCGAGCTACGAGCCGCCCACCACCATCGTGCAGATCCCCGCGGGCTCGGTCGATGAGGCGCTGGTCGCACGCGCCGCGCGCTTCGGTCTCCGCCTACACGCCTGGACCGTGAACGACCGTGCGGAGATGGAGCGCCTCCTCGATCTCGGCGTGCACGGGATCATGACCGACGACCCCGCGCTGCTGGGCGAGGTCCTCGCCGCGCGGCGGTGAGTGACAGCTCGCTCACGCCTTCAGCCAGCGCTCCCAGTGCACGATGTCGGGGCGTGCGCGCAGCAACTCGCGAAGCGCGGGCTCGCCTAGCTAGTACCTCGACGCAGAGGTTCCGACTGAATCACGCGGCCGCACGAGTCGCAGGCTTCGGGCGAACGGACAGATATGCGCGGCCGAGCTTCTCGCGAGCGCGGTCGAGGGTGAATAGCCACTTGATGCGAGCCCCGTCGCGGTTGCGGGCGCGCTCCCACGCGGTGACCTCCCGGACGAGCATCTCCATCGTCGGGATACGGCGGTCAAGGCACTGGGCGACCATGACCCCGATCTCGATCTCGACCATGTTCAGCCAGCTGGCGTGCTTCGGCGTGTAGTGAAACTCGAGCCGGCGCAGGACTCGGCGCGCCTCTGCGGGCTCGAAGGTCTCGTAGAGCGCGGACGCGGTGTGGGTCGAGAGGTTGTCCAAGACGACGCGGATCCGTTCTGCCTCTGGATAGTGAATGTCGATGAGGTCGCGCATGCACTCCGCGAAGTCGGCGCAGGCCCGCCGCTCAGTCACCTTCGCGTGACGCCACGACCGATGCGCGTCGACGAACATGAAGACGTTCGCCGTGCCGTTGCGGACGTACTCGTAGTCGAAGCGCGCGGGCCTGCCGGGCTTCGGCGGCGCCGGTACGCGCGACTCGCCGATCAGCTGCCGCGGCGTCTCATCGAAGCACACTACCGGTCGGAGCTTGTCCGGCGTCTCGCCGTAGAGGTCGAGCACATCTTCCATCCGCGCGATGAACTCCGGGTTCACCGCGGAGATGCACCACATCTTCTTCAGCCAAGGCTTCAGCTCGTTCTCCGCGAGCCGGCGACGGACTGTGTCGGACGAGATCGAGCCGTGCTTCGTCAGTCGCACCATCTCGCCAGCGAGAAGCTCCAGCGTCCAGCGCGCTCGACCAGCGGGCGGCGCCGAGCACGCCATCGCGATGAGAAGCGCCTCCTCCTTTTCGGCGAGCTTCCGGTCGGCGCCCGGACGCGGCAGCTCGCTGAGCGCCGCATCGAGGCCCTCTTCGACGAACCGTCGCTTCGTTCGGAACACGGTCGAGGTCCCGACCGAGATGTTCTGGGCGATGGTTGCGTCAGTCGACCCTACCTCGGAGGCGAGGAGGATCTGAGCGCGCTTCAGTCTACGGAAAGCTCCCTTCCCAGCCTGGACGAAGTGCCGGAGCTCGTCGCGTTCCTCGGCCGTGAGCGTGTTCAGCCCCAGAAAACCAGTCGCTCCGATGACCAACGCCCGCATCAGAGCAGCCCCTCGCCGTGCTTGAGCGCGCACTCGCGGCGGCGGACCTTGCCGCTCGAGGGCCGGGGGATGGAGCCCAGCGGCCAAAAATCGACCTCGTCGGTGCGGATGCCCATCGCGGCGAGGATCTCCCCGCGTACCTTCGCTGCGAGCGCGGGCCGGCTCTCCTGGGGCACGTCGCGTCCCTCGAGCACCAGCACCACGTCATCGGTCCCCGTGGCCTCGTTGGCCCGTGCAAAGGCCGCGGCGCAGGAGAGCCGCGGGTCGGCCTCGAGCGCGACCCGCTCGACGTCCTCAGGTTGCGCCCCGCTTGAATGATGAGCTCGCGAGCCCGCCCCGAGATGTAGAGGCGACCGTCTCGCAGAAAGCCGAGGTCGCCCGTCCTCAGCCAGCCTCCCGCCAACGCACCCTCCGAGGCCACCTCGTCGCGGTAGTAGCCGTCCATCAGCCCCGGACCACGGACGCAGATCTCGCCGACCGATCCCTCTGGGAGCGGCGACGGTGCTCCTTCGGCTCCCACCACCGATCTCGGTCGCGCACCTCTGCACTGCGACGGTTCTCGTGCTGCTGCTCGGCGTGCGGAGCACCCGGGCGCTAGCGCCTGCACCGCTCCCAGCGCGTCCTGGCGCCGCGGGCTTCCTCGACGTCGTTCTGGGGATCTGGTTTCTTCAGGTCGGCCTGTGCGCGCTGGTGCGTCACCTGGGCGCCGCACCCGCCTGCGGCACCGATGCCCTGCTCTGTGACGGCCCGCTCGAGCTCACCCACTCCGCCGTGTTGCTCCAGCTCACCCATCGGACGGTCGGAGCGCTGGTGCTCACGCTCATCCTCTACTTCGTGGTGCGTACCGAGCGTGACCCGCTCGCTAGCTCGGACACGCGCTGGGGCGCGCGGACGGCGCTGGCCATGGTCCTGCTTCAGGTGGGGCTGGGGATGGCGGCGATCGCAGGCGCGCTCTCGCTCAGCTTGGTGACCTTGCACCTGCTCGGCGCGCAGCTGCTCGGCCTCACGCTGATCGTGCTCCGCGTGCGCATGGGCTCACCGCTCGGCGCGGCGACGAGCCGAGCGGTGTCGGTGGGTGATCGTGAGGTGCTCCTCGCCACGCAGGGCGTGGGCGCTGTCAGTGACCCGACATGAGGGACACTGCTTCGGCGGTGCGCGCTAGATCGATCGAGGCGCCCGACAGCACGTCGAGGTTCACCCCGACATCGAGCTCTCGCCCCGAGATCGATCCGTGGCAGCCGGCGCAGATCGCGTTGAAGAAGCGCCGCGGCACGGAGCGGTTGATGCGCTCGCCCGGATAGTACTGCTCCGCCTCACGCTGGTAGATCGCACCCGAGAAGGGCATGTCGGGGAGGAACTCGAGTGGGCTGCCGCTGGCGTCGGTGGGGGCGTAGCTGACCGGGACCCCGCCGGGCACGCGGATGCGGACCGATGCGTCTTCGAGCAGCGGCGCCCAACCGAGGCTGTGGCGCGCCCGGTAGAACGTGCCGCGCGCGTCCGAGATCACCGAGTCGGTGGGGAGGTCCGCGAACGAGCGCGCAAAGGGATCGGGAGGGAGCCACTCGAACACCTCTATCCCGCCGATGCGCCGATCGATGGGGCGAGAGGCCCGTACGTTCGAGAACATGAGCGATTCGATCATCGGGAAGTCGGTGAAGCGCACCACCGCGTCGATCGCCCCTGGCTCCATCAGCGGATGATCGGTCTCCCGGCCATCGCTGTGCGCCACCGGGCGCAGCGGACGGGCGTAGACCGCGACTGGCTCGATCTCCGCGAGGCCCACTGTTGCGTGGATGAGCCGCAGGCTTCTGTCCCGGGGCTCCAGCTCGCAGAGATCGAAGTCGTGGGGGGCGGCGGACCCAGAGAGATCACAGGCCACCAGCACCCGGCCGCTCGGCAGCGGCGTGGGCGAGCGGAACGCCGCGGGGCCGTCTCGTCCGGGCCCCGCTGCCATCTCGCTCAACGAGTGGATGTAGACCCGATCCTCGGGGTCGCGATCGCCTTCGTCGGGACCGATGCTCCGATCGAAGATCACGAGCGAGCCCGCAGCATCGGGGGTGTCGAGCGGGGCGGCGATGAAGGCGAACCGCAGATCAGGCAGCTCGACCACCTCGGTCGACGAGTCGAAGCCGAGGCTGTCGCGTGAGGCGTAGAGCGGGTGGTAGTCGCCTCCATCGAGGAGGTGCCGGCGCAGCGCGAGCACGTGGAAGTCCGTCTCGCGCTTCTCCGCGGTGTAGATCACGTGACCGTCCGCCATGAAGGAGGGAGTGAGCTCCTGATCCAATAGAAAGGTCAGCTGGCGCACCGTGCCATCGGATGGATCGAGCACGTAGAGGTTCGCGTTGGGCTCGAGGCGAGCGGGGGTGCGCGTGGGGCCGCTGTACCCGTAGCGATCCCGGTCGACGTTGCCTCGGCTCGAGGCGAACACCAGCGTGCCGTTCGGAGCGAACGCGGGATCGAAGTCGTGAACCAGGATGCCGTTCTCCTCGTCGGGCACCGCGGTGGCGAACGGGATCCGCTCGCAGCCGGAGCCGTCGGCCGCGGCCCAGTAAAGACGCAGCGGCGCATCCGCCGCGATGCGCGCTGCGAAGGCGAGTCGCTCGCCGTTCCACGAGACGGCGGGTCCGCGAACGTCCGTCGGACCGACGGTGAGCCCGCACCCAGCCAACAAGCTCCGGTCGGCGCCGAGCGTCACGGCGCCCTCTGCGTCGAGGGTGGCGGGCGCGGTGCGAAGATCGGCGCCCGGCCGGTAGGTGTCGAAGTCCGTCGGGGTCCCCAAACCGGGCGGAGCCTCGATCCACACGAGCGCTTCGATCGGTGAGGCCTCCGGGTTGATCTCTCCGCGAGCTATCGCTTCCCCCCGCTCGATGCGGTGCCACTCCGCGACGATGCAGAGCGAGGGGACCTCAGACAGCGGCTCGCTGGCCGCATCGAACACGCTGCAGTCCTCGGCGCCAGGATCGACGAAGAGCGTTCCGCCTCGATGGGCCAGGCCGCGTCCCGAGGTGCCCGCCATCGCGGGCTCGAGGTTCTTCTCGATCAGCCTGCTCCGGGTGGGATCGGGGGACTCGAGCGCCAGGAAATTCCGCGCCAGCTCGTAGTCGACGCGCCGCGCGTAGGTGGAGAACGCGCCGCCGGAGCCGCCGCGCAGGGGGAAGCGCAAGCCCACAGGGGAGTGGCAGCCGAGCAGCATGCATCCCTCTCGAACCAGGACCGGCAAGACTCGATTGGCGAAGAACCGGTAGCCGGGCGTCGCGTCCGCCTCCCGGTAGCGCGATGGGTCGCGGGCCACGGTGGCCTCCGCCCAAGCGCGGATCGCGAGGTACTCGGGGTCGGTGGCGGTCCGAAAGACGGTGCCGCCAGCGTGGAAGGCGCCGCCTTGGTCGGTGGGGATGGGCCTTCGGACGAGCTCGCTGTGTGCGACGGGATCGCCGAGGAACTGCAGCGCGATGTGATGGTTCCAGCGCCGCTCGTCCTCGGTCTCTCCGCACGTGAGGTGGAAGTCGGCGAGCGGGGCGCCATGACATCCGCCTGCGGAGCAGCGGGCGGCGAGCACCGGCTGGACGTCAGCGACGAAGCTCGCGAACGACTCGGCGTCGCTCGGCGGCGACATGGGATCGAAGTCGGCGCCGCCCCCGAGGACGTGCGAGCACGGCGCGCTCGTGTCGTGGACGGCCACCGCTGGCGCGCCGGTGCGCGTGGCGCCGTCCACCATCCAGTTGCGCAGCGTGTAGTAGGTCTCCGAGCTCTCGTCGAAGGAGCGACCGCCGCCGTGACGCACGTCTACTTCGACCAGCTCGACGCGGTCGTCGGGCCGCGCGGGGTCGGGCGGATCGAGCACTTCGACCGCGACGTTCACCGCTGAGCCCGCCTTGAGGAGCAGGGTCGCGACAGGGTACGGCCCATACGGCACGAGCACGTCCCGGCGCCGCATGAGCACGTCGTAGCTCGAGAGATCGAGGTTGCCCGGCGCGGTCCCTTCATCGGTCGCCACGTGGCAGCCGCCCGCGCGGTTCAGGCAGCTGCCCGTGAAGGCCGGCGCGATGCGGTCCTCGTAGTAGCTGCCCTCGGGCGGCAGACGGGGCGCACATCCGAGGAGCGTGCCCCCCAAGGCGCCCAGGCTGAGAGCGCACACCAGACGACGGTAGTTCTCGGCCATCGAACAAAATGGATCACGGAGCGACCGAGCCGGTTGTGCTGCGTCAATCGCTCCGCCGCCGTCGGACCGCACCCTGCTGTGTGACTTATCGAGCGTGGTGTAGGCTTGCCCTAGGGCTGCTCTCGGGCTGCGCCACCGGTCCGCAGAGCACGTTCGACACCGAGGTGGTCCCGCTGCTCGAGCGCCGCTGCGCCTCGGCGCGCTGTCACGGTGTGCCCCCTGGCGAGGAGATGCCCGAGGTGGGCTTCTTCGTGGCCACCGACGCGCTCGGACGCGTTCAGGATCCTCACGCCGCGCGCCTGACGGCGCTCGAGCGGGTGGTCACCACCGCACCGTACCACCTGAGCTCGCTCGTTCGGGTCCCCATGGCGAGCGCTGAAGGCGGCGGGCCCCACGTGGGCGGAGCGCTCTTCTCGGGGCCCGAGGATCCCGCGGCCCAGGCGCTGCGACGTTGGATCGACGCCGAGGTGGACGGCGCCGGCGGCGAGGACGTCGCGCTGACCGAGCTCGAAGAAGCGTTCGGCGAGAGGGTGCTACCGGTGTTGGTGCGCCGCTGCGGGTTCGCTGGCTGCCACGGGCCCGCCGAGGTCGCGAACACCGCCATCCCCGCGGTGCGCGATCCCTCCACGGGCACCTTCGCGCCGCTCGAGGTGCGAGACGCTCGAAGGAGCATGCGCAAGTTCCTCGATCTGTGGGGCTCGGACGTGGGCCGCTCGCGCCTGGTGCGAAAGGCGCTCGGCCGGCTGCACGGGCTGCCGCATCGCGGCGGACCAGGCACCTTCTTCCCCGAAGCGCCCGACAGTGATCCGCTCGACACGCCCGAGCTCGAGGCGATCCTGTCGTGGGGCCGCGCCGAGCGAGCGGCGCTGGGCGTCGAGGAAGGACGGATGCCGCGCGGGCTCGTGTATGTGCGCCAGCCGATCGGGCGGCGCGCGCCTTACCGCATCGAGCGTGAGGCGACCGGCTCCGACCTCTTCTTTCTAGGCTGGCCTCTCGGGGAGAGCAGTCCCGAGAACCTCACCGCCACGCTGCATCCCGAAGGACCCGTGGAGATCCGCGAGCCGACCGTCGCGCACGATGGACGCACCGTCGCGTTCGCGATGCGCCGTGCCGCCGAGGAGCGCTTCTCGATCTGGGAGCTCGATCTCGAAACCCGCGTGGCGCGCCAGGTCTCCCCCATCGACGCGCCCGGCTCGTTCGTCTCTCCCGTCTACGGGCCCGACGCGCGCTTGGTGGCGGCCTGGGATGGGCACGGCGAGCCCTCGAATGATGGCCCCGGGATCTCCCCCGAGCTGGTCGCGCTCGAGAGCGACGGGACGATGGAGCGGCTGACCTTCACTCGGTCTCCCGAGGTTCGTCCCCGCGTGCTCGCGAGCGGCAAGACCCGCGGCATGCTGGTGTTCGGGACGCGCCGCTACGGCTCCGTCGCCGGCGTAGCCGAGGGCGTGCTCTTCCGCTTTCCGCCGTGCCATGACCCCGCGCTGCACGGAGAGCCGGAGTACCACGTGCAGTTCGGCGCCTCGATAGCGCCACTCGCTCCATTGGTGGCGGCCGATCTCCCCGACGGCCGGCAGATCATGATCGTGCTCTCGAGCACTGCCGTCGATGACGATCGCGGCCTGCTCGCGGTGCTCGATCGTGCGCTCGGACCCCGCCTGCTGGATGGCGCAGCGCCCAGCGTGGGCGGGCTCATCGATCCTCTCACCATCCTCGATGTTGCGCCCGACTGGCGGGATCCCGCGCCCCTCCCCGACGGCCGGGTGCTCATCGCGAGCGATCGAGGTCGCCCTGAGGGAAGCGACGCGCTGATCGTGGTGGAGCTGGATCGGATGGCGGCCGACGCCGCCGACGTGGACACGCTGCTCGCCGAGGACGGGTTCGCCCTCAGGAGCCCAGCGGTCGTCCTGGCGCACCCGGTCGAGGACGACGATCACTCGCCCATCACCCACCCTGCCTCGAGCGTGGCGCGGATAGCGCTCCGCGACGTGGCGGTGCTGGAGGCGATCTATGGCCGGAGCTCGCCCACCGGCGTTCGCCCGCTGCGCACGGATCTGAGGGCGGTGCGCGTCCTGACGCCCGTCACCACCGAGGGCGCCTTCGGCACCGTAGGGGCGCGGATCCTCGGCGAGGTCGAGCTCGCCGCCGATCGCTCGGTCGAACTCCTCGTCCCCGCGCGCACTCCGGTGCGGCTGCAGTTCCTCGATGCGGCGGGGATGGAGACAGGGCGCTCACTCGATCGGTGGTTCTACGGTGAGGGCGATGAGCTCTTGCCGGCGGGGACGAACCCCGAGACCTACCGGCACGACTGCGCGAGCTGCCACGGCAGCTTCAGCGGGATACCGGAGGACGCCATCGCCCCTGCGCCCGACGTGTTGAGCAGCGCCTCGGTGACCTTGTCGACCCACGCGTTGCGGGACCGACGTCGGCCGCTGCCTCCCACCGATCTCAGCGGACCGAGCCGCCCGACGACGTTCGAGGCGCTCATCGCCCCACTGCTCGCCGAACGTTGCGTGCGCTGTCACGGGGGAGACACGCCCGCGGGTGCGCTCTCACTCGAACTCGAGGCCGGCTCGCGATCCGTCTACGATCGATTCGTCTCGCCGGACATCGTGGATGGCGCCCACCGCGCGAACCGGAGCCCTCTCCTGGAGCGCCTGCTCGGGGTCGAGCTCTCGGCGCCGGGCTCGCCCACGGGCCGCTGTCCGCCCGAGGGGCTCGAGGACGTCGAGGTTCGCGACGTCTGCCGATGGATCGAGAGCGGTGCGACGTACCGGGAGGTCCCGTGATCCGTCTGGCCCTCCTCGCCTCTGGACTCTCGTTGGCCGCCGCGAGCGCGGGCTGCCTGGGACCTCCGATCGGCGAGCACCCGCTCGCGGTCGGTCCCCTCGACGAGTTCGAAGCGCAGGTTCAGCCGCTGCTCGAGCAGGAGTGCGCGCAGGGCGGATGCCACGGCCGCCCCGATCGCCCCTTCGTGCTCTACGCGGCGGGCGCCTACCGCGCGGATCCCGAGCGTACGCACCTTTCGGAGCCGCTGTCCTTCGAGGAGACCGAAATGAACGCGTGGCGTCTCGCGGCGTTGGCGGTGCCCGATGATCCGCGCAGCTCGCTCTCGCTGCTCAAGCCGCTCGCGATCGAGGGCGGCGGCATCCATCACGGCGGCGGCGACGTATTTCCCGACCCCGATGATCCTCGCTACCAGGTGCTGCTGCACTGGCTCGAGCAGTGCGTGCCCGCAGGTGCCCCATGACGCTCACACGCTTGCTCCTCGTGCTCTTGGTCGGCACCGCGAGCGGCTGCGTGCCCGTCGCGGCCTGGGACCGCGGCTCGCTCGCACACCCAGCCATGGCCGACTCGGCGCAGCCCGACAGCACGGCCTTCGATGCGCACCTCGCGGGCGCGCGCGAGGCCGCGCTCGATCCGGCGGGCGCGGGAGGAGGCGGCTGTGGCTGCAACTGACCGAACCTCGCTCGCGATAGCTACCCTCTCTGTCGTGGTCCTCCTGGGCGCGGCGAGCGACGCGGCGCGGGCGGACGGTCGGGCCGCTGCGGGCGCGTACCTATACCTCGACAGCGATCACCTCGAGGTGGTGCATCCCTACGCCTCGCTCCGCGTCGAGGCGGACGACGACACCACCCTCACCGGGTCCTACGACGCCGACGTGATCACGGCGGCGACCATCGATGTGCGCACCAGCGCCAGCCCCCGCGCCTTCACCGAGGCCCGCCACGGGATCGGCCTCGACGTCGCGCACGAACTCTCGCCCACCCTGCGGATCGGCGCGGGCGCCAGCGGGAGCTTCTCCCCCGACACCAACTCCGCCACAGCGAGCTTCCGGCTCGCATGGGAGGACGACACACGCATTCACACCCTGAGTCTGTCAGGGGGCGGGAGCTTCACCGGTGTGGGGAGGGTGGGCGACCAAGCGCCCGCCGGCCTCGTCGGCTCCGGTGGTCTCACCGCCGGTTGGGCTGCGGTGCTCTCGAATGCCGCCGTGCTCGACGTCGCGCTCGCCGGCGAGCTCTCTCTAGGTTACCTCGAGAGCCCCTATCGATTCGTGTCCATCTACACCCGGGGAGCTGCCGAGCCATGGCTGGCGATGCCCGAGTCACTCCCCGACTCCCGTCTCCGCGGCGCGGCGCGCGTGCGATTGAGGGTGGCGCCGATGGACGGACTGTTCTTGCGCGGAAGCTACCGGTTTCACACCGACGACTGGGGCGTGCTCGGCCACACCGTGGAGCTGGGCGCCGTCGTCAACCCGGTCTCGGCGCTCAGCCTCGGGATCGAGCTTCGCTACCTCGGGCAGCGCGCGTCCAGCTTCTATCAGGGCCGCTACGAGACCTTGCCGCTCATCCCCACTTGGGCTGCGCGTGATCGCGAGCTCGCCGCGACGACCACGCTGTCTGCAGGCCTGCGGGTCGAGCTGGCGCTCCCCGATATCTTCGACGGCGAGAGCGCGGTCTACGCGCGCGGCGAGTTCATCTACACCCGGCTCTACGACACCTGGCTCTTGCCTGAGCGGCTCGCGGGTGTCGTGGGGTTGGGGCTCACATGGACGAGGTGATCATGACTCTTGGAGTGACTTCTACCTTCTTGGTTCGAGGCTCGGTGGGTTTCGCGCTCGTGCTGGGCGCGCTCGCGGCGTGCGGTTCGTCGAGCGGCGCAGACGCCTCGATGGATGGCAACTGCCCGCTCGTCGTCGAGATCGGTGGGGCCTCGAGCTCGCCGCCTTTCACGGTGTTCCAAGCGGGTGATCTGGCCGCAATGATCCTCGGCTTTCAGGGCTTTCAGATGCTCTCTCTCGACGTGCGGGTCGCGGGGTCCTCGGCGAGCACCGTCGACCTCACCGCGTTCCTCGTCATCCCCGACACCGGCGTGGAAGCCAGCGGGACCCGGCGCGGGGGCGGAGAGGCGAGCGGCGATGCCCTCCTGGTCACGGACTTTCTTCTCTTCTTCAACGACGCGCCGCTCTCGCAGATCGGCGGACACGACGCCGATCTCGAGATCATCGCGCGCTCCGGTGGTTGTGTGGGAGGCGGCCGGGTGCGTATCCACCTCCGCGACGAGCCGCCGTGCATCGACCCCGACGCCTACGTCCCCGACGTGACGTCGCGCGACGCCGGGGTGCCCGACGGCGCGGTGCTGTGCTCGCCATGAGACGGGCGGCGCCGATCTCGTGGATCGTGCTGCTCGCCGTCGGGTGCGCGCCCGCGCCCGCGGGGCCGCCGAGAGAGCTCGAGCCCGTCGATGATCCGGCCGAGGAAGGCTCCCCTTTCCGGGTCCCGCAGCCGCACCGGGAGCGGCCCTCAGCGATCGTGTACGACGCGGCGCGCGAGCGGCTCTGGGTCGCGCTGAGCGGGACCGAGAGCGAGTCGGCGCGCAGCCTGGTGGTGCTCGACGCGCGCACGTTCGCGGTCGAGCGGCGGGTGGAGGTCGGCCCCTTTCCCGTCGCAATGGCGATCCATCCGGCAGGCCGACATCTCATCGTGCTCAACCGCTTCGCTCGCTACGCGTCGGTGATCGATCTCGAGCGCGAGCAGGTGGTAGGGGAGGTCCCGACGCCGTACTTCTCCGAGGCGATCACCTTTGATCCCTCGGGGGAGCATGCGTACATCGGCAACCGTTGGCGTGACGCTGTCCTGCGCTGGAGCGTGGCAGTGGAGGGCGCGCAATTCCTCGCCACACCTGAGGACGATGGGACCAGCGCTCGCCTCCCGCGCGGGATCCCCACCATCGTCAACCCGCGCCGCGTGGTCTTCTGGGGTGGTCGGCTCTTGGTCAGCAGCGAGACGACGCTCGCCATCGCCGCGTACGATCCCGTGTCCGGCGCGGAGCTGGCGAGGCACTCCCCGAATGCCCCGGTGATCGATCTCGCGGTGGTGGGTGACTTCGTGATCATCCTGCACACCGGCAGCGGCACGGGTCATCCGCCAGATTGGGGGCGTGACGGCGATGGCGACGGCTCGCCGGGTGACGGAACCGCCAACGTGGTGTTCCAAGATCTACAGAACGAGATCGACGTGCTCGCGTTCTCGGACCTGCGCCTTCTTCACCGCTACACCTCCGACACGATCGCTCACCACGACTACCGCGACGTCGACCCTGACTTCCCCGCCGCAGGCCTCGAGCTCGGCGCGCCGGATACCTGGACACCCGATCGCGTCGCGTTCTTGCCGCCCTCGGACACCTGGATCGTCGGGGGCGCCATGCCGGAACGGGTCCTCCCTTTCGTGCGCCTCGGTGGTGAAGCAGCGATCGCCGTGCTCTACGGAGGCTCCAGCCAGGTACAGACCTTCGACGTCGATAGGTCCACTGGCACGCTCAGCCCTGCAGAGACGGGCGAAGAACTCTACCGAACCGCGATGGGCGCGATCGATGGCGTGTTCGTGGGGCCGGAGCTCGTGGTGGTGTCCCGGCTCGCGGAGTCCATCGCCGTCCTCGATCTCTCGGTGCCCTCGACCGGGACCTTCGAGGAGGTGGTGGTGGGCGACGTTGCGGGCGGGCGCTTCCCGGCCACCGACTCCGAGCTCGGCGAGGCGTTCAACACCCTGACTGCGCTGTTCACCGTCGACGGCGATCAGACCTGCGTTCACTGCCACCGTGAGGGCTCGCCTGTCGCCAAGGATGTCGCGATGCCGCTCCTTTCAGACCCGGCGTTCGGGACCCGCCTCGTCATGTCGTACCGGGGCGCGGGGGACACCCGGCCTTGGTTCGTGGAGGCGGGGATGGACGAGACCAACTTCTTCCCGGTCATCAACGAGCTCGCGCGGCGGGAGAACTTCTGTTGCGAGGGGGTCGACACCCGGATCTGGTCGCGCCTGCCCACCCTCGCCGCCTGCACCGCGACCCCCGAGCTCGAAGGCTGTCAGCACGTGCTGCACTGCGAGGACGATCCGCCTCCCGAGTGCGCGAGCCGGCGCTATGGCTCTCCCCACCTGACCCGAGACGCGCACTTCCGGGCTGCGGCGCAGAGGGTCTTTGGTCGAGAGACCACCTTCGGTGATGTGCTCTACACCGAGCGACTCGCTTCGGATGGCACGGTGGAGCGTCGTCCCATCACGCTCGGCTTCGCGGGGATAACGCAGTCGCTCGGGGTCTTTCTACGAACCCGGGGGCGCCTGCTCCCCAAACCCCAACGCCGCGCTCTTCGGCGCTGAGGAAGCGCTCGGCGAGCTGCTCTACACCGCGGCGGAGACGGGCTGCGCGAGCTGCCATCCCCTGCCCACCGGCGCGCTCTCCGAAGGCGCGGTGTCCGAGCGCGGCGCGCCGCTCCCGCTCTCGTTTCCCTTCGTCGTCTCTCCACTGCGCGATCCCGTGACGGGCGCCGACGTCGACCGACTGACACCCGGCTTTCTCGGCACCTTCCCCCAGAGCCGGCAAGACGATGTGGGCATGCGCATCGGGGTGACTTCAGTGCGCGGTGTGTGGGATCGGACGCGCTATCTCCATCACGGCGAGGCCCACTCGCTGCGCGAGGTGCTGGCGACACCCGGACACGCGGGCCTGCATCCCGGCGAGGTGGGCCGAAACGAGCGCGACGGAATGCCCAACACCCACGGTGGGACCTCGCACCTCAGCGCGGACGAGCTCGAGGCGCTCGCCGCCTTCGTGGAGACCCTGTGAGTCTCAGGCATCGGGTGCTCCGCTGCTGGGCGCCGCTCCTGGCGCTCGTGATCCCCGCCTGCGAGCCAAGAGGCGTTCCGCTCGACGCGAGCGGCGACGGGATGGAGGGAGCGTGTCCAGAGTTGGGTTGGGGCGCCGGACGACACCGGCTCTTCGTCCAGGGCCACGAGGCGCCACCGGCACCGGACGGAACCTGGCCGTTCCTACACACGCCCGCGGCCCACGGCACAGCCGCGGACCTCTGCGACGACGGGGTGTTCACCGACGATCCGAACGGCGACGGCATCTATCAAATCGGAGAGACCCCAAGATCCCTCGGCCCGCCTGGCATCGTCCACGGCGAGCACTTCGTGGTGGGCGCGGGGTCGTACGTGGAGATCGCCATCACCCTCTGCGATGACATCACGGGCGACGTGACCTTCTATGTGCCCAACTTCGACCAGGAGGGTTCGGTCGCGTTGCACCAGCTCCTCGTGGTTCACGAGGGCGCCGAGACGCTGATCGGCGAGGTGACCGACGATGAGCCGGGCTTCTCTGGCTACAACCCGTTCGTGCGGGTGGTCTCGGGGGTCGATCCCGCCGCCTTTCGGGGCGACCGGCTGGTGCTCCGGTCCACCAACCTCTCGGGGCTGCCGTTCTCGGTGGTGGTCTGGCGCCCCCCGAGTGAATACGAGTCTTGGATCGTCGTGGAGGTGCCGTGATGAGACGTGCCCTGATGAGATGTGCCGTGATGAGACGTGCCGTGATGAGCGTTCCCATCGAGAGACTGACGGTGTCCCTGTGCCTCTGTATCGCGGCGTGCGCGGGGAGCGGGGCGTCCGACGCTGCGGTGCTGGGGGATGGCGGGGTCTGCGACGGACTCCTCGAGATCGGGAGCTGCGTCCTGCCCGATGGCGCCCCGTGTCTTGGCGACGAAGGCGAGGTCGCCGGGTTCGGTGAGCTCTCGCCGAGCGCGAGCGTGCCTGCGGTCATCGGACCCCAGGGCTCGCGCATGCTGGTGCTGGCAGTGCGCACGGTCGGTATCGCGCCCGGCGACTTGGACCGGCCTGCGGACGCAGAAAATCCTCACCTGGTGCTCCGCATGATCGCTCGCTCGGGCGAGATGGTGGGCTTCTACCGGGGACGCGCCGCGTTCACCCCCGAGGGCACGCGCTTCATCCTCAACGACGTGTTCGTGTTGGGGGAGGCCTCCGACATGGTCGGCGAACTCACCGCGACGGCGAGCGTGCGAGATCGGGATGGCGTGGAGCACTGCGGCACCCGAGAGCTCGTGGTGCGCTGAGCCCACGCCGCGCGCGGTCGGCCCAGTGGTGCGAAGCGCGCCTGGAAGAAGCGCAGATGCTTGGGCTCGTGGGTGAGCCTCAGACCCGCCACCTGGTCTCGGCGCAGAAAGAGCGTGCGCACGGCGTCGATCACCACGTCGCAGTGGGCCTGGGTGTAGACCCGCCGCGGGAAGGTGAGTCGGACCAGCTCGAGCTTGGGCCGGCGATGATCGCCCGTGACGGGATCTCGGCCCGCCGAGACGATGCCCCGCTCCATGCTGCGAATCCCCGCCTCGAGGTAGAGCGCACCCGCGAGCGCCTGGGCCGGAAACACGTCCTGGGACAGGTGCGGCAAGAACGCGCGCGCGTCGATGAACACGGCGTGACCTCCGGTGGGGACCACGACCGGGATCCCGGCCTCACGCAACCCGTCCGCGACGTAGCGGACCTGCCCTATGCGCGCGTGCATGTGCTGAAAGTCCAGCGCCTCCTCGATGCCGACGGCCATCGCCTCGAGATCTCGCCCCGCCAGACCTCCATAGGTGTGCAGGCCCTCGAACAGGACGCCGAGGTTCTTGGCCTCGTCGGCGAGCGCCTCGTCGTTGACCGCGAGGAAGCCCCCGATGTTCACCAGCAGATCCTTCTTGCCGCTCATGGTGCAGCCGTCGCTCAGCGCGCACATCTGGGCGAGGATCTCGGCGAGTGATCGCTGCGCCTGGTCGGGCTCGCGCTCCTTGATGAAGTACGCATTCTCCATCGCTCGGGTCGCGTCGAGGAAGACCCGGATCCCGTGTCGCTGGGTGAGCGCCCGGACGGCGCGGAGGTTCTCGAGCGAGATGGGCTGTCCTCCAGCCATGTTCACCGTCGCGGCGACACACACGTACGGGATCTTCTTTGCACCGACTCGCGCAATGAGGCTCTCGAGCTTGCCGAGATCGATGTTCCCCTTGAAGGGATGAAGCGAGTTCGGCTCGTGTGCCTCGTCGATGATCACGTCCTCGAAGCGTCCGCCAGCGAGCTCCTGGTGGGCGCGGGTGGTCGTGAAGTACATGTTCCCCGGCACCACATCTCCCGGACGCACCAGCGCCGAGGAGAGCAGGTGTTCGGCGCCGCGCCCCTGATGCGTAGGGATCACGTGGGGGTAGCCGTAGCGTCGGCGTACCGCGGCCTCCAATCGGTAGAAGCTCGCGCTCCCCGCGTAGGCCTCATCACCGAGCATCGCCGCCGACCACTGACGGTCGCTCATCGCGTTGGTGCCGCTGTCGGTCAACAGGTCGATCGTCACCTCCTCCGAGCGGAGCAGGAACGTGTTCCAGCCCGCCTCGTCCAGCGCCCGGACTCGGTCCTCATGGGTGGTGTGTCGCAGGAGCTCCACCATCTTGATGCGGTAGGGCTCGGCCCAGGGACGGGGACGCGGTTGCATGTCGCCTCGAGCGGCGCGCAGAGGGAAGGGGGGTGCGCGGCCGCAGCGGATCATGGGCCGCTTCTGAGCGACCGTGGTTGATCACGCGCAAGTCGTCTCCAATGGGGAGGCGCTTGGACGTTCGAATTCAGTCGAGCGAGCCGTGCTCGACCGCGAGTAGCGTGTGCGGATCGCGGATGAGGAAGCCCTCGCGCGTGGTCTCGACGAGACCTTTTTTCTGCCAGGCGGAGAGGATGCGGATCGTGGTCTCGACCCGCGCTCCAACGAGCGAGCTGAGCTCACCGCGGGACAGGACGATCGGGAGACACGTCGTGCCGTCCTCCAGCTCGTCGCCGAAACGCTCCGCGAGCGAGGCCAGGAGCGAGGCCAGGCGCTGGGCGACGGCGCCCGCGCTCATGACGTCGATCTTGGTGCGCAGGATCTGCGCCTTGCTCACCAGGGCGCGATTCAGCGAGAGCGCCAGTGTGGGCTCGAGCGCCATCGCTTGGAGGACCTCGCTGCTTCGTACGCACACCAGCTCGACCCGGGCGGTGAGCGCGATGGCCGTCGCCGGGTAGGGGCGCTCCTGGAGCACGGCCACGAGACCGACCGCTTCGCGCGGGCCGAAGAGGCCGAGGATCGCTTCACTGGCGTCCGGGAGGTGGCGGACCACCTTCACCAGCCCCGCGGTGATCAGGTTCACGGTGGCGGCCGTCTCGCCCACCTTGAACACCGCGTCACCACGCTCGAGCGAGCGCCGGTGGCTGACCCGCGCGAGCTCCTCGAGCTGCGGCTCCCCGAGGCCACGAAAGAGCTCGGTGGCTCGCAGCGTGGTGAGCAGGGCCACACCCGGCGGGTTCGCCCGCTCGGCGGTGGTCATCGACACTTCCTCAGGCTCGCCAGCAACGGACGCCGACCGTACCAGCAAACCGCCCGGCTGGCCCGTTCGTCCGCGCGCGGCGGACGAAACCATGCCGACTCGGAACGAGCGAAGTAGAGGGTCGGGAGGGGGGAGCTAGAGCGTCAGGTCTCGGAGGACTCGAACTGAGGTGAGGCGGCCCGTGGGTGCGCGAAGCGCTCCGAGGACAGATTGCCGGGGTGGTCGATGAAGAGGAGGCCGTCGTCGCGGTGGATCGTTCCGTCGCGCGTCAGCTTGGCCAGGAAGCGGCACACCGACTCGTGACGGACGCCGGCGAGGCGCGCGAGGTCGCGCTGCTGGATCCCTCCGTGCAGATGATCCTGGTGCTCTGAGAGGACGGCGAGCACCCGCGCGATGCGCTGCTCTGCCATGGCGTGACCGCGCGCTTCGGCCAGACGCTCCACCCGATCGAGCGCCTTCTGGAGCCCCTCGACGACCTCCAGGCCCAGCGCCGCGTCTTCGCTCACCGCCTGCCGCAAGAGGTGTCGGGGATAGAGACACACCAGCGTGTCGCTCGCCGCGTAGCCCACCTCCGTGCCGTGCGCATGAAGCGGCACCAGCGACCTGGGACCGACACAGTCGATGGCGATGGAGACGCCGTCCAATTCGGCCCGGGTGCGCACCACCACGCCTCGCCGCACCAGCGCGAACGCGTGCTCTTGGGACCATTCGGCGGGAAGGGGAGCACGCGCCGCGATGGTCGCCTTCACGAAGCGGCAATTGCTTGCCCCGTCGCGCACCTCGCTATTGAAACACCCACTCCGACTCGCGGGACAGTCGATGCATCGCGACATCGGTAGAGCTTGCTCGCCGTGGCGCCCCGAGGAACTGACGGATGTCATGTCGCCCGTCTTTCGTTCGCTCCCCCAACACCGAGGACGCGGGAACGCACACGCGAGGCACGGGCGCGCTCCCAAACCAGCGCCGCCGCGAGGAGTGACACCCACCCCCAGCCAACATCAACCCTGCTCGCGCGGACGGTGCATGCGCATCCCCCTGCCGGCGGTGTCGGGGGCCCCGCGTCTGCGACGCCAGCGTCGGCGCTCGTGCCCGCGTCGGGCGTCGCGAGCGCCAGCACGGTCTCCTCCTCGAGGGCGACGCTCTCGTTGCCGGCCCATCCCCGCTCGCTCGCCAGGTCCACGAACGCCGAGCGATAGATCACCCGTGCGCGGACAGTCACGCTCCCGCTCGCGCCCTCGGGAAGCGCGAACCGATGCTCGGTTCGCTGGGTCTCGTCGGGCGCGAGGCGGTTGTCGTAGATCACGTCGACAGCCCTCCAGAAGGGCACGTTGGGGACGTCTCCGCTGGCGACGTTGACCTTCGCGAGGCCCAGGCCCGCGACACCCGCGAGCCGCTCTTCGTCACCGATGGCGAACCGGGCGCCCGTCAGGCCGAGCAGCGAGACGCCGCCCGCGTCCACTTCGATCTCGGTCCCTCGGACCGCGGTCACCACGAACCTGCCGAGCGCCTCGCTGGCCATCATCCCGCGCTCTGCCAATGGCAGCGCGCGGAGCAGTCCGAACGACTGGTGGGGGTGCGGTGTGCTGGAGTCGTTCCAGACGCGGATCTCTCGGCCGACAGCGGTCGCATCGAGCGCGTGGTCGAGCGTGAGTACGTCTGCCGTCGAGCTGGCCACAGTGCCGCTGTCGTAGCTCCCGGCATAGAGGGGGAGGACCTCACCGCCGACCTCGACGAGCCTGCCATCCGGGAGCTCAGCGGTGACGACGACGAGCGCGTTTCGTGAGGTCACCCCCGACGGGAAGCCGTGGCCCACGCCAACGTTGGTGATCGCCGCATCGACGACGATGCTCGAGCCCTCGACGCGCGCAGCGACGGTCAGCTCGAGCGCCGCGTCGCGGGAGGTGGGATCCCGGAGGGCGGGGAAGTCGTGCGCGTGCATGACGTCGGCCCCGCGTTCCCCGCCGCCAGCGGCGATCTCGGGCACCGAGGGGACGATGCCGAGCGTCTCGAGGCTCTGCATGTGGCAGCTCTGACAAGTCGCTTCGCGCGCGCCGCTCGCGTAGGGCGATTCGAGCCACTCGCCGTACGTCTGCTCGCTCGGCACGCCGCCGACCGGGGCCCAGCGCGGGTCCATCCCGTCCGCGACGTAGGTGTCCATGTGGCACGTCGCGCAGAGCAGGCTCTCGGAGAAGATCGGCGCGTGGCCGCTGGTCATGTCGGTCGAGCCTGCGTCGTCGAGCGGCCCCAGACCGAGCGGCATGCCATCCAGGACACCCCGGATCGCCGTCGCGCCGAGCAGGACGCCGGCCGCGTTGGGATCGCCGACGTCAGCGATGCGATGGCAGCCCGCGCAGGTGACCGAGCTCGCATCCGGCTCCACTTCGGCGACGTCGAGATCGAGCTCGTGGGGATCTCGGAGAGCGGCGCCGGGCGTGTGGCAACCAGCGCAATCGCTGAAGCTGGTGGGGCGGCTCGTCGGGGCTGCCGCGTGATCATCACAGCGTGGCTGCCCCGCGTGTCCGCACATCGGGTTCATGTCCGGCAGAAGGCCGACGCCGACGTAGCACCGGGTGGTGGTGTCTCCGGCCGCATCGGTGACGATCACGAGCTCACCCGAGACCTCGGCGCAGAGCGCCGCATCACCGCGACCCGAGGCGGTGCCGCGCCAGATGTCGAGCACCCGCGGGTTCAGCGCGCTGCTGGAGTGCGCCGACGCCGAGAAGCCCGCGCGGCTCGCCCAGCCGCGCGCATAGGCGGAGTGACAGGTCGCGCACAGGGCGGGGGTCTCCGGCGTGAACCCGGGGCTCAGCGGCGGATACGAGGTCACGCTCAGCGCGAGCCCGGTCGTGGTCGAGCCGAGCGGCAGCGAAAGAACGCCACTCAGCCGGCCCGGCAGCGTGGCGAACAAAAGCTCGGACACCGTCCCAGCAGGGCTCGTGACCAAGAACGCGCCCGCAGCATCGGTCGAGGTCCGCGTGGTGCGGTTCACCACGACGACCGCGCCTTCGACCGGCAGACCGCTGCCGTCGTCCATCACCACACCGGTGTGGGTCTGCGCCAAAGCGAGTGGCACGAGGCAAGTCCAGGCGACGGACGCGAAGCAGAAAACCCCAACTCGAACCCAGCTTCCGACCATGGCAATCGCTCCAATCTTCACGAGCACGACACCCGATCGCGCAGACGTTGCCACGGCGCGGGCCGCGTCCGGTTGCGCTAGATCAACCCGCGCTCGGAAGGCTCGAGACCGGGGCGCTCGCTCGCTCTCCCCGCGAGGGCAGCGCTTCGGCCGCTCGCAGCCCACCGAGGATGCAGTTCGGGATCCCAATGCCGTCGTATCCGTTGCCCACCACGAGGACACCAGGCATCGACCGCGCGAGCGCGTCTCGGAGCGCCGCCACCCGCGCGACGTGGCCCACGCCGTAGATGGGGAGCGCCTCGTTCAGCCTCCTCACTCGTGTGAACGTCGGCGCGGCGTCGATGCCGAGGGTGGCAGCAAGCTCGCGCTGCACCAGCTGGACGAGCTCGGTCGCGTCCAGTTCTGGGCGATCGAGCGTGACCCGCAGCAGCGTGCCGCTGGCTGGTGCGCGCGCGGACCACTTCTGGCTCGAGAAGGTACACGCCGCGATGGAGAGACCCGCGTCGCTCTGCGACACGAAGCCCGTCGCCTCGGGCAGCCTCAGAGGGCCGAACGCCAGCGAGACCACATCCACGCGCGAGCTCTCGATCGCTTGGGCGAGGCTGGCGACGTCGGGCGCCGTGCGCTCGAGCAGCGCGCCTGCGTGACGCACCGGACAGGCCAGGATCACCTGGCGCGTCGAGAATCGCCGCCCGCCCTCGGTGGCGACCACCCAGCGGGCGGACTCGCCTTCGCCGCCCGGTTGTCTCTCGATCCAGGTGGCACGGGTCCCGAGCACGAGCGAGTCGCCGATCTGCTCTGCCATCCGCAGCGGCAGGGAGCTCATCCCGCGGCGCAGCGTCATCAGGCCCAGACCCGGCGCGGCGCGCTCGGCGGACAGCAGCGCCCAGAAGAGGCTCCCGTGGCTGCGCTCCATCGCGGCCATCGACGGCATCGCCCCGCGGATTCCGAGCGTCTGCGAGGGAACTCCGAACACCCCGCGTAGCATGGGATCGACGAGCTGCTCCGCGACCGCCTTGCCCAAGCGTCGCTCGAAGAACGAGCGCACGCTCTCGTCCTCTGCGTCCGCCCGCGCGACGAAGGGCTCACGGAGCAGGCGCAGCTTGGCGGAGGCCGGTAAGAGCGGGGAAGCGATCAGCGACAGCGCGACCTTGCGCTCGAAGCGAAAGAGCCCGGGAGGGACTGGGAAGAGCCCGCGCCGGGTCGCGATCAGCGCGCGCCGCGCCGCGCTCCCGCCGCGCAAGAGCTCGCCGTCGAGGTCGAGCCGCGCGAGGAACGAGAGGACGGGCTCGCTGGCCAGCAGACCGTCGGCACCCTCATCGAGCGTCCAGTCGTCGACGTGCTCGGTCGACACCAGCCCTCCCACGCGGTCGCTCGCCTCGAGCAACCGAACCCTGCGTCCGAGCTCGCGCGCTCGATGGGCCGCCGCCAGCCCCGCGACGCCCGCGCCGACGACGATGAGATCGTCAGTCGACGGCATCGGCGGCCGAGGCGGCCTCCATCGCCGAAGCCGTGTGGTCCAGGCGGCCGGGCTGGTAGGCGCACGCCGGGTCCGAGCCGAGGGCATTTCCGCACGAGGCGTAGGCGCGGGCCCGCGAGCCGCCGCACACCTTGCGGAACTCGCACGCGCCGCACTTGCCTTCGTACTGGTCGGGGTCTCGGAGCGCGCGGAAGAGGGGGTTGTCCCGGTAGACGCGGGTCAGCCCCTCGAGCCGAACGTTGCCGCACTCGACGGGGAGAAAGCCGCTCGGCGAGATCTCGCCCACGTGCGAGACGAACACGATCCCCTGGCCATCGTTGATGCCGCGCAGCGCCCGTCCGATCCCGTCCTTCAGCCCGACGATGTCGTGCCGGCGGTGCTTGCGCTGCAAGAGCACCCGTCGAAAGTGCGGCGCAGCGGTGGTCTTCACGTCGAAGGGCGCGCGCTCCGCGAGCGTGGCGAGGTGCTCGAGCAGGCGCTCGAGCTCGAGCGGGTCCATGGGCGGCTGAAGGAGCGCGCGGCCGGTGGGCACGATCACGAACACGCTGAAGAGCTCGACCCCCAGCGAGCCGACCAGCGCCGCTAGCGCGTCGATCTCGGCTGGCTCGTAGGCCGACACGGAGGTGTTCACCTGGGTGCTCAGGCCGATCGAGCGGGCGAAGCGCAATATCTCGAGGGAGCGATCGAACGCGCCGGGTACGCCCCGCATCGCGTCGTGGCCTTGAGCGGCCGAGGAGTCGATGCTGATCGCGAGACGCACCAGCCCGGCCGCCTTCAGGGCCTCCATGAGCGCGGGCGTGACCAGCGGCGTGGCGCTCGGGGTCAGCGCCATGCGGAGATTTGCGCGGGTGCCGTGACGGACCAGCGCGACGAGGTCCTCGCGCTTGGCCGGATCACCCCCGGTCAGGACCACGAGCTTGGTGCCCATGGCCGCTATCTCGTCGAGCAGGGCAAAGCCCTCCTCGGTGCTCAGCTCGCGTGGGTTTCGGGCGGGTACTGCGCACGCGCGACAGTGCTGACACACGAGGTCGCATGCCCGCGTGGTCTCCCAAAACACCATGAAGGGGGTCTCGTCGAAGAGGCCAGGGCGCCTCGCTCGGCTGGGCGCTGCTGGTTCCGAGGATGAGAGCATGGGTGTCGTGAACTCCAAGAGGTGTGCCGTGGACGATGGACGAGAACGGGCGAGGGGAACGCAACGGATGCGCGAGTACACCCGGCGCCGGCGCATCGCTTGCGGCGGCGGGACGGCTCAGACCCAGGCCAGCCCGGCGGTGAAGTGGCGGAGGTGGGGGCTCTGCTCGACGATGCGAACGCCCCGCACCTCGCTCGCTCTGGCCTTCAGCTCGATGATGACCTCGGCCGCGAACTCGAAGTGGCTCTGGGTGTAGACCCGTCGCGGGAACGCCAGGCGCACCAGCTCGAGGGGGGCGTACGTCTCGGTGCCGTCCGCGAGTCGCCGCCCGAACATCACCGAGCCTATCTCGACCCCCCGGATCCCTCCCGCCAGATAGAGCGCACAGGTGAGCGCCCAGGCCGGGTATTGCGCCTGCGGCAGGTGCGGCAAGAACGCCCGCGCATCGAGATACACCGCATGGCCGCCCGTGGGCTCGACGATGGCGATGCCCGCCGCGAGGAGCTTCTCTCCCAGGAACTCCGCGGTGCGCAGGCGGTAGGTGAGGTATGCCTCGTCGAGCACTTCATCGAGGCCCACGGCGAGCGCCTCCAGATCGCGGCCCGCGAGCCCGCCGTAGGTGGGGAAGCCCTCGGTGAGCACGAGGAGGCGCCTGGCCTGCTCTGCCCACGCGTCGTCCTGTAGCGCGAGGAAGCCGCCGATGTTCACCATCCCGTCCTTCTTCGCGCTCATGGTGCAGCCGTCGGCGAGGGAGAAGATCTCGTGCGCGATCTCGCGCACCGTGCGCTCGCTCTGCCCGGGCTCGCGCTGCTTGATGAACATCGCGTTCTCCGCGAACCGGCAGGCGTCGATGATCAACGGCTTGCCGTGGCGCGACAGGAGCGCCTTGTACGCCCGCAGATTCTCGAGGCTGGCAGGCTGTCCGCCGCCCGAGTTGTTGGTCAGCGTGATCATGCCGAAGGGCACCCGCGCGCCCTCGGCGCAGAGCAGGGCCTCCATGCGCACAAGATCCACGTTGCCCTTGAAGGGGTGGCGGTTCTTGGGCTCGAGCGCCTCGGGCGTCGGCAAATCGCCGGCGTCGCATCCGCGCACCTCGAGGTTCGCCCGCGTCGTGTCGAAGTGGGTGTTCGAGGGCACGATGTCACCTGGCTTGGCCGCCACCGCGAAGAGGATGTGCTCGGCCGCGCGACCTTGATGCGTTGGGATGAGGTGGCGGTATCCCGTGAGGTCTTGAACGACCTTCTCCACACGGAAGTACGAGGGCGAGCCCGCGTAGCTCTCGTCGCCGACCATGATCGCGCCCCACTGCCGGGCGCTCATCGCGCCCGTGCCCGAGTCGGTCAGGAAATCGAGGAGCACGTCGTTCGAACGGAGTCGAAACGGGTTCAGCCCAGCCTCAGCGAGCAGACGCGCGCGCTCTTCGGGGGTGGTGACCCGGATAGGCTCGACGCTCTTGATGCGGAAGGGCTCGAAGATGGTGCGCGGCATGCTCGTGCGTTGGCTCCGTCCGGCCTCCACTCGCCATGATCTTGCGCATGTCGCCCCTCACGCTTCTCACCCTCCGAGGAAGGTGAAGCGGGCGACGGCGTCTCAGAGCGCGGCGTGCTCCGCCCGGCCGAAATCACTCATGGTCCGCATCCAGTCCACGTGGCGGGGCTCGCCTTCGGGTGCGTGGAAATGGCCGATGACGTCGAGATGATCGGCCCATCCGGCGTACACCACCTCGCCCCAGACCTGCGAGCGGGTCGGCACCATGGCGTCGTTGCCGCGCGCGCTGGGCAGGCGTGCATATGCATTCACGAGCGCGCGGGCTTGAGGTGCGGTGGGCTGAGGCGACGCTCCGGGCTGAAGTCCTTGAGCACCAGATCGTAGACCTGCTCGACGACGCCGCCCGAGATCAGCCGACCGGCTCCGTGGTCCCAAGTGCGCTCGCGAGCACCACCAGCGCGGGCAGCGGGATGGTGCCGACCCCGATCGCGTGGATGGTGATGAGCGAGAGGAGCGAGAGGAGCCGCTGTCCCAGCAGACTCGTGAAGAACGCGGCGGTCGGCGCGCCGTAGTGCGGCGTGGCCACCGCGACCACGGTGCGCACCCGCGCCGCGAGCGGCTCCACGTCCACGTTGCAGACGAGCGATGCGCGCGGGGTGACGGCCATGCGCGCGTCGAGCCCGCCCGTGCTGTGACCAATCAGATGAATCGGACCCTCGTCGCCCGCGGTCTCGGCCATCAGCTCGACGAGTCTTCCAGCGCGCCGCCTCAGCGACGCGGTGGGGAACGTCGGCGCGTAGCGAACGACCGCCTCGATCTGGCGCGCGCGAAGCCACCCCTCGAGGTGCTCGCGTACGTGCCCAAAGTAGCGGAAGTCGCCGAAGTTCGCGAAGCCGAAGAAGCCCGGCACCAGATACACATGGTGGCGCAAGCCGCGGCTTACCACGGGCCCGCTCCACGCGGCTTCGGCTTCCCCGATTCGCTATCCATCGGGCTCGGCTTCGACGCGGTGCCCGCCGTGTGTCCCGCGCCGTAGGGTCTCGCTGAACGACCGCACGCTATCGGGCGGAGTGGAGTGCCGAGAGCGTCCAGCTCTCTTTGCCGCAAGCGACGCAGACGATGTCGCCTCCGTAGTGCGACCCGCACTCGGTGCAAACCGCATGAGCAAGACGCTTCGCTTCCGTTCTCGGATCGATGGGCTTCGGCGGTTCCAGTTGGAAAGGCGGAACGATGCGAAGCCCCGCGGGAGCGTCGCCCTCGACGCGGAAGACCGTCAGCTTCCCATCCTTCTCGATATAGGCGCGCCAGACCTGACCGAGCTGCTCGATACCGGCCTCTCGAAGTTGCTGAAAGAGCTCGTCACGGCTCACCGTCTTGTTCTTCAGAAACTCCGTCGAGAGCACGCCATCCCGCACCGCCTCACGCGGATCGCCATCGATGATGCGTTCCGCTCGCTTGCTCCTCGCGATCAGCATGTCGAGGGCCTTGTTGGTCACGACCACGATGGTGACCACGAGCATGGCGTGTAGCAGTGGCACCTCCGCATAGAACATGGCGTCGCCGACCGCGGACCCCAGCGCGATGACGAGAAGGAACTCCACGGTGGAGAGCTGGCCAATGGTCCTGCTGCCGAGCCAACGTAGAAGGAACAGCGTGTAGCCATAGATGATCACGGTGCGAACCGCGATCTCCAGCAAGAAGAGCGGAGGCTCGTCGCCAATGAGCATTCGCTCCAAATCGAAGGCTGTGATCATCGGGTCCATGGAAGTCCTCACGCTGAAATGCTCTGACGCGCGGCGTCCGAGTGAGACCCGCGGGGAAGGGCCCCGAGAGAGAGTCAGCGACGCCGGCGCCGCTCGACGGTCACCTCGGGCGCGCGTCCATCGCGCCGGGGCTCACCGCCCTCGACGCCCTGAGGTCCGCCGCTGCGGGGAGGACTCGGTGCCGCGCGCGGGTCGCGGCGCGAACTCGGAGGGTCTTGTCGCCGCAGATCCTCACGCGGGTCGGCCGGGCGGCGCGGGTCTCCACTTCGCTCGCCAGGCCTCTGCGGCTGACGCGGATCGGCGCTTCCAGGCCGCTGCGGCTGACGCGGATCGGCGCTTCCAGGCCGCTGCGGCTGACGCGGGTCGGTGCTGCCAGGCCGCTGCGGCTGACGCGGGTCGGTGCCTCGGTCGGAAGTCCTCGGTGGCTGACGGGGATCGGCGCCTCGCTCGCCCGGCCTCGGCGGCTGACGCGGGGCTCCGCTCCGCGGATCACGTCGGGGACCGTTCGGGTACGGATCGGGAGCACCCTGCTTGGGGGGAGAGGCGCGGTGGTCGGGGCGAGGTCCGTTCGGAGCCCGCACGTCACCACCTCGCTTTTGCCCTCGACCGGACGGTTGGGGAGGCGGTCCCCCACCGCGTTGCGCCCCTTGCTGCGCTCCGCGTTGCGGGCCGCCGCGACGAGGTTGGCCGACCTGTCCTTCGGCGCGCTCTTGACCCGTGACTCGGCGTCCGCCGCCGTGGGCGCGGCGTACTTCGCGCGGCTCGATCGCCTCCTCCAACGTGCCCCGCTGGTAGTGGTGAAAGAGCGGGTCGCCGCAGTCGAGGAAGCGCAGCAAGCGCTCGTCGAAGCGGGACAGATGCTCCACGACGTTGCGCAGATCACGCCCCAGGATCTCTCTCGCTTGGTTGTTTCCCGCGGCGTCGACGACCTGCGGCAGGTCGATCAGCGTGGGCCCGTCCGCGGTCACCAGGACGTTGAAGGCCGAGAGATCCCCATGGATGCGGCCGGTCGTCAGCAGCAGGCGCACTTGCCGGTAGACCTCCAGGAACATCGCGTTCGCCTCGTCGGCTGAGAGATCGAAGTCGGCGAGCCGGGGCGCGGGCTCGCCCTCGGCATCCACGAGCAGCTCCATCAAGAGCACGTCCTCGTAGATCATGATCGCCTTGGGGACCCGCACGCCTGCATAGCGCGCGTCGGTCAGCGCGCGGAACTCCATGTCGCGCCAGCTGTCCTCCATCAGCTCTTTGCCGTAGGAAGATCGGCGGTCCATGGCCCGCTTGTCCCGGGTGTTGCGGGTCTGGTTGCGGCCCTCGGTGTAGCTCGACGTCGCCTTGAAGGAACGTCGGTCGCGGGCCTTGTAGACCTTGGCGGCCACGGTCACGCCTCGGTGGGTGACCACGTACACCGACGCCTCCTTGCCGCTCATCAGGCGGCGTTGGATCTCGTCGATGACTCCTTCTTCGAGGAGCTTCTGGAGGCTCTCGGGAACTGCCACGGCCTCTCACTCTCCTTCGCGCGGCGCAGGGTGAGCGACAGCGCGCCTTTCGTCGAGCCTTCGCGTTGGCTCCGGCGACGTTCATGCGGACTGTCCCCCCGCGCACCCCCGCACCATCCGCGCACTGCGCTCGGAACTCATGCGCTGTGGGCGCGGAGATCCGTTCCAAGACCCAGCCGCCTCTGCGAGTCTGCCCGCGATGCGAAACCTCTTCGTCCCCCCGCTCGCGTTCTTCCTCGCGGGTTGCGTGCTCGCTGGCTGCGGTACCGCGAACGCGCCCGTCACGGCGCCACCGGCGGCGACGACCACGCCGCCACTGGCTCCGACACCGGCCACCGTCGATCCCTGCTCGGTCCACACGGCGAGCTTCCGAGCGGCGCTCGCGAGCGCGTCGGGCGCGTGCACCACCAGCATCGACTGTGCTTGCTACAACCCCGTCGTCGGTGAGGCGGGATTCGGCGGCGTCACCGACGCGGCGACCGCCGCCCGCCTAGGCGCGATCGAGGCGGCCTTTCATGTGGACGGCTGCCCCTGGCCGCACCTCTGCGAGGCCACCGCGTGCAATCCCGTGTGCGTCGCAGGGCGCTGTCAGAGCGGCGCGCTCGGCCTCGGTGTGGGCGGCTCCTGACCTGAGCCTTCGGGGTGGTCCAGCCCTTCGGCTCGCCGACGACGGAGCATCCTCGTCCCGGACGTTCAGCTTCGAGCGCGCTGGTCGAGCACCTGAACGTTGCGTGCGCGGCATGCGTCGAGGAGTCCTCATAGCCTCCCCCTGGACGGCGGAGCTGGCGCCACGTCCTCTACGAACTCACCGGGTTATTCACGGCGTTCAAGACCGCCGTGTTCCTCGTTGGTGAATACACCAATGAGGACGCGCAGCGTCTCCCCGAGTTCGCGGTGGCGGACGGCATCCTTCAGTTCCTTCGCAATCCCCTGAACGCGCGACGAGCGCTCATGCGCGTTCTGAAGCTTCGCGGCAGCGGATATCTCGAGGGGCTTCACGCCTTTCGCATCGGCGCAGCGGCGTGCTGGTGATTGCCCGCACAGCGAGGCGATCCGACGAAGCGGCGACGCGTGGTACTCGGTGGCCATGTCTCGACGTGCGCTCGTCCTCACCTCCCTCGTGCTCGCCTGCTCGACTGGGTGCTCGACTGGGCCCATCGCTCCAGCGTCCGACGCGGGACGCGATGCAGCGCGCGATGGGGGTGTGCTGATCGTTCGTACCCGTGACCCGGTGGGGCGTCTCCGGGTCGAGGGACTGGAGATCGTGGACGCCGAGGGCACGCCGGTCAGCCTGCGTGGCGCGAACCTCGGCGCCTGGCTCTTCGTCGAGACCTGGATGAACCTCTTCGACTACCCCCTTCATGGGCGGGTGGTCACAGAGGGCGAGCGAGCGGGGATCCGCGACGCCGTGGTGACGGCCGTGCGCGCCACCAGGCGACCGACGAGCGGCGAGACGGCCGATGCGTACCTGACCCGGTTGGAGAGCGCGCTGCCGAGTGGGGCCGATCCCGAGGCGTTCTCGGAGGTGCGCGCCGAGACCCTGGGCTGCGCGCGGGTCGACGACGACAGCGACGCTCCGCTTCGCGCGGCGCTCGAGGCGCGCTTCGGCGTGGCCGGACGCGATCAGTTCCTCGATGCGTACCAAGACGCATGGATCACCGAGGCTGACGTCATCGCGCTGCACGAGCGCGGGGCGAATCTGGTGCGGGTGCCCACGGGCTACCGCAGCTACCTCGAGGGCAGCGACGGCGATCCCATCACGCTGCCGCTGCGTCTGCGCGAGGCCACGTTCGCCCGTCTCGATCGCCTGCTCGACTGGTGCGAGGCCCATGGCGTTCGGGCGATCCTCGATCTGCAGGAGTCGATTGGGGGTCACAACGACTACTCCGGCCCGGCGCGCCTCTACGAAGACCCCGCTGCCCAAGAGGCCACGATCGCGCTCTGGCGGGCCATCGCGGACCGCTACCGTGATAGGGATTCGGTCGCGGCCTACTCGCTCCTCGCAGAGCCCTTCGGTGCGCCCACCGTGGAGGCGATGATCGACATGTACGACCGTCTCCACGATGCGATTCGCGCGGACGGGGACGATCACATCCTCATCATTCACGACGGCTTCATGGGCGTGAGCAGCTTGCCGGTCGCCAGCGAGATCGGCTGGACCAACGTGGTTTACTCGACCCATCTGTTCGAGTGGGGCTCCGACTCTCTGCGGGACTACGAGGGGCTCACGATGCTGTGGCGCGCGTCGTTCAACGCCGCCCGCGAGCGGCAGGGCGTACCATTCTTCGTCGGGTCGTTCTCCACACTGAGCGACGCGCCCTGGGCCTGGGAGGCCTTCGATCTCGTGACTCAGTTCTTCTCCGATCAGGGCTACTCGTGGTCGGTGTGGGCTTGGAAACGACTCGATGATCCGCTGGACGAGGAGCTCTTCGGCGACGGGGCGACGGGCTGGGGCGTCTACCGGTCGCCGGCCACGGGGACGCTCCGCCATCTGGACCTCTGTCACGACGAGCTGAGCACGTTGATCGCAGGTGTTGCCGACCTTCGGACCTCGGGCCTGGTCCCGAATCCCAGCTTCGATTCGGCGTTCACGGCTGCCACAACCCGCTGAGCGGCGATGTGGGGCCCCACCCCCTGAATCGCCGAATCCGTTCTTGATTGCCGGCGAGAATCAAACGGAGGGCACGACGTCCGGGTGACGGCGCGCGGCGCCGGTTTCCTCGTCTGGTGGATTGGCTCGGGCGCTCCTCGTCGTGACGGTGGAGTCGATCCGCGCCACCACCAGCGTGGCCCGGACTCTACGGTCCAAGAAGCTCACCCCACTTGCGCCCGCGCAACCGACGGTCCCGAACATGCTTGTGTAGACGAGGGTTCGCGGCGGGTCGCGTACCGTGGGTCGCGGATGAAGATCGCGCTACCGCTGGCAGAGCATCGTGGCCACCCATGGAAGTGGCGCGCCCTCGCACGACACGACGCTCGAGAGCGCGGGGTAGGTCACGCAACCCAAGCCGTCGACCGTCCAGTTCAAGTGCTCGCCCTGAATGGGTTCGGCAGGGTCGTACACGCCTGCTCGTGAGGGCACGGCGCGGTGCCTGCGGAGCGCATCGATGGGGCCCACACACACGTCCTCTGGGCCCGGCAGCTCGGCACCCAATGCAGCCGTCAGCGTGACCTCGGTGCGTGCCAGTACGTCGTCCACCTCGGCGTCGGTGCTGCGGGTGAAGATCAGGTTGGCCTGATAGGGAGTCGCCGCCGGTCCCCGACGAAACACGTGCTGGGCGCCATCCTCCATCACGTACACGGGCGTGAAACCACCCCCCTCGGCGAAACGCGCGCTGCGCACGCGGACTCGTACGACGGGCGGGCCCGGGCGTTCGGGCAGACCGCGCCACCGTTGGTACGTCACGATGGTCCCAGAAGGCAGTGCCTCGCTGAAGACGTACGCGAACGCGTCGTTCCCGGTGGCGTCGAGATACGGCAGGCGAATGGGTTCACTCACGAGCACGCCTGTGGCAGACCCAGTCGCAGACGCGCCGTGCTCGTCCGACGGGCTGGCCGGTGTCTCGCTGGTGGGCTCGGCGGCGCGCGTGCAGCCGAGGACGAAGACGGCGCAGGCCATGATCGAGCGTACGAGGTGAGGGGTCCGCATGGGTGGATCCTAACGTATTGCGAACGCCGTGACCTTGGTGACGCGACCCCAGACGATCGCCAACCTCATTCTCGGTAGCGGAGGAGCACGACTCTCGACCGGACGCCTCACTCAGCTCGCTACGCCCGTCCACGCGCGACCTTCGTTCGCGAAGGTACGGCGGGTTTTCGTCGAAATGCAGGATCCTGATGGCCCTCACGCGCCCCCGACCCCCAAACTCGATCGCCTCGCCACGGAGGGCCAGCAGCGACGTGCGGAGCTCGCGTCGGAACGACACGGCCAGCGACAGGATACCCAACCTCCACTTGCAGACGGCGATCGGCGCTTACCGGGGTTCGACCCTGAAGCGGATTCTGCTCGCCGTCATCGTCGTCACGAGTGACCGCTGCAATCAGCGGCGTCCTCTCCGCGCTCGGGTCTCCGGACCTCGAGGACATGTTCCTTCCGGCGGCCGCGATCGCGTTCATGACCCTGATGGTCTACGCCTTCGTTCCTCCCCTCGCGTCGCAGGGTGCCGGGCATGCCGAGCAGGCTGGGTGAAGGGGCTGCCGTTCGCGCTGGAGGGATACTTCGAGGTCCTCGGCGCCCCATCCCGTGGTTCGCGCGCCGTCCACTACGAGGTCGTCTGGCAGTCGGGGGTGCGCCCTCCCGAAGCCGCTCTGGTGCATGACGTTCGGCACCGCGGATCCCACTGCGAGCATCGAGCATGCGGACGCTGGCGCGGTGCACGTCACCGGCGGCGCGTGTCGGGCGACACCGGGATGAGTAGCCATCGCGTCCCCGTGGTTCGGAATCACCGACTGCCTGCCCACGTCCACGCGGTCGTGGAACCGGTGCTCGTTCCGCTTCATCGCGGCCACCCCATCGCGCGTGTCCTGCTGAAAGGCTGATGCGCCGCGGTCTCGAGATGGAGCGCGACGGCCTCGGTCGACCTGGAACGCTGGCATTCTGACCGTTGTGGCATCGCCGCGCGCGTGGGATCATGCGCCATGATTCTTCTGACGGGTGCCACAGGGAATACGGGACGCGAGATTGCGACG
>Ga0105047_10000963_pt1 | contig 50584 bp, 47 predicted proteins | sample MAT04_FD_78384 | JGI IMG/M metagenome (GOLD analysis project Ga0105047, IMG submission 78384) | Freshwater microbial communities from Lake Fryxell liftoff mats and glacier meltwater in Antarctica - MAT-04 (megahit assembly) | ecosystem: Environmental > Aquatic > Freshwater > Ice > Liftoff...
CCCGGACACTCGCGAGTTGTTCGAGCGAAACTGCAGCGGCGCGCAACTCGACGCCGCGTTCCTGATACGCGCGCAACGTGGTCTCGACGAGTTCGGCGGCTTTTTGAAATTCACTCATGGCAGTTGGGCTGGGACGCCAGCTTCCACGAAGTCGGGCGGAATGGGCGACTCGAAATTCATCCGTTCGCCGGTTCGCGGATGCCCGAAGCCGAGCCGCCACGCGTGGAGCATCTGGCGGGCAAAACGACCGCGCTTGCCATAGACCGGATCGCCGAGCAGCGGATGGCAGATGTGCTCGAGATGGACGCGGATCTGGTGCGTCCGGCCGGTGTGCAGCGTGCATTCCACCAGCGTGCCGACGGGTAGCTCGCGCAAGACGCGGTAGCTGGTTTTGGCCGCTCGACCCACTGCGGAGATCGCCATCCGTTTCCGCCGGACAGGATCGCGCGCGATGCTTTCCTCAATCACGCCACTGGCCTGCCGAAACTTTCCCGCGGCCAGCGCCAGGTAGATCTTCGTCACCTCGCGTCCGGCAAATTGTTTGGCGAGCGACTGGTGCGCGACGTCGTTTTTCGCCGCCACCAGGCAGCCGCTCGTTTCCTTATCGAGCCGATGCACGATGCCGGGACGCAGTTCGCCGCCGATGCCGGAAAGCGCGCGACAATGGTGGAGCAGCGCATTGACGATCGTGCCGCTCCAATTTCCCGCCGCCGGATGCACCACGATCCCGGCGGCTTTGTTGAGGACAATCAGGTCGTCGTCTTCAAAAAGCACGTCGAGCGCGATGGCCTCGGGCACCGTCTCGGTCGAAACCGGCGGCGGCTCGACCAGCGTGATCTCGTCGCCCGCTCGCAAGCGCGCATTCGGTTTGGTGGCGTGCCCATTGAGCGTGACGTGCCCGGCCTTGATCAGATCCTGAATCCTTACCCGGGAAAGCGCGGAGACACTGGCCGCCAGAAATTGATCCAGCCGTGCACCCACCGCCGCGGTTTCAACGCGAAAGTCGGTGGTCTTCATGGCCGGCGGAACATGCCGCAGCAAAGGCGGGGGCGCGCCCGCCTGTCAAACCCGCACCTGCTTTAGTGAGGGGCTCCGCTTGAAAAAGTTCGCGTCCTTCTGAGCGGAGTTCCGTGCGCGCGCAGGCGGGACGGAACGCAGGCGAAGAGCCGCAGACCGCCGAAGGCAATCCCGGCGTTTAACCAATGATGTCTCCGGTGATTCCACGGGATTCTTCGACTTCGTTACACTCCGCTCAGAACGCCGGGCCGTTTTTTTGAAACTGAGCCACTACCCCTACTTCTTCTCGACCACCCAGACGTTGCGATAGAAGACCGGATTGCCGTGGCCTTGCAGTTGGATCGGGCCGGGCTCGGGCTTTTCGGGCTGGCCGCCACCGGTCGGCTTCGGAATTTCCACGTTGTCCTGCACGATTACGCCATTGAGTTTTACCGTCGCCTTGGCGTTCTGCGTCTTCTTGCCCTCGGCGTCATAACGCGCGGCGGTGAAGTCGATGTCGTAGGTCTGCCAGGAGAGCGGCGGGAAGCACATGTTCAGGCGTGGTTTGGAGATCGTGTAGATGCCGCCGGCCTCGTTGTTTTCACCCTTCAATCCGAAGGAATCGAGCACCTGGCATTCGTAACGATCCTGAATGTAAACGCCGCTATTCCCGCGCCCCTGGCCGCGCCCGGTGGGTTTGAAAGGCGTGCGGAACTCCAGATGGATCGTGCAATCGCCGAAGGCCTGCTTCGTTTTCGTGCCGGCCTGGAGAAGCTTGCGCTCGTCCATCTTGCCGTTCAGCCACGCGTCGGCGCTCGTGCCATCGAAGAGCACGACCGCGCCCGCTGGCGGCTTGGTGCCGAGCGTCGGCGACTCGCGGAGCACGCGCTTCAAATCCCAGCTTTGCCCTTCCTTGTTGGCGCCGCGCAGTTGCCCGTTGTCGATCGTCCCCTTCCAGCCTTCACCATCGAAAACGACCTTGCCGTCCAAACGCTCCGCATCCACCTCGACCTTCCTCTCGATCTCCTCGGCCGCCCCCGGCAGCCCCTTGCTCCAGCCCACAATCCGAAACTTGCCCGCGCCCAGCGCAATCACCTGCGCGGCACAACCCTCGCCGACATACTCGCCTTGAATGGCAAAGTCCGGCCCCGCCGTTTCCGGTTCGAGGAACGTTTCCTCCCCCTTCTTTTCGTCGGCAGCCGGGACGGCGGAAAGCGGGAGGAGACAAAGCAGGGCCAGGAGAGTGCGGGGAGACATGATTTTGGGAGTAAGGGGTGGAATGGTTTCCCGCAACAACCCGCGAACCTCGCCGATCATTAGCCGCCGCGGTTTTTGCTCGGCAGCCCGCCAAAGCTCTCCACCGCTTATTTCCCGATTGACAGCACGAAAGCGCCTCGCTGTCATGCCCCGCGCTTCGCCCCCAAAACGCGGCCCGATTCCACCCACACCCCAACCCCACATCATCACACCCACTCATGTCCGCAAAAACTGAAGGTATCGCCCCCAACGCCAGCCGGCTCCTCTGGGCCGGATTCATGGCCATCCTCGCCGCCGGCGTCGGCTTCGCCATCCGCGGCGGCATTTTCGATAACTGGGCGAAAGAATACGGCTTCACCGGCGCCCAGCTCGGCGCGATTGGCGGCGCGGGTTTCTCCGGCTTCTGTTTCGGCATCATCCTCGGCGGCGTCATCGTGGATAAAATCGGCTACGGCAAACTGGTCGCCCTCGCCCTCCTCACCCACATCCTTTCGGCCTTCGTCACCTTCGGGGCGAGCACGCCGGAAAATGCCTACACCTTCCTCTTCTGGGGCATGTTCATCTTCGCCTTTGCCAACGGCACCCTCGAAGCCGTGGCCAATCCGCTGGTCGCCACGCTTTATCCGCAGGCGCGGACCCACTACCTGAACATCCTGCACGCTTCCTGGCCTGCCGGCATGATTCTCGGCGTCGTCGCCGGGTGGATTCTGGACGACAAAATGCAACTCCACTGGAAGCTCCAACTCGCCCTCTATCTCATCCCGACGGTGGCTTACGGCATCATGTTCATGGGGCAAAAATTTCCGAAGTCCGAAGCCGCGGCCAAGGGTTCCAGCTTCTCCGAGATGTTCAAAGCCGTCGGCATCCTCGGTGCGGCTGTCGCCTGCTTCCTCCTCTCGAAGTTCTTTGCGGACATTTTCAAAGGCACCGGCAATGGCGACCTCATCGGCTACATGATCGGTGGCGCGCTGCTTCTGGGTGTCGCCGCCATTACAAAGTTCTCGATCGGCTCGGTCCTGCTCTTCATCCTTTTCATCACCCACGCGCTGGTGGGTGCGGTCGAGCTCGGCACGGATGGCTGGATTCAGAACATCACCGGCAATCTCTTCACCTCCGAACAGGGTAAGTATCTCTTCCTCTGGACTTCGGCGATCATGTTTGGCCTGCGGTTCTGCGCCCACTTCATCGAGCGCACCTTGCGGCTTTCGCCGATCGGCCTGCTCTTCGTCTGCTCCGTGCTCGCCTGCATCGGGCTGAACCTCGCCAGCGGCATGCAAAGCTTCGGCATGGCGCTCGTCGCGCTCGGCATTTACGCCGTGGGCAAGACCTTTTTCTGGCCCACCATGCTCGCCGTGGTCGGCGATCGCTTCCCGCAGACGGGCGCCGTCGCCATGTCGATCATGGGCGGCATTGGCATGCTCTCGGCGGGCCTCATCGGTGGCCCCGGCCTCGGCTATTTGAAGGATCGTTTCGCCGGAGAAGTGCTGCAGGAGAAGGCCCCCGAGGTTTACCAGGAATACAAGGCTGCCGAACCCTCCGTGTTCCTCAACATCAAGGCCACCGCCGCCTACGGTCTCGATGGCAAGATGCTCGCTGCCGCGAAGGAAGCCGCGGATAAAACTCCCGCACAGCAACTCGTCGTGGCGGCGGATCAACGCGCCGACCGGCACACGCTGTCGGCCGATGCTTACATCCCCGCAGCGATGGCCGTCATCTATCTGCTGCTCTTTTTCTACTTCAAAGCGATCGGCGGCTACAAACCGGTGCATATGGCCGAGGAATTCACCGGTGGCACTACTGGGCCGATGCAGGCCTGACCGTCGGGATTCATCGTTTGTTTCCAGAAGGGACCGGGTTTAATCACCCGGTCCCTTTTGCTTTTTTTCCCGGCGACTTGGCGCGGAACTCGCATGAGACTGGGCATGCGCATGGCCGAAGAAATCCCCGTCCGCCAGAATTCCGACTTTGTTGCGAAGTTCCTCCAGAACGTTCGCGGCGCGGTCCCGCTGGCTATCGAGCAGATCGACATGATGCTCCGTCTGATCACCGCGGCTCGCGGCGAACGCCTCGGCACTTTCCTCGATCTGGGCTGCGGTGACGGCGTCCTGGCCGCGGCCATCCTCAACGAGCATCCGAACTCGCAGGCCGTGCTCGTCGATCTTTCCGAACCGATGCTGGAAGCCGCCCGCCGGCATCTGGAACCCCATGGCCCGCGCGCCGAATTCCTCGCCGCGGATTTCCATCAGGAAGGCTGGACCCGTCCCGTCGCACCCCACGCCCCGCTGGATTGCGTCGTTTCCAGCTTCGCCATTCATCACCTGCCCGCGGGGCGGAAGCGTGCCCTCTATCGCGAGATCTACGACCTGCTCGCGCCCGAAGGGATCTTCATCAATATCGAACACGTTTACTCGGCAACGCGCTGGACGGAGTCGGTCCTGGACGACTACATGATCGCCGCCATCTTCGGAGAAGAACTGAAAACCTCGCCCGGCCGAAAGCGCGCCGAGATCGCCCGCGATTATTACCAACGCGCGCCGCAGGACGCGGGCAGCCTCGCTCCGCTCGAAGTGCAATGCGACTGGCTGCACGAGATCGGTTTTGAAAACGTGGACTGCTACCTGAAGGTGCAGGAACTGGCGGTCTTCGGCGGACAACGGCCGGCGTAGGCGGGACTTCCCAGTCCCGCTTTTCAGTGCGGCTCGGGGAAGAGCCGCCTACTCGGTCAAACTGAAGCACCGCACCCGGTCCTTCAGCCGCACGAAGAGCTTCCCATTGGCGACCGTCGGAGACGGCACCCACGCCGCTTTCACATTCGCCTTCCCGAGTTCGACCCGCTCCGCACCGTCGGCCCGCAGCACCTGCACGTTGTTGCCGCTATTGATCATCACGAAGAGTTTGCCGTCGGCGAGCGCGGGCGACGAGATCGAGTTCGGCACCGGGGCCGTCCAGCGCTTGCTGCCGTTGACCGCATCGAAGCAATGCTGCACGTCGTTATCCGCGAGGAAGACGTAACCCTGATGCATCACGGGACTGGCCTGGGTGCGAAGCGCGTCGTAGGGCGCCAGCCACAGTTTCTCCGCACCGTCGGGTTTGATGCGATAGGCCACGAGGCCGGACTCCGGCTTGCGCGTTTGCACGGCAAGGATGTCGCCGCCGATGGCCGGCGTGGAATCGCCGCCGCCGGGCACGCTCCACGCGGCCTGTCCCGTCTTCACATCCACGGCGTCGAGGCTGGAGCGGCCCTGGCAAATGGCAAACGCCCGGCCCGCCGCCGTCCACGCGATGGGCGATGAATTTCCGCCGCCCGCCTTCTCCTGCTTCCACCGCTCCTTCCCCGTCGCACCATCCAGCGCATACAAATACTTGGCGTTGATGACGAGCGCCCCATCCGCAAAGACCGGCGATGAACCCGGCCCTTTCTGCGGCAGCGGCGCGCTCCACAGCAGCTTGCCGTTCACAGCATCCAGTGCGTATGCGTTCACACTGCCGAGCGCGAAGATCTTGCCGTCCGCCACGCACGGTGTGCTCGAAGAACCGCGCCCCGTCGGCTGCCCGGGTGCCGCGGTTTTCCACAGCGTTTTGCCCGTGGCGAGGTCGAGACAGACCACGGTGTCCTCCGCCACGCGGCGCGTGGGCGGCACCGCCTCGAGAATCTGCTTCTGGACCTCCTCGGTGAATTGCTGTTCCGCCAGCCAGGCGCGCAGTTCTGCGTCATTGGCAAAGACGCGCTGCTTCTGCCCGTCGAGCTTGTCCAGCACATCGAGCGGCAGGGCCAGCGCGCCTTTGCGGAAACGGCCGCTGACGAAGCCCGAATACAACTGCTTCTGCTTCTGGTCCAGGTTCGCGTCGATCCACTCCCTGGTGAAATCCTCCAGCTTTTTGCCGCGCACCGTCGGGCTCAGGCCGAGACGCGTCTCCTCCATCTTTTTCACGAGCTCCGGCCCGAGAGCGCCCGTGCCCTGATGCCCAAGCTGGCGGATCACGAGTTCATTCATCTGGCGCGTCTCGCTCGGCTCGTCGCGATGCCACACGACGGAAAGATAGGCCCGTCCTCCCGCCACGACCACGCTGCCCAACCCGCCGTCGTCGTTGCTCGGAATTTCCTCGCTGTCCCAAAGCTGTTTGAGATCGCCGCCCTTCCAATTCGCGAGCAGGGGTGGCCCGTCCAGCAGCACCCCATTGCCAACCGGACCGCGCCATTGCGGCCAGTCTGCGGAAAGAGTGAGCGGAGCCAAAAGGCAGACGGCGAGGATGGTCGGATGTTTCATGGGGAGCGCGAGAAGGCGGCGGTTGAGGGATTCACCATGAACCGGCGCATCTCTTGGGTAAATAACGGCGCGCACCCGGAGATTTGCTCGGAGTTCGACAGGCGGTCCCTCGCGGGGCACAGTCTGCGCCTTTCATGAGCCGTCCCCCACACGCCATCCACACCTGGCTCCAGCTTCTACGTGCGCCGAATCTTTTCACCGTTCCGGGCGATCCCCTGGCCGGCTTTTTGCTCGCCTCGGGCGGGTTCCTCGACCCGCGAGCGGCCTTCGCGATCCTGGCCGCGCTCTGCTTTTACGCGGCCGGATTGCTCGACAATGACCTCGCCGATTACGTGGAAGATCGTCGCGAAAGGCCGCAGCGCCCGCTGCCCAGCGGCGCGGCCCATGTCGGCGTCGTGTCGATCGTGGCCGCACTACTCGGGCTCACCGGGCTGGGTCTGTGTGCCGCGGGCGGGCGCATGATGCTCGAAGTCGGCGTGGCGCTGCTGCTCGCCATCGGCCTTTACAACCATGGGCTGAAACGCCTCGCCGGCGTCGGCCCGATCAACATGGGCCTTTGCCGTGGCTTGAGCCTGCTGCTCGGAGCCGTGGCCACCGGTCCCGACCTGCTGCCTCCGCTCGTGCTCAGCGCCGTCCTCGGGCTCACGCTCTACATCGCCCTGGTCACCCACCTCGCCCGCATCGAAACGGTCAGCGCACCGCCCAAGGCGCCGCGTTTCCTTCCCTTTGTGGGGCTTGTTTTTGCGGTTGTCGTGATTTTCGTCTTCGGGGTCGATCGCGCAAACATCTTCGCCCCGTCGAACATCGCCCTTTACGCCGTCGGCGCCTACACGCTTTACGCTGGATACAAGATTCACCAAAGGCTCACGCGCGAACCTGCCCCGCCGATTCCGCCGATGATCGGTCAGCTCATCCGCCTGCTGCTCCCACTCCAAGCCATCTGGTGCCTCGCTTCGCGCAGTGTCCTCGGCGGGTTGACCGCCACGCTGTTGCTCGCACTCTGGCCGGTCAGCCGCGCCGTCTCCCGCCGCTTCTACGCGAGCTGACCACCGCTCGCCGCGCGCTTCTCCGCCAATATTTCCCGGCTTGCGCCGATTACTGGCCATTTGCCGTTTTCGTGCTTCTCTATTCGTCCCCTTCCCAAAACGCCCCGCGTGACCGCCCCGAAAAAACTCCTCGTCGTTGATATCGCCGCCTTCGGCTGGAACCTCGTCAGGCACCTGCCCGAGTTCCACCCCGCGCAAGCGACCTGGCCCGCGCTCACCTGCACCGCGCAAGCGAGCTTCCGCACCGCGGCTCCCGCCGGGCAGCACGGCGTCGTCGCCAATGGCCTGTTCTTCAAGGATCTGCGCAAGGTGCTCTTCTGGGAACAAAGCGCCGCGCTCTGCGAGGGTCCGCGCATCTGGGAAAAATTCCGCGCCCGCGGCGGGAAGGTCGGGATGATGTTCTGGCAGCAGAGTATGGGCGAAGAGGTCGATCTCATCGCCACACCCGCGCCGATCCACAAACACAGCGGCGGTATGATTCAAGCGTGCTACACCCAGCCCGCCTCGCTCGAAACGCGCCTGAACGAAGCCATCGGCCGCCCGTTCAACCTCATGAACTACTGGGGTCCGCTGGCCAATTACAAATCGACCGACTGGATCGTCGATGCCGTGGTCAGCGTGATGGGCATGCCCGACCTCGCGCCCGATCTGCTCCTTACCTACCTCCCGCATCTCGACTACGACCTGCAACGCCACGGCCCGGACAGCGAACCCGCCCGCAAAGCGCTCGACATCCTGCTCGGCTATCTGACGCGCTTGAAAGCCGCCTGCGCCGACTTTGGCTACGACTGGATTTTCACCGGCGACTACGCGATTGAGCAGGTGAAACGCGGCGCAATTTTCCCCAATCGCGCGCTGCGTGAAGCCGGGCTCTTTCGCGTCCGCGACATTCGGCAGATGGCCTACACCGACTTCTTCACCAGCCCGGCCTTCGCCGTCGTCGATCACCAAATCGCCCACGTCCACTGCCGCGACGCCCAGGCCATCGCCGACGCCAAAGCCTGTCTGCAAGCGCTTCCCGGCGTCGCCGAAGTGCTCGACCGCGACGCCCAGGAAGCGCGCGGTATCGCCCACCCGCGCAGCGGCGATCTCGTGCTCGTGGCCGAGGACGGCGCGTGGTTCGCCTACCCGTGGTTCGACAAAAAGGAAGCACCCGACTACGCCAGCCACGTCGATATTCACAACAAACCCGGCTACGATCCGTGCGAGCTCTACTTCGGATGGCCGCCCGGCAGCGTGAGCTTCGACACCACGAAAATCCACGGCGCCCACGGCAACGTCGGCGAAGGTTTTGAAATCGCGTGGAGTTCATCACTCTCCTTCGACACGCCCCCGGACAGCTTCCTCGACCTCGCTCGCGCCACCCAGCGCTGGATGGACAACCGCTCATGATGGAAGCGCGCACCGTTCGCCAACGCATCGACGTGAAGTGGGACTTCCCGGTGACGTTCACGCACGCCGTCTTCGCACCGGGCAATCCGGCACTCGTCGAAACGCTCCATCGCCTTGGGGAAAACCGGCGCCATCGCGCCATGATTTTCATGGACGGCCAGGTCGCCAGCGCACTACCGCTGCTCGCGAAACAAGCCACCGCCTACTTCGCCGCGCATCCCCAACATCTGGAGCTTGTCGCCGAGCCGCAGATCGTCCCCGGCGGCGAAGCGGTGAAGAACGATTTCGGGCTCGTCGAGAAGTTCATGCGGCTGATGATCGAGGCGCATCTGGACCGGCAGTCGTTCGTCATCATCGTCGGCGGCGGGGCGGTGATGGACGCCGTCGGGCTCGCCGCCGCACTCGTCCATCGCGGACTGCGCCAGGTGCGGGTGCCGACGACAGTGCTCGGACAAAACGACGCCGGCGTGGGCGTAAAGAACGGCGTCAACTTTCTCGGCGGCAAAAACGCCATCGGCACTTTTGCGCCTCCGTTCGCAGTCCTGAATGACTTCGATTTCCTGCTCACGCTGCCGGATCGCGACTGGCTCTGCGGCGTGGCCGAGGCATTCAAGGTCTCGATCATCCGTGACCGCGCCTTCTTTGACGAACTGGTGGCCAGCGCCGAGAAATATCCGGCGCGCGATTTCGCCGTCATGCAGGCGCTGGTCGTGCGCTGCGCGGAGATCCACCTCGAACACATCCGCACCGGCGGCGATCCTTTTGAATACGGGCGCGCCCGACCGCTCGACTTCGGCCACTGGTCGGCGCACAAGCTCGAACTTCTGTCCAGCTTCCGCATCTCGCACGGCGAAGCGGTCGCGTCCGGCGTTCTGCTCGACTCGATCTACGCCGCGCGGAAGTCGTGGATCACCGAGGCCGAACTCGCGGCCATCCGAGAGGGCCTGCAACGCAGCGGCTTCCGGTTGTGGTTTGCGGAACTTGGGCAGCGCGAGACCGACGGCACCCGGACAATTTTCGGCGGCCTGCGCGATTTTCAGGAGCATCTCGGCGGCGAATTGACCGTCACTTTCCCGCGCGGCATCGGCGCGCGGCACGAAGTTCACGAAATCGATCTTGCCTTGATGGAGCGCGCACTTCAGGAACTCGAAGCTTTTGCATCGTCCCGATGATCGTTCAGCAACGTCCACCACTTCACCTCACCTATTGCCTCAATATCCACCCCGGCGAAAGCTGGGCGGAAAACCTGCTCGCCCTGCGGGACAAGACCACTGCCGTCAAACGCCGGGTGGCTCCGGAAGGCTGGTTTGGAGCGGGTCTGCGGATCGCGCACCAGGCGGCGGAAGAACTCACGGCGAGTGCGGAGGCGCGGGCTGAAGCGCTCGATTTCTTCGCCGCGAATCAAATTTATCCATTCTCGATCAATGGTTTTCCCTACGGCCGCTTCCACGCCGGACCGGTCAAGGAAAACGTCTATGCGCCCGACTGGCGCTCGCCGGAGCGACTCCACTACACGCTCCAGCTCGCCGACCTCCTCGCCGCCTGGCTGCCCGAGGAAGTGGACGGCAGCATCAGCACCGTGCCGTGCTCATTCAAGCCGTGGATCACCCGCCCGGCGGATGTTCAGGCGCTCGCGGACAACCTGGCCGCAGCGGTCGCCTATCTCGTGGCCTTGCGCGACGATACCGGGCGGGAAATTCATCTCGGTCTCGAACCCGAGCCCGACTGCTATCTCGAGACGACCGCGGAGACGATCGCCTTTTTCAAGGACGTGCTTTTCACCGCTGGCGTGGCGGAACTTGCGCGCATCCTGAAATGCAACCGCTCCGATGCCGAGGCCATGATGCGACGCCACCTCGGCGTGTGCTTCGATACCTGCCATGTCGCGCTCCAGTATGAGGATCTGACGGAGTCCCTCCGCGCCTATCAGTTCGAGGGCATTCGCATATCCAAGGTCCAGCTCAGTGCCGCCCTCCGGGCTACTTCCAATGCAGAGAGCTGGGCGGCGCTGCGGCCTTTTGCCGAGCCGGTTTATCTGCATCAGGTCAAAGGCCGCGCGCAGTCCGGCGCACGGTTTTCCTGGTACGATTTACCCACCGCGCTGGATGAGCTTCCCGGATTCCCGGATGTCGAGGAAATGCGCGTCCATTTCCATGTGCCGCTCTTTTTCACCGGCACCGGACCGCTGCAATCGACCGCCGACACGCTCACGCCGGATTTCTTTCACGAACTCCGTGGCGGGATTTGCCCGCACCTCGAGATCGAGACCTACACCTTCGATGTCCTGCCGCCCGAAGTGCATCCCGGCGATGTCGTGAAAAGCATCGCTCGCGAATACGCGTGGGTGCTGGAAAAGCTCGGTTAGCTCAGCCGTCCGCGGTGGCCCGCCGGCCGGCCAGCAGCGGGTGGCACTGTAGGTTTTCCAAAAGACGCGCCGGGCAGCGGCTTGACCTCTGCGGAAGCTCTGAGACCAAACAGACGAACCCAGCGCCGCACGGGGACTGCCGCTCGTCAGCCACTCCCGAATTTGCCGCTAAACCAGTCAACTCCCCTGCTTGAGCGACTGTTCGTGGCGGATGTCTTCGCCCCTGTTCAGGTAGAAAACTTCCTCCGCGATATTCGTGGCGTGGTCGGCGACACGTTCGATGGCTTTGGCGACGGTTAGAAGATTGAGCGCGCGGGTGATCGTCTTCGGATCTTCGATCATGAAGCTCGTCAGTTCGCGGGCGAGTTGCTTGTTGATGCTATCGACCGATTTGTCCCGCGCGATGATCTCCACGGCGAGTTCGGGATTCCCATCGACGAAGGCCGTGATGCTGTCGCGCAGCATCTCCTGGGCGGTCTCCGCCATGAGCGGAATGTCGATCAGCGGCTTGAGCAGCGGTTCGGTGTTCAGCTCGCGGGCGCGGCGGGCGATCTTGGTGGCCTGATCGGCGATGCGCTCGAGATTATTGGAAATCTTCGATGCGGTGAGCATCAGGCGGCAATCGCGCGCAATCGGTCCGTGCGTAGCCATGTAGGTGATGACCAGATCGTCGATGTGGATTTCGAGTTGATCGATTTGCGAGTCCTCGACTTCGACTGTGTCGCAGAGTTTGTCATCGCGCTCGACGAGGCCGCGCATGGCGAGCGAGAGATTGCGTTCGGTCAGGCCGGACATCAGCAGCAGTTGTTCGCGGATTTCGGCAAGTTGTTGTTCCCAGAATTGGCTCATGAAAGTGGATCGGCAAAAGTGGAGGGGCGGGTGAAAATGGAGGATCAACCGAAGCGTCCGGTGATGTAATCTTCGGTCTGTTTCTGCGCCGGGTTGGTGAAAATTTTCTCGGTCTTCGCAAACTCGATCAATTTGCCGAGATAGAAGAACGCGGTCTGATCCGAGCAGCGACCCGCCTGTTGCATATTGTGGGTTACGATGACGATCGTAAATTTGCCCTTCAACTGCTGGATCAGCTCCTCCACCTTGGAAGTCGCGATCGGATCGAGGGCCGAGCACGGCTCATCCATAAGGATGATGCTGGGCTCGACGGCAATGGCGCGGGCGATGCACAGGCGCTGCTGCTGGCCGCCGGAGAGGCCGAGGCCGCTGGTGTGCAGACGGTCTTTGACTTCGTCCCAAAGAGCGGCCCCGCGCAGGCTTTTCTCGACGACTTCGTCGAGGATCTTGCGGTCGGTGATGCCTTGAATTTGGAGACCGTAGGTGATGTTTTCGTAGATCGACTTCGGGAACGGATTCGACTTTTGGAACACCATGCCGACCTGGCGGCGGAGGGCGATGACGTCCACATCCGAGTGGTGAATATCCACGCCGTGAATGCGAATCTGGCCGTTGCCGATGCGGGCCACGTCCACGAGATCGTTCATGCGGTTAAAGCAGCGGAGCAGCGTCGATTTGCCACAACCCGACGGCCCGATGAAGGCGGTGACTTTGTTCGCGGGGATCTTGATGCTGACGTCATGCAACGCCTGCGATTTGCCGTAGTAGAAATCGAGTTTTTCGACCTCGATCATCGTCGGCTGGGTCTGATCGTCGGATTCGACGGCGGCGGCGATTTGCGGCATCGGGGCGGTTTCGGGCGGCTTCATGCGAGGTTCTGTTGCGTAGGAATTCATGGCAAGTCTTGTTACCAGCGGTAGCGATTTCTCATTTTGATGCGGAGGACGATCGAGGCCAGGGCGATGCCCATGACGATGAAGAGGAAGACGAACGCCGCGCCATACTGCACGCGCTCGGTGTATTCGTTCTGCGGAATTTTCGAGCTGACGACGTAGATGTGGTACGGCAGCGCCATGACGCCCTGGAAGAGCGTGTCGAGCGCATGGTCCACATCCCACGGCATCTTATCGCGGACAACGTAGGCCGCGGTGAACATGATCGGCGCGGTCTCCCCCGCGACGCGGGCGATGCCGAGGATCGACGAAGTGAGCATGCCAGGCAGCGCATAGGGCAGGACGTTGGTGCGAATGGATTGCCACTTGGTCGCACCGAGCGCGAGCGAGCCTTCGCGGAAGCCCATCGGCACCGCCTTGAGCGACTCCTCGCTGGCCGTGATCACCACGGGCAGGGCCATGAAAGCGAGGGTGAACCAGCCGCTCAACAGGCAAACACCCCAGCCGGAGAAGTTCAGATAATTACCAAAGCCGACGGGAATACTTGGTGCCGCGGGGTTGTCGAAATTCTGCAACATCGGCATGAAAAGCACGAAGAGGCCGAGGCCGAACAGGCCGAAGACGATCGATGGCACCCCCGCGAGGTTCATGATCGCGAGTCGGATGAAGGCGACCAGTTTCCCCTGCTTGCTGTATTCATTGAGGTAAATCGCGCTGCTGATGCCGATGAAGAGCGCGATGAACATCGAGCCGAGCACGAGCAGCACCGTGCCGACGATGCAGGGAAAGACGCCGCCGGAGCTATAGACGTAGCTGTCCGCCGCGATGTCCACCCCGCCGAGATTTTCCTTGAAGGCGCGGAACTCCTTGTCGCCCATCTGCATTTTTTTGCCCTCGTACTCGAAGACGAAAAGCGTCTCCGGCGCCTGGGTGAGGAAGGGCACATTGACGAACGGGAAGGTGCTCTGAAAGACGGTCTTGCCGCCTTTGAAAAGGATCATCCCGAAGATGCAGGTCGCGCAGATCAGAATGAAATACGTGGCCGACCGGAAGATCCCGAAACACACCCGCTCGAAAGTGCGGGCGGAGGAATTCTGAACAACGAATGGATTGGCGGGAGCGTGCATGGATTAGCCGATGGAAATGCGGTAGCGGCGGACGATTTGTTGCGCCAGGTAGTTGATCCCGAGCGAAAGCAGGAAAAGCATGATGCCGACCATGAAAAGCGCGCGGTAGTGGATGCTGCCGTTGACGACTTCACCCATCTCCTGGGCGATGATGCCAGTCATGGTATGGACAGGTTGGAAGAAGGCGCCGAGACCTTCGGTAAAGTTCGGGATCGCGATGCGGTTGCCGGCGCAGAGCAGCACGACCATCGTCTCACCGATCACGCGGCCGAAGCCGAGGAGGATGGCGGAGATGATGCCGGAGAGCGAAGCCGGAACGAGGATGCGGACGATGGTCTGAAACCGATTCGCCCCGAGCGCGTAGGAGGCTTCCTTGAAGTGTTTGGGCACGTTGTTCAGCGCGTCTTCGGCCAGCGAGAAAATCGTTGGCACGGCCATCAGCGCGAGGAGGCAGCCGGCGGTCAGCGAGTTGAGGCGCTCACTCATCGGGAAACCCGGCACCCAGCTCATGAAGGAGAGCTGCGAGACCCAGCGCAGTGCCGTGCCGAGCACCGCGATGCCGAAGAAACCGAGGACCACGGACGGAATCGCCGAGACGAATTCGATGTAGGGCTTGATGAAGCTTTTCTCCGCCGGTGTGGCGATTTCGCTGACGTAGATCGCGGCCGAAATTCCGAGCGGCACGGCGATGGAAAGCGCGATGATCGAGACCAGAAGCGAGCCCACGAAGAGCGGGATAATGCCGTACCAATCCTGCCAAAAGCTCGCGGTCAGCCACTGGCGACCGAAGAGGAACGAGGTCAGCGCTTTGTACGCCGGGATGGGCGCGTCGTGCTTCCACTCCTGCATTTTCTTTTCGGTCTCCGGAAAAGTTTTGATCAGCGCCTGGGTCTTCGCCTTCACCACGTCGATTTCCTTTTGCAGCTTGGCGTCGGGCATCGTCGGCGCGGTGGCAATGGCCGCTTCAAGTTTCGCGGTGAACTGTTTGTTCGCTTCCTGATAGGCGGGGAACGTTCCGCGCAGGGTGGCCGTTTCGACCGCGAAATCCACCGGCGTGACTTTGATTTTGTCCGCCTCCTCATTTTTTTGCACCGCCAGGAGCATCGCCTTCTGCTCGATCATGTCGTTGTTCACCTGCTCCTTCTGTTTGATTGCCGTGGCCACCTCGGTGAGGTCCGACAGAATGCCGCGCACATCTTCAACCGCATCGCCGTAAGTCGTCGCGAAAGTATCGAAGGGCGCGAGCGCTTGATTGGCCTGTTCCACGGACTGGCCGGCGGCCGTCATCTTGGTGAACTGCGCGAGTCGCGATTCGTTGAGCGCCCGGCTGATCGACGTATGGTCATCGACCTGCGTGCGAATGTAATCGACATACTCCAATCCCGCGAGGCGGTAGATGCGCAGGTTCCCTGCATTCTGCCCGAAGAACCCCGCGCCTTCGCGGAAAAGGAAAACGGTGATCAGCGCGAGCACGATAATCGCCACGATGGCGTTGCCGTTGAAAAAATATTTGATGATCTCATCCGGCGTGAGGCCGAGGATGCGAAAGCGATTCCTGTTCAGCAGAGCTTCGCCGATCTTGGGTTCGGAACCGTTGGTTTTGGTCGGAGCAGCACTCATGGGATGGTCAATGGAGCGGGAGCGGCAGCGTAGTGGAAAAAAGGAGGGGCCCGCTGAAACGCCGCCGTTCAGCGGGCCCCCTTTGAATTTTCAGTCCCGCAGAATTACTTCACCGGCACAAAGCCAACCTTGCGGACGATCGACTGGCCTTCTTCGCTCAAGGTGAAATCGACGAACTTCTTGGCCTCACCGGCCGCTTCGCCGTTGGTGTAGTAGAAGGTCGGACGCGCATACGCCCAGGTTTTGTTCCGCACGGTTTCATCATTCAATTCGACGCCCTCGATCTTCAGGATTTTGATGCCCGGAGCCTTGACGTAAGCCAGACCGACGTAGCCGATGCCGTTGGGGTTCTTGGCCACTTCCGCAGCGATCTGTTCGTTGCCCGCCATCTTCTGGGAACTGCCGGCGTAGTCGCGCTTCTTCATCGCGAGTTCCTTCCAATCCGAGTAGGTGCCAGACGAAGTGTTCCGGGTGTAGATCGAGATTTTGCCAGCGGTGCCACCGACCGCGCTCCAGTCCGTGACATCACCGGTGAAGATCTGCTCGACCTGCTTTTTGGTCAGGTTGGCGAGCGGGCTCTTCTCGTTGACGATGACCGCGAGGCCGTCGTAAGCGACAACCGTTTCCTGAAGTTTCTTGCCCTTGGCCTGTGCGGTGGAGGATTCCGTCGCCTTGGCGTTGCGGCTGGACATGCCGATGTCGGCCGTGCCGTCGATGATCGCAGTCAGGCCCGTGGTCGAACCTTCGGCCGCGATTTCAAAACTGGTTGCGGGGTTCTTCGCTTTATAGGCTTCCGCGAGTTGCGGCACGAGTTTGGCCCCGAGGGTGTCGGATCCCTTGATGACGAGCTTGTCCGCCTGCGCTGCCGAGACAGCGATGAGGAGAGCTGTAGGAATGGTGAGGAGTTTGAGGAGTTTCATGATTAGGGCTTGTTTGACTGACTATTTGACTGGCGGAAGGAAAATAAAAACGGCCGCGTGACCGTGAAATGACCGGGGAGAAACGGATGCGTAAAGAAAGACAGGAGCAGAGAAACCTCGGGAGAGGGCCCGCTGAAGCACAGCCTTCAGCGGGCCCGAGTCACCTAAGAACCACCGAATGGATTACTTTACCGGAACAAAACCGATCTGACTGACAATAGCCTGGCCCTTGGACCCCAATGTGAAGTCGATGAACGCCTTGGTCTCACCGGAGGCATCGCCGTTCGTGTAGTAGAATGTCGGACGGGAATAGGGGAATGCCTTGCTCCGAACGGTCGCCGCACTCGGCATCACGCCATCGATCGGCACGACTTTCAGACCGCCCGCCTTCATGTAGGCGAGCCCGACATATCCGATACCGTTCGGATTCTTGGCCACTTCCGCGGCGATCTGCTCGTTGCCCGCCATTTTCTGGGAACTGCCAGCGTAATCGCGCTTCTTCATCGCCAGTTCCTTCCAATCGGAATAAGTGCCCGAGGAGGTGTTGCGGGTGTAGATCGAGATCTTGCCCGGCTTGCCGCCCACGGCGCTCCAGTCGGTGATGTCACCGGTGAAAATGCCTTCGACCTGTTTCTTGGTCAGACCCTTGATCGGGTTGCTCGCGTTCACCACCACACCCATGGCATCGTAGGCAACGACGATGGGCTTCATGTTCACACCCTTCGCAGCAGCGGTGGACATTTCCGTGGCCTTGGCGCGGCGGCTGGACATGCCGATCTGGGCGGTGCCGTCGATCAAGGCAGTGATCCCCGTGGTGGAGCCTTCGGCGGCGATTTCAAAGCTGGTGCCAGGATTGGCCGCTTTGAAGGACTCCGCGAGTTGGGGGACAAGTTTGGCCCCGAGCGTGTCGGAACCTTTGATGACCAACCGCCCGGCATGAGCAAAGGAGGTGGTGAGGGCGAGCAGCGCCGCCGCAGAGATGATTTGATTGAGTTTCATTGGATTGGATTGGATTGAAATTTGGGGCCCGGAAAGGGCCGGCGCCATGGAAGGCGCCGACCCCAACCCTGGAGAAGCCGTTTAGAATTTAACGTTGAGATCGACCTGGATGACGTTGGTCGTGTTGTCCTGCGCAATCGACGGAGCGTTGGTCGCCCGCCCACCGACGAGGTTTTCGTTGAGATTCCACGCCATCATGCCGGTGACGTTGAAGACCACGGCATCGCTGAAGGCATAAGCGAGAGCGACTTTGAATCCACGAGTGTTCAGCTCGCCGAGGGCGAAGTCCGAATCGTTCAGGTTCGGATCGACCGAAGCGATGCCCGTTTCGCGGTAGTTGACGTAAGCCTGCCAGTCGCCCTTCTTTTTGGTTTCGCCGAACTGCAAACCAACCAGCCAGGCCAGGCCGTCGCTTTCGCTGTAGCGGATGCCCGTGTCCGTCGTGCGGTTGAAGAGCTGATAGATGTCTTCAAAACGCTGGCGGCCACCCAGGTTGTAGGCAAAGTCCCAGTAAAGTTTGGTCTTGATCCCACCGAGCTTGAACGAGATGTCGCCGGGCGCCGTGAGGATGTGCAGTTGGCGCGTCTCACCGGAGACGGCGTTGAGCGCATTGCGAGTGGTCGCCTGGACGACGTTGTTCACGCCCGCCGAAGCGACCGTGGTGGCCGTGGTCGTCTGCCGGTTGGCTGGACCACCGACCGCGAGCGCGGTTGTGACGGGCGCACCTGGCCGCACCGTCGTCGCCACCGTCCGCACGTTTTGCGTCCCATTGGGATTCGTCGTCGTCCGGACGGTCGAGGTGACCGTCGTCGGCGTCGTCACGCGCGTCGTCGCCGTCCCCGCCGCGTTGACCGTGTCCTGAATGCTCAGCACCGTCGAAGTCGTGGTCCGATCCACGATGCCCGGCTGCGCGACCGTGATCGCACCCGCGTCGGTAAACGCGTTTTCGTTGGTCAGACCCGCGAGGTCCGCCGCCGTGAAGGTCATAAAGCCCGGCGCCACCGTGATGCTGGTGTCGCTGTTGAACTTCCAAGTGCCGATGAGCTGGTTGACGAAGAGGTAGGCGTCGGTGCTCAGATCGTTGTCGATGCTGAACTCGCCATTGTCGTCAAAGATGAACTGGCCCGCGACGAGGGTCAGTTCCCAGCTTGGAGCGCTCTTCACGTCTTCTGAAACGAAGCTCTTCCCGTCCTTCGAGACGTCGCCGCTCGGCCCGCCCGAACCACCAAAGATGGGCATCTTGTGGAAAGCGATGGTTTCCATGGCACCCTGCGGATTGATATCGGAGTCCCACACCAGATCCGTGGTGTAGAAAGGATTCTTAAACTTGCCGACGGTGATGTTCAGCCATTCTGTCGGCTTCCAGCCGAGGAAAGCTTTGCTGATGAAGATGTTGTAGTCGTCGAAGCCGTTCTCAAAGGTCTGGTTGCCGCTATCCGAGGCCTGGCCGGATTCGAGCGCGAAGCCCGCGTAGAAATTATCCGTGAGCGTCACGTCCGCATTGAGGCGGAGACGGAAGCGATGACGGGAGCGCTGGCTGTTATTGGTGCCGTTGTCCACCTGCGGGTGGCGATCGTCATACTGCCAGCGGTAGCGGAAGTCACCGTAGAGCTTCAGCTCGGTGATGGAGGAGCTGAGATTGATCTTGCCGGCATTGGTCTGCGCGAAGTCGCGGGTCATATCCGCGCGGACTTCCTCGCCTTCCTGATCCGTGAGGATGCCTTTTTTGATGAGTGCATCGACGAGTGCGCCGGCATCCTGGGCCTGCGCGGGAATCGTCGCCGAGCAGGCCAGCGCGAGGGCGACGGCGAGTTTCATTGAGGGTTGTTTGAACATGTTTTCCTTGGTGTTGGTTGGTTTGGGAAACACGCGGCGATCTGCGCACCGCGCGGCCATCCGGGGAGATGACCGGCGCAGACTCGGGGAGGTATGTGACAATCAGATGGCGATTATGTGACGATCCTGTCACTTGATTGTCACAATTCGGCGCGGCTCTCCTTGTTGGGCCAAACGCATCCATATTCCCTTGACGGTATATACTCTTTCAAGAATTGATGCTCACCCATGACCACCGAGACCTCTCTCATCCAGATTTACCAATGTTTTTGCGATGAAACACGGCTTCGCCTCCTCAATGTCCTGACCCGCGGCCCGCTTTGCGTGTGCCATTTCCAGGAGGTGCTGGGCGAAACGCAGGTCAAGGTTTCCAAGCATCTCGGCTACCTGCGCGACAAGGGCCTCGTCGAGGTGGAGCGGCATCAGAACTGGATGATCTACTCCCTGCCCGCAAAGCGCTCACCGGAGCTGGAGGCCAATCTGCGCTGCCTCCAGGATTGCGTGCAAACCGATCGCGTCTTCAAGGCCGACCTCCGCCGCCTCGAGGCGCTCCGCCCCACGATCGGCTGGCTCGATGAGGTCTGCGGCTGCGCGTAGCCACTTTTCGATTTCCTTCACCCATCCGCACATTCAACCACCACCCGATCCCATGAAAAAGAAAACCGTCCTCTACGTTTGCATCCACAACAGCGCCCGAAGCCAGATGGCCGAAGCCTGGCTGAAGCATTTCTGCGGCGATGAAATCGCCGCCGAAAGCGCCGGCCTCGAGCCCGGCACGATCAATCCCCTCGCCGTCGCAGTGATGCGCGAAGCCGGGATCGACATCTCGAAAAACAAGACCCAGAGCGTCTTCGACCTCTTTACCTCCGGCCGGCTCTTCAATTACGTCATCACCGTCTGCGACGGAGAAGCTGCGGAACGCTGCCCAATCTTCGTCGGCGTGACCACCCGCGTGCATTGGAGTTTTCCTGATCCCAGCGCCGTCACCGGCACGCACGAGGAGAAGCTCCAGCAGGTCCGCGAAATCCGCGACCGGATCCGGGATCAGGTCGAAGCATGGTGCACCACGATCTGCGAACCCGCCGTCGCCATCTAGCCCAATTCCTCCGACCTGCATGAAACTCTCCGAATTCCAGACCCACCTCCTCCAGCATCCCAATCACGCTCTCACCTTCCTGCTGCCGGACGGCGGGCTGATTCCGGCGCATTTTCACATCACCGAGGCGGGCCGCGTGGACAAAAGCTTCATCGATTGCGGATCGACCATCCGCACCACCGCCACCTGCTCGCTCCAGGCGTGGGTCGCGGATGACCTCGATCATCGCTTCACGCCCGGCAAACTCGCCGGCGTGCTCAAGGTCGCTGCGCCGCTCTTCCGCGGCGATGACCTCGACGTGGAGATCGAATACGAAGACGGCTTCCTCTCCCAGTTCCCCGTGCTCCAAGCTGCTACCGAGGGCCAGTCCCTGGTCTTTCACCTCGGCACAAAACACACCGACTGCCTCGCCAAAGAATTGTGCCTTCCGCAGAGCGCCGGTGCGGGCTGCGAAGCCACGAGCGGCTGCTGTTAACCCCGAGTGCTCATGGCCGATTCCGTCGCCCGCAGGATGTCGTTTCTCGACCGTTACCTCACGGTCTGGATTTTCGCGGCGATGGGCCTGGGCGTCCTTCTCGGCAGTTTTGTGATCAAAGATGCGGAGGCTTTCTTCGCGCCGATGACCGTCGGCACGACGAACATCCCGATCGCCATCGGCCTCGTGCTGATGATGTATCCCCCGCTCGCGAAGGTGAAATACGAGCAGATGCCGAAGGTCTTCGCGAATCGGAAGATCCTCGCGCTTTCCCTGATTCAAAACTGGCTGATCGGGCCGACGCTGATGTTCGGCCTCGCCCTCCTCTTCCTCCGCGATCGGCCGGAATACATGGTCGGGCTGATCCTCGTCGGCATCGCGCGGTGCATCGCCATGGTCCTCGTGTGGAATGAACTCGCCCGCGGCAACAACGAATACGCCGCGGGGTTGGTCGCGCTCAATAGCGTCGCGCAGATCGTCTTCTACAGCCTTTACGCGTGGCTCTTCATCACTGTGCTGCCGCCGTTCTTCGGGCTGCAAGGTGCGGTTGTTTCAATCGGCATCGCGGACATCTTCTGGAGCGTCGTCATCTATCTCGGCATTCCGTTCGCCGCCGGCGCGGCCAGCCGCTTCTTCCTCGTCCGCTGGAAAGGTGCGGTCTGGTACGACGAGCGTTTCATCCCGCGCATCGCCCCGCTCACCTTGCTCGCGCTGCTTTTCACGATCGTCGCGATGTTTACTTTCAAAGGGAAAACCATCGTCGCCCTGCCGCTCGATGTCCTCCGCATCGCGCTGCCCCTCACGATCTATTTCGTGATCATGTTCTTCGTGAGCTTTTTCATGGGGAAGAAGCTCGGCGCCGACTACAGCCGCTCGACGACCCTCGCCTTCACCGCCGCGGGCAATAACTTCGAACTGGCCATCGCCGTGGCCATCGCGGTCTTCGGGATCGGCTCGGGCGTTGCCTTCGCCGCCGTCGTCGGGCCGCTCATCGAAGTCCCCGTCCTCATCGGCCTCGTCCACGTCGCGCTCTATTTTCAGCGGAAGTATTTCGCGGATGAACCCGCCCCCGCCGACTCCGCGGTCCTCGCCGCCGCAGCCGAGGGATGCCTCCCGCCGACGCCACGCTGACGGTCGTCCGACCGCGCCGACTTACTTCGGAACCGTTGGCAGTGCCTTGCGCCCCGGCAGCCCGAAAGAAAGTCCCCCCGCGAGGAGCACAAAAACCGTGGACGCCGCGAGGCACGAGATGAGGCCGCCATTCGCGCCCATGCCGAGGCCGAGCTGATACAGCCAGCCCGAGAGGATCGTCCCGGCGAGCCGCCCGCAGGCATTGGCCATGTAATAGATGCCCACGTTCATCGCCACTTTGTCGTGATCGGTGTAGGCGAGGATGAGGTAGGAATGGACCGCGGAATTCAGCGCGAAGACCACGCCGAAAAGGATCAGCCCGGCGAGCACCGCGATCGGGGCGCTGATCTGGAAATACAGCGCCGCGGCGATGGCCGCCGGGCAGAGCGCCAGCAGGAAGGCCAGGATCGTCGCGGTCCGCCCGTCCGGCTCGCCCGCACCTGCTTTCGTCACGCTTACCTACTGGGCGGACACGCTGGCCGATGGCGCGATCCGCACGCTGGTGCGCGACTTTGCGCGCCAGCTCGGCATACCGATTCGCGTAGCCCCATTCGTTGTCATGCCACGCGAGGATTTTCACCTGCGGGCCGTTTGTCACCATCGTCGAAGGCGCGTCGATGATCGAAGAGCGCGGGTCGTCTTTGTAATCGACCGAGACCAGCGGGCGTTCTTCGTAGCCGAGGATGCCCGCGAGCGGACCGTCGGCCGCGGCTTTGAGCAACGCGTTCACCTCCTCGACCGTCGTCGAGCGGTTCACCTCGAAGACGCAATCAGTGAGCGACGCATTCTTCACGCCGGCGTGAAATAGGGCTCCAATTGCTCGGGCGTCCGAAACTTCCCGCTCGCCTCGAGCACGATGTCCACCCCGAGATCGCCCCACGGCACCTTCGAAAAATCCCGGCGGCTGGAATGCGTCACCGTCCGGCCTTCGATGACCAGCCGATCCGCGTCCGCCTGCACCTCGCGATTCCACCGCCCGTGCACGGAATCGAAATACAGCAGGTGACCCGAGGTCACGCCGTCGCCGCCGATTTCATTGAGGTGCACGAATTCCAGTTCCGGCCGGGCCCAGCCCGCGCGAAAAGCGAGCCGTCTGATGCGTCCGAAACCATTGATGCCGATGTGTGTTGCCATGTGTCGTGATTGGTGTCGGGAAAAATTTCAGGCTTTCGCCGCCGCGGGCCGACGACTGGGTCCGGCCGGCGGAATGGCGCGGCGCGGCCCCTGGCAGTCGGTCTGCCCGCGCAAGACCAGACGAGCGGCGGCTTTTTCCCGATCGGCAGCCGCGATGCCGGAAGACGTCGCGCTTTCCTCCAGCGCCCGCAGCGCCTTTCTCTTAGCGGTAGCGGGGGCGAAGTCGGCATGATTTCGCTCCCCCTTAGGATTGGCGCACATCGCGGGATGAGCTGGTTCCTCTGGCGGACGCAGCACGCTTCCGGCGGCGGCACCGAGCGTTTCACACGCGGCGAAAAGGGTCGCCGACTTGGAGAGTCAGCCCGGTCCTTGTTCCCTTTCCTCCTCGGTCGATTTCCGCCTCGAAGCCCTCACCATCAATGCGCACGGCCCGCGCCAGATCCTGCGCCCAGTTTGGCCTACGGAAACAGCCCCCGCGCTTTCTTCGCCGCCAGCACGCGTTCGACACCGATGGCCATCGCCGCGACGCGGTGCGGAATGCGGCCCTCTTTGGCGCGTTTGGTGACGGCGACAAACGCCTGCTCGAGAATGCGGAAGAGTTTGTCCATGACTTCGGTTTCGGTCCAAAAAAACTGCTGGAGACCCTGGACCCACTCGAAATAGCTGACGATGACGCCGCCCGCATTGCAGAGGATGTCGGGGATGACGAAGATCTCGTTCCAGCGCTCGAAGAGGATGCGGTCGGCGGCGGGGGTGGTCGGGCCGTTCGCGCCTTCGGCGAGGATGCGGCAGCGGAGCTGGCCGGCGTTCTTTTCCGTGATCACGCCTTCGACAGCGGCGGGCACGAGGACATCGCACGGCAGGGTCAGCAATTCTTCGGGCGGGAGAATGTCGGCCTCGGTGAAACCCTGAAGGCTTCCATGCTCGGCGACATATTTTTCGGCGAGGTGCATGTCGATGCCGTCGGCGCGATGCAGGGCGACGTAGGCGTCGCTGATGCCCGTGATCTTCATGCCGTTTTTGTAAGCGAGGCCGAGAGCGGTGACGGCGCCGACATTGCCAAAGCCCTGCACGACCGCGGTGCATTGATCGGGCTGCATCTTCAGCACGTTGAGCGCGCGCTCGATGAGGTAAACGACGCCGCGCCCGGTGGCTTCGCGGCGCCCCGCGGTGCCGCCGCAACTCACGGGTTTGCCGGTGACGATCTCGGGGACGCTATGGCCGGTGTGGACGCTGTAGGTGTCCATGAGCCACGCCATGACCTGCTCGTTGGTGCCCATGTCGGGACCCATGACGTCGGTGCGCTCGCCGATGAAGGGGATCATCTCCTGCATGTACCGCCGGCTGAGCGCTTCGAGTTCGCGCAGGCTGAGCGTGCGGGGATCGACGGTGACACCACCCTTCGCACCGCCATAAGGCAGGCCGGTGAGCGCGCATTTCCAACTCATCCAAATGGCCAGCGCCGTGACTTCCCCGAGCGAGACGCCGGGGTGGAAACGCGTGCCGCCCTTGGTCGGCCCCATGGTGAGGTGATGCTGGACGCGATAGCCCTGGAAGGTCTCGACGGTGCCGTTGTCGCGCCGGAGGGGCAGCGTGACGATCACGGAGCGCTTCGGCTGGAGCATGCGGGCGCGCAGCGATTCGTCGATGTTGAGATAATCGGCGATGACTTGGAATTGCTCCGTGGCCATCGCGAAGGCGGGATCAGCGTAAATATCCATTTTGGGGTAAGAGAAGGGCGCCATTCTTCATTCACGATTTGAAATCTCGCGAGGAAAAGACGATCAGCCCGACGACGAGGAAAGTGGCGTCGAGGCCGACCAGGCAAGCGTAATCCTCGATCATCTGCGCCCACGGCCACGGGTCGCGGAAGACGTTCAACCAGGTGTGCATGTGGGTCGTCATCATCCACGGGCGGTAGCTCTCGAAGTAGGGCAGGAGGTGCAAAATCCAGTCCACAAAGAAGATGGTAATCGACGCGATGGTCGCCGCCGCCGGCTTCATATTCCAGCAGGAGAGCATGAAGGAAAACGAGGAGATCGAGAGCAGGCTGAGCGCGAGGCAGGGCAGCGCGACGAGGTAGCGGCGGAGCCCGTCGGGGAACTCGAAGAAGGACACCAGCTTTTCCTCGGGAATCATCAGGAAAAGCCCGCCGCTGCCGCGCACGAGCGTCGCCGCCGCCAGCGCAGAGAGGCCGATGAAAAAGACGAGGGCGAAAGTGTAGAGCACGAGCGTGACGTATTTCACGAGCAGGACGCGCCAGCGGGAGATCGGGCGGCAGAGCGTCATTCGCATGGTGCCGTCCTCGACTTCCTTGGCCACGAGATCGCCGCCGACGAGGCCGAGATAAAGCGCGCCGAGCAGGAAGATGGTGGTCGTGACCATGATCATCGCCACCGTCAGGCCGGAGAAGTAGGTCTCGAACGTGCCGCCGCTCTGCTCGATCATCCGCTTCATCCACTGCTGACCGCGCGGGAGTTGCCAGAGGACGAGGATGAGCGCCTCGACGCCGAGGAAGACACCGAAGCCGAGATAGGTGCGCTTGCGGGCGAAGAGCTTCCACAATTCGCCGTAGAGTTGGAGGAGGAAGAGGCTCATTCGACGGATGCTCCGTGGTTCGTGATCGAGAGATAGATCTCCTCGAGATTGCGGCGCTGCGGCTCGACCGCGCTGACCCGCACGCCGCCCTCCACCAGCAGCGCCACCAAAGCGGCGATCGCCACGTCATCGCCCAGCGTCACCAACCCAGGCTCGATGACGACCACCTCGGGCACCGCGGTAAGCAACGCCGCCGCCTTCTCCCACGCATCGACCTCGAAGCGCACGCGCCGCCGATCCGCCGCGATGTCCGCCCAGCGTCCGTCGAAGACCTTGCGGCCTTGATTGAGGATCACGACGTGATTGCAAAGCTGCTCGACCTCCACCAGCAGGTGGGAGCAGAAGAGCACCGTGATGCCGCGCTCGCGATTGAGCCGCTGGATCAGCGCGCGCATCTCGTGAATGCCCTCGGGATCGAGCCCGTTGGTCGGCTCATCGAGGAGCACGAGTTCATTCTCCGGCAGCAGCGCCTGCGCGAGCCCGAGGCGCTGGCGCATGCCCTGGCTGTAGGTTCCCACCTTGTCGCGGATGCGCTTTGTCAGGCCCACGATCTCCACCGCCTCCGCGATCTGCTCCCGCGGGACGCGGGCCGAATAGCTGGTGTAGATCTCCAGATTCCGCCAGCCGCTGAGGTAGTCGTAAAAGCGCGGCGCCTCAAAGATCGCACCCGTTCGCGCCAGCGCCCGCGCCCGGTCGCGCTGCACGGAAACACCGCCGATAAACGCCTCGCCCGCCTGCGGGTTCACCTGCCCGAGCAGGATGCCGAGCGTCGTACTCTTCCCCGCCCCGTTGTGTCCCAGCAGGCCGAAGATTTCCCCACGCTGTACTTCGAGCGAGAGATCATGCAGCGCCGGCTTGCCGCCAAACGCCTTGCGCAAGCCGCGCAGCTCAATCATGGCGCCGTCCGACGCCGGCCCTTCGCTCATGGTCCGGTGAAGAATTTCACGTCCTTCGTCGCGTGACCGTCGGCGTAGAGGATGTTCACCTTGTCGTCGAGATATGGGTGAAAACCCTCCTTGTCCGAAAGAATGGGGATGTGGGTGCGGTCGGTCACCACCTGCAAAAAATTGAGGCTGGCCAGCGGCTGATCGTTGAGCGCGACGTTCCAGCAAAAGCTCGTGCCGGTGCGTCCGGCGAAATTTTTCTGATCCGCCGGGCAGGCAAAAACGGCGCGATTCGGGACATACTTGTCGAGCGTGTTATCGATCACCGGCACATCGTCATTGGTGCTCTCGCGCGCGATCTTGAGCGCGGGCATGATCATCTCGTGATCCTGCAAGTAAGCGTTCAGCCCCACGCCCAGTTGCCGCAGGTTCGACACACACGCCGTCGCCTTTGCGCCCGCCACGACGCGCTGATAAACCGGATAGGCCAGACCGGCGAGCACGGCGATAATCGCGATGACGATCAGCAATTCGACGAGAGTAAAAGCGGCGGCGCGGCGCACCCGGTTGCTCATCGTGCGCCTTGGAGGTTCTTCTGCAACTGCTCGATCAGCGGAGCCACGTCCATTTTCACGTCCGCGCTCGCTTCGCTGTAAAACGAGCGGAAGCCCTGGTCGATGATCTTCTGCCCATTGGCGTCGAGCTGCCGCTGATCCTCCGGCGGCTCATCGCCCTCACGCTTTTTCATATCCTCCAGCGCCTTGGTCACGAATTTCTTTCGCTTCTCCGGCGTCATTTTGTTCAGCGATTCCATCATCTGCTTGAAGCCCGTCGGCAGCGTCAGGTCGAGAAAGCGGGTCTGCTCCTCCGGCGTGAACGACTTGAAAACGCCGTCGAGTTTCCGGCTCATGCGGACCTCGCGACGCTCCTCGTAGGGGAGCTGATTTAGTTGCTTCGCCAGGCTCTCCAACATTTTCCCCCGCTTTTCCGGCGAAGCATTCTCGATCGAATGTTCATCGACATAACGCATCACCGATTCCGGCGTCGGCTTCGCACCGCGCGCAACATAGATCACCCCGCCCGCGATGGCCCAGATGACCAGCAGGAGACCGACGAGTTTTATCCAAGGGAGGCGCATGGCGGAGGTAATGGAGCGGGCGGGGCGGCGAAAGCAAGACGCCGCGTTGGCCGCTGCGGTTACGGGAATCGAAACGGGCTCGACGACGGTCGTTCAGCGCGCCCGGTCAGGCTTTCCTCGCAAACCTTCCCAGCTTCCGCTTCGCCAGCGCCATCACTTCGTCGAGTTCTTCCACCCGCAGCGCCAGCGCCACCAGGAAATACACCACGCCGGCCACGCCGATCGTCGCGAACAGCGCGCCGATCTTCAGGAAAATGCTCCAGTGCATCCAGCCGCCGAGCACCCATGTCTGCGCCGCCCAGCACACTGCACCCAAGCCGCTGCTGGCCAGGGCCAGCCTGGCCAGGGTCGCGGCGAGTTCGCGCGAACTCAGCGTCGCCTCGCGGCGCATCAGGAAATACAGCATGAGGAAATTCGCCACCGCAACGCAGCCCGTGCCGAGTGCCAAACCCCGGACACCCCAGCCGAGTTGGAAGGTGAAGAGCCAGTTGATGAAGGCATTCAGGCCGATGGAAATGAAGCTGACCACCATCGGCGTGCGACGCTTGTCGATCGCGTAAAACGCGGGCGCGAGAATCTTCAGCACGGAATACGCGCAGAGCCCGAGTGCGTAGCCCTGGAGCGCGACGGCCGCCTGATCGGTGGCGTGGGCGCTGAATTTGCCGTGCTCGTAAAGCAGGCTGATGATCGGGCGCGAAAGCATCACCAGGCCGACCGTCGCGGGCAGCGTGAGGAGAAAGGCCAGCCGCATGCCACGCCCGAGCACCGCGCCAAATTCCTTCCGATCCCCCGTCGCGGCGATGCGCGAGAGCAGCGGCAGCGTGACCGTGCCGATGGCCACGCCGAAGATGCCGAGCGGGAGCTGCATGAGGCGGAAGGCGATGTTCAGCCGGTAGGCCGAGCCGTCTTCGAGCCACGACGCAAACCACGTATTGATCATCACGTTCACCTGCACCGAACTGGCCGCGATGATCGCCGGCCCCATCGTGCGCAGGATCGCGCTCACGCCCTCGTCCTTCCAGTTGAAGTCCGGCCGGAAATGGTAGCCGATCTTGCGCAGCGACGGGAGCTGCACGCCGAGCTGGAGCGCGCCGCCGATGACCGTGCCGAGCGCGAGGCCGTAAAGCGCCCTCGGGCCGAAGGTCGGATCGAGCCACCAGCCGAGCGAGACCCCGCCGACGATCGAGCCGATGTTGAAAAACGACGACGCCATCGCCGGCACGCCGAAGACATTGCGGGCATTGAGCATGCCCATGACGAGCGCGCCGAGCGAGACGAGCAGGATGAACGGGTACATCAACTGCGCGAGTTGCACGGTCAGCTCAGTCTTGCCCGGCGTCGCCGCAAAGCCCGGCGCGAGCACGCTGACGAGCAGCGGCGCAACGAGAATGCCGGCGACCACGATCAGGCTCATGAAGATCGCCGCGAGGGTCGCCACCTTGTTCGCCAGCTTCCACGCCGCGTCCGGTCCCTCGGTCGCGATCTTCTTGGAAAACGTCGTGACGAACGCGGTCGAAAGCGCGCCTTCCGCGAAAAGATCGCGCAGCAAATTCGGCGTGCGGAAAGCGACCGTGAAGGCGTCCATTTCCTTCCCGCCCCCAAAGAGCCACGCGAAAATCTGCTCGCGGATCAGCCCAAGCACGCGGCTGCACATCACGGCGATGCCCACGATGCCCGCAGCCTTCTTGTTGATCTTGTTGGTCTGCGCCTCGACCGCGGGCGAGACGGGCGACGCGGCGGAAACCGGCGTCGAAGGCGGCAGCGGCGCACCGCCGGCGGATTCATTACTCATGTTCGGCGGCAGCCTTGCGGAGACGGTCCATGATGGCAATGCCAAGTCCGTGCTCCGGCACCGGCACGGCGAGAATGAGGTCGAGCCCGGCTTCATCGAGGCGGCGCATTTTGGCGAAAAGTGTGGCGGCGGCTTCGCGGAGATCCTGAGTTTCACTGAGCCATTCGACCTGCTGAAAGCGTGAGTAATCCTCGCCGCCCACGCGGCTCCATCCCAACAAACCCACTCGTTGTGCGGAAGGCTGCCCGGCGACCTCGGAGATCGAAACCGGCTGGCCCACGTCTAGGAGCAGCCGCAGCGGGGTTCGCGGCGCGTAGTGGCTTTGCAGTTGGCCGGGAGCCTGCGGCCGCAGGGCTGGCGACTGCTCCAGAGTCGCGACAATTTGCCGGAAGTTCCTTTCCGCGGTGGGCGCGCCGGTTTCGATCAAATTTTCGCGGCAGGCGAGCATCAGTTGCCCGGGAGTAATCGGACCCGCCCGGAGGATTTGCAGTCCGCTGCTTTCGATTCTGACGATCGTCGATTCCAGCCCGTGCTCCGTCGCGCCGCCATCGACGATCAGCGGGATGCGTCCGTCGAGTTCGCTCCGCACATGCGCCGCCGTCGTCGGGCTGATCCGTCCGAAACGATTGGCACTCGGCGCCGCGAGCGGCATGCCCAACCGCGCGAGCACGGCGCGGAACACGGGGTGCGCCGGCAGCCGCACGGCCACGGTGTCGAGCCCGGCGGTCACGAGATCGGGCACGAGCGCGCGGCGCGGCAGGACCAGCGTGAGCGGGCCGGGCCAGAACCTGGCGATCAGCGCTTCGACGAGCGCGCGGCTTTCATCAGCGATGATTACCAACCGATCCAGCCATTCCCGATCCGGCAGGTGGACAATCAGCGGATCGAAAAATGGCCGTTCCTTGGCTGCGAAAATCTTCACCACCGCGTCGGGTCGCAACGCATCCGCCGCGAGGCCATAGACCGTCTCGGTCGGCAAGGCGACCGGTTCGCCCGCAGCGAGCGCCGCGGCCGCCGCCTCGACCGCCGCCGCGAGTTGCGCGGGCGTGTCCGTCGCGAGCAGTTTCGTTTCCACTCAGCCCGCAGTCTTCGCAGGCGCGCGGCGCCTGGCGCCCGGCGCCGGTTTCATCAAGGCCGCGCGCGCCGCCTGCGCCCGCTGCGCGGCTTCTTCTCCTGAGCGGCCAAAAGCCACGAGGTGCCCCATCTTCCGCCCCGGTCGTGCGCCGGATTTGCCGTAGAGGTGAATCTTCACCTCGGGCATTGCCGCCACCGCCATCCAGTCCGGTTCGCCATTGGCCCAGAGATCACCGAGGAGGTTCACCATCGCCGCGGGACGAAGCGATTCGGTGCTGCCCAGCGGCAGTCCGCAAACCACGCGGAGTTGCTGCTCGAATTGGCTCGTGACGCTGGCGTCGAAGGAAAAGTGACCGCTGTTATGCGGACGCGGGGCGAGTTCGTTGATCAGCAGCGAGCCGTCCTTGAGCAGAAACATTTCAACGGCGAGCAGACCGACAAGGCCAAGTTTTTCCGCCACTTCTCCGGCGAGCACGCGCGCCTGGACATCGACTTCCGCCGGGATGCCCGCGGGCACGACCGTCACGTCGAGGATGTGGTGCCGATGCACATTTTCGCAAACCGGATATGCCGCCATCTTGCCATCGATGCCGCGCGCGACGATGACCGACACTTCCTTGGCGAACTCGACGAACTGCTCGAGCACGGCATGCCCGCCGCCGAATTCCTCCCAGACCGTCGCCGGATCTTCGCGCCGCGCGATCTTGCGCTGGCCTTTGCCGTCGTAGCCGAAAGCGGCGGTCTTGAGCACGGCCGGGACGCCGATGTGCTGGAGCGCATCGGCCAGTTCCGCGGCGCTGTTCACCGCCGCAAAACGCGGCAGGGGAAAACTCGATCCCGCGAGGAACTGCTTCTCGCGCAATCGGTGCTGGCAAATGTGCAGCACATTCGCAGACGGGCGCACGGCGCAAAATTCCGCCGCCCACTCGATGGTCTGCGTCGGGATGTTTTCAAATTCGAAAGTCAGCACATCGATCCCGCGGGCGAAATCGCGCACCGCCTCCGCGTCGTCGTAGCGCGCCACCACTTCGCGATCGGCAAGCTGACCGGTCGGCGTGTCTTCATCGGGCGAAAAGGTATGCACGCGATAGCCCATGCGCCGCGCGGCGATGGCAAACATCCGCCCGAGCTGGCCGCCGCCCATCACGCCGACGGTGCTGCCGGGGAGAAAAACGCCGTCGGTGCTCATGGCAGCTTGGCGGCGAGAACGGTCGATGTCTGGTGCGCGCGAAAGCGGTCGAGCGCCGCGCGCAACTCCGCGTCGTGCAGCGCGAGGATGCTGACCGCGAGCAACGCGGCGTTCTTCGCGCCGGCCTCGCCGATGGCCAGCGTGCCGACGGGAATCCCCGCGGGCATTTGCACAATCGAGAGCAGTGAATCCACGCCGCGCAGCACCTTGCTTTCCACCGGCACGCCGAGGACCGGCAGCGGCGTCTGCGCCGCGACCATGCCCGGCAGATGCGCCGCGCCACCCGCGCCGGCAATGATCACCTGAATCCCCCGCGGCGCCGCCGAGCGGGCAAATTCCGCCATCAGCTCCGGGGTGCGGTGCGCGGAGACCACGCGCTGCTCGTGCGGGACGTTGAATTTCTCCAGCATCTCCGCGGCATGCCGCAGGGTCTCCCAATCGGAAGTGCTGCCCATGATGATGGCGACAAGCGGTGCGGTGGAATTCATGCGGCGCGTATTTGGCGCGGCATGGCGCGAAAGTAAAAGGGCAAAGTAGCCGCGCCCTTCATCCACCATTTCCGCGAACGGATCCTCCTACTCCACGGTCACGCTTTTGGCGAGGTTGCGCGGCTTGTCCACGTCGCAGCCGAGATGCACGGCGGTGTGGTAGGAAAGCAGTTGGAGCGGGATCGTGGTGAGCAGCGGCGAGAGGTAATCCGGGCAGGGCGGGATGAAGATGACGTCGTCGGAGACTTTGCTGATCTTGGTGTTGCCTTCCGTGGCGATGCTGATGATCGGGCCTTTGCGGGCGCGCACTTCCTCGATGTTGCTCACGTTCTTCTCGAAGACCGAATCGTCCGGCGCAATGAAGACGCTCGGCACCTTCTCGGAGATCAGCGCGATGACGCCGTGCTTCAGTTCCGCGCTCGGGTGGCCGCTCGCGTGGATGTAGCTGATCTCTTTCATCTTCAGCGCGCCTTCGAGGGCCACGGGATAGTTGAACTGCCGGCCGAGGAACATCATCGCCTCCGCCTTGCTGTACTTCTCCGCGATTTTTTTGATGTGGTCGCTTTGCTCCAGGATCTTCGCGACCTTGCCGGGAATCGCCTCGAGTTCGTGGATGATCGCCAGCCCTTCCATGGTGCTGAGGTGATGGATGCGGCCCAGCAGCAGCCCGAGCAGCGCCATGATCGTGACCTGCGAGGTGAAGGACTTCGTCGCCGCCACGCCGATCTCCGGCCCGGCGTGCATGTACACGCCGCCGTCACTTTCGCGGGCGATGGTCGAGGCTACGTTGTTACAAATGCCCAGCGTCCGGTGGCCCTTGCGCTGGCTTTCGCGCAACGCGGCCAGAGTGTCCGCCGTCTCGCCGCTCTGGCTGATGACGAAGACCAGCGAATCCTTGGGCAGCGGCATATTCCGGTAGCGAAACTCACTCGCAAACTCGACCTCCGTCGGAATGTGGGCCAGCGCTTCGATGATGTATTCGCCGACCATCGCCGCGTGGCTCGCCGTCCCGCAGCCCGACAGAATGATGCGTTCGATCTGGCGCAGTTCTGAATTGGTCATCTCCAACCCGCCGAGCACCGCCGTCGCCTCCTCCTTGCTCAACCGCCCGCGCATCGCGTCCTGGATCGTCTCGGGCTGCTCGTGGATCTCCTTGAGCATGTAGTGCGGATAGTCGCCCTTGCTCACGTCCTCCTCGCTGAACTCCACCTTCGAGACCTCGAAGCCCGACGCGCCGCCCAACAAGCTGGTGATCTCAAACTCCTCCCGCGTCAGCGCGGCGATATCGTAGTCCTTCAGATAGATCGCGTCGCGCGTGTAGGCCACGATCGCCGACACATCACTGGCAAAGAAATTCTCCCCCTTGCCCACGCCCAGCACGAGCGGGGAACCGCGCCGCGCGCCGACCAGCACGTCCGGCAAATCCTGGTGCATCATGATGATCCCGTAGGTTCCCACGACCTGCTTCAGCGCCGCCCGCAACGCCTCGATGAGCCGGCCTTTGGTGGGCTCGCCGCCCGCCGCCTCGTAGTGTTTCCCGATCAGATGGGCCAGCACCTCGGTATCCGTCTGGCTTTGGAATGTGTGCCCTTCCTTGAGCAGCGCATCCTTCAGCACATTGTAGTTTTCGATCACGCCATTGTGGCAGAGGAAGAGCTTGCCGCTTTGGTCGGCGTGGGGATGCGCATTGGCATCGCTGACCCCGCCATGGGTCGCCCAGCGCGTGTGCGAGATCCCCGAAGTGCCGGTGATCGGCGATTCCTTGATCAGTTCCGTGAGATTGGCAATCCGGCCCGTCCTCTTCCGCGTCGCGATATTCCCCGCATCGTAAATCGCCACGCCCGCGCTATCGTAGCCGCGATATTCCAGGCGGCGCAGGCCGTCGAGGAGGATGGGGATTGCCTGGGATTTGCCGATGTAGCCGATGATGCCGCACATAGAGTCGTAGGTGATTGAGAGGAATGAGGCGCGAAAGTGACAGAGCCGCATCGCGAGCGCAAGTGGCGGGAATCCACGCTCCGAAGACCCGCAAACCGGGCGCATCCCGCACGTCGGCCCGCCCCCCCGCAGGCACGCCGCGCCGAGGGGCACGTCGGGAATTCCGAAGTGGATGACGCCCGCCTGGCCCCGTTGCCTCCCGGCCTCCGTCGCGATCCGGCGACCGGCCGTGCTCGATCCAGCAGCCGCGCAACTCCTCCGGGATTCGCGCATTGCCCCGGATCGCCCCCGGTCACTGTGGAAAGACGAACGGCCGCTGCATTTCCGGAAAACTGAGCCGCGCGCCAAATGCAAGGTGACAACTGCCGGGCGGCTTTGGCAGCCTGAGCGCGGTCCCCTTCCCCGATCCCTATGCAAGCTTCCACCTGGCCCTCCATCACCGACAAGACGCTCGCCATCATCATGGGTGGCGGCGCCGGCACGCGACTCTTCCCCCTTACCAAGGAACGCTCCAAACCCGCGGTGCCGCTCGCCGGCAAGTATCGCATTGTCGATATTCCCGTCTCGAACTGCATCAACTCAGGGCTCCGCCGGGTGTATGTCCTCACGCAATTCAACTCGGCGTCGCTGCACAAGCACATCCACTCCGCGTTCAAGTTCGACAATTTTTCCCGCAGCTTCGTCGAGATCCTCGCCGCGCAGCAGACGCCGACGGATAACAATTGGTACCAAGGCACCGCGGATGCCGTGCGGCAGAACCTTCGCGATTTTCTCCAGTATCCTTACGAATATTACGTGATCCTGAGCGGCGATCAGCTCTACCGCATGGATTTCCGCGAAGTGATGCAGCAGCACCTCAAGACCAAGGCGGACATGACCCTGGCGACGATCCCAGTCGGGCGCGAGGCGGCGACCGACTTCGGGATCATGCACACCGATGCGGAGCGCCGGATCGTGCGCTTCGAGGAAAAGCCCAAGGATCCGAGTTTGCTCGACGCTCTGCGCATCCCTCCGGTGTTGCTCGAAGAATTGGGGCAGCCCGCCGACACCGATCTCTACCAGGCTTCGATGGGCATCTACATTTTCAACCGCGAGGTTCTGGTCAAGGCGCTGGACAATGATTGCGCGGATTTCGGCAAACATGTGATCCCCGACATGCTCGGCAAGTTCCGCGTCCACTCCTACATCTACCAGGGCTACTGGGAGGACATCGGGACGATCCGCGCGTTCTTCGAGGCGAACCTGCAACTCACCGATGCCGTGCCCGCGTTTAACTTCTTCGACACCGTGACGCCGATCTACACGCACGCGCGCTTCCTGCCGGGCAGCAAGATCAACGGCGCCACGATCAAGCGGGCGATCATTTCCGACGGGTGCATCATCGACGACGCGCACATCGAGCGGGCGGTGATCGGCATCCGCAGTTATATCAAGAGCGGCACGACCATCCGGCAAAGCATCGTGATGGGCGCGGACTTTTACGATGCAGACAACGCCAATCGCGGCGGGCCGGAGCTGGGCATCGGCAAGAACTGCGTGATCGACCATGCGATCATCGACAAAAACGCCCGCATTGGCGACGGGTGCGTGATCACGCCCGACGGCAAGCCGGATCATTTCGACGGTCCGAATTTCTACGTGCGCGACGGGATCGTGGTCGTGCCGAAGGGCGCGAGCATCGAAGCGGGAACGTGGATCTGAGCGCGCGCCCGCGGCACTTGAACGCCGGCGGGTCGAGGTTGTCTCATCCCGCCTCATGTCCGCCACGCTGATCTCTGCCCGCCATCTGCCCCGTTTCTTTCTCCTCCTCTTCGCCGCCGGATTGGCACTGGTGGCGCCCGGCGCAGCGCAGGCGGAAAATTTCGGCCTGCCCTTTGAAACGGTGTTCAAGGGCCGCGAGCGTTTTAACGCCCTGATCGCGCAGGGCGAAAAATGGAAAGGGCTGCCCATCGGCGAACGCACTGCCACCGTCGGCCGTGCGCTGGTCGGGACGCCTTACAAGAGCTACACGTTGGAGATCGACGACCGCATCGAAGCACCCTCGGTCAATTTCAACGGCCTCGACTGCTGGACGTTCTTCGAGGTCTCGCTGGCCTTCGCTCGCATGCTCGACGAACCGCGCGAGCAATGGACGCCGCAAACGTTCCTGAAAAAGATCGAACTCGACCGCTACCGCGGCGACGAGTGCAACGGCAGCTATCTCGCGCGGCTGCACTACCTCGAAGACTGGCTCCACGACAACGACCGGCGCGGGCTCGTGAAAGATCTCACCCGCGACCTCGGCGGCATCCGCGGCGCCCACGCCGCGCGCGAGATGACGGTGGGCTGGCGCGGCTACCGCTACATGCGCAACAACCCCGACCTGCGCCGGGGCATCGCCCAGATGGAAGCGCGCGTCGGCAGCGAGCCGCTCTATTACATCCCGAAAAGCAAAGTCCCGGGCATCGAAGGCAAACTGCAAACCGGCGACGTCATCGGCATCTGCTCACACGATGGCCGGCTCATCGGCACTTCCCACGTGGGACTCGCCTACCGCACGAGCGATGGCGTCCTTCGTTTCATGCACGCCTCGTCTCCGCGCAATTACGGCAAGGTCGTCGTGGATCAGCGGCTCAGCGGCTACCTGAATGAGTTCCGCTCACACGCCGGAATTCTCGTGGCCCGGCCGCTCAAATAGCCCGCGTTTCCTCTGTGCCGATCCCGCCGAGGAATTCCTTGGACAATCCCGGGTCGCCGCATAACCTTCCGCTCCCGTTTTCCCGGCGGCCTTTCCGCCGCGGGTTCGGAGCCTCCTTTTTCACGTATGATCATCTCTTTTGCTCTCCTCGCCCAAGCCGCAGCGCCGACCGGCCCGTCGCCCATGTCGTCGATCATTCCGTTCATCTGCATCGGCATCATTTTCTACTTCCTGATCATCCGCCCGCAGAGCAAGCGGCAGAAAGATCTCGTTGCCCTGGTCGCCTCGCTCAAGACCGGCGACAAAGTCGTCACCACCGGCGGCATTCACGGCATCATTGCCAACGTCAAGGATGGCAACGTGCTCAGCTTGAAGATTGCCGACAACGTGAAGATCGAAATCGACAAGTCGGCCATCGCGTCCGTGGACAAGGGTTCCGCGGATAAATCACTCTCCACGACCAAGGCCTGAGCCTTTCCACCTCCCTCCGCCCCTCCCCTTCCCACCATGGACACGAACGTCCTCGTTTTCTGCTTCGGCCTGCTGCTGCTGATTATCTTCAGTTGGTATTTCTTCACCGACAGCGAGCGCACCAAGCGCATCCTCGGCTCGGTCCTCACCGTCCTGCTCGTGGCCTTCTGCCTCCAGGTTGTGAATCCGCCCAACGACGTGCGCGACAGCGACGGCAAGCTTCTCCAGGCAGGCAAAATCCAGCGCGGCCTCGATCTCAAGGGCGGCACTTCGTTCCTCATCCGCCTCATCGCGGAGCCGAATGAAAAAGGCGAAATCCGCGAGATCACGCCGACGATGGTCGATCAGGCGGTCGAGGTCATTCGCAAACGCGTGGACAACATGGGCACCGGCGAACCCGTGCTCGCGCCATCCGGCACCGACCGCATTCTCGTGCAGATTCCCGGGCTCGATCCGCAGAAACTCAACGACACGCGCGAGCAACTGAAGAAAGTCGCGAAGCTCGAATTTCGCCTCGTCCATCCGATGAGCTCCGGGCTGATTCCGGCCCTCGAAGCCGGCATGGAAGTGCCGCCCATCGGCTACAGCATCCAGCCCATGGATACGGAGCGTGGCGGCAAGCCCGTGACGACCAAGCTGCTGCTCAAAAACAAACCCGACCTGCTCGGCGCGCGCGTGACCAGTGCCGGCGCCTATTTCGATGTCCAGGGCTGGGGCGTCGCGCTCGAGTTCGATTCCCAGGGCGCGGATGAATTTCAACGCCTGACCAAGGAAGTCGCCCAGTCGCGCTCAGCCATGGCCATCGTGCTCGACGGCAAGGTCCAGTCGGCGCCCGGCGTCGATCATGACAAGTATGCCGAGGGCATCTTCGGCGGTCGCGCGCAGATCAGCGGCGGCAGCATGACGGAAAAAGAAGCGCGCAACCTCGCCAGTGCTCTCGAAAACCCGCTGGCCACGCCCGTGGCCATCGAAGAAGAGCGCACCGCCTCGGCTTCGCTCGGCGACGACGCGATCAACAGCGGCGTCAAGGCCGGTCTCGTCGGCGTCGTCCTCACCTTCATCTGCGTGCTCCTCTATTACCGGTTCGCCGGGCTCGTCGCGAATGTCGCCCTCGCCATCAGCGCCCTCCTGCTCTTCGGCGCGATGGCCGCGTTCAATGTCGTCCTGACCCTGCCCGGCATCGCCGGCATCATCCTCACCCTCGGCATGGCCGTGGACGCGAACGTGCTCATCTACGAGCGTCTGCGCGAAGAACTCGCCACCGGCAAAACGCTCAAGGCTTCCCTCAGCGCCGCCTTCGACAAGGCCTTTTCCGCCATCTTCGACTCAAACGTCACCACGCTCATCACCGCCGTCATTTTGTTCTGGAAGGCGACCGGCCCGGTCAAGGGCTTCGCCGTCACGCTCACCATGGGCATCATCGCTTCGATGTTCGCCGCGCTCGTCGTCACGCGGAACCTCTTCGATTGGGCGGTGACCCTCGGCTGGATCAAGAAGATCTCGATGACGAATCTGATCAACGCGACCAACTACGATTTCATCGGCAAACGCAAAGCGGCCATCGCCCTCTCGCTCTTCGTCATCCTCGGCTCGATGGCCATCTTTGCCACGCGCGGCGACAAGAATTTTGGCGTGGATTTCAAGGGCGGCGACCGTCTCGTCCTCGAAGCCAAAGGCCCCCGCCCGAGCGACAACGAAGTCCGCGCGGCACTCGACGAAATCAAGATCGGCGATGCCGTCGTGCAGACCGAGAAATCGGCGGCCAAGGAATTTCTCACCATCCGCAGCCCCGCGGATACGAGCCTGCAAGTTTCGGCACATCTCCAGCAGAAATTTCCCGAGGCCCAATTCGTCGAACAGGGTGTCGAGAAGGTCGGCAAGCTGGTCGGCGACGAACTGGCGCGCAATTCCCTCATCGCCCTCGGCCTCGGCATCATTGGCATCTTCATCTACGTCACCATCCAGTTTGAGATGTCCTTCGCCATCGGCGCGATCGTCGCCCTGCTCCACGACGTCATCATCACCATCGGCGCCTTCGCCCTCGCAGGCCGCGAGATGTCGCTGATCATCGTCGGCGCCGTCCTGACCATCGCCGGCTATTCGATCAATGACACCATCGTCGTCTATGATCGCATCCGTGAAGGCATCAAATCGGGCCGCCGCGGTTCGGTCGCGGAAATCATGAACCTGAGCATCAACGAAACGCTCAGTCGCACCATCCTGACTGGTGGCGTGACCTTGCTGACCACCGCGGGCCTCTACATCTTCGGCGGCCCGGTGCTCAACGACTTCGCCTTCGCCATCCTCGTCGGCGTGCTCGTCGGCACCTATTCGTCGATCTTCATCGCCGCGCCGATCGTGCTGTGGTGGAGCGGCAAAGGGGGCCGCGACCTGCGCACGGAAATCAAGAAGTCCGAGCTGCCCAAGCCTGCGACGGCGTAGTCCCACTCGGAGGGACACGGTCCTGCGCGTCCTTGATCAGGGAGCACGCAGGAGCGTGTCCTGCCGGTTTTTAAGCGAGCACCGAGCGCACGGCTTCATGCACGAGCGCCCAATCGACATTCTCGACCTGCTTCCATGAACCGACGCCGGTCGGTAGCACGAAGACGTTTTTTCCGTCGCGGAATTTCTTGTCCATCTGCATCGCGCGAATGATGCGGTCGAACAACTCCGGATGGTCCGGAAAGAACGTCGGCAGCCCCGCCCGTTCGATCAGCGGTTGCAGGCGTTCGAGCAAAGCGTGCTCACAGACGTCGAGCCGCACCGCGAGCCGGGTCGCGGCGATCATCCCGATGGCGATGGCTTCGCCATGCGTCAGCGCGTAGTCGGCGCTCAGTTCCAGCGCATGGCCGATGGTGTGCCCGAAGTTGAGCACGTTGCGGATGCCTTTTTTGTCGAACTCATCCTGCTCCACCACCCGCGCCTTCAGCGCCACGCACTGCGCGACAATGTCGGTCAGCGTCGCCGCTTCGAGGGCGAGCAGCTTTTCCAAATCGCCACCTTCGAGTTGCTCGAAAAGCTTCGCCGAGCAGACCGCGCCATACTTGATCACCTCACTCGTCCCGCTGCGCACTTCGCGCGGATCAAGCGTGCTCAGCAAGTCGAGATCGCACACCACGAGGTGCGGCTGGTTGAACGCGCCCATAATGTTCTTCACCCCTCCGAAATTCACCGCGACCTTGCCGCCCACACTCGAGTCCACCGCCGCGAGCAGCGTCGTCGGCAACTGCACAAACGGCACCCCGCGCCGGAACACCGCGGCCGCAAATCCTCCGAGATCGCCGACCACTCCGCCCCCCAGCAGAAAGACCAGTGGCACCGAGCCGGTATCGGGAAACGCCGCGAGCAGCGCGGCGCATGTCGCCGAAAACTCATCCCAATTTTTCCCCTCTTCGCTCGCCGGAATTTCGTGGCGCACCACGCGGCGAATGCCCGCCGTATCCAGCGCAGCGCGCAGCCGATCGAAATAGAGCGCGCCAACCTGCGGGTTGGTGATGACGAAGGCGTCGGTCGGTCGAAGGCCCTGCGCTGGCAAGATCGCGCCGATGCGGTCCAGCAGGCCATTCCCCACGAGAATCGGGTAAGCGCGCGGGCCGAGGTCCACTTCGAGGCGAGTCGGTTTCATTGGGAGGGCGCGATAGTGCCAGTGCGGTTTTTGCGGGCCAGACGAAACTTTGCCGGGCACTTGCACGGGCGCGCAGACCGGCGCATCATTCGCCCCCTTTTCCATGAATCACGCCCCTGCCCTGCTCCGCATGCTCGCCGAGAAAGTCGGCACGCCGTTCTGGCTCTACGACGCCCGCGTCATCCGCCAGCGGATCGCCGACATCCAGTTCCTCACCGACACCGACGGCGTGCAGGCGCGCTTCGCGATGAAGGCGTGCCCGGCGACCAAGGTGCTGCGCGAGATGAAGGAAGCGGGCATCTGGATCGACGCCGTTTCCGGCAACGAAGTGCTGCGCGCCTTGCGTGCCGGGCATCCTGCCGGACATCAGCCGCCCGCGATCTGCCTGACCGCCGATGTCTTCCGCGACAACGCGCTCCCGGTCGTCCTCGAACACGGCATCCTCCCGAACATCGGCTCGCCCGGCCAGATTGCGGATCTGACCCGCGCCGGATATAGCGGCCCGATTTCGTTGCGGATCAATCCTGGCTTCGGTCACGGCCACGTCAATTCCTGCGACACCGGCGGACCCAGTTCCAAGCACGGCATCTGGTATCAGGACCTGATCGCCACGAAGCACGCGGCGGAGAAGGCCGGGCTGGAAGTCACCATGCTCCACGCGCACATCGGCAGCGGGCCGCAGTTCCAGGAATTGCACGACAACCTCACCCGCCTCGCTGCGGATTTTGTCGGGCTCCTCAAGCAGTTTCCGAAGCTCACCGCGATCAGCCTGGGCGGCGGCATCCCGCATAATTACAAGGACCACGGCGCCCAGGTCCCGATGGAGCCGCTGCACGAACTCTTCGACTCCTGCCACAAACGGCTCTGCTCCGCGGCCCGCCGCGACCTTCGTCTCGAGATCGAGCCGGGGCGCTATTACGTCGCCCCCGGCTGCACGCTCGTCGCCCGCGTGACCGATGTGAAGCAGACGCGTTCCAACGAAAAGGGCAGCGGCGCGACCTTCGCCATGGTCGATGCCGGGTTCGTCGATCTCGTCCGGCCCGCAATGTACGGCAGCTACCACGCGATCGACATCGTCGGGAAGGACGACGAAGACCCGAACGTCCCACGCGAACCCATCGTCATCGCTGGCCCGCTCTGCGAGAGCGGAGACATCTTCACCCGTGACGAACACGAATTGCTCGCTCCGCGTCTGCTACCTCGCCCCGTGGCCGGCGACCTGCTCACGCTGCGCGACGCCGGCGCCTATGGCTACGCCATGTCGAGCAATTACAACTCGATCGGCCGCGCACCTCAGCTCTGGCTGGAAGAGGACGGAAGCGTGGAAATCATCTCGCGCCGCGAGACCATTGATGATCTTCTCCGGCTCGAAATCAGCGAGCGGCTACCATAATCCCCCGGCCAGCGAGGATCCCGCCCGCGCAACTTCCACCGGACAACCCATGAAAAAAATCGTCGCCCTTATCCTGCCCTGCCTCACCCTCGCCCTCCTCTCCTCCTGCGCTTCCGTGAGCGTGAAGGGCGAAAAGCGCTCCGCCAAACAACCGACGCAAAAGCCCGCGAAAATTTACGTCGCGGACTTCGGAACGCAGCAGGGCGCTTACAAAATCCAAGGCGAACCCGGAAAAAATCCCGAGGCTTTCAAGAAGAAGACCGCCGAGACCCTGGCGAACTACCTGGTGAAAGGCGTGGACAAACATGTGGCTCCGGCGGTGCGGACGGCCAGCGTCGCGGGGTTGCCGAAGACAGGGTGGCTGGTGGCAGGCGAATTTGTGCGCGTCAATACCGGCAGCCGCGTCTTGCGCGCGGGCGTGGGCCTCGGGGTCGGTGGGACCAAAATGGAAACGCGGGTGCTGGTCTTCGATCTGGCTTCGGGCACGGAACCATTCCTCACTTTCGAAACCACCGGCGGCAGCAATGCCATGCCCGGATTGCTGACCAACCCAGGGACGTCCGCCGCAATCAGCATGACCACGCAGGCGATGATGGGCGTGACGGATGACGCCGCGCGCACTTCGCGCATGATCACCGGCGCGCTGAACACCTACCTGATCGATCGCGGCTGGCTGGAAAAAAGCCGGGCTTACTCCGTCAAACGGCCCGGCAAATATCGGCTGGTTCACCAGCAATACACGCCATAGACGGCATCAGCGTGGCCCGCAGAGAAGAGCAACGCGCCGGACAAGATCAGCAGCCACGGTCAAAGCCTGCGCCGCGTCCACGGGCGTAAAGGCTGGCGCAATCGTCTGACCGGGACCCAGCTTCTCCCGCCCGCGCAGTCTTGCGAGCGGGCGCCGGCTGGTCGAGCGCCCAGAAGATGCCGTTGAGCAGCAGTAGGCGGAATTGCGGCACCGCATCGAAAACGGATTTACCGTCAGCGACAATCGGAGGGAAACGCTCCTGCGTCCTCCCCGATCAGGAACGCTCGGGAACGCGTCCCTCCGGGAAGTTCTCACTCCATTCCGAGTTTCTGCCGGCCTTCCTCCGAGATCCGGTCGGGAGACCACGGCGGATCCCAGACGACTTCGACACTCGCACTCGCCACGCCCGGCAGGGCGACAATTTTCTCTTCCGCCTCGCGCGCGATCACCGGTCCCATGCCGCAGCCGGGCGCGGTCAGCGTCATCTGCACGCGGACGGCACTGCCCCCTTCACCGGGCGCGAGTTCGCAGCCGTAGATCAGCCCGAGATCGACGATGTTCACGGGAATCTCGGGGTCGTAGCAGGTCTTGAGCATGTCCCACACGGCGGTCTCGCTCACCTGGCCGTCGATTGCAGCCGGGGCTTCGCCGATCAGCGGCTCGTGCCCGATCGCGTCGGCATCCGAACCGGCAAGACGGTAAAGCCCGGGCTGGGAAGGAACGAGCAGCGTGAAACTTCCTCCGAGCGCTTGCGTGATGATCACCGGCGTTTCTTCCGGGAGCTGGATTTGTTCGCCGCTGGGAATGCGGAGCACTTCGACGGGGCGCGTGGTCTTGATGGCTTGATCGCTCATGGGTCAGTTCAGTTTTTCCGCCGCCCCGGTGCTGGCCGGGACGTTGCCTTTGGCGACAAAATCCTCGACGAGCAGCAAGCCGCTCTCGCCCGCGCGCTCGACTACTTTGAGGAGTTGATCCATGGAAGCCACTTCCTCAACTTGCTCGCCGATGAACCACTGAAGGAAGTTTGCGGTCGAGTAGTCCTTCTCGGACGTGGCGAGATCCATGAGGTTGTGAATGGCGGCGGTCACTTCATTCTCGCCGTCCAGCGCGAGTTTGACGGCATCCTTGGCAAACTTGAAATGATGCGGCGGCTTGGGAATGGCGGGAATCTCCACACGCCCGCCGGTATCGAGAATGAACTTCATGAACCGATGCGCGTGGCCGCGCTCCTCGGTGGCTTGTTTGAAAAAATAGGTGGCCAGGCGGGGCAACCCCTCGGTGGCGAAGTGCGCCCCCATGGCGTCGTATTTGATGGAAGCGGACAGTTCCAAACCAACCTGTTCGTTGAGCGCGGCGAGGACTTTGTCGGAAGGTTTCATCCGGTCATTCAACGACTGGAAAGCAGCCGAGACAATGATGGAAATCACCGGGGCCAGGGCTTGGTCGGAAGGCCGAAGGCCACGGCTTGCAGCGACGGTCCCGGAGGAACCGCGACTTTCTTCCACTGCGTGAGATTATTGGAAACGTGGACGGCGCCGCCCCACGAAAAACCGAGTCCAAGAAAACCTTCGCGGGCCCACGCCAGGCTGCACGGAATGCCCGCGGGTTCCTTCGCCCACGTCAATCCGTCCGGCGAACTCCACGCCGACCTCCCTCCGCTGACGAGAAAGCGCGTGCCCGTCCAAACGACGCGGGAAAAATCCTCTGCCGTGGCCGTGGCGCGCGGCTCCCACGTCTGGCCGTCATGCGAGCTTTCGATCAGTCCATCCGGACCGACGACGACGAAATGCCCGGCCCCGTAAGCGATGTCACGCACGGCTGGCGTGTCCAGCGCTGCGTGATCCCAGCGCGCTCCATCTCCGGTCGCGCCCCGCCAGCTCACGCGCTTCTTCTCCGCCCACAAATCGATGTCGCCGATAAGCACAAATCGGAACCCGGCTTCGGTGTCACCGCACGCGCTGCGCCGGGCGTGAACGCTGCCCTTCCACTCAAGCCGCTGGCCGGGCTGAAAGTTCCCGCCGTCGGCGGAGGACAGGAGTTCCGCATCATGGCCCGCGACGAAACGTCCGTTGCCATAGGCGATCGTGGCGACGCGTCCTTTTACTTCCGGCAGCGCGTTCCAGTTCCGGCCGTCGCGCGTGCTGAGAATGTGTCCGATCTTTGCTCCGCCACCCACCGCGATGAAGCGGCCGGCTCCGTAAGCGATGTTGAAAAGAACATTGTCGTCGTCCTTCGCCTCGTCGCTCCATCGCTGGTCGTTTTCCCAGGCCCAGCCATCCCGCGAGATGATCCGCCGGCCCCCATAGCCGACTGCGACAAACAAACCCTCCTCCCCCGCCCGCACCGGCGTCGCCGCCGCTTCCACGAGCAGCAGCGCCAGGGCGCAAACGGCAGTTTTCAGATTCACTCCTGCGCTATTCTGCGAGGAGCTTCTCCACACCCGCGCTCAAGGCTTCGCCCCGCAGCCCGTTTTCACGCAGCATCCCCTTCTTGTCGATCAGCCAGACCGCCGGGATCGATTGGATTCCGAAGCCCTTGCTGATCTTGTTCTCCCAGCCCGCTCCGTCGAAATACTGCACCCACGTCATTGCGTGTTTCTTGAGGGCCTCTTCCATCGCCGCTTTATCCTGATCGAGCGAGATGCCCACAACCTCGAATCCCTTGTCGCGAAATTTTTTGTAGGTGCTGACGACATTCGGCATTTCGGCGATGCACGGCCCACACCAGCTCGCCCAGAAATCCACCAGCACGACCTTGCCCCGCAGCTTGGTCAGATCGACTTCCTTGCCGTCCGTCGAGGTAAACTTGATGTCCACCGGTTTGGTCTTTAAATCGAGCATCTTCTGGCGGCGTTCGAGGGTCGCTTTCGCAGGTTCGGCCGATCGGGGGTCCGAACCAGCGGCGATCTTCTTCAACAGCGCCTCCCCCTCGATCGAGGGATCATCGCTAAGCACGCGCAATTGCACCTGCTTCAACTGCGTGGCCAGCGGATGCTCGGGATACTTCTCCAGAAAGTCCGCGGACGCCTTGTGAAAAGCCGCGAAGGTCTCGGGCTTGGCCGGATCGAAGGCGGCAGTGAACATCATCACTCCCATGAACGCCGCCTCGCCCTTCACCGTCGCGGGCGCGTCAGGCGCATTTACGATACCCGCGAGTTTCTCCCGATCTTCCTCCGGCACCGCCGCCTGACCGGAAAACCGGCGCATCTGCGCGGACGCACGGAGGGCCAGCATCGTCGCCTGCCAGCGGCGCGGATCTTCCGGGAAAGTCTTGGCGAAGGCCTCCGCCGCTTTCTGCTGTTTGCCGAGCCATTGGCCCACCATCTGAACGGCTTCGTCACGCGACTTCGGCTGCTCCTTGGGTTGCTCCTGAAGCTTCTCGAGGTGCTTCCAGAATTCGTCGGCAGTCTTAAACGAAGAAAAATCCGTGGACGCCGCGGCAGGGCTTGGAGCGGGGATGTCCGCGGCGTGGAGAGCCGGGGAGAGAAGGAGCGCGAGAAGAGGGAGGAAACGAGGAGTCTTCATGAAGAGGCCGGGATACTACCGAAACTCCGCCGGGCCGCGAGGAAGTTTCCTGCCGCGCGACACTTCACCGGGCTCGAATTGACACCACCACGACTCGTCGCTAGCTTCCGCGCTACTTCTCCGCGCCCCGCGCGGGAATTTCCTACTATGCTCGACCGTCAAGTCCTCGTGCTGAATAGGCTCTGGCAGGCCATCAATGTCTGCACAGTGCGCCGGGCTTTTACCCTCGTCTGCCAGGGACACGCGCAGGTGGTTTATGCGGACGGGCAAAACAATTTTCGGACGCACGATTTCGAGAGCTGGCGCGATTTTTCCCATCGGGAACCGGAAGACGAAATGGTCCACACGATCGCCTTCAAGATTCGCGTCCCGCGGATCATCGTGCTGATGATGTTCGACCGGTTGCCGAAGAAGGAAGTGAAGTTCACGCGGGCGAACATCTTCGAGCGTGACAAAAACACCTGCCAGTACTGCGGCAAGGTCTTCGACAAGCGCGACCTGAATCTCGATCACGTCCTGCCGCGCGACAAAGGAGGGATGACGACATGGGAGAATATCGTCTGCTCGTGCATCCCGTGTAATACGCGCAAGGGCAACCGCCTCGCGCATCAAGTGGGCATGCATTTGATCAAGAAACCGGTGCGCCCGAAGTGGCGGCCGTTCGTGAACATCACCTTCGACGGCCAGCGCCACGAAAGCTGGCGGCACTTCGTGGATCTCGCCTACTGGAACGTCGAACTCGGCGATTAAGGGCGCATCCCGCCTCTGAGGAAATTGCCCGGCCACGCCTTTTGCCTCGCGGCTACTCACCGTGGCCGGGCGCCGGTTCTTTGCCTCGCCGCCCGTGGGCGGCGACGCCGGAGGCGCGGGTAGTCCCTGAGCCTGGCACGGCTGCGGCAGCTTTTTCCCACTGCCGCAGGTCTGGCCATCCGGGAAATTCCAGGGGCTTGCGACTCGAAAACCCACATTGTTGTTCTCGTTCGTCGGGTCGTTCGTGTTCCGGTTCGAAGCGCGGAGGTTGTTCTCGTGGTTGTTTCACGAGCCACCGCGCAAGCCCCGCGACGACCCATTTTTGCAAGTCCCGCGCTCCCGCCCGTTCAGATGCCCGAGAGCACGGCCCGGCGCAAGCGCCAACTCTGGGCGTGGGCCGCATGCGCCACCCAGGCCCGGACGCAGACGCCGACCTCGCGCAGCGAGCGTCGGCCCCGTCGCACCTCGTGCAGCATCCCGCGCAGACGGCGGTGGAAACGCCGCACATTGGCCGCGCGTACCCGGCGGCGGCCATCGGCAAAGACCACGAACCCCGCGAAATCGACCCCCAGCCGCGTCGGGCCGAGCCGGTATTTGTCGGGATGAATCCGCAGCCGCAGCCCGGCCAGGTGCTCGCGGATTTGCGCGCCCCAGCACCGCAGTTCCTCCCGGCTGCGTCCGTAGAGGATGAAGTCATCCACATACCGCACGTAACCCTTCACCCGCAGCGTGTGCTTCACGAAATGATCGAGCTGGTTCAGGTAGATATTGGCGAAAAACTGGCTCGTCAGATTGCCAATCGGCAGTCCGCACGGATGCGCCTCGACCGCCCATAAGTCCGCGCCCCATTCCTGCCGCACATGATCGTGGTGGCTGCCGAGGATTTCATCGATCAAAGCCAGCACCCGCGCGTCGCCGACCACCCGCGCGAGCAGGCCGCGCAGCATCCCGTGGTCGATGCTCGGGAAATACCGCGCAATGTCGCACTTCAACGCATAGGGAAAGCGCTGGGCAAACTCCGCCGCCCGGCGCATCGCCGCGTGCGTCCCCTTCCCTTTGCGGCAGGCAAAGGAATCCTCGATAAACCGCCCCTCGAAGATCGGCTCCAGCACGCGGACCAGCGCGTGATGCACGACGCGGTCGCGGAAAGGCGCGGCGGCGACGAGCCGTTCCTTGGGCTCGTGGATGGTGAAATAATGATACGGCCCATGCCGATAGCTCCCGGTGCGCAGTTCCTCGACCAGCGCGACGACTTCCTTTTCCCATTCCAGGAAAAATCGCGCCGCCGCCGCGCCCCGGCGTTTGCCGCGCAGCGCCTCGCGGCTCGCGGCCAGCACATTGTCCCACGAGCAGACCTGCTCAAAGAGATGCTTGTGCCGCTTCATCGTGGAAAAAGGGTTCGCGCCAAGCTCGCCAAGGACTGTTCACTCTTCCCCCTTGGCGTCCTTCGCGTCCCTGGCGCGAGTCTCATCCCGGCCTGCCGCCTGTTTGGTCCAGCCGCCCACCATCTTGCCGCACTCGGCCAGCTTTTCGCTGCTGAATTCATATTGCCGCGCCGTCACCAGATTCCGGTCCCTGGCCATCCGCACCAGCCAGCGCAGCACTTCGATCCGCCGGTTGGCCTCGGCCAGGAGTCGCGCCTTGTCGCGCGTGTAAGCGGCCTGCACTAGAAGTTCCAGCACGTCCAGCGCGCCATCGGCCAGCCGCTGGCCAAAGATGAACCGCTGGTTCTTCGGAAAGCTGTCCACCCGCTCCAGCAGCCATTTCGCGTAGTCGTACCACACCACCAGCACCACGGGGAGTTTGCCGCCGATCACGGCTGCCTCCACACGCTGTCCGACAGCGCCATCCCCTTAGCGGCTCCGGGATTTCGCCCGCAGCGGCTCCACCGCCACGATGTGCAGCGCGCTCAGCGTGGTCGTCGTTTCCTCGTCGTCGTAAAGTGTGATCCGTCCGCCCTTGGGGCTGATCGCCAGATCATCGGGATGCTTCACCCGGTACTGTTTGCCATCCGAGGTCTTCACAAAAAATGCCCGAAATGGCACCGCGTGAACCAGTTTTCTTACTTCGTCAGTCATATCTCTTGGTTAGCGCATTTTTCTCTCGAGGGCAAAAATTTCCCTGCGCGGCGGAGCCGCGCAGGGAAAAGTGAAAGAGGGAAAAGGGTCAAAGAGAAAAAGGTCAAAGGGTGCGTCTCCGCATGGTTAGCAACATCAAAGCTCCACAGGACAAGATGACGGCCGAAGTTGGCTCAGGAACGGTTGCGACTCGAAAACCCACAACGAGGTCCTCGTACGTCGGGTCGACCGTGTCCCGGAGCGAAGCGCGGAGGTTGAACTCGTCGCTGCCCCACGAGCCACCGCGCAAGCCCCGCGACGACACAATGATCGTGTCGTTCCATTCATAGACATTGCCGCCTTGATCGAATGTCCCGTAGTAGCTCGCCGAGTCGGTGTAAGCTCCCACGGGCGTCAGGTAGTTCTGTGTGCCGATGTAGCCCGCGCTTTGCGTCGTCGCGTAATCCCCATCGGAAAAGTTCCCGCGGTTCGCTCCCGCTCCCGGTGAGTTGTTCGTCGGTACCGTATTCGTCCGCGTCGGATACAGCCAATACCCATCCGCATCCCCTCCATTGGCCGTCGGTTGGTAATACGCCGCCTTATACCACTCGTTCTCACTCGGCACCCAGACCTGCGCCCCACCGTTGCGCGTCACCGTCAGCCCATTGCTCGGCACCGCCGTCCCGCCGAGCAGTGTGTAAGCCCCCGTCTCCGTGTCCCCGCTCCCGCCGCCATTGTTCAGCCAGTTCGCATACCGCATCGCATCGTAGAAACTCACATACGTCACCGGCCGCGTCCCCGTCCCGATCACCCCATACACATAACTCCCCGAGA
>Ga0105047_10000964_pt1 | contig 50573 bp, 58 predicted proteins | sample MAT04_FD_78384 | JGI IMG/M metagenome (GOLD analysis project Ga0105047, IMG submission 78384) | Freshwater microbial communities from Lake Fryxell liftoff mats and glacier meltwater in Antarctica - MAT-04 (megahit assembly) | ecosystem: Environmental > Aquatic > Freshwater > Ice > Liftoff...
CCACGGCCTGCTTATGGGCCTGATGCCACCTCCACCAAGGCTGCATCCGCATACGCAACGTCGACCTGCTCGAACTGTTCGACACGGTGCATCCCTAAACGCCGGCGGATATCGTCTCCGCCTGAAGCGGCGGCATCACGAAGGCGCACGTTTACGCCTTTTTTTACAGGCCGCCGCCCGATGGGTGAAATGGACACACCAGAACTCGGCGAAACGCAGCCCGAGCGCGACTGGATACTCACCCGCATCCTCTGGCTTTCCGGCACAGAACCCGGCTTCAACCGCTTGGGCCAGTGCGACACGTTGCGCCGCTACATCTACATCCCTACATCCCTACATCCACAGCACACCGGACGAGGCCTTCGAACAGGCCCGGCGTGCGCTTGACAGTCAGCCGCAGCTACGTGCATTTGTATCGGCAGATGTAGCTCACCTGGCATCCGCCCGTGCCGCATCCTTCAGCAGTGACTCCAACGCCAGCCAATTCGTCACCGGACCGACATGCGCGAACAGCACGATGCCATTGCGGTCGAGGATGTAGGTGGTGGGAAACACCATGGCCAGCTCGCGGTCACGAATCTTGCTGCCGTTACTCAACGGAAAAAAACCCTCTTTTTCTGCCTGCGCGCCAGCATCGGCAATCGGCAACGCAATGCCGCGAGTTCCAAGCCAGGCGCGCGACTTGGCTGCGGGCTCGCGCACCGGCAGAAAGACAAAGTGCATGTTCGACGCGGCTTTGAGCCGGGCATGCAGTTTTTGCAGATCGGGCATTTCGCGTTGGCACGGCGGACACCAGGAACCCCAAAAATGCAGAAGAACGATGTGACCACGCTCGCTACCGCGTTGATCCGACAACTTCCGCTCGCGGCCGCCGGCATCGCGATAAGCCAGGTCGGGGAAGCGCTGGCCCGGTTTCACACCAATCGGCGCCTGTTGCGCCTGGGCTGCGCTCAAATAAGGTCGCCAAGCCTGCGCCCAGGCTTGTGGTTTGAACACGACCTTGTCGTCCAGCGCATAAGCCAGACACGACCGCCGGGCCTGGCTTCGGCAATCTTCCAGCGCCGCCTGCATTGCCAGTTCCGGACTCTCCATGTCGCCGCGCCAGACCCAAGCGCCGCCGGGGGCGATGGCGAACGCGCGATGCTTCGTGGCTTGCAGGAATTCGGCATAGCCGGCGCGACCGCGTTCATCGAGTTGCGGCGGCGATGCATGGGCAAGACCGGCGAGCAGCAGCAAGGCGAAGGCCAGCACGTAGGGTGCGCCGTGCGCACCAAGCAACTTCGAGCCGGCACTTCGGGTATCACGCACGCTCGTTTTCATCATTCCGCCCTCCTTTGCGCAAGGTGCGCATGGCGCAACCTACGTCTTGCGCTGATTTCGCCCTGACATCGGTCAAGGCCCATCTGACAAATTTGCTCAAGCATTCACCCCCCGTCACTTTGCTCGACAACCACCATGCAAATCAACATTCCGATTCATGACCACACCACGTCCGAAGCCATTTACGCGTTCGACGCGCGCGGCATCGCCAAACGCTTCCGCCATGCCGCCATCTTCGGCGCACTGGACGCACTCAACCCAGGCGAACGTATGCGCTTCGTCAACGACCACAACCCGATTCCGCTGTTGCAACAGATGCAGGCCCGCTATGGCGAGCGCGTGGAAATTCAGTATCTGGATCAGGGCGCACAAGGCGTAGTGATCGATTTCATCGTGAAGGCGGCCTGAATCAGGAACATCTAAACTCCCGCCCATGCTGATCGCCCTCATCGCCGCCACGCTGCTCGCCTTTCTGGCCGGCCAGGCCTTACCCAAAGCCATCACCGTTGCGCCCGCATTCTGGGCGCATCTGGTATTGGCGATCGGGGTGATGACGCTGATCACCGCCGCGATGCAGCATTTCGTGCCGGTGCTGACGCGCAGCCGCGGCCCCAGCCGCTGGACAGCACGTTTGCCCTTCCTGATGTTGGCCGCCGGCGGCCTGGCGTTGGCGGTGTTTTCCGGCTGGCTCGATTTCATTTACGTCTCGGCGGCGGCGGCGCTGGCGCTGATCGGCGTCATCGCCATGCTGGTCTGGATGCAGGACAAGGCGCGCCGTACGCTGGGCAAACCGCATCCCGGACTGGCCTGGTATGTCGCGGCGATGGCCTGCCTCGGTTTCGGCCTCATTGCGGCGGCGGCGATCCCGTGGCTGCCGGCCTGGCACACCGAACTGCGCGCCTTTCATATTCATATCAATCTGTACGGCTTCATCGGCCTCACCGCCATCGGCACCTTGCAGGTATTGATGCCGACCGCTGCGAACAAGCCCGACCCGAACGTCGGTGCACGTCTGCGAGTCGACCTGAAATGGGCTTTGGCCGGCAGTCTTTTACTGGCGCTTGGGCAAGCCTTCGTTACGCCACTGGCCTGGCTCGGCGGCGCATTGTGGTTCTGGGTCATTGGTCGTATGGGCTGGGCCTGGTGGCGATTGCATCGAGCGCGCATCCTGGCTTGGCACGGTGCCGAACCCGTGTTGGCGGCAGCGCTGATCGGCTTCGCCTGCGCCCTGGCCGGGGTGTTGTTCGCCCTCGACAACCTGCTGCCGCTGACGATTTTCCTGCCCGGCTTTCTGATGCCGCTGGTCGTCGGTGCAGCCAGCCAACTCGGCCCGGTGTGGATCGAAGCCGGCCGCACGGCGGCGCGACACGCCGCCGATCGCGCCAAAATTACTCATTGGAACAGCGCCCGCGCCCTGCTGTTTCTGACCGCTGCCGTACTGCCACTGCTCGGCTACAAGTGTTCCGGCATGTCTGCCTTGACCGCGCTGGTCTGGTTCGGCATCGTGTTCGCGATCTGGCTTTATCGTGACACCAACACCCAACCCCATGCTGTCTGAACGCGTCCACACCTTCGGTCAATATCTCCTTAAAAAGCACGGCGAACGCGTCCACAAGATCGCCATCGATGCCGGTTTCACCTGCCCGAATCGCGATGGCGCAAAAGGTATCGGCGGCTGCACCTTCTGCAACAACGCCTCGTTCAGTCCCAATTCACGCAACGCGCCATCGCTGGATACGCAGCTCGCTTCCGGCCGGCGCGGCATTGACCGCTGCACCAAGGCGCGCAAATACCTGGCCTATTTCCAGGCCTACACCAACACCTATGCCGACGTCGCGCAACTGAAAGTGCAGTACGACACGGCACTGTCGATGGACGGCATGATCGGCCTGTCGGTCGGCACGCGGCCGGATTGCGTGCCGCCGGAAGTGCTCGACCTGCTCGCCGGCTACCGTGATCTGGGCATGGAAGTCTGGTTGGAACTCGGCCTGCAATCCGCCTTCGATCACAGCCTGGAACGGGTCAATCGCGGCCACGGCCTGCGCGAGTACATCGACACCACGCAAGCCGCTCGGCACCTGGGCATCCCGGTCTGCACCCACCTGATCGTCGGCCTGCCCGGCGAGGATGCGTGGCACAGCCGAGAATCGCTCGACATCGTGCTCGACATCGGCACCGACGGCCTCAAGCTGCATCCGCTGCACGTCGTCAAGGGCACGCAACTGGCCAACGAATGGCGGCGCGGCGAATACACGCCGCTGACCCAGGCCGAATACATTGATATCGCTGCCGATTTGATCGAGCGCACGCCGTGGGAGGTTGTCTATCACCGCGTCACCGGCACCTCCCCCGCCAATCTGCTGCTGGCGCCGGAATGGTGCAGCCACAAATGGACGGTGCTGAACGACATCACCAGCGAGTTGCAGCGGCGCGATAGCCGACAGGGGAAGTCTTCGTAGGATGCGCCGTGCGCACCAATTCACTTGCTCGGCGCGCACGGCGCACCCTACGGAATTTCTCCACGCTTCACCCTTCGCGCTTTCCCCGATAAGCTCCCACCCCGCGCAGGCACCCTCGCCTGCGCTTTTATCTTTTCGCCATGTCCTCCATTCGCCTCCTTCCCGACCTGCTGGTCTCGCAAATCGCCGCCGGCGAGGTAGTCGAACGGCCGGCTTCGGCGTTGAAGGAAGTGCTGGAAAACAGCCTGGATGCGGGTTCCATGGAGATTCGCGTCGATCTGGAAGAAGGCGGTATCAAGCTGATTCGGGTCGCCGATGACGGCAGTGGCATCGCACCGGAGGAATTGCCGTTGGCACTGACGCGGCATGCCACCAGCAAGATTTTCAGCCTGGATGAACTGGAACGCGTTGCCAGCCTGGGTTTTCGCGGCGAGGCGCTGGCCAGCATCGCGTCGATTGCGCGGGTTGAGCTGACCAGCCGCTTTAGTGGCCCACCCGCTCAACAGCACGCCTGGAAGATCGGCGCGCTGGACGGCGTCATGGGTCAGGCGGAACCGGCGGCGCTGAGTCGCGGCACGGTGATCGAGGCACGCGATCTGTTCTTCAATACGCCGGCGCGGCGCAAATTCCTGAAAACCGCCACCACCGAATATGGCCATTGCGACGAAACCCTGCGCCGTCTGGCGCTGGCGCATCCCGGTTGCGCCTTCACGCTGGCGCACAACGGCCGCGTCGCGCGGCGCTATGCTGTGTCCGACTGGCAGGCGCGGGCGCTGGAAGTACTTGGCGATGATTTCGCAGAAGCCGCCCGCACGCTGGACGAAGCAGCCGGTCCGCTGCGCCTGTTCGGCCTCGCCGGTCTGCCGGCCTATTCCCGCGCCGGCCGCGATGCGCAATACCTGTTCGTCAACGGCCGCTTCGTGCGCGACAAACTGCTCAACCATGCCATCCGCGAGGCGTATCGCGATGTGCTGCACCACGACCGCCATCCGGCCTATGTACTATTTCTTGAGCTGCCGCCGGAAGGGGTCGACGTCAACGTGCATCCGGCCAAGACCGAAGTGCGCTTCCGCGATGGACGCGGCGTTCATCAGTTTGTGCGGCATGTGCTGGAACGGGCGTTGGGGAAGGATGCGGCGCGGATGCCGTCAGCCGACGTGGAAGTCGAGCCCATTCAGCCGTCATTCCCGCGCATGCGCGGGAATGACGAACAGGGTCATGCTGGCGTTGTGCATCAGGCATCAACAAGCAAACGGCCTGTCACGGGTTCCTGGTCGCAAGCGCCGATGCCCTTGCATACCAACGAGCCCGCCGCTTACTACCAGATGGTTGGCGAAGCGCTTGGCCGGGCCCCGGATGCCGTTCGCCCTGAGCCTGTCGAAGGGCCGCCCGAGATCGCCACCCCGCCGCTTGGCTACGCCCTCGCGCAACTTTCCGGCATCTATGTGCTGGCGCAGAACGACCGCGGTTTGATCGTCGTCGATATGCACGCCGCGCATGAACGTATCCTTTACGAGCGTCTGAAAACCGCATGCGACAGCCAGCGGATCGCCAGCCAACCGCTGCTGATTCCGGTGGTGTTCACCGCCACCGCGTTGGAAATGAGCGCGGCGGAAGAGGCGCGCGAGGCGCTGGCCGGCATGGGTTTCGAAATCGCTGCGGTGTCGCCGACGCACCTCGCCGTGCGCGCGATGCCGAGCATGCTGAAAGACGCCGACACGGAAACCCTGGCGCGCGAGGTGTTGAAAGACATCCGCGAATTCGGCATAAGCGAGGCAATGACTGGACAGCGCAACCAGCTTCTGGCGACGCTGGCGTGTCACGGCGCGGTACGCGCCAACCGACGCCTGACGCTGCCGGAGATGAACGCGCTGCTGCGCGACATGGAAGCCACCGAGCGCGCCGATCAATGCAATCACGGCCGGCCCACCTGGTTTCAGTTGAGCCTGGCCGATTTGGACAAATTATTCATGCGAGGCAAGTAAATGAGTCAAAAACCCTTCCCCATTCCCGTTGTTCCTGCGGTTGCACAGGAAATGCCGGAAGATCTGGCCACCTCCGCCTGCGCCAGTGGCGAACCCTATGCGCTGATGGTGCTGGGTGATTCCATGCTGCCGGAATTCGCGGAAGGCGAAATCATCGTCATCGAGCCGGAAGGTGTCGCCCGGCATGAGTCCTACGTGATCGCCTTCGTCAACGAGGAATACATCTTCCGGCAGTTGATTCAGCACCCTGAAGGCTGGATGTTGAAACCGCAGAACGCCGTTTACCCGAACATTCCAATTGACAGCCTTGAGGTTGTAAAAGGTGTGATCATCCTGAAGAAGAAACCGGGCAAGCGCTCGGAACAGAAGGCTTACACATAGGGTGCGCCGTGCGCACCATTCACCATGACCGGTGCGCACGGCGCACCCCACTTTCACGCTGACGATACGATGCCTCGCGAACAAGCCGCCTTCAAGATCAAGAACGCCAACCTGCCGGTGCTGATCCTGCACCTGAAAACGCCGAACCTGGCACAGGTCAAGGCGCAGCTGGAAACCCGCCTGAAGCAGATGCCGGATTTCTTCGCCCACGCGCCGGTCGTGCTCGGCCTGGCCGATCTGGCCGAAGCCGATGCGGCACTCGATTTCCCTGATCTGCTCGATTTCATGCGCAGCCACCGCATGCAGGCGGCGGGCGTTCAAGGCGGAACCGCCGCGCAACAAGACGCGGCGGCAAAAGCGGGACTGGGCGTGATTCCGGAAATTCCAGCTCGTCCGGCACCGGTGGTGGAAACCGAAGCGGAACCCGTCCCGGTCGAACCGGAAACCGGCCTGGCGCAACCGGATCTGCCCGGACTCGAAGTAGAAACCAAGGTCGAAGCTGAACCCGTACCCCCCCCCACGTTGCCGCCCGCGTTGCCGGAAACCCGCCCAACCCTGATCATCGACAAGCCGGTTCGCACCGGCCAGCGCATTCATGCCGAAGGCGCCAATCTGGTGGTACTGGCCATCGTCAACGCCGGCGCCGAATTGATCGCCGATGGTGACATTCACATCTACGCGCCGTTGCGCGGTCGCGCTCTGGCCGGCGCACGCGGCAACACGGCGGCGCGAATTTACGTGCAGAGCATGGAAGCCGAACTGGTCGCTATCGCCGGCTATTTCCAGGTCTTCGACGAAGGTATTCCGGATGAAATACGTGGCAAATTCAGCCAGGTTTATCTGGCGGGAGAAAAGGTAGTCATCAAGCCGATGAGCAGCAAACGCTGAGCACCCATCGCTGAGCCAGGAAATCCACACCCGCTTTACAGTTAAAATTCAAATCTTTACGGAGGGCAAGTCACAGTGCCAAAAGTCATCGTAGTTACCTCGGGCAAGGGCGGCGTCGGCAAGACCACCACCAGCGCCAGCTTTTCCAGCGGTCTCGCCCTGCGCGGCAACAAGACCGTGGTCATCGACTTCGACGTCGGCTTGCGCAATCTGGACCTGATCATGGGCTGCGAACGGCGCGTGGTGTACGACATCATTAACGTCATCAACGGCGAAGTGACCCTGAAACAGGCGCTGATCAAGGACAAGCACTGCGACAACCTTTATGTGCTACCCGCTTCGCAAACCCGCGACAAGGACGCGCTGAATCTGGAAGCTGTCGGCCGCATTCTGGAAGAGCTTAAGGAAAGCTTCGACTGCATCGTCTGCGACTCGCCCGCCGGCATCGAACACGGCGCCTTCAGCGCGATGTATTACGCCGACGAAGCGCTGGTGGTGACCAACCCGGAAGTCTCCTCGGTACGCGACTCGGACCGCATTCTGGGCATCCTGGCGGCAAAATCGAAACGTGCCGTCGAAGGCCAGGAACCGGTGAAAGAACATCTGCTGGTTACTCGCTACGACCCGAAGCGCGTTGCCGCCGGCGAGATGCTGTCGGTGGACGACATCCAGGAAATTCTGCGCATTCCGCTGATCGGCGTGATTCCGGAATCCGAATCCGTACTGCAAGCCTCCAACTCTGGCACCCCGGCCATCCATCTCGAAAAGAGCGACGTCGCCGAAGCCTATCGCGATGTCGTCGCCCGCTTCATGGGCGAGGACGTGCCGATGCGCTTTACCACCGCCGAGAAGGCGGGATTCCTGAAACGACTGTTTGGAGGCCGCTGAGATGTCCCTGATCGACAACCTGCTCGACTACCTGCGCGGCGACACCAAGAAAACCGCCGTCGTCGCCAAAGAGCGCCTGCAAATCATCCTCGCCCACGAACGCGCCGGCCGTAACGCCAGTTCGCCCGACTACCTGCCGGCGCTGCAGGAGGAACTGCTCGCCGTGATCGCCAAGTACATCCACGTCGACCGCGACATGATCAAGGTGCAACTGGAAAAACATGGCGAATATGAAGTGCTGGAACTGAACATCATGTTGCCGGAGGATAAGCGGGCGAGTTAGACCACCATAGAAACGTGGGGATATCTCGGCATCCCCACGACAAGTCACATAAATTTAATCAGAAGAGCCAACTATACGATTGGCTACATTAACGGGGTGTTGAAAAACGTGAAAAACCTCAAAAAAACCGTCATACCGGCGCAGGCCGGTATCCAGAAGCCGTTGACCCTGGATACAACATTCCGGGGCAAGCTTTATTGCGCCTGTTGTACTGGACCCCGGCTTTCGCCGGGGTGACGATGCGTTTTTCAACACCCCGTCAAGTCCGAAGCACGCCATAAGCAATCACGATTAACAGCACAACCAGCGCAAGCAACAAGATCCACCCCAAGAGGCCCAATCTGAATTGACCCGCATGCGCTCGATACACCTGCTTCAATTTCTGAGCGATCTCGGTCGGCGCCAGTTTGATGAAGACTTCAACCGCATCACTGCCTGTCAAGATCATGGAGATCGGTCCGGAAGTGGTTTCCCAGCGCACCAGCCACTGTCGACCATCGTAACCGCCGGTCTTGAGGAAAAGGCGATCACCCTGAATGGTGAACCAATGCCTCTTGCCCTGAACAACCAGAACAGAGTCCTCGAAATGCGCCCGCGCCTTGATACCGACTGGCGGCAAGTCGGGACCGTAAAGAAGAACCTTGAATTTGGGAGTGGGAAGCCGCATGTTTGGGAAGGTCGAAAGATATCCAGCAGTCAGTTAATTCAGTCTTAGTCTAACTTGGAATGCAAGGCTGGATGCCTGAGCTAGAATGCCCAGCTTGATACAAGGCGCCTCCGCATGAAATCACAACTACTCGACATTTTTCGTCGTCGCCATGCCTGCCATTTATTCCGGGCTGATCGCTTGCTGGCACCCGATGATCTGAATTTCATTCTTGAAGCGGGCCGGCTATCACCATCCTCTTTTGGCCTCGAACCATGGAAGTTCATCGTGTTGACCGGCAGCCTGCCGAAGCTGGCACTTCAGGATGCCTGTTATCAACAACATCAGGTTGGCACCGCCAGCGCGGTGGTGGTGATACTCGCCAAGCTGGCCGAATTGCACCCGGATTCCGACTACCTACGGCGCCTGATGGGGCGAGAATACCCTGGCGAGGCGTTGGAAGGGGCGTTAAAAAATTACCGTAATTTCCATGCTGCGACCAATGTCAAAGCCTGGAGCGACAACCAGTGCCATATCGCGGCCGCCAACATGATGACTGCCGCCGCAGGCATCAACATCGACTCCTGTGCAATCGGCGGTTTCGATCCATCCAGCGTGATGCGCATTCTGCAAATTGACCCGGATTACCATCATCCCTCGCTGATCCTGACATTCGGCTACTGCGCGCAAGAACCGGGCGAAAAACTGCGCCTTCCGATGCAGGAACTGGTCGAGTTCCGCTGACATCAAGGCCATGCTCAACCCGTGTCTCGCCCGCCGTATCTGGATCATGCTGGGTTGGGGTCTGGTGGTTGGCGTGATTTATTTATCCTTGAACCCCGATCCCCAACCCACCCCAATCCGCTTCGGCGACAAAATCGGTCACTTCGCGGCCTATGCCACCTTGATGGCCTGGTGGCATCAGATTGATCGGAATGCCTACCGACTGGCGTTGCTGTTTGTTCTGATGGGACTCACGCTGGAAATCCTGCAGAGCTTCACCGGATTTCGCCAAGCCGACATTTTCGACCTGGCCGCCAATACCATCGGTGTTGGCATCGGCTGGTTTATCGCGCGTTTTGGGTTGGGCTGGATCGCCCGCAGACTCGCACCACGAATGCCAGCATGAATCTATACCGTGCTGCGCGCCAGGTTTTAGCGGAATCGGATAGCGCCGTAAAACAAGCTGATGCAGCCAAGCTTTGGGCGCAGTGGCAAGCCAAAGAACTGGATTTCAGCGCCGACTTCGAAACACCGATTGATGTCGCCGGCATCCCTGATCGCCCTCAACTTGCCCCGGCCAGCAGCATGCCGCGACGACAACTCAACGGCCCGGAAAATCATGCCGCGCTGATTCACGCCCTCGCGCATATCGAGTTCAACGCAATCAATCTGGCGCTGGATGCAGTGCAGCGTTTTCCTGGACTGCCAACTGAGTTTTATGCCGACTGGCTGCGCGTTGCGGCTGAAGAGGCTTATCACTTCAGCTTGCTGCGCGACCACTTGCGTAGCCTTGGCAAAGACTATGGTGACTTCCCCGCGCATGCCGGCCTTTGGGAAATGGCCGAAAAAACCGCGCATGACCCGCTCGCCCGCATGGCGCTGGTGCCACGTCTGCTGGAAGCACGCGGTCTCGATGTAACACCCGACATCCAGCGCAAATTGCGCGGCTACGGTGATGCCGCCGGAGCGGATATTCTGAACATCATCCTGCGCGACGAAATTGGCCATGTCGCCGCAGGCGATCGCTGGTTTCGCTATTTATGCGCTCAACGCGGACTGCCGCCTGAAGATGCCTTTCAAACGCTGCTTGCCACGCCGGGCGTGCCTTGGCCACGACGACCTTTCAACCAAACAGCGCGTCTGGCCGCCGGCTTCAGCGCGGCAGAATTAGCGATACTCGATCGCGGCAAAAACCCGGCAAACTCGGCCCCGCATATCATCAATCATTCTTGCCCGGGGATTCCCGGGCGGGCATAATCGCGCCCCATTTTGCAGTTTTATTTCTTATATATTTCATTGATTTAGGGGGAATGGGCATGTCTCACCCGACGGCCTCGTCTCTTCTCACCCAAACCAGCCCGGCTCTGCCGATCGACTGGTATTTCGATCCGAAGATTTTCTCGCTTGAGCAAGCGTTGTTGTTCAAACGCGGTGCCAACTATGTCGGCCATGAACTGATGACGCCCAATCAGGGTGATTTCAACGTTCTGGACTGGCTGCACGGCGGCGGCAAGATGCTGGTCAACAATACCAACGGGATTGAACTGCTGTCCAACGTCTGCCGGCACCGTCAGGCGCAGATGTTGCAGGGCCGCGGCAGCACGCAGAACAATGCGCAGCACATCGTTTGCCCGTTTCACCGCTGGACCTACGACACCCAGGGCCAGCTCGTCGGTGCGCCGCATTTCCCCAACAATCCCTGTCTGCACCTGAACAAGACGCCGCTATCCAACTGGAACGGCCTGCTCTTCGCCGGCCCGCGCGACATCCATACCGACCTGGCCAAACTCGGCGTCGCTGCCGACATGGATTTCACCGATTTTGTCTACGACAGCACCCAGATCACCGAATACCAGTTCAACTGGAAGACCTTCATCGAGGTCTATCTGGAGGACTACCACGTCGTCCCCTATCACCCCGGCCTGGGCAATTTCGTCAATTGCGACGAGTTGAAGTGGGAATACGGCGAGATGTATTCGGTGCAGACCGTTGGCGTGCAGGATCATCTTGCCAGCCCCGGCAGTGCGGTTTACAACCGCTGGCACCAGCAGGTGAAACGTTATCGTGACGGCAAAGACCCCGCGCATGGCGCGATCTGGCTGACCTACTACCCGGCGCTGATGGTGGAGTGGTATCCGCAGACGCTGGTGGTCAGCAACATCATTCCGACCGGCGTCGATTCCTGCCTCAACGTGGTCGAGTTCTATTACCCGGAAGACATCGCGCTGTTCGAGCGGGAGTTTGTCGAAGCCGAACAAGCCGCCTACCGTGAGACGGCGGTGGAAGACGACGACATTTGCTACGGCATGCAGAAAGGCCGCAAAGCGCTTTACGAGCAAGGTCTAAGCCAGGCCGGCCCGTATCAGTCGCCGATGGAAGACGGCATGGTGCATTTTCACGAATGGCTGCGGCGGATGATCGAACCGCATCTGTAATGAACAACCTGAAACGCTACGCCTGGCTGTCCATCGCCGCCGCCCTCGCCACCATCCTGCTCAAGGGTGCGGCTTGGTGGCTGACCGGCTCGGTCGGCCTGCTGTCCGACGCGCTGGAATCCTTCGTCAACCTGGCTGGCGCGCTGATGGCGCTGGCGATGCTGTCGCTGGCTGCACAACCGGCGGACGAAAACCACGCGCACGGACACAGCAAGGCAGAATATTTTTCCAGCGCCTTTGAAGGTTTTTTGATCATCGTGGCCGCCATCGGCATCGCCTACGCCGCCATCGGCCGGATGCTCGCCCCGCAACCGCTGGAATCGGTCGCAGTCGGCCTGGCCGTTTCGGTCGTCGCTTCGATCATCAACTTTGTCACCGCGCGCAAACTGATGGAGGTGGGTCGCAAGTACCGCTCGATCACGCTGGAAGCCGACGCCCATCACCTGCTCACCGACGTCTGGACTTCCATCGGTGTCATTCTCGGCGTGGCCTTGGTCTGGTTCACCGGCTGGCTCTGGCTCGACCCGGTGATTGCCCTGCTGGTGGCCGTCAACATCGTCTGGACCGGCTGGCAATTGCTCAACCGCTCCGCCGCCGGCCTGATGGATGTCTCCTTGCCGGAAACGGAGTTGCAAGCCATCGAACAAGTGCTCGTTGGCTATCGCCGCCAGGGTCTCGACTTCCACGCCCTGCGCAGTCGCCAGGCTGGCAGCCGCGCCTTCGTCACACTGCATGTTCTGGTGCCGGGCGCCTGGAGCGTGCAACTGGGACACGACTGGTCGGAACGCATCGAGGCCGACATTCGCAGCGTTGTTCCCTATGTCAACGTCACCACGCACCTGGAACCGATGGAAGACCCGGTTTCACTGTCCGATCAGCAACTGGATCGGTAACTCACCTTGAATTTCGACGCCATTCTTGCCGCTCCCTTCGGCGCATTGGGTGTCAGGATCGGCGAAGAATCGCTCATTGGCCTTGAGTTCCTGCCGCCAGGCACGCCTCTGCAAACCTCCAGACTAGCTTTGATCGATCAGATTAGTACTGAGCTGAATGCCTACTACGCCAATCACAAATACCGCTTCAATCTACTGCCAGCCCCTGCTGGCACGCCGTTCCGGCGCAAGGTCTGGTCTACGTTATTGAATATTCCCGCTGGTCAGACCCGCAGTTATGGCGAGGTCGCGCGCGAACTCGGCAGCGCGCCGCGCGCTGTGGGCCAGGCAGTAGGCGATAACCCGATCCCGATCATCATTCCCTGTCATCGCGTGATTGCCGCAAACGGTGGCCTGGGTGGTTTCATGCACAGCCGCACCGGTTACTCACAGGACATCAAACGTTGGCTACTCAGGCATGAGCACGTCATTTGACGCGGAGTTGGATCGCTTCAGCGACGCACTCTGGCTGGAGGATGGCCTGGCGCCGCGTTCACTCGAAAGCTATCGCCGCGACCTGACCCAATTGTTCACCTGGCTGGAACCGCAAGGCATCTCGCCAGATCAGGCGCAACGCGGCGACATCGAGCTATTCCTTGCGCATCGCAGCCTCGACGAAAGTATCGCCGCGCGCAGCTTGGCGCGCCAACTCACCGCGATCAAGCGCTACCAACGCTGGCTGCTACGTGAAGGCCGCCGCGACGACGACCCGACGCTGACCGTGGCGGCGCCACGCCTGCCGAAACCGCTGCCGAAAACCCTGTCAGAAAACGATGTTGAAGCGCTAATCAACGCCCCAGACGTTGATACGCTGCTGGGTTTGCGCGACCGCGCCATGCTGGAAGCGTTGTATGCCGCCGGCTTCAGGGTTTCCGAATTGATCGGCCTGCCGCTCGCCGCGGTCAGCTTGACCGATGGTGTCGTCCGCATCATGGGCAAGGGCAGCAAGGAACGTCTGGTGCCGCTGGGCGAGGATGCGCAGGACTGGATCAAACGCTATACCGTGGAGGCGCGCCCGCTGCTGCTGAAAGGGCGTGGCAGCGAAGCGCTGTTTGTCACCGAACGCGGCAGCGCGATGACGCGGCAAATGTTCTGGTACTTGATCAAACGGCACGCAATCACGGCCGGCATTCAGTCGTCACTCTCGCCGCACACCCTGCGCCACGCCTTCGCCACTCACCTGCTCAACCACGGCGCCGATCTGCGCGTGGTGCAGATGCTGTTAGGTCATGCCGACATCGCCACGACGCAGATTTACACCCATGTCGCCAAGGAACGGTTGAAGGCGTTGCATGCCAAGCATCACCCGCGCGGGTAGCTTTAGGCCGAAACAGGAGGGTGACGCTGATAGGTCACAAAGTGATAGCCGAGCCCATCCGGGTTGGTATTTTCCTGCCGTTCGATCTCGCGCCAAACGCCGCGATCAAATTCCGGAAAGTGAGCATCGCCGGCGTATTCGGCCTGGATTTCGGTGAGATACAGCCGGTCGGCTCGCGGCAAGACTTGGGCGTAAAGGTCAGCGCCGCCGACGAAGAAAATTTCCGAGTCCGCGCCGCACGCTGTCATCGCGGCGTCAATAGAGTGGGCGGTGAAACAGCCTTCAACGCGGTAATGGACATCGCGCGTAACAATCACCGTGGTGCGGCCAGGCAGCGGCTTGCCAATGGATTCATAGGTTTTTCGCCCCATGACGATGTGATGCCCCATGGTCAGCGCTTTGAAATGCTGAAGGTCAGCCGGAAGCCGCCAGGGCAGCGTGTGGTTGATACCGATGACGCGATTGCGGGCCATCGCTACGATGACATTGATATTCGGCATGGCACTTTCCTGACTAAACCGCCACCGGCGCTTTGATGCCGGGATGCGGATCGTAGTTTTCCAGCGTGAAATCTTCGAATTTGAAATCAAAGATATGGGTCACTGCCGGGTTGAGGCGCATGGCCGGTAGTGCACGCGTGTCGCGGCTGAGTTGCAGCTTCACCTGATCCAGGTGATTCAGATAAATGTGCGCATCGCCCAGGGTATGCACGAAATCGCCCGGCTTGAGGCCGGTAGCCTGCGCCATCATCAAAGTCAGCAAGGCGTAGCTGGCGATATTGAACGGAACGCCGAGGAAGATGTCGGCGCTGCGTTGGTAGAGCTGGCAGCTCAGTTTCCCGTCGGCGACGTAGAACTGAAAAAACGCATGGCACGGCGGCAGCTTCATGTTCTGGATTTCGCCCACATTCCACGCCGAAACGATGATCCGGCGCGAATCCGGGTTGTGCTTCAGGGCTTCGATCACTTCGCTGATCTGGTCGATATGACGACCATCGGCGGCCGGCCAGCTGCGCCATTGGTAGCCGTAGATCGGGCCGAGGTCGCCGTTGGCGTCGGCCCATTCATCCCAGATCGAAACGCCGTTCTGCTTCAGGTAAGCGATATTGGTGTCGCCTTTGAGAAACCAGAGCAGTTCGTGAATGATGGATTTCAGATGCACTTTCTTGGTGGTCAGCAGCGGGAAGCCCTGACTCAGATCAAACCGCATCTGATGCCCGAACACCGAAATCGTGCCGGTGCCGGTGCGGTCGGATTTTTGCGTGCCACGGTCCAGCACATGCTGGAGCAGATCGAGATATTGCTGCATCAGACGCCTTCCTTGAGCAGGTGCTGATAGACCAGATTCATGATGATCAGGCGCTGCGATTGCGCCAGTTCACCAAACTGCAAACCGAACACATGCATGCGTTTGCCCTGTTCATCGTCTTCTTCGCCGACCGCACGAATTATCGCCGGCGTTTTTACGTATTCCTCCATGTCGCCCAACTTGACCTTGAATGACAACCAGATGGACTGATCCTTGACGCCGACTTTCATCGGCGAGTACATGCGCGCGCCACCGACGCTGAGATCGATGATCTTGCCGGCACCAGACTGACGCCCAGCCTCGGTTTCGTGCACCGCAACGATGATGCTGGCTGGCGCCCGCATCGTCTTGCGGATACGCATGGCCTGGACGCTGTCCGGATAGGAAAGGTGCAGATAAGGAAAAGGCTGCAATTGTGATTTGAGGATCTTTGCCTTGAACGCACAGACATTGAGTCCAGAGAAGGCGCGCACCAGATAACTCTGACCATCGCGGACAAAGATCAGCTTGCCATCGACCATCGGCGCGGTCACCAACAGACTCCTGGGTTTCATGACGCCAATGACATTGACGGAAAATCGTTCCGTCTGCCCGTCCAGCAAAGGCTGCAGTTGCAGCGCATCGCCCGGCATCAGCTTGACCGCATCAAAACTCAGCATTTCACCTTGCAGCCTGGCGCTTTCAGTCGGTTTTTCATCCTCTCTGGAAGCCGCACCGGCTAGCGAAGCGGGTCGCATGCGTTCGCGATAGAGTCCTTTCTGCATCAAAACATCAATCTGATTCGCACTCGTCACCACCACACCACGATTCAGCAGCAAGTTGCGGTCGGAATCAAATACAGCAAAAGGCAAAGGCTTGCCAATTTCAATTTCCGCTTTACGAACTGGCACCAGATACTGGTCTTCAGACATTCGTGTTCATCCTCTCTAATTCTGCTGACTCGGGCTGGTCCGCATTGTAAGTTCCTGATTGCCGCATTGGGCTAGTAACCCGATGCAATAAAAAACCAAGCGTGCTCAGTGAATCGCGCTCTTTCCCAATTCACTCAAGATATCGAGCAATAAAGTCCGACCCAGCGCGCCCATGCCTTTCGACAACACCTCGAAATCGCGTTCGCCATTGACCAGTCGCCGCATGATGCCGCCCAGCCGGGCCATATCGCCACCTGCACGTACCATCTGTTCCGCCATATTGGCCAAGACCGCCAGGGCTTGCGCATCGCCGCGCGCGCTGGCTGCGATCATCGCCGCCAGACCCGGAGCGGCAGCGCTGGCATCCGGTTTTTTGTCGAGCGGCGGCAGACCCTCCGGATTAGTCAATCCGCGCAACACCGCGTCCACCACGATGCGGTCTTCCTCATCCAGGCCGAGCTTGATCGAATCATCGCGCTTGCCATCCACGATCAGGCGCAACGCCCGCACCAGTCCGGCCCAGCCCTGCTGCTCAGCGGCGGCAAGAGTGCGCAGCAAATCCGGCAGTTGAGAACGATCGGTCAGCGCATTCACCACGGCATGAATAAACGGTGCATGCATTTGCAGCACTTGCTCAACGGCGTCAGGTAGTTTTGCCATATTTGCTTTCCATCAATCGTTTTCCATCAATCTCGTTTCCCATCACATCATTCCAATCGTTGCCAGCGTCCATCCAGCAAACCTTCCAGCGGCTGGTAGTTGCGTTTGTAAGCCATTTTTCCGCACGCCTCGACCCAGTATCCGAGATAGACATAAGGCAAGCCAATTTCGCGCGCCAGATTGATCTGGGTCATGACGCCGAAAGTGCCCAGGCTGCGCTTTTCCAACGCCGGATCGAAGAAGGTATAGACCGCGGAAAGACCATCGATGAGCTTGTCGATCAACGCCACCATCACGACTTCGTCATCCAGGCTGAATTCAGCCAGCACGCTATCGACCCGGCTTTGCAGCAGAAAACCGCGAAATTGCTCACGGTCATCTTGATCCATGCCGCCGCCGGCATGGCGTGCAGCCTGATAACGCCGGTAAAGTCGGTAATGCGTTTCATCGAACGCCAGCGGCAGCAGGCGCAAGCGAAGGTCCGCATTGCGGCTGAGACAGCGGCGTTGGGTCCGGTTGGGTTCGAACTCCGCAACCGGCAAGCGGCTTGCAACACAGGCGCGGCAGGCGTCGCAACGCGGCCGATAGACATGCTGGCCGCTGCGACGAAAGCCAAGACGCACCAGTTCGCTGTATACCCCGGTGTCGATCAGACTGCTCGGCGCCGCCACCTGCGAGCGCGCGACATGATCCGGTAAATAGCTGCACGGATAAGGCGCAGTGAGGTAGAACTGCAAGCGAAAAATGGGCAGGTCTTTGGCGAAACTCATGCCAATTTCGTCCAATCGAAAATGCCGGGTTCGAGCGTGAAACGCGCCAGCAATTCAGAAAATTCGCTGCGCGGAATTTCACGCGCACCCAGCGAAGCCAGGTGAGGCGTGCTCATCTGGCAATCGATGATTGCGTAATCGTGCTGCCGCAACCAGCCCGCCAAATGCGCAAAGGCGATCTTGGAAGCATCGGTCTGCCGCATGAACATCGATTCGCCGAAGAACACACGCCCGATGCCGACGCCGTACAAGCCGCCGACCAGCATTTCTTCTACCTCGTTGCCGCCTTTTGGAGATTCAGCGCGAATCCAGGTCTCGATCGAATGCGCATGGCCGGCTAGATGCAACGCGGTATAGGCCTGGATCATCGCCTCGCTGATCCAGGTGCCTGCCGCGCCTTCACGCGGCGCAGCACATTCCCGCATGACCCGGGTAAACGCCGTATCGACCCGAACCTGATAATCGCCCCGCGCCAGTCGTTTCCTGAGTGAACGCGACAGTTTGAACTCGTGTGGAAACAACACCATGCGCGGGTCTGGCGACCACCACAAAATGGGTTCATCGGGATTGAACCAGGGAAAGATGCCGTGCCGGTACGCCGCCAGCAAGCGCGGCACAGACAGATCGCCGCCCGCCGCCAGCAAGCCGTTGTATTCCCGTGAGGCCCGCTGCACAGGTGGAAACGGATCGATATCGGGATCGATATCGGGATCGTATTGGCGCAGCCAGGGAATCACGTCCGAAGAAACCGCGTAGAAGCTGTGAACAAACCGTCAACAGGCACCATCAATAAGCACAATCAACAAGCCCAACTCAGGCGCGCAATTTCTCGGCCAGTGCGCGCAACGCCTGGCCACGATGGCTGATGCCGTTCTTCACTTCCATGCTCAATTCGGCACCAGTCTGGCCGAACTCGGTCAGCAGGAAATACGGGTCGTAACCGAAACCACCATCGCCGCGCGGCGCGTCGATAATTTCGCCATGCCAGGCGCCTTCGGCAATGATCGGCTGCGGATCGTCGGCGTAACGCACGTAGACCATGATGCAGTAGTAATGCGCGCGCCGGTTCGATTCGCCTTGCAGCGCCTCGATCAGCTTTTGATTGTTGCGTTCGTCCGATTTCGGATCGCCGGCATAGCGCGCCGAATACACGCCGGGCGCACCGTTCAGGGCATCGACGCAGATCCCGGAATCGTCGGCCAGCGCCGGCAAACCGGTATGCGCGGCGGCATGGCGCGCCTTGGCGATGCAGTTTTCAACGAATGTCACATGCGGCTCAGGGCATTCCGGCACGCCGAATGCGCTTTGCGGCATGGCTTCAAAATCGAGCGGTTCCAGAATGCGGGCGATTTCGCGCAATTTGCCGGCGTTGTTCGAGGCGATGACCACCTTCTTCATGTCAAGCCTCCAACGCGGCGTTTTGCGCCGTCATCAATTCCTGGATACCTTTCTCGGCCAGATCAAGCAACTCATTCAGTTCTGTACGAGAAAATGCCGCACCTTCGGCAGTGCCCTGGACTTCAATCAAGCCACCGAATTTTCCCATCGCACCGATCATCACCACGTTCATGTCGGTATCGCACGCAACATCCTCGGCGTAGTCCAGATCAAGCACGGGCGTTCCCTGCCAGACGCCGACCGAGATTGCCGCGACATGGTCGCGCATGATGTTTTCCGGCAGCTTGCCCTGCACCACCAACCAGTTGATCGCATCCTGCACCGCCACCCAGGCGCCGGTAATGCTCGCCGTGCGGGTGCCGCCATCGGCCTGCAGCACATCACAATCGACGTGGATCGTGCGTTCACCGAGTTTAGCCAGATCAACCGCCGCGCGCAGGCTGCGCCCGATCAGACGCTGGATTTCCTGCGTTCGGCCAGATTGTTTGCCGCGCGCAGCTTCGCGGTCGCCACGCGTGTGGGTGGCACGCGGCAACATGCCATATTCGGCAGTCAACCAACCGGCCCCGGTGCCGCGCACATGCGGTGGCACTTTTTCCAGCACGCTGGCGGTGCACAGTACTTTGGTGTCGCCGCATTCCACCAGCACGCTGCCTTCCGCATGCTTGGTGTAGTTTCGGGTGATGCGAATATTGCGTAGCTGATCAGCCGCGCGTCCGGAGGGGCGTTGCAAAGTGGTCATGAAATGCCTTGCTTGAAAGTAATCAGGGATTGCCATATTTGGCCAGGGCGGCCTGGATGTCTGCCACCGCCTGGTCGAGTTCCTGTTCGGTCGTCAGCGGAATCGGTTGGCTTTTGCCGCCGAGATTCTTGAGTTGGGTGGTGAAACCGTCGAGACCGAGATCGTCGCCGAGCATCAGTTCGCCCGCCTCGAATCGCTCCTCGCCAAACCGCATGGTAACGACAGAAAGGTTGTCACCATACTGGCCGGCGCGAAACTCGGCATGATCCATCAAGTGCTTCACCGCGCGTTCCAGCGGGTAGGCGCGCAGGGTGGAGAGCATTTCAGCCGGGGTCAACTCGGGCCAGACGCCATCGGTACACATCATCAGGACATCGCCTTCATGCAGTTTCACCGGCTGGTCGATCTCGATATCGGGCAACATGTAGCCGCCGACCGAGTTGTAGAGTTTGTTGCGATCTGGATGGGTTCCCATCTCCTCTTCCGAAATCACGCCATCATCGAATAATTGCTGCACCGCAGAATGGTCATGCGTACGGAACAAGGTGTCGCGCCGACTGAAATGGTAAAGACGTGAATCGCCCACGTGCGCCCAGCAGGCCATCCCCTTTTGCACGACGCAGACCACGCAGGTGGTGCGTGGCGGATCTGCCATGCGTTTGCGCAGGGCATATTCGTTGATCGCATCGTGCGCCGCATAAATGCCATCCAACAGGAAGCTGCTCATGTCCGGTAATACCGGTTTTGCGCGCGACTGAAACAAGCTGGAAATGACCTGAACCGTCAATTGCGAGGCGACCTCGCCATGGCTGTGCCCGCCCATGCCGTCCGCCAGCACCATCAGCAGCGATTCCGAGGTGTAGGCATAGGCGACCCGGTCTTCATTGTAGGGACGGCCACCACGTCGACTGGCCTGATAGACGACGTATTTCATAATTCGCGCGTGATTCTTTCTTTGATCAACGCAAACAAGGTCGGCTTTTGCGAGCGCGCCGCCTGAGCCATATTGATCAACTGCTTCTGCACCGAAAAAACACTTTGCGGACGCTCGGTGTAATTCAGACGCAGCATCGAATCGACCAGGTCAAGCAAGCTTTTGGAATACAGGCCGGTATGCGATTTGACCAGCAACGGCAGTTTGTCTTTTTCCATGCGCTCATCGGCGGGCGGCGGCGGGCTTTTGGTCATACAGGCAAACATGGTGGCGCCGATACTGTAGATATCGGTCCATGGCCCCAGCCGGTCGCGCTGTTTATATTGCTCTGGCGCGGCAAAGCCCGGCGTGTACATCGGGGAAGACATGAAATCCTGCGACAGGGCATGGCGCGCGGCGCCGAAATCGATCAATACCGGTGAGCCATCGGCACGGATATAAATGTTGGACGGCTTGATATCCAAATGCAGGATCTTGTGCGCATGCACTTCGCGCAATCCATTCAGCAACTGGATGAAGACCCGACGCAGAAAGGTTTCCCGCATGGGTTCTGCGTGTCCAACGATATGACGTTGCAGCGTTTTGCCCTGCTCGTACTTCATCACCATGTAAACGGTGTCGTTGGCGCGAAAAAAATTGACCACCTTGACCACGTTGGGATGCCGGATTCCGGCCAACGAACGGCCTTCTTCAAAAAAGCACTTCATGCCGTAGCGAAATGAAGCTTCCTTATCCACCGAAAGCGGATGCACCGTGCCTTGATCACCTCGTTTAACCACACCACCAGGCAAATACTCTTTGATTGCAACCGGCTGACCATTGATATCGAAACCCAGATAAACCAGCGAAAAGCCCCCCCCACCAATGCGACGGTCAATGATGTAATCGCCCAGATGGTAACCATGGGTCAGGGGTTCAGTGGTTTGTGCTGCCATCGGTATGGGCTAGGTGCGGGTGACGAGAGCGGCGGGTTAAACTGTTTTTACGACAGCAATCATTGAAGGATAACCAAGATCGTGACAATCATGAAAGAAAGCCGGCAGGAAATGCCGTCGCCCAGCAAACAAAAACATCCCGGCAAGAAAGAAGCGCTCCGCAGCATGACCGGCTACGCGGTTGAAACTGCCGATCTGCCGCATGGTCAACTCTCGCTCGAACTGCGCGCGGTCAATTCGCGTTTCCTCGATCTTACCTTCCGCATGGGAGAAGATTTTCGCGCACTGGAACCGACTTTGCGGACGCAGATCAGCGATCAGATCAAGCGCGGCAAGCTGGAGTGCCGAATCAATTTTAACCCACGTGAAGAGGCCACCCTGCCCGGCAATCTCAACCCGTCATTGCTGCTGCAATTGCAAGCCCTGTCAGGCAGCGCACTGAATGCATTTCCGAATGCGCGGCCACTCGCCGTGCACGAAATCCTGCGCTGGCCGGGCATGTTGGGTGAAACCACACCCGACCCGCAAGCGTTGCATGCCGCCGCAATAACGCTGATCCAGGCAGTACTGATTCAATTCAATGCCAGCCGCGCGCGCGAAGGTGACAAGCTGAAAGCCACCATTCTGGAGCGCGTCGCTGGCATCCGTGGCCATGTCGAGCGCATCCGCCCACGTACCCCGGAAATCATTGCCAACTATCGGGAAAAGCTCAGCAAGCGCCTGGAGGAATTACTGCCCACGTCGGATAACCCACTCGACCGAGATCGCCTGAACCAGGAAGTGGTCTTGTTCGCGCAGAAAATTGATATCGACGAAGAACTGGATCGCCTGATAACCCATCTCGACGAAGTCACCCGTACCCTTGATGCCGGCGGAGCGGCCGGCAAACGGCTGGATTTCCTGATGCAGGAACTCAACCGCGAAGCCAATACCCTGGGCTCAAAATCAGCATCCCTTGACTTCACCCAGACCTCGGTTGAATTGAAAGTATTGATCGAGCAGATGCGCGAGCAGATTCAGAACATCGAGTAAGGAGAAATACGCATGAGTGGCAATCTTTTCATCGTCTCGGCACCTTCTGGCGCGGGCAAATCGAGCTTGGTCAAAGCGTTGTTGAACCAGGATGCCAACATTCGGTTATCGGTTTCCTGCACCACCCGAGCGCCCAGGCCAGGTGAAATCGACGGCGTGCATTACCATTTCATCAGCCGTAAAAACTTTCAGGAGCGGCTCGGGCAAAGCGAGTTTCTCGAAAGCGCCGAGGTCTACGGCAATTTCTACGGCACGTCACAGCGCTGGATTGAAGATGAAATGGCCGCCGGCCGCGATATTCTGCTGGAGATCAATTGGCAAGGCGCGGCGCAAGTCCGCAAGCTGATCCCGGTAGCCAAATCGATTTTCATCCTGCCGCCGTCATTGGCTGAACTTAAATGTCGCCTGGATGGTCGCGGCACGGACAGCGCCGAAATCATCGCCAACCGCATGGCTGCGGCGCAGGAGGATATCTCTCACTCGCTCGAATTCGATTATCTGGTGGTCAACGATCAATTTGACAACGCCCTTGCCGACCTGTTGGCGATCACCCGTGCCCAACGCCTGTTGATCGAACGTCTGGCCGAACAACAGGCGCAGTTGCTCAGCGAACTGCTGAACTGAACTTGCCCGGTAGTCCGACGAGTGGTCAGCCCAGACTGGCGGGTTTGTCGAGCGGCGTATGCCAATGGTCGTCGGCGGCCGGTTCCGGGTGGAACCAGTTCAGCTTGGCGTGCAGACTGACCACACTGCCCACGATGATCAGTGTCGGTGGCTTCAGTTCGGCTTGGGCCGCCTGTGCAGGCAAGGTATCCAACGTTCCGGTGACCACTTTTTGATTCAGTGTTGTGCCCTGCTGCACAATCGCCGCCGGGGTTGAACCCGGCATGCCGTGCTTCTTCATTTCGTCGCACAGTTGGACCAGGCCTTTGAGTCCCATGTAGATCACGATGGTCTGACCAGGACGACAAAGCATGTCCCAATCCAGGTCCATCGTGCCGTCCTTGAGGTGACCAGTCACCAGGATCAACGCCTGCGCATGATCTCGATGCGTCAGCGGAATACCCGCATACGCGGCGACGCCGGCGGCGGCGGTAACTGCTGGCACGACCTGGAATGGCACGCCATGTTCGCGCAGCGTTTCGATTTCTTCACCACCGCGACCAAAGATGAAAGGATCGCCGCCTTTCAGCCGCAAAACCCGTTTGCCTTCCTTCGCCAGGCGGACCAGCACCATGTTGATCTCATCTTGCGGCACGGCGTGGTTGTCGCGTTCTTTACCGACATAAAGACGGTCGGCATCGCGCCGGCACATGTCGAGAATGGGGGGCGCGACCAAGCGGTCGTACACCACCACATCGGCCTGTTGCATTAGTCGCAATGCCCGGAAGGTCAACAGATCCGGGTTGCCCGGTCCGGCGCCAACCAGGTAGACCTCACCCGTGGCGGGCGACTTTCCCATATCCGCCAGCATGGCCGTCAGACTGGCTTCCGCCTCTTGCTCACGCCCGGAAAACACCATTTCAGAAATGGGCGACAGCAGCGCTTTTTCCCAAAACTTCCGGCGCGCCTCGGTGGTAGTCAATTTTTCCCGCACCTGATTTTTGAATCGGCCAGCCAAGGCGGCAAGTCGACCATAAGCGGCGGGAATCAGCGTTTCCAGCCTGGCACGCAAAAGGCGTGACAACACCGGTGCTTCACCGCCACTCGATACGGCAACCATGACCGGGGAACGATCAATAATCGAAGGCATGATGAAAGCGCATTGTTTCGGACGATCCACCACATTGACCGGAATATGCAGAGCCCGTGCGGCATCGTGAACCCGGAGGTCAAGCTGCTCGTCTTCGCTGGCGGCAAAAACGACATCGACACCTTCCAGATGCTCAGGTGCGAAATCAGCCTGACGATGAATCAAGCGGTCTGTCTTGGCTAGTTCGTTGAAAGCTTCGCTCAGGGGCTGCGGCGAAACGGCCGTCACCCAGGCGCCAGCACTCAGCATCAGGCTGGCCTTGCGGGCAGCAGCATCACCGCCACCAACAACTAGGCCATTGCGACCGCGAAGGTCCAGGAAAATCGGTAAATAGTCCATAGTGCTCAATCAATAATTGCACAAAATTGCAATAAAACGTCTTGCTCAGCGCCATCTCCGATTCAGGGATGGCGCTGTAACGATCAGTTGCTGCTACCGCAGCCACCACCCGAACCACAACCACCGCTGCCACAACCACCGCCACCGCCACTGCCACCGCCACTGCCGCCGCCAGTGCCACAGCCACCGCCAGCACTGGCCTTGCTGAAGACAAAGCGGCTTTCGCCTGGATTGACTTCGGTGAAATCAATCGTCACATCATCCAGGTAAGGCTTGGATTGAGCGTTGATCAACAACGTGACACCCCAGGAATCAACCGCTGCATCATTGCTGCGCTCTTCATCAAATCCCATGCCGAATTCAAGCATGCCGGCATCATTGACGCGCGCAGCAATACGCAAACCCAGGTTGTCGGCACCAGATTCGCTGGCGGCTGTGCGGATTTGCTCCGCGGCTTGTTTGGTCAGACTGATCATTTCATTTCCTCTTTAAAAATGGAGCCGGGCCCCGGTCATCAAGTATTCAAATTGGTCAAACATACGTTGCCGCGGCAAGCCGCTGCGCCCGATATGCGCTGACCTTGCTCAGGAAGGGGGCAATCCAACCCTGCACCCCGCTGCCGCGCCGATGGCAATAGGAGGCAAGCAAGTTGCGTTCAACATAACCATCGGATTTGCCATCAATACCTTGCCCGCGCAGCACTCGGTACGCATAGGTAAGGTCGGTTTGCAGATTTTCCAGGTGCGAATAATGAAACTCATGCGCTGGAATCGTGTTTCCCTGCGTCGGCCAGGGTGCAGACTCTGTTTCAACGAGGGAGGCATAACCGCGACCTACCGGGCGCAAGCCCATTACCGCATCCCCCGGGATGACGCCAACCATTTCGCCAGACTTGTCGTTCCATCGCAAACTCCGCGATAAATACATCAAGCCACCACATTCGGCATATACGGGCAAACCATCAGCCACAGCACGACGGATGTCTGTCCGTAACGTCTGGTTTGCCGCCAACTCATCAATAAACATTTCCGGGAAACCACCACCGATGATCAGACCATCAATATCAGGTAGTCTGGAATCGCCAAGGGTATTCAGCGGTTGCATCGCCACGCCAGCGTTGCGTAGCGTATCGAGATCTTCCTGATAATAAAAACCGAAGGATTTGTCATTAGCATAAGCCAGTTTCAGCCCGGATGTATTGAGGCTCCTTGGCCATTCTGTTTCTCTAGTAGCCGACTCAAGATTGGGCGGCAACTTGGCCTTCTTTGCGGCTTCAATCACCGCGTCCAGATCCACCTGTGTCTTGACGCGTTCTGCAATCGCTTGAATCCGGGTTTCCGCCTGATCTGACTCATTCCCCGGCACTAGACCGAGGTGTCGCTCAACAATACTGATATCCGCATCCAGGCGAACCGCGCCGAGTACTTTCACATCGGTATACCGCTCAATGACCGCACGCAGTTTTTCCTCATGCCGCGGGCCACCCACTTTGTTAAGAATCACCCCGACGATATTGATTGCTGGATCAAATGCCTGGTAACCCAGAACAAGAGGGGCCACGCCGCGAGTAACGCCGACACTATCAAGCACAAGAACGACAGGTGCACCCAGCAACTTGGCCAGTGCGGCATTGCTGTTACTTCCTTCGACGTCCATCCCGTCATACAACCCCTTGTTGCCTTCAATCACGCTGATATCGGCGACAGCCGCATGGCGAACGAACAAAGACAGAATCTCGTCCTGTTGCATCATGTGGAAATCAAGGTTGTAACTTGGCTGATGGCAAGCTTGAGCGTGCCAGATGGGATCTATGTAATCCGGTCCCTTCTTGAAAGCCTGAACCTTCATACCCCGGTCATGCAACGCCCGGCATAAACCCAGGCTAACCGTGGTTTTTCCGGAAGATTTGTGGGCCGCAGAAATGAAGAGAAATGACATGGGGTGATTTTATCTGCACTAAAACAAAAAGCCGACAAAATTAGTCGGCTTTTTGTTTTGCTAGCTCAGTTTAGGTTCAAGCGTCTTTGGATTCCAATGAATGGAAATCATCCTGGGGCAGGAATTTGAAAGCACGTACAGCTGCCACGGTCAGGAAAAATGCAATGCCAACGCCCCCCATTCCCAGCAAAAATTCCCAGATTGTCGGGCTGTAAGCATGCACGACACCATCATAGAAACTACTGCTTTCAACGAAACCAGGGAACATGACTAACGGAAAAGCCTGGCCACCCACAATAGTGACAAACATTTGTGCGAGGCCACCAATAATGACCAGCAGCGAAGCCAGCAATATCATGCCGATGGATTTTCTCGTGCCTGGACTGAACAGCAGCAACAGGGGGAACACGCCACCGATAAGTATCTGACCTATCCAGAACACGTTGGTATACACACCGCCATCAAGCAGGATGAAACGCTCGAAAGCCCACTGTTTGGCGAAATAGAGGTTGGTCAAATGGAAGACGACGGTGAAATACAAGGAGGCAGCGATGAAAACGCCAAGCAGATTTTTCATCCGAGAAAGGATACGCTCATCAAGTAACAGTCCATTCCACTTGTACATTGCGGACTGGACCAGGAGAAAACTAGCCAGGCCATAAGCAAAAGACATGATGATGAACATTGGCGCCATCAATGCCGAGTTGTAACCCACTCGCGCCACCAGAAATCCAAAGATGGAACCGGTTGCTGTAGTGAGCGCGATCCGCCACAAGAATGCAATCAAGCCTACGGTTCCAGAATAAGCCTTCAGATTACGGTTCATCAGAGTGATCAGATACAAGCCAACAATGGCGAAAAAGCCATTGTAGAAAATCATGTTCCAGGCAAAGATCGACTTGAAGTTGTAGTACGTCATTGCAACGACAAGACGATCAGGGCGACCCAGATCGAGAACTAGAACAGCAAGGCCACCCGCCAGCATCGACAATGCAAGCATGCCGGAAAGCGGCGCACGCGCTTTGTAGAGTTTCTTGCCAAACACAGAACCAATCGATGCAACGTTCAGCACACCGGAAGCAGCAACAATCAGAAACACCGCGAATACATGCGGCAAACCCCAGACAATCTGATTGTTCATGCCCGTAAGTACGTGACCATGATGCTCCAAGGTAAAAAAAGCATACATAGCCCCAAGCACAACCAGACCACCTAATGCGAGCAAACCCCAGAATTGCTCAGGTTTACAGGACTCTTGATTCAGACAGACTTCGTTCGCCATTTTCAAATCCCCTGATAACGAACGCCAGTATTAAGGCCAAGGTCAGCGCGCACTTCTGTTGAAGCATGCGTTTTCAAAGCCTGAGAAATTGCGCTTTCCGGATCCATCAAATCGCCAAACAGCATAGCTTGATGACCATTGGCGTTGCACGCCTCAACACAAGCCGGTTCTTCGTCACGATCTACGCGCTGGACACAGAAGGTGCATGACTCGACACAACCCTTGCCACGTGGCACTTCTGGATTCTGATCAGTCAGAGGTTCATGTACGAAAGAACGTGCTTTGTATGGACAAGCCATCATGCAATAGCGACAACCAATACAAATATGTCGATCTACCAGCACGATGCCATCCGCACGCTTCATCGAAGCTCCGGTCGGACAGACATCAACACAGGGCGGATTTTCACAATGTTGGCAAAGCATCGGCAGACTGTGAACACGGCCGTTACGCAGATCTTTGATATTCAGTTTACGGATGTACTGAGTATCTTGAGGCCCAGTCTCACCAGACAAACCATTCTCGGTATTGCAGGCCGTCACGCAATCATCACACTCATCGCCACACTTTGCGCTATCGATAAGCATGCCCCAACGAACACCGATAGAAGCAGCTTCTTCCGGTGCACGACTATGTGCGACACCATAAAACAAGACACCGGGAGCAACAGTCGCACCGGCAACCATTGCACCAACTTTCAGGAAGTTGCGACGATCTTCCATTTTGTCCACATTGTTCTCTGAAGGATTGTTCATTGGTTGCCCCCGCTTATGCTGGAAGCCATAAGAGGCGATACCGAGGAAGCCGACTTCGTCACTCTGGATGAATTACTCGTACTCTTCTTTACCTGCTGTGCGCCAGGTTTCGTGGCATGGCAATCCCAACAATCAAGTTTGACGCTGGCATAGCTATGACAGGCTGCACAAAAGTCTTCTTTGGTAGCGGCTACGCTGCCAGTTTTTTCACTCGCATGGCATTCAACACACTTCTTCAAGCTATGCTTGGTCGTGCGAATCCCTTTGCGCATCGTTTCATCGCGTTGATGTTTGAGTAAATCCATGTGGTTCTTACGCATGAATTGCGTATCTTCCACACATTTCTCACCCTTACCCTTTTCTAACTTGGGCAGATCAACACCCGCCGCCGCCGGAAATGCCGCTGCAACCATAATGGTTGTTGCAACACCCAAGGCGGCGAGGCGTAGCCAATTGGCCAGTCTCGCCATGCCGTTCATCCTTTAAATTACTCGCCCATACCCATGACGATATAACCAGTCGGGCACACGTCAGCACAAATGTGACAGCCGATGCATTTGCCATAATCGGTATCTACATAACGGCCAGTAGTTGGATCATCTTTCTTTTTGACCTTGAACACGGCAGTCTGCGGGCAGTAAATGATGCAATTGTCACATTCGAAGCAGAGACCACATGACATGCAACGCTTGGCTTCAGCGACAACTTCCTTTTCGTCCAATTGACCGAGACGATCGTCAAAATTACCAAGCGCGGTTTCTTTGTCCAAATGGACAATATGACGATGCAGACGTGGCGTATTCATGAAATGGCCGAGAAACAACTCGGTAGAAGGAATCACATACTTCTGTGACCGGTCTTCAAAGTTATGCAACAAACCCTTCTTGGCTGAGGTACCCCAATCCGCGCCATGTACTTCACTATACTCATGACCAGTTTCCACCCATTTGCGGACCATATCCCAATGTGCCACATCAACCTTGGGACGCTTATCCAATTCCTCATTTTTTAAGAATGCATCGATTCCTTCCGCTGCGATTCGGGCATGGCCGATTGCCGTGGTCAGCAAATGCGGACGAAGAACGTCGCCGCCAACAAAGACGTTGGGCTTGCCTGGGAAGCGATAATTCTTGTCCGCTTTCATTAAACCATTGTTGTTATTGAAGCCTTCAAGTCCAGTGAAATCAACCGCTTGGCCAATCGCAGAAACCACCAGATCGGCGGGAAGATCGCGCTCAGTGCCTTCGATGATTTTGGTGTTGTTGCCTTCCATGACGAACTCGGCGACCCGCAGTGCAGTCGCACGGCCATCAGCACCAACCACTACGGCAATCGGCGTCACGCCACCAATGATTTCGATACCTTCGGTCTGCGCATGCTCGATTTCGGTCTTGTTGGCAGCCATCTTGTCGATGGTGGCACGCGACACCAGCACCACTTCTGCGCCCTGACGTGCGGCAATTGAACTGACGTCATGTGCGGTATGTCCAGCCAAGACATGCTCGGGCAGGTCCCTGTCGGTGACATTGGTGATTTTTCCAAGGCGGCGAGCGACCGTTGCCACGTCGATTGACGTATCGCCACCACCAATAACCACAACTCGGTTGCCCACGTGCTGCAAACGACCTTCGTTAAAAGCACGCAGGAATGACATCGCAGTTACGCAATTGGGGGCTTCTGCGCCAGGCACAGGCAAAGCACGTCCGGACTGAGCGCCAAGACCCATGAAAATCGCATCAAAATCTTTTTCAATTTGCTCCATGGTTACATCAGTACCAATACGGCAATTCAGGCGCGATTCCACACCAAGATCAAGAATGCGCTGGATTTCGCCATCCAGGACATTCCGTGGTGTGCGGAAGCCGGGAATACCGTAGCGCATCATGCCGCCAAGTTCAGCGTGGTCATCAAAAATGGTACAGGCATGACCTTTCTTGGCGAGTTGATAGGCAGCAGCCAAGCCAGCCGGTCCGCCACCAATGATGGCTATTTTTTTACCAGTGGGGGCTACGCTGACAGCATCGAATTTCATGCTGTTATTTAGGCCCCAGTTGCCAACAAAATGCTCGACGGAATTGATGCCGACGAATTCTTCAACCTGGTTACGATTACAACCGGATTCGCAAGGGGCCGGGCAAACGCGTCCCATGACGGCAGGGAACGGATTTGCATCAGTAATGCGCCGAAAAGCGAATTCCTGCCAAGTCATTCCAACGGGTGGTTTCTCGATGCCGCGAACAATATTCAAATAGCCGCGAATGTCTTCGCCTGCGGGACATGAACCCTGGCAGGGAGGCGTTGTGAGCACGTATTCCGGGCACTTGTGAGTCCAGCTGGCCTGAAAAATCAATTCCTGTGAACGGCGATAATTTTTATCCGTTTCCCCGTCCTTATAACGGCGCCAAGAAATACCTTCAGTTTTCTTTACATCTTTGGAAGTGACAGCCATCTTCGCTCTCCTATCGTCAATTGCACACGGCACATTTTCTACCTGCACCGAAAATATCATTGGTACGGCGCACCGTACCGCTCAGTATCAAAATCAATCCAGCTTGATGGCCGTACTGACGAGCTGGTGCACGCCACCGACCTGACCTCGATCAAATCCGTAATACGGCAATACTTTTGTAAATTGGGCTTTGCAAATTGCACAAATCATCGCAAGGAAATTAACACCATTTGCTTGAACGACACTGTTGAAAGCATTCATCCGCGGCAAGGCACCCTTGACTCGAACTTCAATCAAGTCATCCGTCAACAATCCACCACCGCCACCACAACAGAAAGTGACCTCTCCAATCGTATCCGATGGCATATCCTGGTAATTATTTGCAACCGCCTTGATGATGTTGCGTGGAATAATGAATTGGCCACCCGGTTCGTTACCCATGCGAGAACCACGCGCGACATTGCAGGAATCATGGAATGTAATCACGCGATCATCATTCAACGACTTGTCGAATTTAAGTACACCGTTTTCAATCAGATCCCAGGTGTATTCGCAAATGTGCATCGGCTGCGGATAGCGGTTATCGAGTTGCTGCTGGAGTTTTTTGGAGAACGGATCTTCTCCACCATAACCAATACCGGTCAGGGTATTCCAGAAACTGTATGCAACACGCCAAGCGTGGCCGCATTCGCCAACGATAATTCGCTTGCAACCAAGTTCCAGCGCCGCATCGCGAATTCGCATTGCGACCTTTTGCATCGTTTCATAGTTACCGTTAAAGAGTCCGAAATTGCCCGCCTCGGACGCTTTGGTAGACAAAGTCCAAGAGACGCCAGCTGCGTGGAATACTTTTGCGTAACCAATCAGTGACTCGACGTGCGGCTCTGAAAAGAAATCAGCTGAAGGCGTAACCAGCAGAATCTCGGCGCCCTCGACATCGAGCGGCATTTTGACAGGCACGCCAGTGTCCGCTTCGATATCTTCTTCCAGACCAAGCAAAGTATCTTCCAGCGCGGGTCCAGGCAAACCCAAGTTATTACCAATCTTCTGTACTTTAACCAGAATTTCGTTGGAATATTTTTGACCCATACCAACGTGGTTCAGAATTTCACGACCTGCCATGGTTACTTCAGCAGTGTCGATTCCATAAGGACAATATACAGAGCAACGACGACATTCCGAGCACTGATGATAATAGGTGTACCACTGATTCAGTACATCTTTGGTCAGATCTTCCGCACCCACCAGCCAAGGCGCAATCTTGCCCGGCAGCGTAAAGTAGCGACGATAGACTTTACGCATCAAATCCTGTCGAGCAACCGGCATGTTGTTCGGATCGGCAGTACCCAGGAAATAATGGCATTTGTCGGTACAGGCGCCGCAATGAACGCAGGCATCCATGAATACACGAAGTGAACGGTACTTGCCCAGCAAGTCGCCCATCTTGTCGATGGCACGTTCTTTCCAGTCGGCGCCCAATTCCCACGGATATCCCAAGTATTCTTGGGGACCTTTAGGCGCGACAAACGATTTGACCTTATCCATCGCGCCCGGATTTATTTTTGGGACGACCGTATATTCAGTCAGCTCGGGAATTACGAACTCGGCAACAGCCACGTTGGCTCCTTAACTCTTGTTTCCGTGAATGACATTTGCTGAAAAGGATTCTGAAGCAGGCAAGCACCTGGATCAGACCTTGTCACGCTCCAACGCCGCGGCCCAAGGCGCAATGTGCCGTGTGGTACGAGGATCATCCTTTTGGTTTCTTGTCGGACTGAAGAAAATACCGGGAGCATGCAATAGCTTGCTCACAGGGAAAATAATCATCAGTACTGCAACCAATCCCAAATGGATCAATAAAAGGAGATCCTCTGGCACGGGTTGTAGATCAAACACAACCAAACCTAGCGCAAATGCCTTCAACGCAACAATGTCTGTATGCGTTACAAAGGTCATCATTGCACCTGATACGCCGATCGCGATTAACAAAGCCAACATCAAATGGTCCGAAGGCGTAGAAATATATCGCACGCGATCAACCAGAAAACGACGCGCCCAGAGTCCCGCCAATCCGGCGATCATCATAAAGCTGGCATATTTACCAAAAGGTTGAACAAACTCGACCCAGAACCAAACAGGTTCTTGGAAATAACGAATATGACGTAACAGAACCAAAGCAAGTCCGACATGGAATAACCAGCCGAAGATCCAAATCCATTTATTGGCCTTGAACAAAGATTCGAACAACACAACTTCTCTTGCCAAGCGAAGAACAACACCACTATTAGTTGTTGGCGCAGGTGTTGTGGGTATCACTAGAGGAGCCGGTGTGCGGCTGTACTCATAAATTCGGTAAGCAATCCCGACAATCAGAATGATTGTCGCGAAATACATTAAGCCCGTGTATATAACGGTTAACGATGTCATCCGTTCCTCTGCGTTGGCAGATAAAAATCATAGCTCTCCAGCTTTGCTGGATAAACTCTATTTACTACTGGCCTGACGGGCGGTTAGCCCGTCAAGCTTATCGTTCAGACACGAACGATCAGATACAGCCAGTCGGCTTCGGCAGACCGGCGATCTTGCAGGCTTGCTTAGCGGGACCGTAGGGGAACAACTCATACAGATACTTGTTGTTACCCTTTTCCGGGCCCAGTTTTTTGGCAACGGCTTTAGTCAAAACGCGAACGGCAGGAGCGATTTGGTATTCGTCGTAGTACTCACGCAGGAAATTGACCACATCCCAGTGGCTCTCGGTCATTTCAACCTTTTCTTCCTGGGCCAGATATACGGCGATATCCTGGTTCCAATCATTCAGGTTGGTCAGATAGCCTTCCTCATCAACTTCAAAAGATTTGCCGGCAACTTCAACCATAGGCATAGCGAACTCCTTAAGAAAAATTACAACCAGGATTGACAGCAGTTGTGCTCTGTAACGAGATCCACAAATCCACCGTAATCGACAACTTTAACGCCGTCCAGAACACGCGAGGACATTCCACGCGCATCCAGATCGGGACCCAAGGCATAAATCTGTACATCGGCCATGGCCGACTGGATTTTCGCCGCTGCTACGCTACCCTGAGTAGCCGCGTAAACGGCATCCTCAATCAGCAGCACGGCAGAACCTTTGGTGGCCATACGCAAAGCGCTTTCCAGCGAATTGCGCTCGGTGGCCGATTTATTCACGATATGCAGCATATTCGTCTCCCTCAGTAGCTGATCACAACGTCTTGTTCAGCCATGAGATTGGCCATCTCGGCGCTGTCGAGTACGGTAACATCGACGATCAGATCGCCTTCAGTCAGGCCGCGAGCATCCATGGATGCTTTTTCAACATACAGCTTTTCGACGTCATAACCTTCCAGAGCGCGGTAGGCTTTTGAGAAGTCCTTGACCTCGATACCCTTGGTATTGACGCCCTTGATCAATTCATAAACACCGTCATCCACAAACACCAAGCTCACGTCCTGATCAAACGCAGCGGAAACCAGCACAACTTCCAGACCCTCCAAGGCATAGATCGTGCCGTGGGGCGCCTTGCGGTTGACGAACATGAATTTTTTGACGACGCCTTCGCCGCCTTCTTCCATGTCATCCATCATGTCGCTCATCGTTATCCCCTTAATCGCCGAAAGTCACCAAGCGATCACATTGGATGCCGGCTTCCACCAATTGACCCAGACCCGAAATACGGAAGCCCGGAGCCAGAATGTCATCAGTAATACCGCGACGCATACCCGCAGCGATACAGACCACCAGATCAACGCCATGCTCTTCCGCCAGTTTTGACCAGCGACTGACCACATTGCGGTCATCCTGAGGTGGTTGGGTCAATTTGGTCGAGTTATTCACCCCGTCGTGATAGAAAAACACGCGCGGAACGGAATGGCCCTTTTCAATGGCATTACGCGCAAACAGATAAGCGGTGTCGCTTGCCTGATGGTTGTAAGGCCCTTCACTTACCATAATGCCGATTTTCATATAAATATTCCTATCTCCGAATATCTGTTTCGATCACACCCGGGGTCTAACCCCGGGCTAGAGGATCAGAAGCGGATATGAGCAGAAGCGTTCAGACTGCTACGGCCACCACGCCAGTTGTCAATGTGATACTTGGTGAAGGGCAGACCGGTTTTCTCGAAGAATGCGGGCCAACCGATACGGTCGATCCAGTCATTCATACGCTCCCAAGGACGTCCATCCGCCTTGTAGGCTGCCAGAATCGTCTTGACGATGGTGCTGACTTCAGGCCAACGCGGCGGATTGTTCGGAATACCGGATGCAACCAGCTTGTGGAAGGTCGGACGCGAACGGGCATTGGAGTTCTTGCCGCCAACCCAAATGGCGAACTTGGAAAACTCCGGGTCGTTGATTTGCATCGGGGGGCACGGGGGGAAACAGGCACCACAGCAAATGCATTTCTTTTCATCGACTTCCAGGGAAGGCTTGCCATTCACCAGAGCCGGACGGATCGCGGCTACCGGGCAACGGGCGACAACAGAAGGACGTTCGCAGACGTTGGCAACCAGATCGTGGTTGATCTTTGGCGGCTTGGTATGCTGTATCACGATCGCAATATCCGCTTGACCGCCGCAGTTGATTTCACAACACGAGGTAGACAGCTTGACCCGGTTAGGCATTTCGCACTTGATGAATTCATCATACAACTCATCCATCAGCGCCTTGACTGCACCGGAAGCATCCGTACCCGGAATGTCACAATGCAACCAGCCCTGGGTGTGCGCAATCATGGAGACCGAGTTGGCAGTGCCACCAACCGGGAAACCGTTATCGGTCAACGCCTTGATCAGCGGCTCTACCTTGCTGTTTTCGGTAACCATGTATTCGATGTTGGCGCGCGTGGTGAAGCGCAAGTAACCATCAGCAAACTGATCAGCAATATCAGCCAGTTTAAGAATGGTGTAGTGGTCCATCTGGCGTTGAGTACCCGCCTTGACCGTCCACACTTCTGCACCATTTTCAGCACGGTGATACAGCACACCCGGCTTCGGATGTGAGTGAAACACCCATTTGCCGTAGTTGTCTTTCATTACGGGGTGCATGTAGGGCATCGGATCCGGCGCGCCAGATTCGATGGTTTCATGAGTCCTTTCAGCCATACTTTTCTCCAACTAATAAGATCGGAAAACTTTTATTTTCCGTGACGCGCTTTCCAGTGCGCCACGGAACTTCGAAATTACGCAGCAGCCGAGTTAAGCAGCAGCCTTACGCTCGAACCACTTTTCAGCTTCCTCGTCCCAATCATCCGCACGGAAGTACGGATTGGTACGCGGATGCACGATCATGCTCGGATCAATTTCGATATCGAGACCTTCGAGGAAATTGACCAGACCGATACGCTCGATCATCTCGCCGGTACGCTCATGCTCCAGCGCATTTTCAGCGAAGAAGTCGAGGATGCTGCGGGACAGGTCGTTCAAACGCTCGAAATCGTCATCGGATTCCATCTTCATGAACGGAATCACGACGGTACCCATCGAAGCGCCGATCTTCAGCACGCCCTTGCCGCCAACCAGGATGGTGACACCCTTGTCTTTACCAGGCAGCAATGCGCCCGGCATGACGTTCAGACAGTGCATGCAACGCACGCAGTTGTGGTTGTCGATTTCCAGGCAATGATCATCAGAGATCGCAACTTTGGTGACGCCTTCTGCTGCCGCAACACCATCGTTCTTTTTCAACTGGATAGCCTTGGTCGGGCAATGATTTACAACCATGTTGATGGTGTCTTCGATGCTGTGCGCAGCATACCAGTCACGCGCCAGCTTTTCGTCGGCACGGATGCTGTCACGCCAAGTACCGATGGTGGCCATGTCGGAGCGCTGAATGGCGTTCATGCAGTCGTTCGGGCAACCGGAAAACTTGAATTTGAATTTGTACGGCAGGGACGGACGGTGCATGTCGTCCAGGTTGTTGTTGATGACGGTGCGCAGAGCGCGAGCCTCGTCATAACAGGACATTTCGCAACGGGCCGCACCGACGCAAGACATGGAGGTACGCAGAGCAGGACCAGCACCACCAAGGTCGAAGCCCATTTCATTGAACTTGTCGAATGCCTTTTGGACATTCTCTGTCTTGATACCCTGGAACATGATGTCGCCAGACTGGCCGTGGAAAGCAATCAGTCCAGAACCGCCGGTTTCCAGCCAGGCATCAGACAACTGACGCAGCAGATCGGAGGTGTAATGCATGCCAGCGGGAGGCTGGATGCGCAGGGTATGGAACTCGGCCGCCTCCGGGAACTTGGGCTTGCCATCCGCATCCTTAAGTTCAGTAAAACGGGGAATAACACCACCACCGTAACCAACCACACCCACGGTACCGCCCTTCCAGTAACCTAATTTGGTCTGGTAGGAGGTTTCCAGTTGACCCATCAAGTCAACCATCATGTCGTTATCTTTTGCCAGACGCTTCAGACCGGTGACGAATGAGGGCCACGGGCCAGTCTCGAGTTCGTCCAGGTTCGGCGTTTCATGCATTGGTTTTGCCATCTGTATATCTCCTTGAAGTCTTAACTACAGGGTGTCGTCACAATTCACAGCACCTTCCCGCAGACAAACGCCATACGGAACGAGTGCATGCATATTAGGGAGCACTTATCATCCGAACCATCATTCCGAAGGGGTAACCGGGTATTTCGCTCGGGTAAGCCAGAACCTATCCTTTCGGGTAGGTTCCAAATAACCCGGCGGGATGTGCCTATACCTGACTAAAAATGTCAGATAATCAGCAGATCACCAAATACTTATTTATTATGAACCAACTCAATCCACTTGCGAAGTTTCGTAACCCTTTTGGCAATCAAGAAATTGAAATCCAGGAAGTCTTGTACGAGGGTGGGGGCACGCCGATGCTGCGTTTACGCATTCGAGAGCGCGGCGCACGCTTCACGGTTTTCGACATTGATCCAGTTACCGCCAAGTACTGGGCCGATGAAATGCTGAAGTGGGCCACACCGCTCGCTGAAGCGGGTGGCACTTCGGAAGGAAGTTGATTCATGCGCATGTACAACGCTGAGTGGGAGGCGCTGAAGCGACTCGACTACACGCCCAAGGTCACCGACCTTCAATTTGATCTGACCGGCTTCGAAATTCCTGCTGATCATGGTTATGCGCTGTTCGAAGAGATTGTCATACACCTCCCCTGGCTGCGCGATCTGGCCGATGCGGGCATACACCCTGTGCATGCGACGCCTAGTGGTCGAAATCAAAATCTGGTGATCAACCGTCGCGTCAAACTGGTGTTGCGTATGCCGATAGAACACGTTCCCGACGCACACGAACTGGTTGGCAAGGAAATTGATCCTGGAGCGGGAAAGCTGCATATCGGCAACTTGAAAGAAAAAGCAGTGACGCCCTATGCCACGCTGTATTCACATTTTGTTGCAATGAATACTGAGGATGAAGCGATTTTTTTAAATGAAATCAGACACTTGATGGATGAGATAGGCATAAAATCTGGCCTCATCCCTGGCAAGCCGCAGAAAATGCACATCCCCAAAAGGGTAATAGGCGGTTACAGCCTGATGCTGCACGATATTGACTTGATGCAATCTATGATCCTGCAGGAACGCGGCCTTGGTTTGCATCGTGGTTATGGCTGCGGAATCTTCATTCCGCATAAATCGATCAAGGAAGTGGCAATCGACTGAATGTGTCGGTTGCATGCCTCCTGATGTGAAGTTTTTTATCTTTTTTCAACCCGTTCAATAGGAGAAAACCATGGGATACATCGTTAACGGCGAAGAACTCGAGACTGACGAAGACGGCTTTCTGGTCGAAGCCAATTTCAGTGATGACGTCGTATCTGTTATTGCCGCAGCAGAAAAGATCAACCTGACGGATGAACACTGGCAGGTTGTTCGCTTTGTGCGTGAGCGTTTTCAGGAAGACGGCCACACGCCCAACTTCCGCAACATGGTGGCCTTGCTCGACGAGGAAGACGACAGCGTCGACTGGAAGAAAAAGCTGTACGAACTCTTCCCGCTTCAGCCCAACCGACAATCTGCCAAGGTTGCCGGCATGCCGAAGCCATTTGGCAAAGGCGGCTACTAACCTGGCAACCTAGCTGTTACGCGCTGCCGCAGGCGTGGCGGCGAGTTCACCTACCTAACGACAGCGCGTAACCCATTTCACACTCTCATGTTCATTAACACCATCGTTGGTACCGAAGACCTGGCTCAGCATCTGGATGACCCAAACTGGATCGTGCTTGATTGCCGCTTCACCCTGACCGACCCCGAAGGCGGACGTCAGGCTTATCTGAAAAACCACATTCCCGGCGCTCGGTATGTCCATCTTGATGATGATCTATCCACGCAAATCACCGAATCAACCGGCCGCCACCCGCTGCCTGATCCAGAAGAATTCGCCAAAAAGGTTTGCAATTTGGGAATTGGCGTCAACAAGCAAGTCGTTGTTTATGACGACAGCTTCGGTGCCATGGCAGTCCGCGCATGGTGGATGCTGCGCTGGTTGGGACACCCCGCCGTTGCCTTGCTGGATGGCGGATTTCCCAAATGGCAGCGCGAAAAACGGCCGCTGACATCCGATTTACCCGAACCTGCCAAAGGCCGATGCGCCTGTTTGCCGGAACCATCCCAGATTGTTTCAGCCGACGAAGTGCTGCATGCGGTCAAAACTGGCGAGCAATTGATTATCGACGCGCGTCCAGAGCGCCGTTTCACCGGCGAATTCGAACCGCTCGACCCGATTGCCGGACACATTCCCGGCTCGATCAACTGGGCGTTTGACGAAAATCTTGATATCGACGGCACCTATTTGCCGCCTGAGGCATTACGTGAAAACTTCCAGGCCATGCTGAAAGGCCGACCAGCCTGGCAAGTCATTCATACCTGCGGCTCCGGCGTCACCGCCTGCCATAACCTGTTGGCCATGGAAATCGCCGGCCTGCCCGGTTCCCGGCTATATCCCGGCTCATGGAGCGAGTGGATACGTGACCCGTCGCGCCCGGTTGCGACTGGCGAGTAAGATAAACCCCAGGAAAACCCCAGCATGCTGCGCGTCAAAACCACCTGGTTCAAGAAAGAAGGCGAACGTTCGCCCGAGGAAGTCGCCACCGTCATGGCGTCGATGCTCTGGCGTCTTGCCGACAAGGCAATCGACAATCTCTCCAAGGCCGACTACGACATCATCACGCCGCAACGCGGCTTCAAGATCATCGCCGAACTGACCTGTTTCCTGGTGCATTACATGGATCGCCTGGCCTTCGACCGCCTGGATGACGAGCAGCGCCAGGAACTGATCAGCGCCACCGGCATCCGTCTCGCCGAAGTCATGGAGCAGAACATCCTCGACTTCAACGAGGGCGAACGCGACCCGAATTACGATTATCAGGAAGGCTATATCGAGCTGCTCAACAAGCGTATGCAGGATTACGCCGAATTCGCCGAGTTCACCCTACCCAACGGCAAGCCGAATTTCCAGCCAGCCCGATTCCTCAGCCTGATGATTCGGGAAGACATGGAGAAGTCCGATCAAAGCTGGATTCAGGATCAACTGATGGATATCGAAGTCCCGGCCATGATGGAAATGGCGAAGAAAAACATGGATGGTTTCTATCCCCCCGTCGAAGAGGCATGAAGACGCGACATGATCCCGCCCGACAGCCCGTTCCATCCCGATAACGCCGCCGGCTATCAGGCCTGGCGCGCGGCCAAAGTGGCCGACTATCCGACGCGCGGCGAAGACCTCGTCGTCCCCGTGCACGACCCGAAGCAACTCAGCGATGCCGAATACACCGCGCTCTGGCAACGCATCGCCAAGACCAATATGGCGATTTACGCCACCCACATGGGGGAAAGCGAGGACAAGGATGGCCCGCGCCAGATTTCCGCCCAGTTCGGTCTGACCCATCTCGACGCCAACTGGCTGGCCGACGAAGACGGCATTTCCAGCCTGACGCCGCAGGATGAGGGTTCAGCAAAACGCGGCGAATTCATTCCCTACACGCATCACCGCATCCGCTGGCATACCGACGGCTATTACAACCCGCCGGAGCGGCGCATCTTCGCGATGACGCTGCATTGCGTGCGCGAGGCCGATGACGGCGGCGAGAACGACTTGCTCGATCATGAACTGGCCTACATCGCTTTGCGCGACGCCAACCCGGAACACATCCGCGCGCTGATGGCGGCTGACGCGATGACCATCCCGGCGCGGGTGGACGAAACAGGTACCGCGCGCGAAGACGAAACCGGCCCCGCTCTATGCGTCGCCGAGGGTCATTTGCATCTGCGTTATACCGCCCGCACCAAGAGCATCGCCTGGAAACAGGATGCCTCGACGCAGTCCGCGCTGAAAGCGCTGGAAGAACTGCTGGAGAGCCGGCCTGCCGGCGTTTTCAGCCTCAAGCTGCAACCTGGCATGGGCTTGATCTGCAACAACGTGCTACATACCCGTTCAGGCTTCACCGACCGCCCGGAACATCGCCGCCTGCTCTACCGGGCGCGCTATCACGACCACCTGCAGAATCTGCGAGGGTAAAAACTTCAGTTTTTGCGTTCAAGTCTTGCGTTGAACTTCAAATCCGGGCGACAGCTTGTTTTCAACTGCGAACACCGCAGCCTCAACCCGCGACGACAGATTCAGCTTGGCCAGAATATGCCGAACATGCAATTTGACCGTGTCGTAGCTGATGTCGAGTTCGCGGGCGATCGCCTTGTTGCTCTCGCCCTTGGCCAGATGCTTGAGGATTTCCCGCTCGCGTTGCGTCAATGACTCCAGCAACGAAGTCGCGCTGTTGTTCTTGCCATCCAACATGCGCACCAGTTTTGCCGTCATTGCCGGCGCCACCACGGTTTCACCCCGCGCGGCACGGATGATCGCATCGACCAATTCATCCGGCTCCATGCTCTTCAGCAGATAGCCATTGGCGCCATTTCGCAACGCCCTCGCCATATCTTCTTCCGCCTCGCTGACGGTCAGCAAAAGCACTGGCAGCATGAATGAATTGGCGCGAAGCTCCTGCATCACCTGAATCCCGTCTGTGCCGCCGATATTCAGATCAAGGATCAACACATCCGGACTGTAAGTTCGCAGCAAGCCGGCTACCTCGGCCGGATTTCCGGTAATCGCCGACACCTTGACCGCGCCTTCGCGTTCCAGCAATTCCGCCAAACCCTTGCGAAAAAGGGTGTGATCGTCAACCAGAACAATACGTAATTGTTCAGCAGGTAATGGATTCATGCTTGATCCTCAACCCCCGGACGCGCCGGGAAACGCAATCGCACGATAGTGCCGCCTGCGGCGCGACTCTCGATCGTCAGCGTGCCGCCCAGTTTCGCGGCACGTTCGCGCATGATAGTCAGGCCAAAACTCTTGCCCATATTGGCCAGCGCAGTGCCTTGCAGGCCAACACCATCATCCGCCACATTCACCACATATTCGTTTTCGTGCAAATCGAGCGTCACCACCACATGGCGGGCGCGGGCATGTTTGCAGATGTTGTAAAGCGATTCCTGAATGATATGGAACACCTGGATTTCTTCTTCCGGCGTCAACACCACATCCTGCGCCACATTCAGGAAATCAACGTCCGCATTCGCCTTTTTGCTGAAACTTTCGGCCATCTCCTGCAACGCCGGCACCAGACCGCGCGGATCGATGCGATCGCGGAACTGGGTTATCAGATTGCGCAATTCCGAATAGGCCAAGTCGACCGCTTCTTCAACCTCGCCCAGATAGCGGTTGGCGCGCTCCTGATCCTGCTCCGCCAGCGCCTCGTTCAACACGGTCAACCGCATCTTGGCGTAGGCCAGCGTCTGTGCCAGCGAATCATGAATCTGATTCGCCAACATGGTGCGTTCGTTCATCAACGAAATGCGCATGTTCTCGCGCGTCAGGCGCGTGTTTTCCAGCGCCATGCCCAAGTGTTCGCTAATCGAATTGAACAGGTAACGAATGTCTTCCGGCAGCGGTGCCGGATTATCCAGAAAGATGTTGTAAACCCCGAGCACCTTGCCCTTGTGACGCAAAGGTACCGCGTAAACTGTGCTGCAATTTTGCGCAAAATAGATGTGCCGCACCTGCTTCTGGCACACCTCCATGACGCTGTCGGACTGCGACGCTTGCGACAACGTCGCCTTGCCGCAGATACCGCATTCGAGCGGCACATAACGTTCCTTCTCGATCAGCGCCGGGCTCAGGCCAATTGAACCGGCCATGCGCAGATGCGCGCCATCGGCGGTCAGTACACGCACCGCCCCGGCCTTGGCGCGGGAGATGCGCACCATGATCTCGAGAAAACGCATCAGCATCTGTTCCGTATTGGCGTCGGAACTCATGCTGCTGGCGATTTCCGCCAGCACCTCAATCACCGGCAAACGATCACCCCGATCATGCTCACCAGACGGGTTTCGGTTCGCCATGCCAATGGCGGAAATGGGGATATGAAGATTGTCCAAGTCAACTCAACCGCAATAAAACAATTCCCGATGGTACTGGACTCATTCCAGCCGCAGCAATCAAACATCCGGTGGCAGCGCTTGGCCGCCCCCAGCATCGACGATACCGGATAGTATTCTCCGGTCCCATTTCACCGCAGCGCGTGGAGCCGCATCAATGTCCGATAAACATCCCATCATTGCTGTCACCGGCATGGCTGGCGCCGGCCTCTCGACCGTCCGTCACGCATTCAAGGATCTCTTCAGTCGCCAGGACGTCAAGCCCGAAATCGTGCATGGCGATGGCTTCCGCCGCTACACCGATCGCCAATTCGCTGCTTTGCTGGATGAAGCCCGCGTCAGCAATCGCCGCATTTCCTGGTTCGGCCCGGAATGCAATCATTTCCCGGAACTGGAACAGTTTTTCCAGACCTACGCCGAGACTGGCAGCGGCGTTGTGCGCGAATACGCCCACAACGACATACGTGCTGCGGCCCTGGGCGTCAAAGCCGGCGAATTCACTGCCTGGAAACCGTTGCAAAGCGGCTCCGACCTGCTCTTCTACGAAGGCCAGCACGGCGGCATGGTCGCCAATACCTGGACTCGGCGGCAGGTGGATTCGCGCCACTTCCCGCCCGAAATTGATCGCCGCACCGGAAAAACCGGCATCGATGTCGCCCAGCATGTCGATCTGCTGATCGGCGTCGTCCCCGCAATCAACCTGGAATGGATCCAGAAAATCCACCGTGATTGCGCCAAGGGCATCTGTTCGACCGACGCCTCGCTGGAAACTATCCTGCGTCGAATGGACGATTACATTCACTACATCGTGCCGCAGTTCGGCCTGACCGATATCAATATCCAGCGCATGCCGCTGGTCGATACTTCCAACCCGTTCATTGCCCGCGACGTCCCGACGCCGGATGAATCGATCCTGGTGATTCACTTCCGCGATCGTAAACGGCACGACTTCCCTGCCCTGCTGCATCGCATTCCCGGTTCCCGCATGACACGCCCCACCACGATGCTGGTGCCGGGTGGTGAATTACGTCTGGCGCTATCGGTAATCTGCGGACCGCTGGTGGAAGAGATGATGGAGAAACAACGGGTTGCACTGACTGATTAACTTTCATGACATGAGTCGTCACCCCAAAATCATGAAACCGTTCGCCCTGAGCAAAGCTCAGAGCGAACGGGACTGTGTTTTTCACGTTAACTAAAAAGCGGAATTTCGCCAATAGCGTTTCTCTGTTTCCCGCGCCCGTTCGAGTTCGATAGCATCGCCTTGCAGGCGTAGCGTCACAGCGCCATCGCGATCGGTTCGGGCCAGCGTCACGCCGGACAATGCCCGGTAGCGGGCCAGCACTTCCGGGTGCGGATGCCCATAGCGATTGCGCTGACCGACCGGAATCACCACCCAGGTCGGCCGTAACACGGCAAGGAATTCCGGAGTCGACGAAGATCGACTGCCATGGTGCGGCGACACCAGCACATCCGCCGCTTGCAACTGCTTCCGCTCAATCAGGTTCATCTCGCCCAATCGATCGATATCTCCCGGCAGTAACGCGCTGAAGCGGTCGGTTTCGATTCGAAGCACGCAACTTCGATTGTTGTCGCTCTGGCCAGACTGGCGATATTGATGCGCCGGTGGATGCAACACTTCAAAGCGCACGCCATCCCAAGTCCAGTTCTGCCCGGCGCGGCATGCCAGCGCATCCGGACGCAAGCCGCGCACGCTTTGGCCATTCGCACCCAGCGAAGGCAACGGCATGCCGGCCAGCGAAGTCAGCAGCCAGGTTGGCTGATGGCTTTGCAACAGCGACATCGAACCACCAGTGTGATCGAGATCGTCATGCGACAGCACCAGGCCATCCAGCCGATCAATACCCAGATGCCACAACGAGGGCGCAACCACTCGCGCCCCAGCATCCTCGCCCGAGACGTAGCGCGGCCCGCTATCAAACAACATGGCATGACGCGCCGTCCTCACCAGCACGGCCTCGCCCTGACCAACATCCAGCACGGTCAGCCAGACAGAGCCTTCGCCTGGCGCCGGCAAGCGCGGAAAAAACAATGGCAGGAATAGCATGCTACCGAGCCATCGGCCGGGGATGCCGCGCGGCAACAGCAATAATCCAGCGCCGGCCAGCGCCAGCAACAACGCGAACAGTGACGGCGTCGCCGCATGCAACAGCGGTTGCGGCAAGCTCACCAAAGCCTGCAGCAGCCACATGACCGCGCCCACCACGGCATGCGAAGCCGTCGCCGCGAACGTGATCGGCGTCAACGCCGCCAGCAACGACAACGGCACTGCGAGCAGACTGATCAGCGGAATCGCCACTAGATTGGCCAGCGGAGAAACCAGCGAAACCTCCTGGAACAGACTCAGCAACAGCGGCGTCAGCGCCAGCGTGATCGCCCATTGCGTTTTGCCCCAAGCCAGCCAGAGCGGAAGCCGCCGCAAACGCCCGGCGCCAACCAGAAGCAAAGCCGCCACCGCACCGAAAGACAACCAGAATCCCGGCGCATGCGCCGCCCACGGGTCAAGCAACACCACCACAGCCAACGCAACCGCCAATAAACGCGATGGCGTCGGCATGCGGTCGATCAGCGCCACCACCGCCGCGCCGGCCAGCATCAGCAACGTGCGCTGCGCCGGAATACCGAAACCGGACAGCGCGGTATATGCCGCGGCCGCGAAAAATCCGAGCAAAGTACCAGCGGTGCGGGCTGGCATACGCAGATTCAGCCCCGGCACATGACGCCAAACCAAGCCGACGAAGATGAAAACCAGGGCTGAAAACAGCGTGATGTGCAATCCGGAGACAGAAAACAGGTGCGACGTGCCGGTTTGCCTAAACAAAGTCCATTGCGCTGCGGGAATCGCATCCTGGTCGCCCACCGCCAGTGCCACGACGACACCGGCATAGGGTCGATCGCCCAAAGCAGTGCGCAAATGCGCCCTGACCGCATCGCGACTTCGATCCAGCCAGGCACGCGCAGTGCCGCCGCAGCCGGTAGCGGGCCGAGGTTGCGCCAGCACATTCCCGGTTGCGCGGATGCCGCGTTCCAGCAGCCACGCCTCGTAATCGAAGCCACCCGGATTCACGCTGCCATGCGGTCGGTACAGGCGGCCGCTGAGATCAATGCAATCCCCGCCGGTCAGAATCGGCGCAGGCTCGCCCGGCCTGACAAACCAGCCAAGTTGAATGCGTCTCGGCAGAACCGCGCCAGGCGTGTCGGAACGGGTCAGGTCAAGCACGAAGCGCAGCCCGTTTCTGGTCGTTTCAGGCAGCCCGATCACCCGCCCGGTGAGCACAACATCGCGGCCTTCCCAATGCACCGGCAAGGACTCGGCAAGTCGCATATCGGCGCGCCAGGCCGCGTAGAAAAAGCCGCACCCAACGGCCAACAGCAGCGTCAGCGTGATTTGCAAATAACGCAATACCGAACGAAAAACTGGACGAACACCCGGTCTCATCCAGCCGGAAACCGATGACATAAAATGCCAGGCGACCAGGATCAGCCCAAGCAGAGGCAACACAGCGGCCCAAGCCATTGGCGGCAACACCGGTCGGGTCTGCAACCAGGCTGCGCCGAGGGCAAAAGCGATGATCATGCCGCGCAATCGAATCAACTAAACTGTCTCCCATGCCAAGAAAACACTTCAGAAAATTTCTTCCCAACCATGAATCCGTGCGCGGGAACAAACATCTGCGACTTTTTCAACCGCTTCTGAAACACCCCAATTTGTGGCATCTGAACCGCCATTCTGTCGCCGGCGGCGTTGCTGCAGGCTTGTTTGCCGGCTTGATTCCCGGACCGTTGCAGATGTTCACCGCAGCCATTCTGGCGATTATTTTTCGGGTCAACCTGCCGGTCGCGGCGGTCACCACCTTGTACACCAATCCGATTACCTGGGGCCCACTGATCCTGACCGCCTATGCCATTGGCAGTTGGGTCACCGGCGGCAATGGCGTACCAGCGACCAGAATGGAATTCGATTGGGCATGGCAGAACTGGATGGCGTTTCTGCCCGCCTTCTGGACCTGGCTATTGAGCCTGGGCACAACCTTTCTGATCGGCAATCTGATACTCGCATCCGGGCTGGCGGTGGTCGGCTACTTCAGCGTTCAACTCGCCTGGCGGCTTTACATCCTGGCCTATCTGCGCCGGCGACGAGCTCGCATCCAAGCCGACCCCGCCGCCGAATAACGGATTTCTCCCGTCCCTCAGTCACTTACCTCAGTCACGCTCACTCGGCACCGACACCGGATAGCCATTGGTCAGGCCGGTCAGGAATACCTCGATATCGGTATAAGCCTGACTGCCCGGTTTAAGCGGCTGGGTTCGCGTAGCAAGATTGCATTCGACAAACCGCAAATGCAGCGGCTGCAACTGGTAGCGCGTGCGATAGACCGGGTAATGCGCCACATCACCATACGGCGAGGTCACCACCGTGCCGCGCAGATGCAGGCCGATCTGATAAGTATGACAAGAAGAACACGCCAGGTTGAGCCGCCCCGCCCGCGCATGGAACACCTTGCGACCGCGTTCGTAGGCTGATTTCAACGGACCGCCTGAAGTCACATTGATTTTGATCGGCATGCCGGCGCTCTGGCTGGCGACAAAGAGCGAAACCGCGCTGTTGTCATAACTGCCGTTCTGCAACTCACGGCCTTCTTTAGCCGCGCAATGCTCGATCACCTCCTCCAGCCCGGCAACATGCTTGAGGTCTTTACGATACATCGGAAACTGCGTACGCAGCCCCTTCAGATTGCCTTTCCTTGCACCCAGGCAGGTTGCGAACTTGCCCATTCGACCCGCTTTTCGGTTTAGTTCACTAAAGACTTCTTCACCCCGATCGGCGGCAAAATGGCCGCCATGCACCGAAGCATTGAACGGCGGATCCATGAATTTCCAGTTCAGCTTCCAGTTTTCATCCGGATTGCCGGCCATCCGCCAATCCAGATTTGCGGGGTCTTTCCAGTTTTTGTAGGAGCCGGAAAGCGACATATCGCCTTTGACATGCGGCAGATAGTCTTCCATCGGATCGAATTCACGATACGGTGCAGGCGCCGAGGTGGCAGATTGAGCAGTGACTGCGAGCAACAGCAGCAAGGCGAGTTTCATCTTCATCTCCTCAATCCAGGCTTTGCAGATAAGCCACCAGATCGCGAATTTCCTGCTCGTTCAAAATACCGAACGTGCCGTAAGGCGGCATGACGCTGATCGGGTTGAACACGCGTGAATCGAATATCTGCTGAAACACCAGCTCATTCGGATAATGGTGTTTCTTGAAGTTCAACAACAATGCGCCGACCGTGCCGGCCCATTGCTCGCCGGGCAGTTGATGGCAAACGATGCAGTACCCCTTGTCGCGCGCCATGGCCAACTCACGTCCGCGTGCGGGATCACCCTGCAAAGGTTTAACCAATTTCACCTGCCTGGGCCTCGCGGCAGAACGCTTGTCTTCATGGCTCAGGCTGAGCCATGGTGTGAGATCGCGCGAGAAGGGAACCCATTCCAGCTTGCCGCTATTCACCACGACCTTCGGCTCCAGGGTCATATTCACCAGCGTCGGGTCAACCGCGAAATCGGTCGGAAAACCGCTGCTGAGCGCCAGCGGCGACAGCCAGGCAGTCGAGACAACCGCGAACGAACAGAAGAATCTCGTACAGATGCGCATCCTGCCCTCCTCCTTCAAACCACTTTATTGATGAATGATGCTACAGATTACTCCTAACCTTGCGCCAAACTCCGCTCCGAACTTCGACCCGAACTTCCCGCTGCCCCTCCCTCCAATCCGCCCTCGCCCAACCTGAGCACGCGATGCATGCGAGCGGCCAGTTCAGGGTCGTGGGTCACAATCAAGAACGCCGTGGCGTGGCGCTGCGACAGGTCCATCAGCAAGTTCTGAATATGCGCCGCATTATGGCGATCAAGGTTGCCAGTAGGCTCGTCCATCAACACGCAGGCCGGCTGCGTCACCAGCGCGCGGGCAATCGCAACCCGCTGCCGCTCGCCACCGGAAAGTTCGCCCGGGCGATGCCGCAAGCGATGTCCCATGCCCACTTCTTCCAACCAGACCGCCGCCGTCGCCAATGCCGCAGCCTTGTCCTGACGCCGTATCAACAAAGGCATGGCGACGTTTTCCTGGGCATTGAATTCGGGCAGCAGATGGTGAAATTGATAAACAAAGCCCAAAGCACGGTTACGCAATCTACCGCGCGCCAAATCGGAAAGCGTCCAGATTGATTCGCCTGCAACGCTGACCTCGCCCGCATCGGGCTGATCGAGACCACCCAGCACATGCAACAAAGTGCTTTTTCCGGTGCCGGATGCCCCCATCACGGCGACCTGCTCACCCGCGAAAATCGCCAAATCAATGTCCTGCAGCACCGGCACTTCGGTCTTGCCTTGCCAATAACTCTTGCGCACGCCGACGCAAGACAGCACCGGCACCCGCGCGTCCATGGCATCACTCATAGCGCAGCGCCTCCGCCGGCTGAATGCGCGCCGCGCGCCAGCTTGGATACAACGTCGCCAGGAACGCCAGCACCAGCGCGACACCGCCGACCACCCAGACATCCGGCCAATTCAGTTTCGACGGCAGTTCAGAGATGTAATACACATCGGCCGGGAACAGATCCATCCCGACCGCCTTTTCGATCATCGGAAC
>Ga0105047_10000965_pt1 | contig 50563 bp, 45 predicted proteins | sample MAT04_FD_78384 | JGI IMG/M metagenome (GOLD analysis project Ga0105047, IMG submission 78384) | Freshwater microbial communities from Lake Fryxell liftoff mats and glacier meltwater in Antarctica - MAT-04 (megahit assembly) | ecosystem: Environmental > Aquatic > Freshwater > Ice > Liftoff...
CTTGACAGCACGGTGTCGACGCTCCGGGCGCAGCCGAGCGCAGGGCCGGTCAGCATCGTCGAGGCAGTTCTGACATGGGGAAGCCATTTCATCCAGTTCCACTCGTCAGGATCGCCGAGGAGTGCCGCAAGAGCGACCTCGACCGGCGAGTGAAGCCCCGCCAATTGCAGTAGCCACGAGCGGGCCACGCCGTCAGCGACATCGCGCCGACCAGCGATACCGAGATGACCGCAACGTGCGATGTCGAACCACACCGGAAATTCTTCGACGCGACGGAACTCGTCGATCTGTTCGCTGAGTTCCTCGCGGAGGCTCGCCTCACCGCCGTCGGCGACGTCGATCGTGTTCGACGTCATCACCGAGGATGTCCCCAGCCGCACCGACAAGAAGTCGGTGTCGTCGACCTGACGTTCCCACAGCTTGGTGCTCATCGCGCCGATGGTGGACGCGACGTCCAGTCCGCTGGGATGGCGGCGTCGAGCGGTTCGGAGTTCGAGTTCCGCGGCGTGGGCCACGTTGTCGAGCTGCGCCATGACCTCCTGACGCCACGTCGTCAGTTGTTGGCGATGCTCTGACCGTCCCGAGAATCGGGCTTCGATCGAGCCGGCCAGCACGAGGATGGGCATCATCAAATAGAAGATTCCCGATCTGAGTTCACCGCCTCCGACAGCGACAATGGCTGCCCCCATTGCGATCGCCGCGCCTACCGTGATCCACGGGAAGCGGACGACCCGAAGCGGCGACGGTAGGCCAGGGCAGCGAAAGCAGACCGGCTCGCGTTCGACGATGACTCTCGGTGGTCTGTTCATCATCAGTTGAGCCCCGCATCCGGAGTTGACCTCCCGTTGAGCATCGTTGCCCGCCAGGACGATCACGGTGCTCCCGATGTCCAGGCGACCCCCCGTCGGCCATCGCCGACTCCCGATCACCTCGGCGCCGTCGAGTCGGATCGGCCGGATCCCCGCTTCGCCTGCGACTTCGACGTGATCGCCGACTGTCAGTTCGCAGTGACGCCGGCTCACGCTCGGGTCCGACAATCGGACATCGCAGGCGTTGCCTCGTCCGATCCACTGGACCCCCGGCGACACGACCATTCTGACTCCGGCGTCCGGCCCCTCGATCACCATCAAGGTCCTGGTTCCGTCGACTTCTGCCGTACGCGGCTTGCGATCAGTGCCCGGGGACGTGAACTCGACCAGATCACCCCGACGGAGACCCGACGACGACACCGGTGAATCGGGGTCCAGCTCGCCTGGTCGTTCGACCAACCGCAGCGTGGAGCGGTCGACAACCTGATGGATCGTCGCGAAATCTGTCTCGGCGACGTAGCGCTGAAGCTCCTCAGCCAACGAACGAATGGTGGTGGAGCGCTGAATGTCGGCAACCACATCGAGGACTCGACCCGAAGGGGCTCGAACCCTGAACTCGGTGAACATGGGCTGGTCCTTGTGATCGGTCCCGGCCCCCCGGTTCTGTTGCCCTCGGGCAATCGATGCACTGTAGGGCCTCTGAGGTCACTCCTCGACCGGTTCGAAGCAGCAGTGTCTCCCGACCCAATACGAGAACGTGTTCCAGTTTTCTGTCACGATGGAGTGATGGACGACCACACCACTCGGTGGCGGGACACCCCAAGATGACCTTCACCCAGTCGCAGTTGGCGCGCCACGAGCGAATGCTCGACGTGGCGGGACGTTTGGCGAGCGATGGTGGGTTCGACGCGGTCCAGATGCGATCGGTTGCGGCAGAGGCCGATGTTGCGCTCGGGACGTTGTATCGCTATTTCCCGTCGAAGGAGCATCTGCTCGTGTCGGCCATGCTCCGCCAGATTGGTGAGTTGGCAGATCGGCTCACGGTTCGCCCACCCCGCGGCTCCGATGCTGCGGAGCGGGTCGTCGACGTCCTTCGCCGGGCGAACACGGCTCTTCAGCGTGATCCGAATTTCACACTGGCCGTCGTTCGAGCGCTCGCCTCCGGAGATGAGTCCGTGGCACCAGCGGTCCGCGAGGTCCGAGAGGCAATGCGCGCCATCATCTTGGGCGCGATCGGACGAGCCGATCTGAGCGAGCGCGACGCGCTGGTTGCCGAGATCCTCGAGGAGGTCTGGTTGTCAGTGCTCGTGTCGTGGATCAGCGGCGTGGAACCAGCATCGGAAGTGATTCGCAAACTCGAGGCCGCCACTCAGCTCCTCCTCGGAGTCTGAGTCGATGAGCGCCGCCGGTGTGGCTCCCGAGCCTGAAGCGCCTCGACCCCTCGTACCGGAGGACGTCGCGGGTCTGGACCTGCCGCTGGGACAGCGAATCGAGCTTCCCGGTCGAGGCACCACCTTCGTTCGAGATGTTCCCGGTCCCCACCCGGATGCTCCAGTCGTCGTGCTGCTCCATGGTTGGGTCGCGAGCGGGGGGCTGAATTGGTACCAGTGTTTCGGACCGCTCTCAACGCACTTCCGGGTGATTGCGCCGGATCTCCGTGGACATGGCCGCGGTATCTCGGCTTGGCGTCGGTTCCGTTTGACCGACTGTGCCGATGACGTCGCCGCGACGTTGGAACATCTCGGGGTCGATTCGGCGATCTTTTGTGGCTACAGCATGGGCGGTCCCGTTGCGCAGCTGATGTGGCGTCGACACCCCGACATGGCGGCGGGACTCGTCCTCATGGCAACCGGAGCGTCGTTCATTCCCGGACTCCAGCAGCGGATGATGTTCGCCGGCGCCATGGCAGCGGCGGCCGGTGGCACGCGAACCGGTCAGGTGATGACGCGAGTTCCCGCACTTGGGCGACGGTTCGTTCCCATGCGGTCCGCTCGGCGACCCAACTCGATGCAACGTTGGGCAGCGCAGGAGTTTCGGCGCCACGACATGAGATTGGTGCTCGAAGCCGGCAACGCGATTGCGGCATATTCGTCGCGTCGTTGGATCGGCGGAGTCGACGTGCCGACGGCGGTGGTCGTCACCACGAAGGATCGGGCGGTGAATCCCACCGAGCAGGTCCGCATGGCACTCGCCATCGAGGACGCCGAGATCCGCCGGTACGCCGAGGGACACACGTGCCCTGTGCTCGAATCGTTCGGACCTGCAGTGACGGCAGCGTGTCTGAGTGTGCAACACCGGATCGACGGAGTCGCCACACGCCGAGGGCTCACCGACTCGTAGCGATCTCAGGTAAGCAGGCCACTTTTCCGAGGACTCCCATGACCACAGTGACCCTGACGATTGTCTTCGCGGACATGGTCGGCTCCAGTCGACGGATGGCGGAGCTCGGCGATGATCGAGGCGATGCCTTCATGGCCGAATTCGTACGAACACTCGACGGCGTGGTGGTTCATTCCGGTGGTCGAACCATCGAACAACTCGGCGACGGAGTCATGGCAGTCTTCGACCGGAGCTCGCTCGACGCCGTGCGGGCATCCCGAGCGCTGCATGCTGCGGCCCGCGCGATGGACCCGGATCACCCGCCGCCCGTTCGAGTGGGGATCAGCCTCGGTGAGGTCACCGAGGCTGCGGGCGACTACTACGGAGAGCCGTGATCGAAGCTGCTCGGCTGTGCGATCAGGCAGGCTCCGGAAACACGTTGGTCAGCCCCCTGGTTCGGTCCGCCATCGGCGATCGGGACGGATTCGAATTCGTCGATGTGGGGCCGTTGACGCTGAAGGGTATTGCGTCGACCATGATCGCTGGCCGTCTGGCCGTCTGGCCGTCTGGCCGTCTGGCCGTCTGGTCGAGCAGTCGCCACGCGAGAACGCGGCAGATGTGGGTGACCTGGTCGGGAGCGATCAAGGCCTGGCGTCGGGAGTGGTGCTCGAGTCCACCGCCGATGGTGTTCAGTCGCCGCGACGTCCCGGCACTCGGGGTCTTGCCGCCGCCGGAGTAGCCGTCGTAGCGGCACTCGTGATCGGCATCGTCGTGCTGACGAGACACGCGGGCGACGATCCGGCCCGAGCCCTCGCGCCGACGGCGGCCCGAGTCGCGCCCCCCTCGGACTACCGACCCCAACTCATCAGCGCCACCTGTGCTGCCCCGCTCCCCGACGAAGTCACGTGCTCCACCTTGCGGATTCCCGAGGATCGTTCTCGGCCCACGGGACGAATGGTGGAGGTCCCGATCGAGGATTACCCGCCGACCTCGTCTGGCGAAACAGGCGTACCCGTTCTCCAAGTGGGAGACGTGGAGACGCTCGCCACGAGCACGCTCCGAGGGCGACACCGGTTGATCCGCATGGGTGAGCGCGGCGCCTCGGGATCACCGATTCTCCGGTGTCCGGAGATCGTCACCGCCGGCATGGCGAACCTCGGTCGACCGGTGTTGGGTGTCGAGGCCGGGCGATTTCACTACAGCCCTTGCGGCGGCCTTCGAGCGGCTCGGAGTGGCCTGCGCCTCGCAGCCAAGATGTCATTCGTTGAACAGTGATCTGCCCGGGTCGTGGAGACATGCCTACGATCGGTTGCAGGCATCACCCCAGTCGGTGACGGGAACTCTCCCCGGAGGAACGGAGGGCAACGTGCTCCTCGACGGCGACCGGGCGGCGGCGGCGTTGTGGGTGGCAACAGGTATTTCGAGCCTTCAGGTGTTCGTGCCCGACCTGTTGACTCGTCCCAATCTCCTCGAGATCGCCTACAACGCGAGGGAGCGGAGCGACACCGTCGATCTTGCGTACGGGGCGATGCTGTCGGACCTCTGCCATCGGGTGGCCCCCAATCGAAAAGCTGTCGACGATGCGATCTCGAATCGTATGCCGGAGTACCGGTCGAATGTCTTCCGGGATATCGCGGGCTCGTGCGATCGCTGGAATGTGCCAGCGGGGTCGACGGAGTTCTTTCGCCCCACCCGGTCCGACGTGCCCGTGTTCATGGTGCAGGGCGAGCTCGGGGCCGACACCGATATCTCGTGGGTGGATCGTGTCGCCAAGGGTTGCTCGCACGCCACGGTGATTGCGTTCCCCTCGCTCGGTTACGGGGTGTTCAACTCGGCGCCGAAATGTCTCGGCGACCTCCGGTCTGACTTTCTCGATGCGCCGATGCAACGAGCCGACGCAGCAGCCGTGCTCGCGTGTGTCGAGTCGACGCCACCGGTGCCGTTCGTCATCAGCTGACACTGAGCTCCAGATGCTCTGGCACACGGAGTCTCAGGTCAACTGCCACGGTGCTCTCGGCGAGTTGCTACGTTGCCGACGTGACGGATCTCTCCACCTACAACCTGGCCGATGTGTTCCAAGCAGTTGCTGATCGAGTGGGCGAACGCGAAGCAGTTCTGTGCGGCGAACGCCGACTGACCTACCGGGAGCTCGACGACCGGGTGACCCGCACCGCCAACATGTTCTTGGACGCGGGGCTCACCCGTGGCGATCACATCGGGATCTATCTCCGGAACGGCACCGAATACCTCGAGGCCATGCTGGCCGCCTTCGTGATCGGGGCCGTCCCGGTCAACATCAACTTCCGATATGTCACCGACGAACTGCGTTATCTGTTCACCAACGCAGATCTGGTGGGCGTGGTCTACGACCCCGAGTTCGCCGATAATTTCGCCGCCGTCTCAGAGTCGGTTCCGTCGCTCCGCTGGAGTGTTGCGATCGGCGACGAGTACGAGTCGCTGCTGGCGGGTTCTTCAGGAGAACGTCCCGACAGCGAACGATCAAACGACGATCACTACCTGCTCTACACCGGTGGCACCACAGGTCTGCCGAAGGGGGTGCTCTGGCGTCAGGAGGATGCGTTCTTCGCCTGCATCGGTGGGGGTGATCCCATGCGACTCTCAGGCCCGGTCGCCACGCCGCCCGAGGTGCTCGACCGCATCATCGACTTCGATTTCTGTGCGTTTCCGTTGGCACCGTTGATGCATGCCGCCGCCCAGTGGACGTCGTTGTCGTGGCTGTTCTGTGGGGCGCGGGTGGTGTTGAGTCCGACCTCGTTCGATGCGCTGTCGGTGTGGCAGACGATCGAACGCGAGCGGGTCTCGACGTTGATCATCGTCGGCGATGCCATGGCGCGCCCGCTGATCGATGCGTGGGATGTGCACGGGCCCTTCGATACGTCGTCGCTGTTCGCCGTCGGATCTGGCGGCGCACCCTTGACGGCATCGCTCAAGGATCGGCTCTGTGAGATCCTGCCCAGCTCAGCGATCACCGATGGGTTCGGATCATCGGAGACCGGTGCGCAGGGTTCCCAACGCATGGAACCCGGTGCCAACAGCGGTGGAATCACACGTTTCACTCGGCTCGGCGAAGGCACCACGGTGCTCGCCGACGATCTCTCCGAGGTGGTTCCTGGGTCGGGGGTGGTCGGTCGCGTGGCGCTGACCGGCCGCATTCCGCTCGGCTACTACAACGATCCTGAGGGAACGGCGGCGACGTTCGTCGATCATGACGGTCGCCGCTGGGTGGTCACCGGCGATGCTGCAACGGTCGAGGCTGACGGAACAGTGACCTTGCTGGGACGAGGTTCGGTATCGATCAACACAGGGGGCGAGAAGGTCTACGCCGAGGAGGTCGAGGGGGTCATCAAATCGCATCCGTCGGTCTACGACGCGGTGGTCGTCGGGGTGCCCCACGAGCGGTTCGGCGAGTCAGTTGCGGCGGTCGTATCGCTCACGGCCGGTGAGACGCTCGAGTTGGAGGCGCTGGCGGCTCATTGCCGTGCCTCGATCGCTGGGTACAAGGTTCCTCGCTCGCTCGTGGTCGTCGACGAGGTGGTGCGATCACCGGTCGGCAAAGCCGACTACCGCTGGGCGCGCGGGATCGTGCTCGGGTCGTGACGACTGGTCCACTCGCGGGGATCCGGATCCTCGAACTCGGTGGACTCGGCCCGGCTCCATTTTGTTCGATGATCCTCGCGGATCTCGGCGCCGATGTCCTTCGCATCGAACGGCCGGACCGTATGTTCGTGGTGCCCAGCGATGCATCTGCCGCCGACATGGTGCGATGGGACCTGCTGTCACGCAACCGGCCGTGTGCAGCGATCGACCTCAAGGTGGCAGCGGGTGCGGGCCTCGTGAACCGCTTGGCGACGCAGGCGGACGTCCTCATCGAAGGGTTTCGCCCGGGTGTGGCCGAACGGCTGGGCGTCGGACCCGACGAGATCTGCGGCGCGAACCCACGATTGGTGTACGCGAGGATGACCGGCTGGGGGAGAACCGGGCCGCTGTCGCATCGCCCGGGACACGACATCAATTATCTGGCGCAGGCCGGCGTGTTGGCCCACATCGGTCGGGCCGGTGAACCGCCGACTGCGCCACTGAACCTGGTGGCCGATTTCGGTGGTGGCGGCATGCTGCTGGCGATGGGAATCTGTGCGGCGCTGGTCGAGCGGTCGACCTCGGGCCAGGGGCAGATCGTGGACGCCGCGATGGTGGATGGCGCAGCGCTGTTGATGATGCCACTGTTCGGTGCCACGGCTACCGGCTACTGGAACGACGAGCGCGGCACCAACCTCTTGGACACCGGCGCCCCGTTCTACGACTGCTACGAGTGTTCCGATGGTCGCTACGTCGCTGTCGGTGCGATTGAGCCAGCGTTCTTCGCGGCGCTCGTCAGCGGAGTCGGGTTGAGCGATCGGATCGACGTGGCGGGCCAGCACGACGAGTCGACCTGGCCGATGATGCGGGAACTCCTGACAGCGGCGTTTCGGGCTCGGAGTCGCGATGAGTGGGCCGCCCACTTCAGCGCGCTCGATGCGTGCGTCTCGCCCGTACTGACGATGTCGGAGGCCATGGTTGACGACGAGCTCGACGAGTGGGGGACCTTCGTCGATGTCGACGGGGCTCGCCAACCGGGTCCGGCTCCGCGTTTCTCTCGGACCCCGCCCGGCCTCCCTCGTCGACCGTCGCTCGTGGGCGAGGACACCGATGCGGCGCTGGGCGCGTGGGGAGTCGACGCCGCCGGTCGTGAGTTGTTGCGCGCCGCAGGCGCGATCAAATGAGCCGCGCCGCAGGCGCGATCAAGTGAGCCGCGCCGCAGGCGCTGCTCACACGGGAATCGGTGCCCCGAACGTTGCCGTCATCTGCTCGGTGTACATCGACAGCAACGCTTTGCGGGGAAAGCCCATGGTGCGGAGCTCGTCCGCCATGGGGTGACCAGTACCCACCACGACGCTGGCGCTGCCGCCGCCGAAGCGGAGTCGTTGGCCGCGGCTCGCGGTGCGCCACTCGGTTCGCAACAACGCTCCCGACTCGTCGTTGGAGTAGCACGCCATCGTCAACGGCCGTGAGGGGATGGGGAGCCGTCCACGAGTGACGGCGACATCGAGTATCCGTTCGCCGGACTCGTTGTCCAACCACGCGGTGGCCCGCTGGGCACCAATATCAACGCCCATTCGTGCCACCCATTTGGGGAACCCCCAGATGCCTCGGCCGGCCATGCACGTGAAGGGTTGGGTGACTGGCAGCCGGTGAATATAGGTCGAGACCCCGCCGCGCGGGAGCGGTGGTGAGCCCAGCGGAGGCGAGATGACGAACGCCAATCCGATCTCGTCGTAGCATTCGAGGTCGCCGTCGAGATAGGTCACGAGGGCCAGCGACACGACCGCCCGATCGCGGCGCTTTCGGTCGATCTCCAATCCGGTCGACGCAATGACCGATTGGGCGCCGTCGGCCTCCACCAGGAAGGTGGCGGCGGCCATTCGTGCCGAGCGAACAGCGACAGGCAGCGAGACGGTGGTGCCGCCGATGTCGTAGCTGCCGTTCTCCGATGCCACCAGCGTGGCCAGGCCGACCTCGGCGTCGAGAGTCATCGATCGCCCTTGGCGAGCGCGCTCGCCCACGGATAGTCCGGCTTTCCGCTCGGCGATCGGCGGATCTCGTCGACGACGTGGAGCTCACGTGGCACCTTGTAGCCCGCGACGAACGTCCGAGCATGCTCGGCGAGCGACTCCAGCTCTGCCGTCACCCCTTCTCGGAATTGCACGACTGCCGCCACGGTCTGGCCCCACCGTTCATCGGGCACCCCGACAACGATGCAGTCGAACACGGCCGGATGATCCTTGAGCGCCTGCTCGACCTCCTCGGGGTGGATCTTCTCGCCGCCGGAGTTGATGGTGGTCGAGCCGCGGCCCAGGAGTGTGATGGTGCCGTCGTCCTCCCATTGCGCGAAGTCGCCGGAGACGGCGTAGCGGCGACCATCAGCGGCGGTCACGAACGTTGCCGCCGTCTTCGTTTCGTCCTTGTAGTAGCCGAGGGGAATGTTGCCGCCGCGGCCCATCTTGCCAACGGTGTCAGAGCCGGGCGGAATGATCTGGAGGTCCTCGTCGAGCAGGACCACGTCGGGACCGGGAGTCACCGTCGGTCCGCCGCCCCGCATCTGGGTGTCGCCCTTGCTGACCATACGCAACCCGTTGAACCCTGACTCCGATGACCCGATCGAGTCCGTGATGATCAAGTTGGGGAAGACATCGATGAACCGGTCCTTCACCGTCGGCGAGAAGATCGCCGCCGATGACGACACCGAGATCACCGATGACGTGTCGTAGCGACCGGGATCCTCCGCCAGATGTTCGATCATCGGACGACCCATGGCGTCGCCGGTGATGAGCATGGAGTGCACGCCCTCGGATTCGACGAGTTCCCAAACTCCCGCTGCGCTGAATTTGGGAAGCAATGCAATGGTGTGGCCCTGGAACATCTGGCCCATGGTTCCCCACTGCGCGGCACCGTGCATGAGGGGCGGAATCACCAGGAAGATCATCGGGGTATCGAACGACGCTGCCTTCTCGGCGAGGCCGTGGTCGTTGGCGACCTGTTCGCCCGTGACGGAATCGATGCCCTGGCCGAGCGCCATGAAGACGTCTTCCTGGCGCCACATGACACCCTTCGGTAGCCCGGTCGTCCCACCGGTGTAGAGCACATAGAGGTCATCGGGCGAACGATCGAGTCGGGGTCGATCTGGGCTGGCAGCTGAAGCGAGATCGTCGAACGAGTCGACCGGAAGGTCGCCGACCTTCGTCGGCGCATCGCTGCCGTCGTCGATCCACCAAATCGAACGCAACGTCGGCGTTCGGTCCGAGACGGCGTCGAGGAGAGGCAGATAGGTGCGGTCGGCGACACAGACCACGCAGTCGGCGTTGCCCAGCAGATATGACAACTCGTCGGCGACGTAACGGAAGTTGATGTTGATGGGGATGGCGCGGGCCTTGAAGGCGCCGAGCATCACCTCGATCCACTCGTGTGAGTTCTGCGCGTAGATGCCGACGTGTTCGCCGGGCAGCACGCCAGAATCGATCAGCGCGTTGGCCACGAGGTTCGACCGTCTGTCGAGCTCTGCGAAGCTGAGATGCAGGGGCCCGTCGATGAGGGCGGTGCGATCAGGCACGGCATCCACCGTGTATTCGAACAAGTCACCGATGTTGTAGGCCATCGCATCAATCTAGATGGCCAAGGTAGAACGCGTTCCTGTTTTGAGCGCTGGCTAGGTGGCGGAGGCGTTGGTCGGTGGCCGTTTGGCGCGGCGCGCGGCTGCGGTTTTCTTGGCGGCGGGTCGCTTCGACCGCTGAGTCGCCGAGGCGGCAGCGTTGGCGGCGGTCAACAATTCGTCGAACGCGGCAGGCACCGCTTTTGCGAGATCCCAGAGATCGGGCATCAATTCGCGGCACGCCATGAACCCGAAGTCGATGGAATCGCGGTAGCTGAGCACGGTGGCGTTGAGCCCGGCGCCCTCGTGGATCGGTCCCATTGGATAGGCGGCGACCATCTCGGCCCCGGCGAGATACAAGGGAAACGGCGGCCCGGGCACGTTGGAGATCACGAGGTTGTGGATCGGTCGATGAAGGTCGGCGAGCTTCATCGACGAGTACAACCGTGACGCCATGGCGAACGTCCGTGGAGCAGCGAACTCGCCCCAGTCAGTCAGGAGTCGGGCGCCGACAGCATTGTGCTCCGCCTTGGCGCCTACGGTCGCTTGGGCAATGGCAGCGAGACGTTCGACCGGATCGTCGATGTTCGTCGCCAGGGAGGTGAACATGGCGGACACCCTGTTCCCCGCCGTACCCGATTCCTCCTCGGTGCGAACCGACACCGGGACGACAGCCATGAGGGCGTCCTCTGGTGTGGCGTCGTGGTCGTCGAGGTAGTGGCGGAGAGAGCCGGCCACCACCGCCAAGACGACATCATTCATCTTCACCCCGAAGGTGTCCTTCACGGTCTTGGCGTCCTCGAGTCCGATCCGAGCGAACGCCACGCGCCGATGCGACGTGATGGCCGCGTTCCACGGTGTGCGAGGCGCGGTGAGGGGCACGGCACCGACCCGCCCTTCGGGGTCGGTCCGATTGCGGATCACGTTGTTCACACCCTGGATGGTGCGGGTGGCGAGGGGCACGAGTTGACTGGCGCGACGGAGCCGTGACGCCACGGCGTAGCTGACCAATTCGACATCCGATGGCACTGCCTCGACGTCGAACTCGACGGGGTCGGTCGGTGGCGGTGACGGCTCGAGATCGTAGAGCGAGGTCATGATCTCGGCACCGGAGGCCCCATCGATGGCCGAGTGGTGGACCTTGGCAATGAAACCGATCCGGTCGTGTTTCAAACCCTCGATGACCCACGCTTCCCACAGCGGACGGTTGCGATCCAACGGAATCGACGCGATCTGCCCGGCGATCTCGCCGAGCTCGCGACGACCGCCGGGTGCCGGCACGGCGATGCGTCGCACGTGGTAGTCGAGGTCGAAGTTCGGATCGTTGATCCACACGGGATGGTGCAGTTGGAACGGCACGGCCACGAGACGGCGGGTGAAGGGCGAGACCAGGTGCAACCGGCTGCGGATGTGTTCCTTGATGGCATCGAAGCTGTAGCCGTTCGGCATGGTCGATGTGTCATAGATCCCGGTCATGGCCACGTGCATGTGGCTGGTCGGTGTCTCCAAGTACAAGAAGGACGCATCCATCCCCGTGAGTCGTTGCATCCTGTCCACCCCTGTCAGATCGGCGCTTCATTCTGGCTCAAACCGACCAGCGGTGTAGCCGTCTCCGGTTCGGGTCCCGGCGCGGTCCGCGTCGTTGGGAAATGCAGTCGGTCCGCCACCTACCATGCGTCACCATGACTGGTGCCCTGACCCCGATCGCCACGCAGCTCGTCGGAAGCTGGTGCAAGCCGCAATGGCTCGCCGATCATGACCGGGTCTATGGAAAGGAAGGAACCTGGTGGCGGGTTCCCCCGGAGTTTCGAGCCGAGGCGCTCGACGACGCAGTCCGGCTGGCGGTCTTCGACCAGAACCGGGCCGGGCTGACCTACGCCACCGATGGCGAATGTCGTCGCCAGACGTTCTCCGGACACTTCTACCAATTCGGCGGCATCGATTCCGACGAGCAGGGAGCGGTGACCAACTTCTCCAACGATGTCGGTGAGTTCCTTACCATGAAAGCCCGAGCGGCTGCGCCGGCGCCGACCGAGGGCGAGGAACCGCCGCCTCCACCGAAATTCGAACAGCCCCGAGTTGTCGGCCCACTCACATGGACCCAACCGATTCTCGACTACGACGCCAAATTCCTGAAGACCTACGCCGCCGGGTTGTCGAAGGTCACCATCATCGGTCCGGTGAGCTTGGCACTGCGATTGGTCGATGAATTCTATGGCGACATGCGGTCACTCACGCTGGCGCTGGCCGACGTGATCAACGCTGAGATCCGACATCTCGAAACCCTGGGGGTCGATCTGATCCAGATCGACGAACCCGAGGTGCACTTCCGCTACTCGCAGTGCAAGGACTACGCGACCGAGGCGATCGACCGTGCCCTCGCCGGCGTGACCACGAGGACATCAGTTCACGTCTGCTACGGCTACTCGAAGAACATCGCCGAGAAGCGCGCCACGCCGGTCTACGCCGAAGCGTTGGAGGCCTTGGCGGCGAGCTGCGTCCACGAGATCTCGCTCGAGTACGAACAGCCCCGCCACGCCCCCGATCTCTTGGAGCACTGCGGCGACAAAGCCGTCATTCTCGGTGTGCTCGACCTCGACACCGAAGCCCCCGTGGAGACACCTGAGTACATCGCGTCGCGCGCCCGCGACGCCATTGAGGTCATCGGCCCCGATCGACTGCGTCTCGGCCCGGACTGTGGCATGTGGTTCCTACCTCGAGAACATGCCTTCGCGAAGATCTCGGCGATGGAACAGGCGGCGCAAGGGCTCCGGAGCGAATACGCATGAACGCCTCCCGAACCGCTCGGGCCCAGTGGCGCCAGCTCAGCCCCGACGTCCGGCGGGCGATCTGGGGGACGGTTGGGGTGCTCAATGCTCGATCGCCGCGCCGGTTCAACCGGGTGCTGCAGGTCCCGTCGTTCTTCTGGGCGTGGTTCACCTCCGAAGGTGCGTTTCCATTTCTGGTGCTGCACGCCATCCGGGTGACCGGTTCCATCCGCCGCGGTCGGTCCGGAGTCGAGGGAGCAATCACCTCAGCGCTCGATGTCGCGATCGCTGGCGGGTTGGTGTCGTTCATCGCCGAGGGTCGTCAGGCCGATGAACAGTTCGCGGCGGCGTTGGCGCCCTATCTGAGTGCTTCGGACCTGGCGAGACGCCCACACGCCGTTCGCGCTGGCCAGTGGTTCCCGCTGCTCTATGGCGGCCGACGACGGCGAGTCAGGGCCCGCAATTTGGTGTTCTCGCCGCCCGGACCGGGCCGTCCGCTCCATCTCGATGTCTATCGGCCGATCGGTGAATGGGACGGCGGCGAGCGCCGGCCCGCCATCGTCCAGGTCCACGGCGGCGCGTGGCTGCTCGGCGACAAACGCGAGCAGGCAATTCCGCTCCTCAATCACATGGCAGCCAACGGCTGGGTTGGCTTCAACGTCAATTACTCGTTGTCACCCCGTGCCCGGGCACCGCAGCACCTGATCGACGTGAAGCGCGCCATCTCGTGGATCCGGGAGCATGCGGACGAGTACGGCATCGACCCCGACTTCATCTGCATCACTGGCGGCTCAGCGGGGGGACATCTCTGCGCGCTGGCGGCATTGACCGAGAACGACCCCCAGTTCCAGCCGGGTTTCGAGGACTCGGACACCTCGATTTCGGCCGCCATTCCCTTCTACGGGGTCTACGACATGGTCGATCTCGACCATCACATGATCGGCGGATTCCTCGAGTTGTTGGTGGAGCCCGTGGTCTTCGGGTCCAAATACAGCGTCGATCCCACGCCGTTCAACTCGTACTCGCCCATCTCTCATGTGCACGCTGATTCGCCTCCGATGATGATCATCCACGGCAGCCGTGATGCGCTGGTTCCCGTGGAATCGGCGCGACCGTTCGCCGCCAAAATGGCCAGCGTGTCGACGAACGCATCGGTGTACGTCGAGTTGTACGGCGCCCAGCATGCGTTCGACATCTTCCCGTCACCACGAACGGTCCGGACCATCGAGTACTGCCAACAGTTCCTCGACGGCGTCCATCGCGGCGTCATCAAGTGACTGACAGCACGCTGGCCGACGAACATCTGTCCGACGGCGTTCCGCTCTGGATGCCGTCGTCGCAGTCGATCAGCGAGACGCTGATCGACCGCTTTCGACGTCGCCTCGGCCTCGTCGACACCTCGGAGCTGAGCGAGTGGAGCGTGTCCTCGCCCAACGAGTTCTGGACCGAGTGCTGGGCTGAGGTCGGCTTGGGTCCAGCACCCGATGGGCCAGCAGTGGAGCTGGGTGAACGACTCCGTGACGCCCGCTTCTTTCCCGCCGCTCGGCTGAATGCCGCCGAGGTGATACTGGCGGGGCGAGAAGCCGCTGCGGATGCCGAGATGTTGATCAGCCGAGATGAGCTGGGACGGCGTGACGTGTGGACGCGACGGGCAGTTCGTAACGAGGTGGCAGCCGTCGCAGCAGCCCTTCGAGGAAACGGAGTGTCGGTTGGGGATCGGGTGGCGGCATGGATGCCAAACATCGCGGAGACGATCGTGGTGATGTTGGCGGCCACGTCGATCGGAGCGGTGTTCTCCTCGACGTCGCCTGATTTCGGCGCAGACGGCGTGCTGGATCGCTTCGGTCAGATCGAGCCGGTGGTACTCGTAGCGGCTGCTTCGTATTGCTATGGCGGCAAGGTGATCGATTGCATCGATCGTCTGGACGAGATTGCGGCGGGGCTACCGAGCCTTCGAAGGATCGTTGTCTGCGGCAACACTGCGCCCGAGGAGTGGGTCGATCAGATTGGATCCATCGAAAAGGCGGTCACATGGGACGACTGGATCGGATCGCACCGAGACGCGGAGCTCACCTTTGAGCAACTCCCGTTCGATCATCCGTGGACAATCCTGTACAGCTCGGGCACGACCGGCGTGCCCAAGTGCATCGTTCACCGGGCCGGCGGGGTGCTGTTGCAACATCTCAAGGAACACCAGTTCCACAACGACATCCGACCTGGCGATCGGGTGATGTATTACACGACCTGCGGCTGGATGATGTGGAACTGGCTGGCGTCGGTTCCGGCGTCCGGTGCAACGGCCGTGCTCTACGACGGCTCACCGTTTCATCCGGGGCCATCGACGCTGTTCGCGCTGGCGACCGAGGAGCGTCTGACCTTCCTCGGAGTGTCCGCCAAGTTCATCGATTCAGTGGCGAAGAGCGGATACCGTCCGGTCGACCACCACGATCTGTCCGAACTTCGGACCATGGCGTCGACGGGTTCGCCGCTGTCGGCGGAAGCGTTCCGCTGGGTGTATGAGGCCGTGGCGCCCGACATCCATTTGGCGTCGATCTCGGGAGGGACCGATCTCTGCGGATGCTTCGTGGGAGGTGATCCGACGCGCCCCGTGTTCGCCGGGGAGATACAGGGTCGCGCCCTCGGAATGGCCGTCGACGTATGGACCGACGCCGCCACCAGCTCACCACCGGGCGCTCGCGGTGAGCTGGTCTGTACGCAGCCGTTTCCCTCGATGCCGCTGCAGTTCTTTGGCGACGATGGCACCCGCTACGACGCTGCGTACTTCGAACGGTTCGATGGCGTGTGGGCCCAGGGCGACTTCGCCTCGTGGACGCCAGCGGGGGGCATCGTCATCCATGGCCGAAGCGACACCACCCTCAATCCTGGTGGCGTGCGCATCGGAACGGCGGAGATCTACCGCCAGGTCGAGCAGATCCCGTCGGTGATCGAGAGCCTCGTCTTCGGCCAGGAGTTCGATGGTGACGTCCGCATCGTGTTGTTGGTTCGATTGGCCGACGGCGACGTGTTGACCGACGAGTTGGTCGCCGAGATTCGGGCGCGGATCCGCACGGGATGCACGCCGCGCCATGTGCCGGCGCGGGTGATCGCGGTGGAGGATCTCCCGCGTACGCGCTCCGGCAAGCTGGCCGAGCTCGCAGTGAGCGACATCGTCAACGGGCGACCGGTGCGTAACACCACGGCGCTCGCCAACCCCGAGTCCCTCGAGGCCATCGCCGCGGCCCAAGAACTCCGGACCTGACGCACCTCGCCCGCCCCGAAATGCCCGCCCCGAATGACAGCCTCGTCAGATCTGGCGGCCGGTCCAGTACGGATCACGCAGCTTGCGCTTGAAGAGCTTGCCCGACGGATCGCGGGGGAGTTGTTCCACGACATCGATGGTCTTCGGGTGCTTGAACTTGGCGAGGTTGGCGTCGAGATAGCCCATGATCGCGGCGCGCGTTTCGTCGTTGTCGGGAGTTCCGGGCACCAACTGCACGACCGACTTGATCTCCTCGCCCCAGTCGGCGTGCGGGATGCCGAAGACAGCGACGTCATCGACACCGGGAGCGCTCATCATGGCTGACTCGATCTCGGCCGGGTAGATGTTCACGCCACCGGAGATGATCATGTCCGACTTGCGGTCCTTGAGGAACAGGTACCCGTCCTCGTCCAGCAGCCCCCAGTCGCCAACGGTGAAGTACCCGTTCCATCGGTTGTCCTTGGTCTTGGCGGCGTCGCCCTTGTACTCGAAGTCGGCCAGCGCCAACGACATGTACACGGTGCCTTCGGTGCCGGTGGGGAGCTCTTGGTGATCGTCATCGAGAATCTTCACTTCGCTGCCGGCCCACGGCACGCCGACCGATCCCGGTTTGGCGAGCCACTCGTCGGCGGTGATGATCGTCCCGCCGCCTTCGGTGGCGGCGTAGTACTCCCAGATCGAGTCACCCCACCACTCGATCATCGCCCGCTTGATGTCGGGCGGGCACGGGGCGGCAGCATGCACCATGGCCTGCAAGGACGACACATCGAAGCTGGAGCGCTCGTTCGCGGGGACTGCCTGCAGGATGCGATGGAACTGCGTCGGGACCATGTGTGACCACGTGACCCGATAGTTCTCGATCAGCTCCATCATCCGGCGGGGATCCCACTTGTCCATGACCACCACCGTGTGACCCATGTGAAATCCCGAACCACACCAGAGAAGTGGTGCGGTGTGATACATCGGCGAGCCGCAGATGTGGACGCCGTCGCCACCAGGTTGCACGCCGAACATCTGCTGAAAGCCCGACATCAGCGCACCCATATCGGAGGGGTCGATCTCGAACAGCTGACGCTTCACGCCCTTGGGTCGACCAGTGGTGCCCGAGGTGTAGTGCATGGCCATGCCGGCGATCCGGCCCTCGGGGGTGGTGGAGGTCTGGCCGTCGGTGATCTCGGTCCAGTCGCGAAAGCCATCGATGTGACCGACTGAGAAACGTCGATCGGCAGGAATGGTGAACTCCTCGCTGGCGATGCGACAGATGTCCGCGTATCGCTCGTGGCCGATGAACACCTTGGAGTCGCTGTCGTTGACGATGTAGGCGATCTCAGGGCCGACCAGATGATGGTTGATCGGCGTGATCCGCCAACCCGCCTGGAGAGCGGCCAGATACAACTCGACCATCGCGAGCCCGTTCGGCTGCACGACGGCGAGCTGATCGCCTGGCTCGAGACCCAGCGCACGAAGTCCGTGAACGAGCTGGTTGGCACGATCGAGCAGCGCCCCTGCGGTGTAGCTCTCGTCGCCGTCCGCCGCGGTGGTTCCCGCCACTACGAGCGCCACGCGATCTCGGTCCGCCTCGGCGACCTTCCAGAATCCCTGTTCCATGACTGCCCTCTCACGTCGTGATCCGGTCGCGCACCCCGATGGCGCGAACGGCGTGCTCACCATACATCTGACGGACCGTCAGATTCGCGGTCGGACGGCGCTGGTGTGGCGACCGGTCGCAAAGTTGGCCGGAAGGCAATGCCGCGTCGGTCAGCCGAGCAGGACCAGCGCCAGCGCGTCTGGTGCCGAGGACGGTCCGTCGATGCCGACCCACCGCGCGCCGACCGCCTCGGCGAGCGCCTCCGCATCGGCGGTGTCGTCGGCTGGGGCGATGATCGCCAGCTCGTCGAGGTGGCCGGCGTCGGCTACCGGGGAACCACCGGTGGTGGGCCGACAGTCACTCAACAGAATGGTCACCCGTCGACCGGCCTGTGAGCGTTGCAGCTGGAGCCCCGCTGTTCGCACTGCCAGACCCACATCGGTGGTTCCGTGGCCGCGAAGACGCAACAGGTCGCTGACGATGTCCTCGGTCGGGCGATGCTCCCCCTGCGACTTGATGACGACGGCCTCGTCGCCGAAAGCGATCACCGAGCAGTCGAGCCCGTGTCGATGAGCCACCGCGGCGGCCGTGACAGCGGCCGCCGCCAGCCGGGCACCGTTCATGGACCCGGAACGATCGACCACCAGGCACAGCGCCGTGTCGGGGCGAGCCCAGGCGCGCACCACGAGTTCCTCGGCGTGGGGCGGTCGGCGTTGCGATCGTGCATCGACGATTGCGTCGAGGCTGGCATCCAGATCGACATCGCCATCGATGTGGGCACTTCGCTGATTGACGAGCCGTCCCGTTCCGCGATGACGCGCGACTCCCGTCTTCGCCACGTCGACGATGATCCGTCCAGCGAGGCGCCGCGCGAGTTCGCGGAGCCGCTCATCGGTGGCACCGGTGAGATCGGCCAAGAGTGCCAAGGCCTCGTCGGGGTCCTCGTCGAGGAACTCGTCGAAGGCTTCCTCGTCGAGTTGGCCGACCTCGGGGCTGACGTCATCGAATCGATCGTGGCGCGACAAATCCCGACGGGAGGTGGTGCGCCGGCCAGCCTCGGCCACTGCGGCGCGTGCATCGTCGCCTTCATGGACGACGTCGTCGCCGGCATCATCCCCGCCGGGGGGCGGGCTCAGACTTTTGGGTCGTCGCCGCGTTCGGGTTTGGTGTCCTCGGTGTCCGGCGGAGCGAAGTACTGGCGCCACAGGTCTTCGATGATCGCTTCGGCCGATCGATGACAGCCATCGCGCACCCGAACCCGACCGGACAGCGACAACGTCGCAGCGTCGAGGGTGACCTGGGCGTCGAGTGCGGCAGCGTCGCGAAGCGTGGCGAGACCGTGGGTGAGCAAACACATGTCGATCGCACCGCGAACCGACGAACCGGTTCGGAGATCGGGATGATCGCGCGTGGCACGCACCATGGAAACCACCTGCGTCGCGAATCCGGCGCCGAGTTCGCCGACCACCGCGGCCGCAACCTTGCCCACCACAATGAGCTCGTCCCCGGCGCCCTGGTACCCCATGGCGAGTCGACAACAACGGTCGTACACCGCGGAGGAGATGCGTGCAGTGCCCACCGCGTCGAAGGGGTTCATGGCGGCAACCATCCGGAACCCGGGCTCCGCCACGATTCGTCCGAGCCGGGGGACATGCAGCTCACCCTCGCTCATCACGGAGATCAGCACGTTCAGGGTCTCCTCGGGGACCCGGTTGATCTCCTCGATGTACAACAGCGACCCGTCACGTAAGGCGGTGGCCAATGGGCCATCGATGAAGACGTCGGGGGAGTAGCCGGACTCGAGCACGGCAGCGGGGTCGAACGATCCGACCAGTCGGGCTGGCGTGAGTTCGGCGTTGCCCTCGACGAATTCGAAACCGGTTCCGATGGCTCCGGCGACCGCCCGCAGCAGCGTTGACTTGCCGGTCCCCGGCGGACCTTCCAGCAGAAGATGTCGGTCGGCACCCAAGGCGGCCAGGACCTGCTCGAGTTCTCGGCGGCGGCCCACGACGGCACTGGCGAGGTCAGCAACCGTTTGTGAATTGATGGTTCGGGAAGCAATGGGTGGCGATGTCACGTTCAGTTCAGACTGTTCAGGATCAACTGGGTGTAGGCGATGATGCCCTTGGAGGTGAGGTGAGTGTGGTCGCTCACGAACAACGAGGGATCGTTGACAGCGGCGGTGAACCAATCGATCACCCGGGCATTGGGATACCTCGCAGGCATCCCGATGAGGAGCGCATTGTTCGACAGCTCCCAGGGTCGTTCGACCTTGGTCGTCACGAAGTACACCTGACGAAGCGGGCCGGCCAGCTCCATGATCTTGTCCAACATTCGTTGGGTGATCGTGCCGTTCGTTCCCAAGTGCACCAACAGGACCGGACCGAGGGTGTTGAAGGCAGTCATCCCGGCGATGATGTTGACAGCCTCGCCGAACTGACGCGACACCTCGGCGGTCACCACGATGCCCGGAATGTTCTTCGTCAACACCGACTTCGCTCCCAACATCACCGAGTCGCCGATGGCCGAGACTCGCACGGGCGTCATCGCCAACAACGGATCCACTGGCACGGTCGGGGGAGGTTCCACGGGTGGGGCGAATGTTGTCGGCGCTGCGGTCTCTGGGGCAGCGGTGTCAGGCGGCGAGGTGACCGACGGATCGACGCCAGCCGACGTTGTCGGTGATGGGCTCGAGGTCTCAGGTGCCACGGTGAGCAACGGCGCTGAATCGGCTTCCGCTGATGCCTCGATGATCTCGCGTTTGACTTGCACTTCAACCGACTCAGATCTGTCGAACACGAGGATTCCCAGGACTGCCAACGGTGCCATCGATAACGCCGCCCAACGGGTACCCCGTGACAGACGCCCGGCTGACGCCCGGAACACCGGCCGCTGCCGAAGCTTCGAGAGGGCCCCGTGTCGAACGGGCTGCTCGACCCATCGGAAACACGCCTCGGTGATCGCAACCGTCAACACGATGCGGATCAGCGCCACCAGCGGTCCGGGCAACGCGAGATCCTCGCCCGGTCGAGTCACGGCAAAGATCGGAAAATGCCAGAGGTAGAGGCCGTAGCTTCGGAGTCCGACCCATCGAAGGGGAGCAGCCCCGAGCACCTTGCCGACCTTGGCGTTCGGGTGGACAACCGCCATGACCACCATCAACGTGGCGACGTCGACGATCAGAAAGCCACCGCGGTACACGATCAGATCGGTCTGGCTCGGAATCACGAACATCAACGCCAGAACCACGAGACCGACCACGCCCAGTGCATCCATGAACCGGCCGGCGGAATGATGGGCTGGCTTGGCGTGGAGCCGATCGGGGCGCCACACCATCGCCAGCGCGCACCCGAGCATCAAGCCGCTGAGGCGGGTGAAGGTCGACAGGTAGAGGCTGTTGGCGAGCTGCGGGTTGCTCGCCATGTCCGGCGTCGAGGCCAATGCCATCCATGCCGACGACCCCAACGCCACAGCGACCGTGACCGTCAGGAACAACCGCCTGCTGACTTTGGTGCCCACGTAGAGGAACACGAGTGGCCAAAGGACGTAGAACTGTTCCTCGACGGCCAGGGACCACAGATGCTTGAGGAGCGGCTCACGACCGAACGTGGCGAAGTAGTCCTGCTTCGTGAAGATCTGCACGAAGTTGCTGACGTAGACGAGCGCGGCGGGGACGTCGCGGCGGAGGCCAGCGACTGCGTCGCTGGCAAAGAGCGCGGCCCAGATCACCACCGCGGTGATCATCACGAAGAGGGCGGGAAGGAGACGGCGTGCCCTACGGGTCCAGAACTGTGCCAGCGAGATGGTGCCGCTCGCTCGCTGCTCTCCAATCAGGAGCGACGTGATCAGGTACCCGCTGATCGCAAAGAACACCTCGACGCCGAAGAATCCGCCGGAGAACCACGTCAGGCCCCCATGGAAGGCGATGACGGCGAGCACCGACACGGCGCGCAGCCCATCCACACCGCCCAGATACGGGAGATGTGGCGCGTCGTGCTGAGCTCGAAGTGGGGGTGGAGCGAGAGTGGTCACGGCAACGGAACGATGGGCGAACCACCCATCGTACCGTTGAGCCCGTCGACCACGGGATCACCGCCGCACCGGGCGATCAATCGAAGTTGATGACGCCTCGGATGTTCTTGCCGTCTCGCATGTCCTGGTATCCGACGTTGACCTCGTCGAGCGTGTAGGTCTTGGTGACGAGTTCGTCGAGCTTGAGGCTGCCCTCGCGGTACATCGACAACAGGTTGGGGATGTCGTAGCGCGGGTTGCCGGAACCGAACAGGCAACCCTTCACCTCTTTGTTCATCATCGACAACATGAACATGTTCATGGTGACGTCCTGTGCGAACATGCTGGCCACGGCGGTGATGACGACCGTTCCGCCTTTGGCCGTGAGGTTCAGCGCCGGGTCCACCAGGTCGCCGGTCATGACGCCGACCGTGATGATGGTCTTGTTGGCCATCTCCCCCCACGTCAGTTCGGCAACGGGACCCATGGCTTCCTCGATGGAGGAATAGGTGTGGGTGGCGCCGAACTCCATGGCCTTTTCTCGCTTGAACTCCACGGGGTCGATGGCGATGATTCGCTTCGCTCCAGCGATACGGGCCCCCTGGATGGCGTTCATGCCGATGCCACCTGCGCCGATGACGGCAACAGTGTCGCCGGGGCCGACCTCGGCGCGGTGCACCGATGATCCGTAGCCGGTCGCCACGCCGCATGACACCAACGCCACGGCATGCCACGGCAGGTCGTTCTCCACCTTGACGACAGCGTCCTCGGACACGAGGAGGTGTTCAGCGAACGTGCCGAGCTGGCACATGCGAGCCAGGTCGGTCGTGCCGGTCTTGTGGGCGATTCGGCCGTCGGTCATCATGCCGACGTCGAAGAGTTTGGCGCCGAGGTCACACAGGTTCGACTTGCCGCTCACGCACCATTTGCAGCGGCCACAGCTGGGGATGAACGACATCGAGACGTGATCGCCGACCGCGACGCTGCTGACGCCGGCGCCGACCGCGATGACTTCGCCAGCACCTTCGTGCCCGCCGATACACGGGTAGTGCGGCATGGGCATGTCGCCGGTGACGACGTGCTCGTCGGAATGACACATACCAGCGGCCTTGGTCTTGACGAGGACCTCGCCGGGTCCAGGGTCGTCGATCGTGATGTCCTCGACGGACCAGTCCTGTCCGACCTCCCAGAGCACTGCAGCGCGCGACTTCATGACGTTCCCCTTCGAGCTATCGGGCGACACGTGCGTCGTCCGGCTGATGCGTTTTACACCACCATCACGGGGGCGGTCGTACACTTCGCACATCATGATTGTCGGAGGTTCGGTTGTGACTCGGTCAAAAGCGCGGGTGGTCTCCGCTGCAGTCCCGCGGTCGAACTGAGATGGATCCGACCCCAGGGGACCCGAAATCCCCGGCGCCGGCTCGCTCCAACAAGCGTGGCGACCAGACGCGACAGGATCTCATCGAGGCATCTCTGGCGCTCGTTGCGACCTTTGCCGATGAGGACATTCTCGCCGCGCTGACTCCAGCGAGGGTGGCCCGAGGTGCCGGCCGCACGACCGGATCGTTCTTTCATCATTTTCCGACCCGCCAACATTTCTTCGATGCCATGGCGGATCGGGTGGCCGAGGAGTTCGTGGGCTCCTTTCCGGCTGATCTTCGAGCATCGATCGCCGAGGTTCGGCCCGATGACGTCCCAGGCGTCATCAGGGCTGCCTCGGAATTTGCCTGGCAGAACGCCCTCGGCCCCAACGGTCTGCATCACTCGATCATCGCAGCCATGGCATTCTCATCTCCCAACACCACACGCGTTGACGGTGCGAATGGCGTCGAGGTGTTCCGCGATCGCATCTGGAACGTGCACCGCGAACGCCTCGGAGCGCTGTATTCCGAAATGGTGACCTTGTGGGGGCGGGAGTTCGTCGACCCCTTCGACGGAGAACTGCTCGCCGACATCCTGGCAGCACTCGAGTTCGGACTCGTCATGATGCGTTCATCCGGAGCGGATGCCATTTCCGATCGAGTCTTCGCTGACGTGGTGCTGGCGATCTTGGTGGTGGCAACGGCGCCGGCTGAGCTGGCGATGCAGCTGACAGACATCGAGATCTCCATGTTGGCCCCGGATGCGTCAGCGTTGTCGGAATCGATCACCGCCATCAGCGACGAGCGTTGGACGCTGCTCGGCGAGCTCTTCAGTGGTGGACGCCCAGTCCAGTTCACGACGATCTCATTGGTGCTCGGCCTTCCAATCGACCAAGCGAAACGCATGTTCGGTTCCGTCCGTCGCGCCGCGGCGCTGAGTACCCGCGCGTGGACAGCGGGGCTCATGGGTGCGGCAGTTCAACGTCTCGAGGCGGCCCCGGATCGAGCACTTGCCGACACCGTTGTGGACCTCGCCCGTCGGGCGAGGGATCTTCCCCATCTCGCTCAGGCACTGCTTGCCGAACGTTCAGCAGCAGCGATCGATGACAACGGTTCGAGCTCCGACGATGTTCGCGAGTTGGTGGCGATCACCGAGCCGCTCTGTCTGGTCCTCGCAACGGTGTCGCCCGACTCCTCTGAGGCCCAACGGCGTTCAGACGCGACGAACATCGTCGACATTGCGCTGATGTTCGGCTCAACTCGTCGCCGAATGGCGCCGTCGGATATCGCTCAGTTGGCATTGGCAGCGCTTCGTCACTGATCCCGCTCCTCGAGGGGTCGAGATGCCAACACCCGCGAAGTCAGTGCACCTGCGGCGTCGGCGCGGTCAATGGCCACGGGCGCTCGCGCTCGGCGACCCACGCGGAGTCGAGCAGGAGTGCGTCGCAATGATGTCGGGCCAGGATCTGCATTCCGACCGGAAGCCCATCCACGTGATCGACGGGAATCGAAATCGCCGGATTGCCATACAGATTCGACGGAATCGTCAGACGCCCGTTGTTGGCCGGAGAATCCTGATGAGTGCCGAAGACCGAGGGCAGGGGACCCTCGAAACCGAAGGCAACGTCTGGGTTCGTCGACGTGATCACCAAGTCGCACTGGTCGAACAGATGCGCCATGGCATCGAAGAGCGCGGTTCGTCGCCGCTCCAGGTTGATGCGGTCCGCCATGCCATAACCGCGCTCGGTCGCCCACGCGAGCGCGAAGTTCATCTCCGGGGTGAGATCCTCGGCGCAATCCGGCCACGCATCGCCGAGCGCGGCGTACAGGTCGGCCATGTTGGCGAGTGACCATGCCGTGCCGATGCTCGGGATCGTCACGGCCACGTCGACCTGGCGGAGTCCGAGATCTTTGATCAAGGCGTCGGCAGCTGTGCGGACCGATATGGCGGTCTCATCGCTCACGATCGCTCCGGCGAAGTTGTCGATGATGGCGACCCGTAGCCCTCGGAGCTCGTCGAGATGGCTTCCGAGGCCCCGTTCCCAGCCCTCGATCCTCGGGAGCGAATGAGGGTCCGTGGGATGCGATCCGCTGGCCACGTCGAGCCAACGCGCGGTGTCGCGGACCGAACGGGTGACACCACCGACGGTCACGGTCAGCGCGCCGACCGAGAAATGAGGCCCTCGGGGGATGCGACCGTATGTCGTCTTCAAGCCGACGAGCCCGGTGAATCCCGCAGGGATGCGGATCGATCCGCCCCCGTCTCCGCCCGTTGCCAACGTGCAGAGCCCACCGGCCACGGCGGCCGCCGATCCGCCCGAGGAACCCCCCGGCGTACGTTCGAGGTTCCACGGATTCGAGGTGGCGCCGTGCAGCTTGGTCCGGGTGAGGTTGACCCCGCCGAACTCCGAGGCGGTCGTCAAACCAAAGGGCACACAGCCCGAATCGAGCAGTCGCTCGACGTGGGTGGTGGTGAAGGTGGCGATGTGATCAGCCAGTGGAACCGACGCCTCGGTGTCGGGCCATCCTTCGACCTGGTCGAGCTCCTTGATCCCGAGTGGCACACCACCGAACGGCTTCGACGCATCAGCCGAGGCGGCCGCGGTTCGGGCGCGGTCCACGTCGAGATACGCAATGGCGTTCAGGGGCGATGCCTCGATGGCGGCGAGCGTCGCCTCGAGCTCGGCGGTGGGCGAGTTCTCGCCAGTGCGGAAGGCCTCGACAAGGCTCACCGCATCTCCGGTCCATGGTGTGTCGGTCATCGCCGGACCCTAACCGGGCGCGGGCTCTGTCAGCTCGAAGAGTGCACCTTTTGCGGCAATGACCATGGCGGTGATCGGCACGGCGATGAAGGCGCCGAAGATCCCGCCGACGATGCCGCCGGCCGCCACGAGCAGCAGGCTCGCGAGCGGATGCAGGGAGAGCCGCTTGCTGGTCAGGTAGGGGTACAAAATGTTGGCATCGAGTTGTTGCACCACCAGCACAACGATGCCCAACGCGACGGCCGTCGTCGGACCCTGTGTCACGAGGGCGGCGATGACGACCAGAGCGCCACTGATGATGGCGCCGACGGTCGGTATGAACCCGAAGAGGAACACGATGACCGCCAACGCAAAGCTGATGGGAATCCGTGCGATGGCGCAAGCGGTGCCGATCACGATCGAACAGATGGTGGCTTCGGTGAGCGTGACGCGCACGTAGGCGACCAGCACACTCCAGGCGGCGGCGAGCGCGGCCCTGGCACGAGGTCGTGCCCGCGCCGGCACCGCCGAGAGTAGGCCGGTGCCGATGCGGCGTCGATCGGTCAACAGGAACAGCGTGGTGATCAGCGCCAGGAGCCCCCCGGCCACGAGCCCGCCGGTGGTCGACAGGACGGAGAACGCGCCCGCGAGCACTCGGGCGGGGTTCTCCTTCAGCCGTTCGATGCCGCTGGTGAGACCATCGGCGAGCCCCCCGGATTGGATCTTCAGCGGTCCGTTCTCCAGCCAGTTGCTGAGTTTGTCGACTCCCTCGGTCGACTGGTCGGTGATCTCGTCGAAATTCGAATAGAACTGCGACACGGCCGCCCCGACGACGCCGAGAATCAGCACAAGCCCCAAGAAGAACGCCAGAATCGATGCCCTCGACTCCGCGATTCCCCAGTGGATGAAGCGACGGCGGACGGGCTCGAGCATGGCGGTCACGAAGATGGCTACGACGATCGGCGCGACCACGAAGCTCAGGTACGCGGCGCCCCAGATCATGATCGCCAGCGCTGCGCCGACCACCATCGAACGCCACGCGATCTCGGACGCCACCACCAAACCGCGGGGTACCGCCGGATCGGTGTCGTCTGGTTGGCCAGGCATGGCTCCATCGTTGTCGGCCGGAATCGTTTGGTCCGTGATGGTCGGGCCGCTGCTGTTTCGGTGAACTCGATGGCGCCACGGGTAGGATGGCCGCCATGAGCATCGACACCAGCACTCTCGACTCCAGTAGCGAAGAACTCACTGCCTCGCCCGAGATCGAAGCATCCGGTGACGAGCTGGTGATCGATGAGTTACTGGTCGAGGAGATCTCGATCGACGGCATGTGCGGCGTCTACTAGATCCCGATCAGGGCCCGATGAGTGTTTCAACGAGCGCCGAGGTGCTCAACTCGCAGACCGACTCGGCACACCCTCATTCCGCGCTGCTCGATTCGTCCCTGCGTCTGGACCCGATGGTGTCGCTTCGCCCCGAACCGTTCGGCGCGCTGGCGTACCACTTCGGTACTCGGCGGCTGAGCTTCCTTCGATCCCCTGACATCGTGGCAGTGGTCAAACGACTCGATGCATCGGTCTCGGTCACCGAAGCGCTCCGATCCTGCGCGATCGCCCAGCCGCGCTGGCCGAGCTTCCTCGCCGCCATCGCCACGCTCATCGAGAGTGGCATGTTGTTGCCCGTCTCCGACGACCCACCCGCCGCCGCTCCCGAAACGACCGCAGCTCAGAAGGATCTCACCTCATGACGATCGACATCGGTGCTCCCGTCGGACACCTCACCAAGACGGAGACCCTCGTCGATCAGATGAAGGCCGGCCTCGACGCCCCGATCTGTCTGACATGGGAGCTGACCTACGCCTGCAACTTGGCGTGCATTCACTGCCTGTCTTCGTCGGGCCGTCGAGACACCCGCGAGCTGACCACCAGCGAAGCGATAGCGGTCGTCGACGAACTGCGTGCGCTGCAGGTGTTCTATGTGAACATCGGCGGCGGCGAGCCCATGATCCGCAAGGATTTCTTCGACATCGTCGAGTACGCCACGACCCACCAGGTCGGCGTGAAGTTCTCGACCAACGGGACCTATCTCGACCGTGCTGCGGCCGAGCGCTTCGCCGCCATGGATTACCTCGACATCCAGATCTCGATCGACGGAGCGACGGCCGACGTCAACGATGCCGTCCGCGGCGAAGGCAGCTACGCGGCAGCCATCGAGGCCATGGAGCATCTCAAAGCCGTGAATTTCGGCCCGTTCAAGATCAGTCTGGTGGTGACCCGTCACAACGTCGACCAGCTCGACGACTATCTGGCGCTCGCCGATCACTATGGCGCCCAGCTCCGCGTGACCCGCCTCCGACCCGCCGGCCGCGGCGCTGACACCTGGCACGAGCTGCATCCCACCCAGGCGCAGCAGCGCCAGCTCTACGACTGGTTGATCGACAAGCCCCACGTGTTGACGGGCGATTCGTTCTTCCATCTCTCGGCCTACGGCGAGGCGCTACCCGGACTCAACTTGTGTGGTGCTGGCCGTGTGGTCTGCCTCATCGATCCGGTGGGCGATGTGTACGCATGCCCGTTCGTGATCCATGACGAGTTCCGCGCCGGGTCGGTTCGTGACGCTGGCGGCTTCGGTCAGGTCTGGAAGCAGAGCGAGCTCTTCCGATCACTGCGGGAACCGTCCTCGCCCGGCGCGTGTGCGTCGTGCGGAAGCTACGACGCCTGCCAGGGCGGATGCATGGCTGCCAAGTTCTTCGTCGGCTTGGAGTTGGACGATCCCGATCCGGAATGCGTCAAGGGCAACGCTGAGCCGCTCCTCGCTGCCATCGCCGGCCGCGCCACTCCGGTTCCATCGCCCGATCACTCCCGGCCAACGGCTGTGAAGATCGCGCTGGGTCCAACTCGCCGCTGACGCTCCTCCGTTCTCGTTGTTCTCGGCGCCCGATGTTGTGCCCGGCGCAGCCGAGCGCAACAACTTCGGGCGTGCGGGTGGCAAACGCCGCGCGAGTGTCACTCAGCGAAGCTCGGCCCGTCGAAGCGGTCAACGGTGGTGAACGACCCGACCGGATGTCGGCGGAGCCGGGTGGCGCGGCTCGCCGGGCGACCGAGACAGATCATGGTGGCGACCGCCCATCCATCCGGCAGCGCCAGCAGCGGTCGTGCCTCGTCCTCGGCTCGGGCCAGGAACGTGGTCATCACACCGCCGAGACCGTGGGCGTGGGCCGCCAACATGATCGACCACGCGAACGGGTAGATCGAGCCGCCGCCGCTGAGCGTCGGACGGGACAATTCCTTGTCCATCATGGCGACTTGGCCGAGATCTGCGGCGAGGACCAACACCACCGGCACCGTTTCGATGTTGTCGAGTAGTGGGTTCGGCTGATGGTCGCTTCGTGCCGCGGTCAGGTCGACGGACGACTCGACGGTGGTAGCGAACGGCGTCTCGCCGGCCATGCCCTGCGCCACGTATTCGTTCCACACCGGCTGACACAATGCGGCCAACGATCGTCTCAACGGCGTGTCCTTCACCACTGCCACGTGCCACGGTTGTCGATTGCCGCCCGAAGGGGCATGGCGCGCCACGTCGAGGATGGCGGCGATGGTCTCGTCGCTCACTGGTTCGTCGGCGAACTCGCGAACAGCGCCGGTGGATCGAAGGGCGAACTCGAGGTCCATCAGGCGCTCACCCCGTTGTCGCGGGGGTCGGTGAAGTCGAGAACCACAACCCGACGCTATCGGGTGTTTTGCAGCTGGAAGGAGGGTGAAGCGACACTTGGGCCGTGAAAATCCTGTCGCCGTTGCCCCTCGGCTCGAAGGTGGCGCGGAACCGGATCATCTTCGGACAACATGAGACGAACCTGGGGCGTGGGCGGAGTCTGTCCGAGCGCCATGTCGCCTACTACCAGCGCCGAGCAGCCGCCGGGGTCGGCGTGATTGTCTGCGAGGAAGCGTCGGTTCACCCGTGGGACTGGCCCTACGAACGGGCACCATTGTGGTCGGAGTGCCGTGAAGGTTGGGCTGAGATCGCGTCGGCCTGCCACAGCGAAGGGTCGCTCGTGCTCGCAGCCGTGGGCCATGCCGGTGGGCAGGGAACATCGCATTGGAGCCAGCGCGAGCTCTGGGCGCCATCGCGGGTGCCCGAGGTCAATACTCGCGAGGTCCCGAAGTGGATGGAGGCCGACGATATCGCCGCCGTCATCGCGGGGTTCTCAGACGCAACACGGGCCGCCATCGCCAGCGGCTGCGATGGTGTCGAGATCAACGCCGGCCAGTTCTCGTTGATCCGCCAGTTCCTGTCGGGTCTCACGAACCAACGCGACGACGAGTGGGGCGACCGCCCGGCGTTCGCCCGGGCCGTCATCGCTGCGGTGCGGGCCGCCGCAGGCCCCGACGCCGTCGTATCGCTGCGATTGAGCTGCGATGAGCTCGCACCGTGGGCAGGCATCACCCCCGACATGGCGACAGAGTTGGTCGTCGAGCTCATTGGTTCGGGCGATGCTCCGCTCGATGCCAGCCAGCTCGCCAACAACCTCGATGCTGCTCCGCTCGTCGATGCGGTGACCGTGGTGCGGGGGTCGATCTATTCGATCTCGGCCACTCGGCCTGATGGCCACACCGAACCCGGCTTCAACCTCGGTCTTGTCGAGCAGATTCGTCACGCCGTCCGTGCGGTGCACGGTGATCGCGTCCAGGTCATCGCGCAGGGATCGATCGTGGACATCGGCCAAGCTGAATGGGCGATCGGCGAGGCCGATCGATGCGATGCCGTCGAGATGACTCGTGCGCTCATCGCTGATGCCGAGCTCGTGGCCAAAGCGGTCTCGGGGGCGGTCGATCAGATCCGGCCCTGCATCCTCTGCAATCAGACCTGTCAGGTTCGTGACAACCGCAACCCGCCCCTGACCTGTGTGGTTGACCCGCGCTCGGGTCATGAGCGCTCCGAGATCGATCCACCGGCGACGTCGAAGAAGAGCATCGCGGTACTGGGTGGCGGAGTCGCCGGCATGGCCGCAGCCGTGTTCGCTGCAGAGCGGGGTCACGACGTCGTGTTGTTCGAACGAACTGACAAGCTCGGTGGTGCGACCCGGGTGGCCGCTGAGGGGTCCGGTCGCCAGCGCTTCGGCCTGATCGTCGACTGGTTGCAAGCTGAGCTTCGGCGACTCCGCGTGCTCATCGAATGTGGTGTCGACGTCGACACCAGCATCGCTGCTGGGGGTGCTTCTGCTGATTTCGATGTGGACGCTGTCGTGGTGGCCACCGGTTCTCTCGATGGCGATCGCGCGTATTCAACGACTCGTTCAGCGGTGGTGATCTCGGCTCGACAAGCCTTGGCCGGAGAGTTCCTCATTGATGGGCCGGTACTCATCTGGGATCCCATCGGCGGCCCGATCGGCGTGTCGATCGCTGAGCGTTTGGCGCACGAAGGCCATATGGTTTCGCTTGCAACACAGGACAACATCGTTGGTAACGAGCTGTCGCGCTCGGGGGATCTGGCACCGGCCAACAGTCGTCTGGCCCAGGCCGGGGTCGTGATGCATCGTCGTTCGTTGTTGCGGGCGGTCAAAAAAGGTTCGGCCGAGCTCGAGGACCGCTTCTCGGGTGAGCGACAGTCGATCGTGGCATCGGTGGTGATCGATGCCGGGCACCGTTTGCCCGATGAATCGACGTACAAGTTGTTGGCCGAGTCGAAGGTGGCGCAAGCGGGCGTAACTGCTCCGAACACGCTGAACGCGACCGGGATGAAATCGAACACGCTGAACGCGAACACCGTTGTGGTCAGGGTCGGCGATTGCGTGGCACCGAGAACCATTGCCGAGGCATTCATCGAGGCGCGCCGTGCCGTGCTGGCGATCGAGGGCCATGGCGTCGTGTCCGACGGGGTGCCGTTGGGCGACCTCGGCGGCCATTGATCTGGATTACCCCGGCGACGCCACCAAACGTGGTGAACACGCGTCCGCGGACGCGTGAATCGCGCTGTGCGTGGTGAACACGCGTCCGCGGACGCGTGAATCGCGCTGTGCGTGGCGACGCCCGTGCAGACATTGACCCGGGTCGCGTGCCCGCTTTCCCGATGCGAATTCAACGAGGCCAGGTGGCCCACTCGGCCGAAAATACCGAGGGGCCAACCTGGATTGCTGGCCTGGCCATGGTGACTTCTCTTGTCAAAGTGCGTCGTGCATTCAGCCGGTCGGGCTTCGCACGACCAAGCCTAACGACACCCTGTGACACTGAATATTGCGCTGTTTTCACCCACGGAGCGTGGTGAACACGCGTCCGCGGACGCGCGGATCGCGCTGTGCGCGGTGAACACACGTCCGCGGACGCGTGGATCGAGCTGTGCGAGTTTGAATCCGGCGAAGCTGGGTCCGATGACGGCAACGCGCTTCGCTCGCCCGACCGCCGGTAGCTTGGCCGAGTGAATGACTCGAGAACGGGCGACGAGCGGAGACCGCTTCGAGAACTCGGCGATGAGCCAGACGCTCGCTTCACGTTCGCCAACGAGCGCACGTATCTGGCATGGAACCGGACGGCGCTGGCATGCGTGGTCGCCGGGTTGGCGGTGACCAACGTCCTGACTCCCGACCGTGACGATGTCCTCCCCAAGGTGGTCGGCGTCAGCCTCATGGTCCTGGGGTTGCTGCTGGCCGGAGTGAGCTATTGGAATTGGTACTTGAGCGAACGGGCGCTCCGCTTGAAGCGCCCGTTGCCGCACTCGCCGATGTTGCTCGTGCTCAGCATCGTGACGGCGCTCGTCGCGGTCGCGACAGCGATCATGACCTTCACGTGATCGAGCCATGATACGCGTCGCGACACAGTGTGGCGGTGAGCGTGTTATTGCGACATCTTGGCGTCACGCCGTGAAGTGGTCATGGAGGCTGGCGTGAGCTCACACGTCGAGGTTGCTGCGTCGACGGCCGTCGAGCGGACCTACCTGGCGTGGTCGCGATCAGCGATATCCTGGGCGGGCGCTGGTGCGTTCATCACGCGGATCTTCATTCACAACATCGGCGAGGCGATGGTCGGTGTAGTGATGATGATCTGTGGCGCGCTCATGTGGGGCCACGGCTTCGTGATTCATCGTCGGCGACACGCAGCGCTCACCGACGGTCGGGTCGAGACGTTCGTCGGTAGCGGAATGGCGTGGGTCACCGGGGCTGTCGTGGTCACGATCGCCGCGTCGATCATCGCCCGACTCTGGACGTGGACCGGTTGAGCGCACCTTTTCGTCCGTTTCGTCCCTACCTCGGCGCCGCCGTAGCCTGAACTCATGTCCGAACGTCTGCTGTGGTCGCCGCTGCGCCTGGGTCCGGTCACTGTTCGCAACCGGCTCGTTTTCAGCGCTCACCTCACCAACTACGCCACCCAGGAGGGCATGCCGTCCGAGCAACACGCCGAGTACTACGCCGCTCGTGCGGCTGGGGGAACCGGCCTGATCATCACCGAGGAACACTCAACGCATCCCACCGACTGGCCCTACGAGAAGTTGATCCATGGCTTCAACCCCAAGGTCATCGCCGGCTACCGACGCATCACCGACGCCGTGCATCGCCATCGCACGCCGATCTTCGCTCAGATCAACCACAACGGCGGGCAGGCGTCGTCGATGTACAGCCGACTGCCGGTGTGGGCACCATCGCCCGTGGCCGATCCGCTCTTTCGTGAGGTCCCCAAAGCGGTGTCGGTCAACGAGATCGGCGACATCATCGAGTCGTATGCCGACGTGGCGGCCCGCTGTGCCGAGGGTGGTTTCGACGGCATCGAGTTGCAGTGCTCGCACTCCTCGATCGTGCGTGGTTTCCTGTCGCCAGCCACGAACCGCCGCACCGATTCCTACGGCGGCTCACTCGCCAATCGCGCTCGAATGCTCGTCCAGATCGTCGACGCCGTACGCTCGGCGATCGGCCCGTCGCTGGCCCTCGGCGTGCGGCTCTGCGGCGACGAATTGATCGAGGGTGGCACCACCATCGACGAAGCTGTCGAGGTGGCCAAGATCGTCGAGGCCACCCACCAGGTCGACTACATCAACACGTCGATCGGTGTTGCCACGGCGTCGCTGTTCATGATCGAAGCGTCGATGCACATCCCGCCGAATTACGCGATGTTCATCCCCAGCGCCATCCGCAAAGCTGTCGATCTGCCCGTGGTGGGTGTCGGCCGGTTCAAGGATCCGATCCAGGCCGAACGTGCGCTGGAAGAAGGTCATTGCGACCTCGTCGGCGTGGTCCGCGGCCAGATCGCCGATCCGGATTTTGCTGCCAAAGCGCATTCAGGCCATACCGACGACACCCGCTTGTGTCTCAGCTGCAACCAGGAATGCGTGGGGCGGATGGGTCTCAATCGTTGGTTGGGGTGCATCGAGAACCCGCGGACTGGCCGCGAGGCGCTCGGGGTCGGGGAGGTTCGACTGTCGACGAAACCGGTCGATGTGCTGGTGGTCGGTGCCGGCCCGGCGGGCATGCAGGCCGCCATCGCCGCGGCGCGAAACGGACATCGCGTCACGGTGTGCGAACAAGCCTCTGAGTCGGGTGGTCAGGTCCGTCTCGCAGCGTCGGTGCCGAACCGCGCCGAGTTCGGCGACCTGGTTCGCAATCAGCTCAGCGAGGCGCGCCGATCGGGCGTGACCGTCGAGTTCGGTGTCTCGGTCGACGCCGACGAGGTCGCTCGGCGGGGGCCCAACATGGTGATCGTCGCCACCGGCTCAACCCCGGCACGACCCTGGTGGGCGGGCGACGCCCCCAACGTGTGCGATGTGCGCGATGTGCTCGACGGCACGACCCAACCCGAGGGTTCGGTCCTGGTGATCGACGAGATCGGGTTCCATCACGCCACCAGCGTTGCGGAGCTCCTGGCGGACCGTGGCTGCCAGGTGGAAGTGGTGACGCCAGGAATGGTCGTCGGACAGGACCTGGGGATCACGCTCGACATGGAGAATTGGTGGATCCGTGCGGGCGCCAAGGGCATCGTGCAGTCGACTGATCTGGTGCCGATGGGCATGGCCGAGGGTGTGTTGACGTTGCAGCACCATCCCACCGGAACCGACGCCCATCGCAGCCCCGACTGGGTGGTGTGTGCCGTGCCGCCCAACCCGCTCGACGATCTCTATCACCAGCTGCGTGGAGCGGGAGTGCGCACAGAACGTGTCGGCGATTGCTTGGCGCCTCGTCGCGCCCATGCGGCTGTCATCGATGGCGAGCGGGTCGGTGCCGCGGTGTGACCGATGCTGACGACGCTGCCGGGCAATTTGCCGATGAACTGGCTGGTGACTTGCTCAAGCATCTCGCCGTCCACGCGGATCCGAGCCGAGCCGAGTCGGAACGCGCCTACCTGAAGTCGCAGCGGGACTTTCTCGGTGTGTCAGTCCCGGCCAGTCGGGGCGTGGTTCGCACCTTCGTTCGCGAGCACGGGCCGTTCTCCATGGAGCAGGTGGTGGAACTCGTTGACTCGCTCTGGGACGGGCCGTTCTTCGAGTGCCGGCGAGCAGCGGTCGAGGTCTTGGAAGCTTCGGTGTCGATGCTCGGCGATGGGCAGCTGCCGTTGGTCGCTGAGTTGGTTCGAGATGGGGAGACATGGGCGTTGGTTGATCCGCTGGCCACTGACGTCGCTGGGCCGATCGTGATGCGCGGCGTGACCAGTGTCGTCGGCGAGCTGCTGGATTCCTGGTCCGTCGACGAATCGTTCTGGGTCCGCCGCCTTTCGATGCTGTCACTGCTCCCGTCGTTGAAACAGAGCGATGCCGAGTGGACTCGATTCTGTGGGTACGCGGACCTCATGATGGGCGAGCGGGAGTTCTTCATTCGTAAGGCCATCGGTTGGGTACTTCGGGATATATCGCGGCGTCGACCCGATGATGTGCGGGCTTTTGTGATGCCCCGACTCGACACCATGTCCGGCGTCACTCGCCGTGAGGCCATCAAGTACCTCATGTGACACGGCGACGATCGTTCGCCCGGTGATCAGAGCAGCCACCCACGATGGGCTGGCTTACCGCGGAGCTGCTGCCCCGCTCTAACCTGATCGGTCCATGGCCACGTATCTCGCCCTCCTCCCTTCGCGAGAGGGATCCCTCGCCGCCGGGGGCGACGAAGTTGTTGCCGAGGCCCGTGAACTCGATCCCGCCGCCCGCGTGGTGATCGTTGGTCGAGGCGTCGAAACAGCCGCTGCGGAGTTGGCTGGTCTCTGCGATTCGGTCGATCTGATGGAGCGCGATTCCTTCGAGCCGGCGCGCTGGAGCAGCGATCTTGTCGATGTGATCGCTGGCGCCGATGTGGTCGTGTTGCCCGCTTCGCCCGACGGTCGAGATCTCGCGCCGAGGCTCGCAGCGCTGACCGGCCGCCCCCTGATCGCAGGAGCCATCTCCGTTCGGGACGGCGCAGTGGTCGTGGCCCGACAGGGTGGGCTGCTCGAGGAGCATCTGCAGTTTGACGGGCCAGTCATCGTCACCCTGCAAACGCACGTTCGCGGCGCGGTGCCCACCTCGAACATCGCACCGACCACGACCGACGTGCCAACACACGCGGCGCACGCCAGCAGCGTCTCGCCAGACGCCCGCTTGATCGAAGTGTTCCCGCCGGATCCGGCGACGATGGATCTCGCTGAGGCGCCACGATTGATCGGCGGGGGAGCGGGGCTCATGTCAGGCGACGCTGCGGCGCGCTTCGCCCAGCTCGGTGCCGTGGCCGACTCGCTCGGAGCGTCGATGGGTGCCACGCGGGTCGTGACCGACGCTGGCTGGGTGTCGCACGATCGTCAGATCGGGACCACCGGCGTCGTCGTTGATCCTCAGGTGTACGTGGCCTTCGCCATCTCGGGTGCGGTGCAGCACACCGCCGGGCTCGGCCACCCCGAACACATCATCTCGGTGAACACCGATCCCCACTGCCCGATGATGGCGATGGCGGACCTGGCGATCGTCGCCGATGCCAACGCCACCCTCGACGCGCTGGCCGAACGGCTGGGTGCAGGGTCTCCGGCAACCGCCGACGAGTCCTCGAGTCAGTCAGTGATGACCTCATGACCCGGGCTCTCGATCCTGATGTTGTCGATGTGATCGTGGTGGGCGCCGGGCCTGCGGGGAGCGCAGCCGCCACGACCGCAGCCCGCGCCGGGTTGGACGTCGTGCTCATCGAGCGCGGCCCGTTCCCCGGGTCGAAGAACATGTACGGCGGCGTGATCTACGGACGGGTGCTCGACGGTCTCGTTCCCAACTGGTGGGAGGTGGCGCCCATCCAGCGCTGGGTCACCCGCCGCTCCACCATGCTGCTCACTAGCACCCAGGCGCTGACCATCGACTTCCGATCCGATGCCTGGGGTGAGCCGCCGTACAACGGCGCCACCGCCTACCGACCCGAGTTCGACTCGTGGCTCGCCGAGGTGGCGGTCGACGCCGGTGCCCAGCTGATCTGCTCCACCACCGTGACCGGGTTGATTCGCGAACACGGGAGGGTCGTCGGAGTTCGCACCGATCGACCCGATGGCGACCTTCGGGCACGCGTCGTGATCGCCGCCGACGGCGTCAACTCGTTCCTCGCCAAAGAAGCTGGGCTCTACCACCACGCCGAGCCGGAGCACTATACGCTCGGCATCAAAGAGACGCTCGCGCTGCCCCGCGAAGTGATCGAGGAACGGTTCGGTCTGCGCGGAAACCACGGCCTCGACATCGAGATCCTCGGGTGCACCGACGGCGTCCCCGGTGGAGGATTTCTCTACACCAATCTCGACACCATCGCTCTCGGGCTGGTATTGCATCTGCCGGCGTTGGCCGCCCAATCGAAGCGTCCCGAAGAACTCCTCGCCGAGTTGAAAACGCACTCCGCCATTGCGCCCCTCATCGAGGGTGGCGAGGTCAAGGAGTACAGCGCCCACGTCATTCCCGAAGCTGGCTTCCACATGATGCCCGACATGGTCACCGACGGGATGTTGGTGGCGGGCGACGCGGCGGCGATGTGCCTGGCGGCCGGGATTTGGCTCGAAGGCGTCAACTTCGCCATCGGTGCCGGGATGGCGGCGGGGCAGGCGGCGGCCGAGGCGATTCGGCTCGACGACACCAGTGCCAAGGGGCTGGAGGGCTACACCCGTCGGCTGCAGCAGAACTTCGTGCTCAGCGACCATCGCAAGCTGGCGGAGATCCCTGGGCTGGTCATGAGCGATCGAGTGCAGAACCTGTACCCGTCTCTCGTCGCCAACATTGTCGAGCGCATCTTCACGGTGACCAACCCACAGCCGAAACCGGGTTTCAACGAGATTGCACGCAGCGAACTGAAGGCGTCGGGGATTCGCGTGCGAGATCTGGTGAAGGATGGTTGGAAGGGACTGCGGGGGTTCGGATGAACGACTACGACTCGATCGGTTTCGAGGACCGCATGGACCTCGTCGATTTCCGGGTGGGTGAACGCGCCCACATCACCGTCGACGGAGACTCGTGCCGCGGGTGTACCACCCAGGCTTGCGTCACGGCGTGTCCGGCCAAGTTGTTCGTGCCCGTGAGCGATGGCGGGATCCTCTTCAACTACGAGCAATGCTTCGAGTGCGGCACGTGTTACATGGTGTGCAATACCGAAGGTGCCATCACTTGGACGTACCCCGACGGCGGCCAGGGCGTCGTCTTCAACCGGACGTGATGATGACTCATGGTTCGGGGTGCAGCTCATGAGTGGTCGCATCGTTGCGTGTGTGAAATGGGTAGACCTCCGCCCCGATGTCGATTCGTTGACGGGTCGAGTCATCAACGACGTACGCACGTCGGGATGGTCGCCCGCGGATCTGGCAGCCGTCGAGTTGGGCCTGACCATCGCCGAGGCATGGTCGGTGTCGCTGGACGTGGTGTGCTGCGGACCAACCGAGGCCGAACGGGGACTGCGCGAGCTGGCTGCGGCTGGTGCGACGAGCGTGACACGAATCGACCCCGGATCGATCGAACACGCACCCAGTACTCACGCCAGTTCCGCCGACGTGGCCGAGGCATTGGCCCGGGCACTCACCGCGAGCGGCCAAGCAACGCTTGTTCTGTGCGGTGACTATTCCTTGGATCGCGGATCAGGCTCGGTGCCAGCGTTCCTGGCGCATCATCTCGGCGCATCCCAAGCGTTGGGGGTGACGGCGGTCGACCCGGCAGAACTGGGAAGGGTGCTCGTGACCCGTCGACTCGGTGGCGGGCGATCGGAGCGCTTGGAGCTGCGCGGGCCCATGGTTGTGTCGGTTGAAGGATCCGTGGCTCGACTTCGCAGAGCCGGACTCCGGGCCACGATGAATGCCACCGACGCAACGATCAACGTGGTCGAATGGGGCGGATCGTCGTCGAGTACACATCACGTCCGCTCGGTTTCGATGCTGCCGCTCCGCCCCCGGCCGCGTGCCCTGCCAGCACCAGCGGGAGCCGACGCCCGTGATCGGATCCTCTCCTTGACCGGAGCACTCGTCGATCGCACTCCGCCACGAACCATTCACGCCACCGCTGACGAAGCGGCCGACGCCATCATGTCGCAGCTCCGCCAGTGGGGTTACCTCGACGCTGCCGACTCCTGATCGGCCGACGGTGCAGGACAACGCGCCAACAGGAAAACGTCTCGTCGATCTGACGTGGCCCGAGGTCGCAGCGCTCGTTCGGCCAGTGCTCGTGGTGCCGACCGGCAGTTGCGAACAACACGGCCCGCATTTGCCATTCGACACCGATACGCGAATTGCCGTGGCGACCGCCGACGCAGTCGTGGCACGACTCGATGCCCGCTCGATGGGGGGCAGCGCTGGCGAAATACCGGCAACCGCCACGATGGTTGTGGCGCCTCCGCTGGCGGTGGGGGCCTCGGGTGAGCACGACGGATTCCCCGGCACGCTCTCGATCGGAACCGACGCCTTCGCCAACAGCGTCATCGAGCTGGTCCGCAGCGCCGATGCGTTTGTCGGGGTGATCGTGATCAACGGTCACGGCGGCAACGTCGACGCCCTGCGAACGGCGAGCGCTCAATCGATCGCTGACGGTCGCCGTGTCGAGGTGCTCCACTGCTCGTTGCCCGGCGGTGAACCGCATGCTGGCGTCGGAGAGACCTCAGTGATGTTGCACCTGCATCCCGATGCGGTGCGAATGGATCTCGCTGAAGCGGGAGAGTTGCGACCGTGGTCCGAGATCGGCGACATCGCCGTTCGCGATGGGTTCGCAGCGCTTGCGCCGAACGGCGTGTTGGGCGATCCGCGACCGGCAACTGCGGACCGCGGGATGATCTGGTTCGAGGAACTCGTCGAACGAATCGGCGGCCGCATCGCTGAGGTTCTGCAACAGTGGGGCACATGAGCGCAGCATCACCCGATTCACCAGTTGCCTTCGTCACCGGAGCCGGTCGGGGCATCGGTGCAGCCACCGCCCGCCGGCTCGCCGCCGACGGATTCGCCGTGGCGTGTGTTGACATCTGTGCCGATGATCCAGCGCTGGGCTATTCGTTGTCGACTCGAGCGCTGCTCGATGCGGTGGTCGAGGACTGCCGACAACAGGGTGTCGCTGCGGCCGCTTTCGAGGCCGATACACGCGACCAAGCGGCGCTTGATGCCGCCGCAGCGGGGTGTCTCCAACAGTTCGGCGGCCTCGATGTCGCGGTAGCCGCCGCCGGCATCATGAGCGGCGGCCAAGTCTCGTGGAAGATGAGCGACGAGGCATGGAACGCGAACATCGACGTGAACCTCACCGGTGTGTGGCGAACCGCCAAGGCGACGATCGGGCACATGATGCATCAGCCCACGCCGCGACGCGGCCGCTTCGTGGCGATCGCTTCGGCCGCGGGCATGCGTGGGCACCCCACCATCTCGGCCTACGTCGCGGCCAAGCACGGCGTGATCGGTCTTGTTCGATCGTTGGCCACCGAGCTCGGATCATCGGGCATCACCGCCAACGCCATTTGTCCTGGATCGACAGATTCGGGGATCCTCGAAGCGAGTCGCGACGTCTACGGCTTGGCGTCGGTTGACGAGTTCGCCGTGCACCACCCGATCGGTCGGATCCTGCGCCCCGAGGAGATCGCCTCGGCCATTTCGTGGCTCTGTGCTGAACAACAGAGCGGCGTCACCGGCATCTCGTTGCCCGTCGACGGTGGCATGACGATCTGAAGTGCGTGCCCGGCTCAGTGAGGACACCACCCGACTGAACGGTGGTCGGGTGCTGCTGGGGGGAAGCCCACTGACACTGATGCGGCTGTCGGCGGCGGGCGCGGCGGTGGTCGATCGACTCACGGACAGATCGTTCGTGCGACTCGATCAGCCGGCTGCCGAATCTCGCCTGCTCGGTCGGCTGGTCGATGCGGGGATCGTCGACGTGTCGCTGGATCCCGAATCGGAGACAAATGTCGCCCGTCGTTGCACGGTGGTCATCCCCTGCCACAACGATGCCGACGGGCTCGCAGCGACGCTTGCCTCGTGTGGGCCGATCAACCTCGTCGTGGTCGACGATGCCAGCGTCGACGGCGACGGGATTCGCACAGTCGTCGACCAACACAACGCGCAGTGCGCTGCAGATGGACAGCAACTTGCGCGTTTGGTCCGGCTGGACGTCAACGGTGGTCCAGCCGCCGCCCGCAACGAGGGGGCGGAACTCGCCACGACCGACGTGATCGTGTTCATCGACGCCGGGGTCACCTGGTCCGGGGCGTGGATGGCCACAGCGCTCGCGTGGTTCGACGACGAGCGCTGCGCGGTCGCCGCACCACGCGTATGTTCAACGCCCGGGCCGTCGCGTCTCGAACGCTATGAACGCGATCGGTCACCGCTGGATCTTGGCTCTCGAGGTGGCCCAGTCGGGCCCGGACGCCGCGTCGCGTACGTCCCCTCCGCGACGTTGATGGTTCGTCGTGCCGCGTTCGTTCGATCTGGCGGGTTCGATCCGACGATGCGGTTCGGCGAGGACGTCGATCTGGTCTGGCGACTCATCGGCCAGCCCAGCCAGAACAACGACAGCAACTACTCCGGACCCGACAAGAACTTCAGCTGTCGCTATCTCGGCGACGAGGCGGTCGTCGAGCATCGACCTCGACCTTCACTCGCCCACGCTGTTCGTCAGCGCTTTGGCTACGGCACCGCGGCTGGACCGCTTGATCGCCGCCATCGGGGCCACGTCGCTCCGATGAGTGCGTCGAAATGGAGTGTTGCGGTGACGGGTTCGTTGGTCGCCGGCCATCCTCTCGTCGCTTTGGTGGTGTCGCTCGGCAATGCTGAGGCGTTGGCGAGAAAGATCGCCCCGCTCGACAATGCGCGACGCGAGTCAGCGCGGCTCGTGGCTCGCGGGCATCTCGGCGCGACACAACAGTTGCTTCGCGCCATGATTCGCCCGTGGTGGCCGATCACTGCGATGGCAGCGGCGTGTTCGCGACGTGGCAGGCGGTTGGCGCTCGTTGCCGCGGTGGTGCCTCCGATGATCGAGTGGAACCGTCGTCGGCCCGAACTCGACCCGGCGACATGGCTGGCACTGTCGCTCGCCGACGACCTCTCGTACTCTGCTGGCGTCTGGGTCGGCTGCTGGCGTGAGCACTCGATCCGGGCGCTACTGCCACGGTTCTCAGAGTGGCCTGGCGCGAAGAACTAGAACCTGTTCTAGTATCGGCCACTAGCCGACATCAGTACGGAGGGGTCGATGGCCGACGGATCATCAAACGAACTACTCGAGGCACCGCTCGTCATCGAGTATCCGTTCATGCGCACCACGGGGCCGGTGATCGGTGCGTTCCTCACTGGACTGCGCGACGGCCGAGTGCTCGGGATCACCGGAGCTGACGGTCGCATCGTCTGCCCTCCGGTGGAGTACGACCCCATGACCGGTGCCGCGCTGACCGAGATGGTCGAGGTCGGCACCGAGGGTGTCGTCACCTCGTGGTCGTGGGTCACCACCGTCCGTGAAGGCCAACCGCTCCAACGTCCCCACGCGCTGGCGCTGATCCAGCTCGACGGCGCCGACACCTCGATGATGCACGTTGTCGACGCCGGAACCTCCGACGCCATGTCGACCGGCATGCGGGTCGCCATTCGCTGGGCCGACGAACGAGAAGGCCTCATCTCCGACATTGCCGCCTTCGTCCCCGCAGGAGCTCAGTGATGCCGCCCTATGACAACGACCGAGTGGTCGTCGAACTCACGAACCCCGGGTGGAGCCAACCCGAGATCCACATCCCGGCTGGCGGTGGCGACGGCGAGCCGGTGCAGCGCATTCGAGTTCCTGCCGCGCTGCGCTACCGCTACAACCCGGGCACCGCTCCAACCGAGTTCCTGCTGGCGCTGGCCAACAAGAAGCTCGTCGGAGGTGTCTGCCCCGAGACCGGCGATGTCTATGTGCCGCCACGAGGCGTGTCGCCGGTCGTCGGTCGACCCACCTCGGGCACTGTAGAGATCGGCCCCAACGGCACGGTCACCACGTTCTGCGTGGTCCACATCGGCTTCGGCGTGAACGCTCCCCCCACCCCGTTCGTGTCGGCGCTGATCCTTCCGGACGGCGCAGCAGTCTCGCTGTACGGAACAATCCTCGAGATCCCCATCGAGCAGGTCCGAACCGGCATGCGCCTCGAGCCTGTCTGGGTGGACGACGACGAACTCACCACCAGTTTCGAGAACATCAAGTACTGGCGTCCGTTGGATGAACCCGACGTCGACCCCGACCTATTGAAGGGACACATGTGATGCGTGACGTCGCCATTGTCAGCGTGTCTCAATCGACGCACCAGCGGTCGTTGGATCACCTCAACGAAGTCGAGATGATCCAACCGGTGATCCAGGGGGCGTTCGAGCAGATCGACGCCACCATTCGTGACATCGACTTCGTCTGCTCCGGCAGTAGCGACTACCTCGCTGGCCAGGCATTCAGTTTCGTGATGTCACTCGACGCGGTCGGCGCGTGGCCCCCCATGGCTGAAAGCCACGTCGAGATGGACGGCGCCTGGGCGCTGTACGAGGCGTGGTTGAAGATCCAATCCGGCCACGCTGATACGGCCTTGGTGTTCGCCTACTCCAAGGCGTCGCCCGGTGATCTTCCCCGAGTGTTGAGCCGTCAGCTCGACCCGTACTACTACGGGCCGTTGTGGCCGGACTCGGTGGCGATAGCGGGCCTCCAGGCACGAGCGATGATCGACGCCGGTCTCACGTCCGAGGCGGCCATGGCCGAGATCGCCCATCGCAATCGGACCGTCGCGTTGGACAACCCTCACGCCCAGGTCAAGGGTTCCGCCTCGATCGAGGAACTGCTCGCCCAGCCGTACCTCTCCGATCCGCTGCGGGTTCATGACTGTCCGCCGATCAGCGATGGCGGCGTAGCCGTGATTCTGGCTGCGGGCGACAAGGCTCATCAGTGGTCGAAGCGACCGGCCTGGATCCGCGGCCTCGACCATCGTGTCGACAGCCACAACTTCGGTGCCCGCGATCTCACGACGTCACCGTCGATCTCGATCGCCGCTGACAAGGCAGGCGTCGCGCATGGCAAGGTCGACATTGCGGAGTTGTGCACGCCGTTCACTCATCAGGAGACGATCGCGGTGAAGGCGCTGGGGCTCGGTGACGACTGCGTCGTGAACCCGTCGGGTGGACCGCTCGCCGCCAATCCCATGATGGCAGCCGGGCTGATCCGGTTGGGCGAAGTCGCCAATCGCATCATGGATGGAACGGCTGACCGCGGGGTGGCGCACGCCACGAGCGGCCATTGCCTGCAACAGAATCTGATCGCCGTGCTGGAAGGTGAGGGCTGACATGAGTGGAGCCAATCGAGTCGCAGTTGTCGGCATCGGCCAAACCAAACACGCCGCCATCCGGGGCGACGTCTCGTTGCCCGGGTTGTTGCGAGAGGCCGCACAGCGGGCCCTCGACGACGCCCATCTCACGATGGACGACATCGATGCGGTCATCGTCGGCAAGGCACCCGACTTCTTCGAGGGCGTCATGATGCCCGAGTGCTATCTGGCCGAAGCCATTGGGGCGGTCGGCAAACCATTGCTACGGGTGCATACCGCCGGATCGGTCGGCGGGTCGACCGCCAATGTGGCGGCGTCGCACATCGAGGCCGGTGTCGCCGAGCGGGTGCTCACCATTGCGTGGGAGATGCAGTCGTGCTCCGAGGCGATGTGGGCGCTGTCATTCCAGATCCCGTTTCAACAGCAACTGGTCGCGGGTGCCGGCGGATACTTCGCCCCCTTCATCCGTGAGTACATGCGTCGCACCAATGCGCCCGACGACATCGGGATCCTGGTGGCCCTGAAGGATCGGCTCAACGCGTTGAAGAACCCCTACGCTCATTTGCACGAACCCGACATCACTTACGACTCGGTGAAGGAGTCGTTCATGTTGTGGGAACCGATTCGCTATTCCGAGACCTGCCCGTCGAGTGATGGTGCCATTGCCATGGTGTTGGCCAGTGAGTCCGCCGCCGAAGCGAGCGCTGCGTCGTCGGGTGTGCCTCCAGCATGGGTATTGGGAACGTCGATGCGTTCCGAGCCCGCCATGGCTGCCGGTCGCAACCAGGTGTCGCCGCAGGCCGGCAAGGACTGCGCAGCAGATGTCTTCCGACAAGCTGGCATCACCAACCCACGGGCCGAGATCGACGTCGTCGAGATGTACGTGCCGTTCAGTTGGTATGAGCCGATGTGGCTGGAGAACCTCGGGTTTGCCGAGGAAGGCGAAGGCTGGAAGCTGACCGAGGCGGGCGTCACCCACATGGATGGTGACCTCCCGGTGAACTGCTCGGGCGGCGTGTTGTCGACCAACCCCATTGGGGCGTCGGGCATGTTGCGTTTCGGCGAAGCAGCCATGCAGGTTCGTGGCCAGGCAGGCGCCCACCAGATCGATGGCGCCAAGAAAGCGCTCGGCCACGCCTACGGCGGCGCAGCACAGTTCTTCGCCATGTGGGTCGTCGGAGCCGACAAGCCCTGAAAGACAACCGTTCTGGCTGCGAAATCGTTGTTCGAACACACCAATTGTGCAGCTCGAACGGTCTTTTTGCAGGCAGCGCTCCTGGTCAGGCGATGGGCTTCGAGCCGTACTTCTGGCTGGCCGACAGGCCCAACTCCTCGGCCGGATATGACCCGCTCGGAACGTAGACCGTCTCCTCGGTGTCGAGCGGCTCGGCATAGAACTGCGATGCCCACTTGCGAAACTTCATGATGGGACCGTCGGTATCGGCCAGGGCCGGTCGCACGAGGTGCGCCTTGTTCTCCCAGATCGGCTTGTCCTCACGAACCTGACGATCGACCTCGCTGACGAACGCCTTGCCGACGGAGCTCGAGAACTTGTCGTCGTCACCGAGCTTGCGGACACAGAAATTGAAGCGCATCTCGCACTTCTCGGCATCAACGGGCGTGTTGCAACCCATCAGGTAGGTGTCGACGATGCCGGTGAACCTGACGATGGAGAACCCGGGGCCCACCTGATCGGCATCGATGCGGCCGTTCACCACCCCCTTCGGCGTGGGGAACTTCTGCGTCGAACGCATCTTCGAAATCGGGCCTGTCGTGTCGTAGCTGTCGAGGACTGGGACCTCCTCGGTGTTGTGCACGTACCGGAAGTGGGCTGCGTCGACTCCGTTCTCAGCGAGCTCCTGCCATGGTGCCCCGATCTCGTAGAACTTCGTGGTCATGTCGGTGAAGTTCTCGGGGTCATTGAACTCGGGGATCTCGGGGATCTCCCAGAGCGGCTCGGTGTCGTCGGGGTGATACCAGACCATCGTCAGACCGTTGCGTTCGATGGTGGGATACGTCCGCAGCGTTGCTTTGCCGTTCGTCCGTTTCGAGTACGGGATCAGCGAGTTCTTGCCGTCGGCGTCGAAGCGCCAGCCGTGGAACGGACACGCGATCTCGCAGTCCATGACGACTCCCCCGTGACCGAGATGAGCGCCGAGGTGCGGACAAAAGGCGTCCTGGACGTGAGCGGTTCCTTCGTTGTCGCGCCACCACACCAGGTGCTTGCCGAAATAGAACAACGGCTTGGTGGCGCCGACTTCGACGTCGGCTGGCCAACCCACCTGGTACCAACCGAAGGGGATCGGAAATGGTGATCGTTTGCTCATGGTCATCCTCAAAAAACTAGAACACGTTCTAGTCTACGGGATCAGGCGTCCCAAGGGAACCTCGTCGACTCAGCTTCCCAGCAGGTGTGTTGCGCTCGCCCAGGCGCCTGACCGGGCCAGATCGCCGTCGACCCCTCGGTGACCGGTCCACCATCCGCGACGTCAGTGGCTCGCAGTCCGGACGATCACGCCGGGAAGAGCATCGAACCCCGAGGTGTCACCGGTAACGATCGTTCGCTCGTGAGCACGCCCAGTCGCAGCGATGATGAGGTCGTGAGCCCCCCGAGGTCTGCCAGCGACTCTGGTGGAGGACAGCAGGTCGGCGTGAACGCGGGCGACAACGAGGTCGTACGACAAAATGGGAATCGACTCCAGGGCGGCTTCAACGAACGCCGCGCGTTTCGAGCGGTACCGAGGCGCAGCGACCATCACTCCGACGAGCAACTCAGCGGCGGTGACTGCCGCAATGGCGACTTCGTCATCGTCTTCAATGAGGTGGTCGAGTCGTGATCCACGCCGTTCAGCGTTGACGAGCACGGTTGTGTCCAGCAGGAGAAGCGTCATTCCCGATCCTCGATCTGGACAAGCGCTCTGATCTCGACGAGATCCTCTGGCCAGGCGGCGTCCGTGGGATGGGAACGGAGAAGCTTCTTGATCTCGGCGCCGTGTCCGCGCCCGATCGGCTCGAGATTCGCGACGGGTCGCCCCCGACGAACGATGGTGTAGCGATTGCCGTCGTGCTCGACCGAGTCGAGGAGGTCGGCAAAGTTGCGAGCAGCGTTGGTTGCGGAAATCTCAGGCATGGATATCAGAGTATCTGATAATCTGATCTACTGTCGCCCGTCACAGATCGAAGACCCGCATGGCGTTCTCGCGGAGGAACTTCGGCCACACCTCATCCTTGAAGGGCACGTTCGGCATGTCCGTGAAGATGCGTTGCAGGCTCAGCCCCATCGGGAAGTAGCCGGCGTACATGATCTTGTCGGCGCCTCGGGTATTGGCGTAGTCGATGATCGCCTTGGGGTAGTACTTCGGAGCGAATGCGGAGGTCGAGTAGTACAGGTTCGGCCACTTCAACATCAGCTTCACGGCGAGCTCGGTCCACGGCTCGGCGCCATGGCGCATCACGAACTTCAGGTCGGGGAAGAAGTAGCAGACCTCATCGATCAGCTCGACCTTCTGAGGTGCCATCGGCACCCGTGGGCCGGGGACACCGACACAACACAGCACGGGGATGTCGAGCTCGCAGCACTTCGAGTACACAGGGTACATGCGCTTGTCGTTGATCGGCACGCCGGGGTTGCAACCGGCAGGGAAGAGTTGCACGCCTTTGAGGTCGTACGTTTCCGAAGCCTTCACGATGGCCTGGATCGCCTTCATCCCGTCGTTGGGATCGACCGACAACGACGGCAGGAACCGATCCGGATGCTTGTCGAGCGCCTCGCGTTGCACCCCACCTTCGCCGCCATAGCCGATGAGCGCCTTCTCGATCCCGTAGAGGTCCATCTGGTCGAGGGTGAATGCCACCACGTCGCCCTCGGTCGGATCCTCCGGCACCTCCTTGAACATGTACTGCGCCGGGAACTTGAAGCCTTGCGATTCGGCGTCGCGAAGGTTCGGCTTCAAGAAGTCGTACCAGCGTTCCTTCTGTCCGGGCTCGGGGATCCCGAGCATCAGGTCGACGATTCCCACATCAGTTGGCATTCCCATGCGGCAAAACTAGAACACGTTCCAGTCCGGCGCTGACCGAAGCTGCTTCAGGGCTCGGCGGTGAGGAGCGCTGCTCGGCTGGCGATGCCCGAGACGCGCCGTGACTCGCGAAGGAAATTCCGGTCGATGCCGTTGGTCAGGTACACGAACGACAGCCCCGTCTCGGGGTCCGCCCACGCAATTTGTCCACCTGCGCCGTTGTGGCCGAAGGCTGTGGGTGAGACGGTGTGGCCCATTCCCCGCAGATGTGACCTGCCGTCATTGTTGGCGATCACGAGCCCGAGTGAGCGGCTGGCCGGAGTTCGCAGCACGGGATCGGGGAACATATTGCGGACGTTCGCGGTGCCGTCGGCGAGCCAGGGACCCGTCCACAGCCCATTGGGGTTGTGGAGCAACGCCTGGTAGTACAGCGCCAGGTCAGTCGCGGTCGAGACACCGCCGCCACCGGGCACTCCGATGGCTCGCCCTTCTGGGAGGTTGAAACCCAACAACACCTCTGGCGTCACCTCGCCGAGGTCATAGTCGGGCACGCCGAAGACGGCTTCGAGTTCGGCAGCGGAGGGAAAGGCCCCGACATCGACCAGCGTCGCAATGTCGCCCTGGGCATCGGCTGGCACCCCGAGAGCGAGCTTCGACAAGCCCAGAGGCTCTGCGATTCGTGCCGCGATCGATTCCCCGGCCGTTCGCCCATCGATGATGTTGATGAGCTCGCCCAGCACCCAGTGAGCGGAGGTCGGGTGATACTCGAACTGCGTGCCCGGCTCCCAGGACAAACGCCAACCCCGCATCGCCGATTGGCGGGCCTCACGGGTTCCCCAGAGGTTCGGACCCAACGGCGCCCGAGGGAACCCACTGGTGTGAGTCATCAGTTGCCCGACGGTCACCGCGCCCTTGTCGTTGGCTCCGAAGCCCGCGAAATGATCGGCCACCAGATCGTCAGGACTGATGCTCCCCTCATCGAACAGTTGCCACATCACTCCGGCGATCAGCGCCTTGGTGCAGCTGAAGAACACGTAGCGCGTCTCATCGGTCGCGTCACCGAAGGTCTCGCTCCAGACCACTTCGCCGTCGAGCCCGACCGCCACCTGGCACGAGGGAAGCACCTCACTCTCGATCTCTTGGGCAAGGCGCGTGCGGAACACTTCGAGGCGATCAGGATTCAGTGACATCGAGGCGAACGGTAGCCTGCCAGCCATGTCCCGCATCCAGGTGCTCGTCGTCATCGGCAGCCTTCGAGCCGAGTCCTCCAATCGTCGCGTCTGTCAGCGGTTCGCCGAAACTGCCCCTGACAACGTCGCCGTGACCTTCGCCGAGCTCCACGACATCCCGCTCTACCACGACGACATCTACCAGGTCAGTCCCCCCGGACCGGTCGAGGAACTCAAGGCGCGCGTGACTGCGGCCGACGCCGTCATCTTCAACACACCGGAATACAACGGTGGTATCGCTGGCGTGGTGAAGAACGCCATCGACTGGCTGAGCCGCCCGGCGTTCGCGGGAGTGCTCGTCGGGAAACCGGCCGGGGTCATCGCCGCCTCGCCGAGTCGTTCGCTGCCCGAACGTTCCGCCGTGCAGGCGTTCGAGGCACTCACGATCTGTCTGGCCGACATGATCCCGGGGTTCGTGGCCGTGAAGTTGGCGCCGAAGGCACTCGACTCCCAGACGGAGGAATTCGAGGCGCTGACCGAGGCCATGGCACAGTACTGGGCATCGCTCGTGGCCGTCGTCGACGCGAAGACGCTCACCGACGCGAAGACGCTCGCCGACGCGAAGACGCTCGCCGA
>Ga0105047_10000970_pt1 | contig 50409 bp, 39 predicted proteins | sample MAT04_FD_78384 | JGI IMG/M metagenome (GOLD analysis project Ga0105047, IMG submission 78384) | Freshwater microbial communities from Lake Fryxell liftoff mats and glacier meltwater in Antarctica - MAT-04 (megahit assembly) | ecosystem: Environmental > Aquatic > Freshwater > Ice > Liftoff...
AGCTGACTCTTAATCAGCGGGTCCCAGGTTCGAGCCCTGGTGCGCCCACCATTCAAATGAAAGACTTCGCGGAAGTTCCGCTGTCCATTCGGACAAGTCGATCATCCGCTGTTCGGACAATTCACCCTTCATCGTCGTTTCTGCGTAGCGCTTCTGCGCGGGCTGACGCCAGTTTCCTCATTGCGCTTCGCATGGGTCGGTAACTGCCGTGCGGGTGATCGCGATCGGCCAAAAAGTTGGAGCGCCGGGCCCTGGCAGCGCTGTTGTCGAAAAGATCGACGCAGATGAAGCCGTGGTCGCGATCCGGCTTCAAGCACGCTCACCGGGCTTGCCGCCATGGCTTGGGAATCCTGCGATGCGCACGCAACGTATCTCAGTTCTTTCTTGATTTGTGTTCCGGGAAGTTGCGCGGGCTGATGCGGATCAGTCGCAGTCGCTCCTGGTCCGTGATCGGGTCCGAACTAACATGATACCAGTCCGCGTGAAAAGAACGTGGCAAGCCAAGTTGTCAGCTCTGATTGCGATTCCATCAGAGCCATTGCTACCTCGGAGCGCGATCCGGGCGAGCTGGATCGGATCTGGCTAGGTTTTCACCGCGTTGACCAAACAAGCGTCGTTGGTTGCACATTGTTTGAGCCGGGGTGCGCTTCCCAACAATTGTTAGCTGGGGCACAGTCGATAGCAGAGAGTTGGTAGCTAGGGTTCCGGCCTTGTCTTCAAGGTGCTGGTCCGAGAGCTGCCCCCCGAAGGGAGAAATCCTTCGGACGCACGGCGGGACAAAAGCCCGGGAGGCCTCGTAAGCCGAGGAATTGGCAAACGATGGTCCGTTTTCAATTCCTCATTGTACTCGATTGTGAGGAATTGACCGATGCGGAAACCTAGCTTGATCTATTCCCTGATCATCGCCGGCTCGATCGTCGCGCTCTCCGCGGCCGGAGCCTCGGCTGCCCCGAAGAAGAACTTCAAGGTCGCCTGGTCGATCTATGTCGGCTGGATGCCGTGGGGTTACGCCGCCGACACCGGCATCGTCAAGAAATGGGCCGACAAATACGGCATCACTATCGAGGTGAAGCAGTTCAACGACTACGTCGAGTCGATCAACCAATACACCGCCGGCGCCTATGACGCCGTGACAATCACCAATATGGACGCCTTGTCGATCCCCGCCGCGGGCGGCGTCGATACCACTGCTGTGGTGATGGGTGACTTCTCCAACGGCAACGACGCGGTGATCCTGAAGGACAAGGCCGATCTCGCCGCGATCAAGGGGCAGAAGGTCAACCTGGTCGAATTTTCGGTCTCGCACTATCTGCTGGCGCGCGCGCTGGAGAGCAAGCAGCTCAGCGAGAAGGACATCAAGGTCGTCAACACCTCCGACGCCGACCTCGCCGCAGCCTACAAGACGGCCGACGTCACCGCGGTGGTCACCTGGAATCCGATCGTCTCGGAAATCCTGTCCGCTCCCGACGCCAAGAAGGCGTTCGACTCCTCACAAATCCCCGGCGAGATCATGGACCTGATGGTCGCCAACAGCGCGGTGGTAAGGGACAATCCGGACTTCGCCAAGGCGCTGGTCGGGATCTGGTACGAAACTCTCGCCAAGATGAACGCGACCGGCGATGAGGGCAAGGCCGCCAAGGAAGCGATGGCGAAAGCCTCCGGCACTGATCTCTCAGGCTTCGAGAGTCAGCTCGCCTCGACCAAATTGTTCGACAAGGCGGCGGAAGCGGAAGCGTTCACCCGGAGCGCCACGGTCGGCACGACCATGGATCGCGTCCGCAAATTCCTGTTCGACAAGGACCTGCTCGGCAAAGGTGCGAAATCGGCCGATGCGGTCGGCATCGAGCTGGCGGACAAGACGGTGCTTGGCGACAAGTCGAACGTGAAGCTGCGATTCGATGCGACCTACATGGACGCCGCCGCCAAGGGCAAGCTCTGAGCCGACAGCGCAAGGCAAATTCGGAGCGTGGCGATGCGCCTCGTCAATCTCAGACCCGGACGGCAACTGACCTTCTACATGGCCGCGTTGCCGTTCGTGCTGGTGGGGATCGCCTATGTCCTCGGCTCCGAGGCGCGGCTGGCGGAGAACCCCAACGACAAATTACTTCCTGCGCTGTCCAGCATGGCGCAGGCCGTAAAGCAGATGGCTTTTCAGGTCGACGCCCGCACCGGCAGCTACCTGATGTGGTCGGATACACTGGCGAGCCTCACGCGCCTGCTCTCGGCGCTTGCGATCTCGACCTCGCTGGCGTTGCTGTTCGGCATCGTCGTCGGATTGTTGCCGGCTGCGAACGCGATGCTCGGCGCCTTTGTCTCGGTGACGTCGATGGTGCCGCCGCTGGCGCTGCTGCCGATCCTGTTCATCGTGATGGGGCTCGGCGAAAACGCCAAGATCGCGCTGATCGTGATCGGCACGCTGCCGTGCATGATCCGCGATCTGGCGATGAAGGTGCTCGAATTGCCGCGCGAGCAACTGATCAAGGCGCAAACGCTCGGGGCCTCGACCTGGCAGATCGCGCTGCGCGTGGTGCTGCCGCAGATCCTGCCGCGACTGATCGATTCCCTCCGGCTGCAGCTCGGACCGGCCTGGCTATTTCTGATCGCGGCCGAGGCGATCGCGTCCGACTCCGGGCTCGGCTATCGGATATTTCTGGTGCGGCGCTATTTGGCGATGGACGTGATCATCCCCTACGTCGCCTGGATCACGCTGCTGGCTTTCGCGATGGATTTCGCGCTGCGGCTCGTCCAGCGCAAGGCGTTTCCCTGGTTCGCGTCGGTGAGGGCGGAATGAGCGCGATCCGATTTGACGGCGTCTGGAAGGAATACGGCGACCATATCGTACTGGAGCGCATCACGATCGATGTAGCGCCACGTGCTTTCGTCGCGTTGGTCGGCCCCTCCGGCTGCGGCAAGACCACCTTCCTGCGTATGCTGCTCGGCGAGGAGACGCCGACCCGCGGCCGCATCCTGATCGACGGAAAGCCGTTACGGCCGGAGCCCGACGCCGACCGCGGCGTGGTGTTCCAGCGCTATTCGGTGTTTCCGCATCTCACCGTGTTGCAGAACGTATTACTTGGCCGCGAGCTGAAAGAGTCGAAATGGCTCGGGCGGTTGTTCGGCGGGGCGAAGCGCGCTGCGACAGAGCAGGCGATGGTGTTGCTTGATGAAGTTGGACTGAAGGGCCACGAGGACAAATATCCTTCGGCGCTGTCCGGCGGGATGCAACAGCGACTGGCATTGGCGCAGGCGATCATGCGCGGGCCGAAAATCCTGCTGCTCGATGAGCCGTTCGGCGCGCTCGATCCCGGCATCCGCAGCGAGATCCACGAACTGATGAAGCGGCTGTGGAACGAGACCGAACTCACCGTGGTGATGGTGACGCACGATCTCAGCGAAGCGTTCCGGCTGGCCAGCCGGGTGGTCGCGTTCGAGCGTCATCGCAACCGCCCGGAGGAGCGCGAGCGCTACGGTGCCACCATTTCCCGCGATCTCGAGATCTATCCGCGGCGCACGGCGCAGCCGAGGCCGCCGCTTTCGATCCGCTCCGGCCGGGACGACCCGGCCGAACAGGGAGCATGAGCCGGGACGACCCGGCGTTTGTCTGATGTGAGGACATCCATGATCCTGACCGAGCAAGATAAGGCCGAAGTTGAAGCGAACCGCCGACGTTACGAACAGCACAAGGCAATGGGCCAGCAACAGGCCTCGAAGGCGTTGCCTCCGCCGACGCCGCGCGACGGCGCACCGATTTCAGTGGATGCGATCATTCATCGCGAAGTGATCCCCGGAGGTTGGTACACCGTGACCAAGCTCAACCGCGGCGAAGCGCTGCGGATCGTCAACGCGAGCGGCAAGGCCTGCGTCAGCATCCAGGCCTGGAATGCCGATGATCCGAGCGAGCGGCTGAACCACGCCGACACGATCAAAGTGCAATGGGCCGCTTCGTTGCGCAAAGGCCGTGTGATCCTGTCCGATATGGGGCGCGTGCTGTTCTCGATCATCCAGGACAGCGGCGCTGCGCATGACACGCTGGCCGGCTGTTCCAATGCTGCAACAAACGCCGCACGCTATGGCGCCGGGAGCTTCCGCAACACCCGCGAGAACTTCGTCCTCGCGGCTGGCAAGCTCGGGCTCGACCGCCGCGACGTGCATCCCTGCATCGCCTTCTTTGCGCCGGTCAGCGTCGATGCGCAGGGTCGCTTCGAATGGCAGGGGGAGCGCCGCAACCCGGACGACTTTGTCGACCTGCGCGCCGAACTCGATCTGCTGGTCGCTCTCTCGAACTGTCCGCATCCACTGGATCCATCTCCGGACTACGCGCCCGGACAGGTGGAAATCGTGCGTTACCAGGCGCCAGAACCTGCAGATGACGATCTGTGCCGTACGGTGAGCCTGGAAGCTAAGCGCGCATTTGAGAACAACGCATTCTGGCTGGCCGCCGGCAGCGCGGGGAGGGTTTGATCATGGCTGCGATTTCCGTCTCCGCCCGCATCGTGCTCGATGCCACCGTTCCCGCCCGCGCTCCGTGGTCGGCGATAATCCGCAAGGGACAGACCTTGCGGATTGTCGACACTCACGGCCAACAGGCTGTCGACACGCTGTTCTTTGCGGCCGACGATTACGGCGAACGCTATAGCGGTCAGGACACGCTGCGCGCCCAGGGCGCAGCCTACGTCTCGACCGGCACGCGGATCATGTCGACCGAGGGGCGCACCATGCTGCGCATGGTCGTTGATAGCTGCGGCCTGCACGACACCTCCGCCGGCGCCTGCTCCTGCGAGAGCAATACCGTGCGGTTCGGCCACCAGACCAAATATCTGCACGCCTGCCGTGAGAACTTCCTGATCGAGGCCGCCAAGCACGGCCTGTCGAAGCGCGACATCGTGCCGAACCTGAACTTCTTCATGAACGTACCGATTGATCCCACCGGCAATTTCACCGTGGTCGACGGCGTCTCCAGGCCCGGCGACTATGTCGAAATGGTCGTCGAGATGGATGTGCTCTGCCTGATCTCGAACTGTCCGCAGGTCAACAATCCCTGCAACGGCTTCTTTCCGACGCCGATCCAGGTGGTGATCTACGAGACGAGCGAGGGCTGATCATGTTCGACAAGGTTCTGATTGCCAACCGCGGCGAAATCGCTTCGCGGATCGGCCGCACGTTGCGCCGGATGGGGATCGCGTCGGTAGCGGTCTATTCCGACGCCGACCGCTTCACCCGCGCCGTGCGCGACGCCGACGAGGCGGTGCGGGTCGGTCCTGCGCCCGCAGCCGAGAGCTATCTCAATGTCGACGCCATCGTCGACGCCTGCCTCGCCACTGGCGCGCAAGCGGTGCATCCCGGCTACGGCTTTCTGTCGGAGAACCGTGGCTTCGCCGAACGACTCGCGCAGCACGGCATCGCCTTTATCGGCCCGCGGCCGGAGCATCTCGATGCCTTCGGCCTGAAGCACAAGGCTCGTGAGATCGCGCAGCAAAGTGGCGTTCCACTGCTGCCGGGCTCGGATTTGCTGGAGACGATCGATGACGCGCTGGTGGAGGCCGCGCGGATCGGCTTTCCCTTGATGTTGAAGAGCACCGCCGGTGGCGGCGGCATCGGCATGCAGCTTTGCCATGATGAAGCAACGCTGCGCGAGCGCTTCGCCACCGTGCAGCGCACCGCGCGCGCCAGTTTCGGCGATGCGCGGGTCTATCTCGAACGCTACGTCGCGGTCGCCCGCCATATCGAGGTGCAGATTTTTGGCGACGGCAAAGGTCATGTGGTGGCGCTCGGCGAGCGCGACTGCTCGCTGCAACGGCGCAATCAGAAAGTGGTCGAAGAAACCCCGGCGCCGGGCATTTCGGAAGAGATGCGCGGACGGTTGCATCAGGCCGCGGTGACGCTCGGGCAGAGCGTCGCTTACGAATCCGCCGGCACCGTGGAGTTCATCTACGACGTCGAGCGTGAGGATTTCTATTTCCTCGAGGTCAACACCCGACTGCAGGTCGAGCATCCGGTTACAGAGGCGGTGTTCGGTATCGACCTGGTGGAATGGATGGTGCGGCAGGCCGCTGGAGATAGTCCGCTCGCCAGCTACAATCCGCGCGAACCCGAGGGCGCGGCGATCGAAGTGCGGCTCTACGCCGAAAATCCCAACGCCGGCTTCCGCCCCAGCGCTGGCCGACTGACCCGAGTGTCGTTTCCGGAAACTGCGCGGATCGACGGTTGGATCGAGACGGGGGTCGAGGTGACGCCGTTCTACGATCCGATGTTGGCGAAGATCATCGTTCATGCCGAGGACCGACCGCGCGCGATCCGAAAGCTGATCGATGCTCTGGATCGGTCGATCGTCGCGGGCATCGAAACCAACATCGATTACTTGCGTGCGATCGCCGGCGCCGAGGTGTTTCAGAGCGGCCGTGTCGCCACCAATGTGCTGGCGAATTTCGGATTTGCGCCGAGCACCGTCGACGTGCTGGCGCCGGGCGCTCAATCGGGGCTGCAGGAATTGCCGGGGCGGCTGCATCTATGGCATGTCGGCGTGCCGCCGAGCGGGCCGATGGACGAGCGCTCGTTCCGGCTTGCCAACCGCATCGTCGGCAATCCGGAGACCACCGCCGCGCTGGAATTGACGGTGAACGGCCCGACGCTGCGCTTCAATACCGAGGCGGTGGTGGCGCTGGCCGGTGCGCGGATGATTGCGAAGCTGGATGGCGTCGAGGTTCCGCATCACGCGCCGATCGCGATCAATCCCGGCCAGACGCTGGCGATCGGCAAGGTCGATGGACCCGGCCAGCGCTGCTATCTCGCGGTGCGCGGCGGCTTCGATGCGCCGGAATTCCTCGGCTCGCGCGCAGTGTTCATGCTCGGTGCGTTCGGAGGCCATGCGACCGGCGCGCTGAAGGCCGGTGACGTGCTTCACATTCCGACGCCTCACGTCGCCCTGCCTGCGCCGCGCGCCGCAGCGCCGGCAGAGCTTCCGCCGCTCACCCGCGAATGGCGTCTCGGTGTGATCTACGGCCCGCACGGCGCGCCGGACTTCTTCCGCGAGGACGACATCGCGACGCTGTTCGAGGCGAATTACGATGTGCATTTCAATTCGGCGCGGACCGGCGTGCGGTTGATCGGTCCGAAGCCGCAATGGGCGCGGACCGATGGCGGCGAGGCAGGGCTGCATCCGTCCAACATCCACGACAATGCCTATGCGATCGGTTCGATCGATTTCACCGGCGACATGCCGATCATCCTCGGTCCCGACGGGCCGAGTCTCGGCGGCTTCGTCTGTCCGGCGGTGGTGGCGCGCGAGGAGTTGTGGAAGATTGGTCAGCTCAAGCCCGGCGACAAGCTTCGCTTCGTGCCGGTGCAGCGCGCGGACGATCCGGTGGTGGGGCCTACGGTGATGCGTGCGCCGGCCGAACTCGGCTCGGCGATCGTCGGCCGCCACGACGATAGCGAAATTCCAGTGGTGTATCGCCGCGCCGGCGACGACAATCTGCTGGTTGAATACGGGCCGATGGAGCTGGACATCGCGCTTCGTCTGCGGGTGCATGTGCTCGCAGAGGCGGTGACGCGGGCGCAGCTGCCTGGGCTGATCGATCTCACACCGGGGATCCGCTCGTTGCAGATTCACTATGACAGCACCCGGCTGTCGCGCCGCAAGCTGCTCGATACGCTGGCCGAGCTGGAGTGCGACCTGCCGCCGGTCGATGCGATGCAGGTGCCGAGCCGCATCGTGCATCTGCCGCTGTCGTGGAACGATCCGCAGGCGGTGCTGGCGATGCGCAAATATCAGGAGCTGGTGCGGCCGGACGCGCCCTGGTGCCCGTCCAACATCGAGTTCATCCGCCGCATCAATGGTCTTGCCGACGAGGAGGCGGTCAAGCGCATCGTATTCGACGCGAGCTATCTGGTGCTCGGCCTCGGCGACGTCTATCTCGGCGCGCCGGTGGCGACGCCGGTCGATCCGCGGCACCGTCTGGTGACCACCAAATACAATCCGGCGCGGACCTGGACGCCGGAGAACGCGGTCGGCATCGGCGGCGCTTACATGTGCATCTATGGGATGGAAGGGCCGGGTGGTTATCAGCTGTTCGGCCGCACCATCCAGATGTGGAACTCGTGGCGCTCGACGCCGGAATTCGCGCCCGGTCATCCCTGGCTGCTGCGGTTTTTCGACCAGATCAGGTTCTTCCCGGTGACGGCGGACGAATTGCTCGAGGCCCGTGCGGCGTTTCCGCATGGCGCCTATCCGTTGAAGATCGAGGAGACCACGTTCTGCTACGCGGACTACAAGGCGTTCCTGGCGCGCGAGGTCGACAGCGTCACGACCGTCAAGGCACGTCAGCAGGCTGCGTTCGAGGCCGAGCGGCAGCGCTGGCGCGACACCCGGATCGAAGAAGTGGTGGACGATGAATCCGCCTCTGCGCTCGGCTCCGGCGGCGACATCCCCGACGGATGCATCGGCCAGTTCACCGAGGCGCCGGGCAATGTCTGGAAGCTCTCTGTCGCCGAGGGCGAGCGCGTCGAGATCGGCCAGACGTTGGCCGTGATCGAATCGATGAAGATGGAGATCGCCATCGCTGCAACCGCCTGCGGCATCGTCCGGGTGTTGCACACCCGGCCGGGCCAGACCCTGCGCGCCGGCGACCTCCTGTGCGCTCTGGAGACGGCGTGACGTAACTTGGATACAGCGTCGCCGGCATAGCCGGCGATGCCTTTTCACGTCTCAGGACCGCGGCGGCCCGCTTTGCAGGTTACTTCGATCGGTTCTTGCTGCTTTCGGCGGCCTTTGCCAGCGCGGCGGCCAGGGCGCCACCGCCCGCCGGCTCGGGGCGCGGACGATGGCGCTCGACCAGCTTGGCGTTGCCGCCGCCGCCGCTCTGCCGGCGTTCGCCGGCCGCTGGAATCGGATCGGCAAGCCGCAAGGTCAGCCCGATCCGATTGCGTGGCACGTCGACCTCCAGAACCTTGACCTTCACCACCTGGCCCGGCTTCACAACCTCGCGGGGGTCGTTGATGCGCCGCTCGGACATCGCGGAGATGTGGATCAGGCCGTCCTGATGCACACCGATATCGGCGAAGGCGCCGAATGCCGCGACGTTGGTAATCGTCGCCTCGAGGATCATGCCGGGCTTGAGGTCGGTGATCTTCTCGACGCCTTCCTGGAAAGTCGCCGTCTTGAATTCGGGGCGCGGATCGCGGCCGGGCTTCTCCAGTTCCTTCAGAATGTCGGTCACCGTCGGGATGCCGAATTTGTCGTCGGCGAAGGACGCCGGCTGCAGCGACTTCAATTTGCTGGTCTGGCCGATCAGCGCCTTGATGTCGCTTTTGGTCGCCGCCAGAATCTTCTTCACCAGCGGGTAGGCCTCGGGATGCACGCCGGACGCGTCGAGCGGGTTCTCGCCGTCGCGAATCCGCAGGAAGCCGGCGCATTGCTCGAACGCCTTCGGGCCGAGCCGCGGCACTTCCTTGAGCTTGGCGCGGCTCGGGAAGGGGCCGTTGGCGTCGCGGTGCGCGACGATGTTCGTCGCGAGGGTGTCGCCAATGCCGGAGACGCGTGCGAGAAGCGGCGCCGAGGCGGTGTTGAGATCGACGCCGACCGCGTTGACGCAGTCTTCAACCGTGGCGTCGAGCGCGCGCGACAGCGTGTACTGATTGAGATCGTGTTGATACTGACCGACGCCGATCGATTGCGGCGGCACCTTCACGAGTTCGCCGAGCGGGTCCTGCAGCCGCCGCGCGATCGAGACCGCGCCGCGGATCGAGACGTCGAGATCGGGAAACTCCTTGGAGGCAAATTCGGACGCCGAGTACACCGAAGCTCCGGCTTCGGAGACGATCGCCTTGGTGAGCTTCAGTTCAGGTTTGAGCTTCATCAGGTCGGCGACGAGCTTTTCGGTCTCGCGCGATGCGGTGCCGTTGCCGATCGCGACCAGTTCGATGCGGTGCTTCACGCAGAGCTGCGCGAGTTCGAACATGCTCTCGTTCCATTTTTTCGCCGGCTCGTGCGGATAAATCGTGGTGTGGTCGACGAACTTGCCGGTCTGGTCGATCACGGCGACCTTCACGCCGGTGCGAAAGCCCGGATCGAGGCCCAGCGTCGCGCGTCCACCGGCGGGTGCGGCGAGCAACAGGTCGCGCAGATTGGCGGCGAACACCCGCACCGCTTCCTTCTCGGCCTGCTGCCAAAGCCGCATCCGCATGTCGAGCGCGAGCCCGGTCTTGATCCGGGTGCGCCACGCCCAGCGCACGCAATCAGACAGGAAGGAATCAGCCGGCCGGCCTTTTCGCGAAATTTCGAAAGTCGCCGCGATGCGGTTCTCGTATTGTGTCGGCTCTTTCGAATCGGGATCCTCGCCGTCGCCGAAATCCAGCGCCAGCACTTCCTCTTTCTCACCGCGCAGCAGCGCCAGAATTCGGTGGGACGGCAGTTTTTCGTAGGGCTCGGAGAAATCGAAATAATCCGCGAACTTCGCGCCCGAGGTCTTCTTGCCGTCGCGAACGGAGGCCTTGATCTTGCCGCGGCTCCACATCGCTTCGCGCAGACTGCCGGTGAGGTCGGCGTGCTCGGAGAAGCGCTCGACCAGAATCGAGCGGGCGCCTTCCAGTGCGGCCTTGACGTCCGCAACCGGATGCTCGCCGTCGGTTTTGACGTAAGCCGCGGCCTCGGTCTCCGGATGCTTGTCGGGATTCAACAGCAGCATCTCGGCGAGCGGTTCGAGCCCGGCCTCGCGCGCGATCTGCGCCTTGGTGCGACGCTTCTCCTTGAACGGCAGATAGATATCTTCGAGCCGCGCCTTGGTGTCCGCCGCAAGCAGGGCTTTCTCGATCTCGGGTGTCAGCTTGCCCTGTTGCTTGATGCTGTCGATGATCGTGATCCGGCGCGCGTCCATCTCGCGCAGATAGCTCAGCCGTTCTTCCAGCGTCCGCAATTGCGAGTCGTCCAGCATCCCCGTCGCTTCCTTGCGATATCGCGCGATGAACGGGACGGTCGATCCGCCGTCGAGCAGGTCGATGGCGGCTTGGACCTGCTCTTCACGGACGGCGAGTTCTGTAGCGATGACGGACGCGATTTTCGGCACTGAAGGTCTCTCGAAAGGGTGGGCGAGGAGATCGATATGATCACCGCATGCGCGGCGAATCGAAGGCACCGTACGACATCTCGGGATCGAGGTGGACGGCGTCCGTGCGTTGGCCCACAGCCGTCTGCGCGCACGCCGGGCCGCACGGGGGCAGGCTCCGCCGCAATCGGAGACCGGCGAATCTTTTCCCCAGACTTCAGCCCGCCGGCGGCCGCGGGACGAGCAGGGCGCGGACGCGTTGCCCAAGGCGAATTCCGGGCAGTTCGACGAAATTGTGGCAAAGGTTGGCAAGCGCTAACGCGACCGCCGTGCTCACGACGAACAGCAGAAGGGCGACCACCAGCCTCGGCAGTCCGACATCCTGGATCATCCAGATCAGAAACTCCGGGTGATTCCACACCGGCGTGATCGTCAGGAAATGGAACAGGTAGTAGCTGAACGACAGCTTGCCCAGCCAATGCGCGATCGGATGGTCGAGGAGATTGAGCAAAGACGCGCGCGGACCGTAGGCGACCAGATGGATCAGCATCCACGCGCACATTGAATTGACCAGAAAGCGCCAGGTCGAGGCGGGGCCCAGCAGCGGACGCGCTGTGAAGAAGAGAATGAGGAAGACCGCAAGCGCGACATTGACCTGCGTCGGTGACAGCCGCGACGCCAGCCGTCCCGACGCTACGGCGCAGAAACAGCCGAAGGTGAAGGCGTAGTAGAATTGCAGCGGCGGATCGCCGAGCATTTTGTGGATGGCCGGATCGAACGACACGACCACCAGGGTCAGCGAGATCGCAATCGACAGCGTGATGCCGAGCGCTGTGCGGCGGATCAGCAGCCAATACATCGTGTAGATCAACGGGATCGCGAGCATCTCGAGTTGCAGCGACCACATCACGCCGTTGAGCGAGGTGTCGATCAGCGCCATGTTCTTCAGCACGGTGGACAGTGGGATGGTCGCGCCGGCGAGCGCCATCGCGATGGCGAACAGGCCGATCGCAAAGATGATCGCCGGATACAGCCTGAACAGCCGTGCGATCCCGAACTCCGCCGCTTGCGCAAACGACGGGTGGGTTTCTTTAGCCAATGAACGGGTCAGCACGAACCCGCTGAGGACGAAGAAGAAGATCACCGCCTGAAGCCCGTCGACGCAATGCACGATCGTCCGGTAGGCGAAACGGCTCAACTCATCGAGTTCGATGCCGGGGTTGGTCAGCAATCCGGTATTCGCCCCCGTCGGCGCCTGAACCACGTGCGACGCCGCGACCAGCAGTGCGGCGACGCCGCGCATCGATTCGAGGCGTGGGATGAAACTGCTGGCTCGGCTCATTCGGAGATGCACCACAAAGGATCGGAAAACGACGGTATTGGGCGGGGCTGCGCGCGTAAAGATGCGGCCGGAGCCATTCGTATGCTGACGAATCGCAATCGGGTGGAGCAGGGGACAGGTTGCGTTCGGGTCGATACGTTGCGGGCGCTTTGTCGGTTCAGCGCGCATTGATTTCAAGTAAATTCACGGCCTCTCATCGCGCGCTGTTGGTTAGCAGCCGGCCAACCACCCTCAAAGCTCTCGCTTTCCCTTTCCGCAGCGGAGGTGCATCACCTCCGTGCTCGGAAAAGGAAATGGTCATGGGTTCGCTTCTCAGCCGATTTTTCGCGGACCGCCGCGGCGCCACCTCGATCGAGTACGCCATCATTGCCGGCGGGATTTGTTTGGTCATCGTCTCGGTCGTCAACGGTCTCGGGGTGCAAACCGGGGCGATGTACACGAATGTCGCCAACTCTCTGCAATAGCCGCCTGCTGGCCTGGATCGGAATGATCTGATCCGACGCGCAGTGCGCCGATTTGTCAGCGCCGAGACCTCCCCCGGTCGGCGGTGACCAGCCCCGGGGCTTTCCCCGCCAGCCCCGGGGCTTTCTTTTTCGACTATCAATTTCCGTGAGGCGAGCGTTCGATGCCCCGTTGCGGGGCCGTAGAGCGGGACGTCATGATCGCTTTCCAGTTCCACTCCCTTATGCTAATGATTTGCATATGCAAGAAAGATTAAGTCGACAATCGCCGTGGGGAAGGTCTAGGCAGTTGATAATGCTGCATAATATGAGATTTTTGTGGGGGTTCGACGCCGTCGCTCCGACGGAAAGGTTACCGTCTGGCCCCCTGACCGCCGTTGCGGCGGCCCTGCGATGTCCGCGCGCGCTGACGCCGCTCCTGTCCGCAGCCACGCTGTTCCTCGGTTTGCCCGGCGCTGTGCCGGCCTTCGCCGGGCAGGAGGAGCCCTTGCGCGCCGGGGGCAAACCGATCCTGGCATTGCCAACTGGCGGCAAGCCTTCGGGGAATGCCGCGGCCTCGGTTCATGCGGACGACGCCGACACCGAGCACATCTTCGGCTTCAGTATGGGGTCGGACATCGGGCGAACGGGCGAGGTCGAACTCGAGATGGAAAATGTCGGCGCGTTTGGCAAGCGCGACGGCAGCTACGCGACGCTGGCGACGCTCAACCAGGTCAAATACACTTTGACCGATCGCTTCCGGATTGCGCCGGGCTTTGCGATCGGCGCGCAGCGGATCGACAGTGTCGCGGGCTTCGACGATCGTCACCATGTCAGCTTCAATGGTGCGACGATGGAGTTCCGCTACAAGCTCGTCGACCGCGCGACCGCACCGTTCGGGCTGACGCTGCACGCGCAGCCGGGATGGAGTTGGGTCGACGACGCCAGTGGCCGGCGCGTCGAGCAATATGGCGGCGAGTTTGCGGCTCTGTTCGACCGGGAACTGGTCACCGATCGCTGGTTCGCCGCGTTCAACGTCTGGTACGCGACCGGCGTCACGCGCGAGCTTGCGACCGGCCTCGGCGCTCACGATTCCGAATTCGCGCTGCACGGCGCGCTGTCTTACCAGATAGAGCCGGGCCTGGTGGTCGGCGTCGGGACACGCTACCTGCGCAGCTATGCGGGCGGCGGGCTCGATCGTCTCGCCGGCGAAGCGGTCTATGTCGGTCCGACCTTCTCCTACAATCTCACCCATACACTTGGGCTGTCGGGCACCTGGCAGGTCCAGGTCGCGGGCCGCGCGATCGGCGACGGCCGGCGGTTCAACCTCGATCATTTCGAGCGCCATCAGGCGATGCTGCGGATCAACGCGCATTTCTGAGCGACCGAAGGTGTTCTCACGCATGGCGCTGTTGGGGCGTCACCATAATCTGGTCCGATTCCGCAACTAAGCGTTGCGGAGTACGAACCCACGGGGGCGTTGGTCGTGCGCAGTGTCGCACCATTCGGATATGCCCATGCCCCTTGCCGCCGATCCGGCCGCTGTTCCGTCGTCCTCAACGAACTCGCATTCCGTCGGGACACCAGTTCCCGCGTCGCTGTTGCTGTCGCGCGGCGTCGCCCGGCTCGAGGTGATGCTCAAGCTCACCACGGCGATCTTGGCACTGGCCGCGGGCGTCTACACTTATCTCGGCGTGCGCGAGCTGCTCAACGGCAGCCCGACCACGGTGTTCTTCGCGGCGCTGATCTATTCGGTCGCGGTGTCGGTCGGCATCTACGCCTTCTGGGTGTTCCTGATGCAGTTCATGCCGCATGTCGTCGATCGAACCGGCCGCGCCTTGATGTTCGGCTGCATGATTCTCGGCTCGCTGATGATCGTGGCAATGTCGTCCTGGTTGAACGCCTCGGCGCTGGCCGGCGCCGCCGCGATCCGCCAGCATCTCGCGATCACGGTGCAGAACTACACCCGCGATCTCGACGCCGCCAACACCAACGCGATCGCCGCGCAGGGGCTGCTGCCGGATATCCAGATCGCGTCGTCACGCTTTGCCAAGCTGGCCGACGCCGAACGCGCCGGCTCGCTCACGGGTACGTCAGGATCGGGCACGGTGGTGCAGCTTCTGACCCAAATGTCCGGCCAGCTCGACAGCCTCGGCAAGGAAGTCGAAGCTTCGGGCAAGCGCGTCTCGGCGCTGTTCGAGGAGGGCGGAAAACACCTCGCCAAGATGCGCGAGTTGGTGTCTGATCGCGGCCCGATCAGCGAGCGCAGCGACGGCTTCGCGACCGAATCCCTGGCGCTGATGGGAGTCATCGCCAATCTGCAGCAGACTTCGGTCGCGCCCGCAGTCAGGCGGGCGGCGACCTCGTTGTCGTCGTCGTTCATCGCGCCCGCGGCCGGCGGCCGCAGTACCGATCTCGCCGAGCGCCAGACGGCGGTGGTCGGCAAGGTCGAGAGCGCGATCGCGGCGCAGGCGGCGTCGCTCGCGGGCGCCGCGGACAAGATCCTCGCTATGCCGCGGATCGAGTCGGCGCGGTTCCAGGCGATGTCGCCGGCCGAAGCCGTGCTGCATTATGCCGGCGATTTCATTCCGAGTTGGGCTGGCGCGATCTCGATCGATCTGATGCCTGCGGTGCTGGTGCTGATCCTGTGCGTCGTACACGCCGCCATCCGGCGCGAGGGCCTGCCGGCGGCGAGCGCATCTGCGATGACCGCGGCCGAGATGATGACGGCGCTGAGGATGGCGCGTGAGGTCGAGCAGGCGAGCCGCGCCGCGCATGCGCCGGTCGAGCCGGGGGTCAGCGAACCGGCCACGGCGCCGGCGGCACCTGCCGAGCCGGCTGTCGCAGCGTTGGACGAGAACGTTACCGCGCTGTCGTCGGCGCGGCACGTCAAGTAAGCGCGGTCGGTCGATGGGCGGCATGGCGGAGCGCTTCCAGCAATGGATGGCCGGCAATCCGGACGACGCGATGCTGCGCTTGCTGTTCCGTGGGCTGGTCGCGGTCTCGATCGGCGCCTTGGCGTTCGATCTCGCCAGTGCCAATGGCTGGATTGCGCCGGCGGATCTGGCGTCGACGCCCGCCGAACAACGCGAGATCATGCCGGGCGATCTGCCGGCGCTGCCGGCGATCCTGTCGCCTTGGCTGCCGGGTGGCGATCGCCTCGCGCCGCTGCCGCAACCGGACGGCGTGCTCGGCAAGGGAATGACGTTCGAACTGGTCAGCGGTGGGCGGCTCACCGCCACCGGCACGATCACGCCCGGCACGGCCGAGGCTTTCGCCAAGGCGATCGAGCGTCATGGCGAGTACATCAAGACCGTGGTGCTGAATTCGCCGGGCGGCTCGGTCAGCGATGCGCTGACGATGGGGCGACTGATCCGCGACCGCAAGCTCGCGACCTTCGTCGAGGCCGGCAGATATTGCGCGTCGTCCTGTCCACTGGTGTTCTTCGGTGGCGTCGAGCGCCGCGCCGGCGACAAGGCCGCAATCGGCGTGCATCAGGTCTTCGCGGCGAAAACCGCGACGTCTGGCCCGATGCCCCGCGACGAGATGAGCGACGCGCAGCGAATTTCAGCGCGTTGCCAGCGTTATCTGGCCGACATGGGAATCGACCTTCAGGTCTGGATCCACGCAATGGAGACGCCGAAGGATCGGCTGTTCGTGTTCAAGCCGGACGAGCTGAAAAAATTCGCCATCGTCACCGCCCAGCCGCCGGCGCCATCGCAGAAGCCGTAGCATCCCGCTCGCGGTCGCGTCGACGTGTCGCGGCTTTTCGCTCGGATTTCCATTCAAACAACACTTTTTGTGGGTGTCTTGCGCCGGGTTCCCGCAACTTTTGAAGTTCCTTGCGGTTATCGATCGACGGCAACGTTGCATGAGGTTTCGACATGAAGAAGACAGCTCTGGTTCTTGGCGCTGCGGCCACCTTCGTGGTGGCGACAGCCTCGGCGCCTGCACAGGCGTATGACGGTTTCGGCCCCGGCCTGATCGGCGGGCTCGCAGCCGGCGCGCTGATCGCCGGCGTCGCGTCCAATTCCTACGCCTATGGTCCTGGTTACGGCTATTATGGCGGGGGGCCGTATTACCGATCGTCCTATTACGGTCCGCGATACGCCGGCTACTATGGCAGCCCGGGCTATTATGGCGGCGGTGGCTGGGGTTATGCCGGTCCGCGTTACTATGCCCGTCCGCGGGCAGTCTACTACGGCGGTGGCGGCTATTACCGAGGCGGTGGCTACTACCGAGGCGGCGGCTACTACCGGCCCTATGGCGGCTATCGCCAGTCCTATGGTTACTACGGTGCGCCCGTGATCCGCGCCGGCCATATCGGCGGCCGGTTCGGACATGGTCATCATCATCATCGCCACTGGTAAGCACCGGGAAACTGCGCGGGATCGGCTCAGCCGATCTCGCGAAACCGAAGGCGGTAGCGCACAGCGCTGCCGCCTTCGGTCGTTCTTGGCGCTTGTTCTTTCCTGGCGTGTGCCTAAAGCGTTTCCGGTTCTGATCGAATCAAACCGGAGCTCTATCTTTTGTTCTGACGCATTTTCTGCACGCGAACCGGTGTCCACTTCGCTCGAAAACGCTACAGAATAAAATTGATACCGAAACTGAACCCCGGTTTTCAGGAAATGACCATCCCCAAACCGGAGCCTGGATCAGGATGACGGTTCGAAGATCAGTCATCCTGATCTAGATATGTGTCGTCTCTGCGCTTTGCAGCGCAAGGATCAGCGCCTTGCGCAACGTCTCCAGCGTGTAAGGCTTCTGCAGCAGCGGGAATCCTTCGCTCAGCGCGGATGCGCTGCGGTCGCTGTAACCCGAAGCCAGCACGACCGGCGTCTCCGGATGGTGTTCGCGGATCAGTCGCCCGAGTTCGAGCCCGCTCATTCCCGGCATCACGATGTCGCTGAACACCAGATCGATGTCCTTGCGCTTGTTGAGCAGATCGATCGCGTCTTCCGCAGAGCTGACTTTGACGACTGTGAAGCCGCATTGCTCCGCATAGTCGGTGGCGATTGCCGCCACATCCGGATGGTCCTCCACCAGCAGCAGCGTCGACGACTTCGCCTGCGCCGGCGCCGCATCGGGGACGTCGGGATCCTGTTCCGGGCGCTCCGTCGAACGCGGCAGGAAAAGGTCGAAGCGCGTGCCGCGACCGATGTGGCTGTCGACCGTGATCGCCCCATTCGACTGCTGAGCGAAGCCGTAGATCTGGCTGAGGCCGAGGCCGGTGCCGCGGTCGACCGGCTTGGTGGTGAAGAAAGGTTCGAAGATGCGGTCGCGGATCTCTTCGGCAATGCCGAAGCCGGTGTCGGCGAATCCGAGAACGGCATAGTCGCCGGTCAGCCGGCGCGGCCCGAAGTTCTTCAGTGTCTCCGTCCTGATCGAAATCGTGATACGGCCGCCGTCCGGCATCGCATCGCGGGCGTTGAGCGCGAGGTTGAGCAGCGCGATCTCGAATTCATTGGGATCGATCTGGACAATGATCGGTTCGTCAGGCGGATCGATTTCGATGGCGATGTCGCTGCGCACCGACTGGCGCAGGACGTCGGCGAATTTGGTGACGCTGTCACCGAGGTCGACCAGCTTGGCCGCGACATTGTGGCGGCGCGAAAACGACAGCAATTGCCTGGTCAGGCCGGCGCCTTTGGCGACTGCGGAATCGATCATGTCGAAGGTCCGGCGGTCCTGCAGATCGTTGTGCCGCCGCCGTAGTTTCTGAACCGAACCGCCGACCACCATCAGGAGATTGTTGAAGTCATGCGCGACGCCGCCGGTGAGGCGGCCGAGCGATTCCAGGCGCTGGGATTGCTTCAGCGCGTTCTCGGCCACCTCGCGCCGGCTGGCTTCTTCATAGAGCCGGCGCGTTCGTGCGAGCGCGAGCATCACGATCGCAATCAGTGCGGCGGTGGCAGGCAGGCCGACCAGCAGATAGGCGCCGAGCTGCGACAGCCACGTTGTCCGGATCGCCTTGGTCTCCAGCCCTGCATACACATAGACGGGAAGTTTCGGCAGCTTGCGATAGGCGACGCGCCGCTCGATTCCGTCCAGCGGGGAGACCTGGGTCACGGTGCCCTCGATGCTGCCGGCGGTCATCGCGCTGCCGATCAGGCCGTCCGACTTCTCCGTCAGGTCGGGACGTTCGATGGCGGGGAAGCGGGCGAGGATGGCGCCGTCCTCGCGAACAAGCGCCGCATAGCTGCCGCTCTCGCGGCCGACCTTGGCGTAGAAGCGCTCGAAATACTCGGGCAGAATCGAAGTCTGGATCGCACCGGCGAAGCTGCCGTCCGGCGCGTTGCGGCGCACGCTGACGCTGAAGAACGGGGCGCCGCCATAGGGCGGGCGCGGCTGCAGCGCGCGGCCCACGAACAGGCCGATATCCTTGCCGACATGCGCTTTGAAGTAGTCGCGATCGGAGAATTGGGTTCGCGGCGACGGATAAAGCAGGGTGTTGACCAGCGTCTGCCCGTCCTTGTCGAATATCCACATCGACTTGATCTGATCGGAGCCGCCAACCAATCGGTTCAGCCGGGCGTGAAGCGCGCCCTCATTGGCGCGGATCTGATCGTCCGTCATGTCGCGGATGACCTCGCCGGTTTCCGCGATCGAGCGCTCCACCGATTCGAAGATCTTCAGCGCATGTTCGGTGATGATGTCGCGGGTCTTGTCGATCTGCCCGTCGGCGCTGGCGTCGTTGGAGCGGTAGGCGAGCCAGGCCGCGTAACCGAACAGCGCCACCGGCAGCACCGCCGACGCGATCAGGATCGCGCGCAACAGACGAAGCGAATCGCGTTGGGCCGTCAGCATGGGTCACGAGGGACGAAGTTTGCTGCCATTGGCTGTCAATTAAGCACCTTTCGCCATTGCAGGAAACTGTTGTACGCCACCGGCAGGCATGGTGCTATTCCCAGAAGCCGTTGCCGTACACAGCGGCGATGATTCTGGTTTGATTCTGCGCGGACGCCTGCCGGACCGCCGCACGAGAGGGTTTTCATGCGCGCCTTGACTTTCGGGCTTCCGTTGCTGCTGCTCGCCGGCGTTTGCACTCCATCGTTCGCGGCCGACGCCGACAACGGCGAAACGCTGGCCAAGCGCTGGTGCACCAGCTGCCACGTGGTTTCGGACGAGCAGCGCAAGGGCTCAGACCTCGCACCGTCTTTCGCCTCGATCGCGTCCCGGCCGGGTTTCGATGAGCATACGCTCGCCACCTTCCTGCTCGAACCGCATCCGAAAATGTCCGGGATGGCGCTGAGCCGCACCGAGACCAAGAACCTCGCCGCCTATATCGCCGAGCAGAAGCGGCCGTGAGCCGAGCGCGCGTCGGCTGAACCACGCGCCTCTGTCAGCGTCTCGACGCAAGTGAGGTTGACACTTTCCCGGCATCTTCGCGGTCCTCGGACTGCTCGCGGGTGCAACATTGACCAAGTCTCTCTTCTATACCGCCGATCACATCGCCTTCCGCGACGTGATGCGCCGCTTCGTGCAAAAGGAGATCGAGCCTTACGCCACTGAGTGGGACGAGGCCGGCGGCTTTCCGCGCGAACTATACGAGAAGGCGGCGGCGATCGGACTGCTCGGCCTCGGCTTTCCGGAAGAATACGGAGGCACGCCGACCGACCAGTTCATGTGGATCGTGGCGACGCAGGAACTGGCGCGGGCCGGCGCCGGCGGCGTCAGCGCCAGCCTCAACAGCCATTCGATCGGCGCGCCGCCGATCGCGCGCGCGGGCTCCGCCGCACTGAAGGCGCGGGTGCTGCCCGAGATTCTGTCCGGCAAGAAGATCTCGGCACTGGCGATCACCGAACCGTCCGGCGGCTCCGACGTCGCCAATCTGCGCACCACCGCGAAGCGCGACGGGGACCACTACATCGTCAACGGCGAGAAGACCTTCATCACTTCGGGGATGCGCGCCGACTACATCACCACCGCGGTGCGGACCGGCGGTGACGGCCCCGGCGGCGTCAGCCTGCTGTTGATTCCGGGCGATACGCCTGGGCTGACGCGGACGTCCCTGAAGAAAATGGGCTGGTGGGCGTCCGATACCGCGACGCTGCATTTCGACAATTGCCGCGTGCCGGCCGGCAATCTGCTGGGGCAGGAAGGCGCCGGCTTCATGATCATCATGCTGAACTTCAACAGCGAGCGGCTGTCGATGGCGGCGGGCTGCATCGCCGCATCGCGGGTCTGCCTCGACGAGGCTTCGGCTTACGCGAAGGAGCGCGTGACCTTCGGCAAACCGCTGTCCAAGCATCAGGTGATTCGTCACAAGCTGGTCGACATGGCGCAGCGGATCGCGGCGTCGCAGGCGATGCTGGAGCTGCTGGCCTGGCGGGTGCAGCAGGGCGAAAGTCCGATCGCCGAAATTTGTATGCTGAAGAACCAGGCGACGCAGACCATGGCGTTCTGCGCATCCGAGGCGGTGCAGATCTTCGGCGGCGCCGGCTTCATGCGCGGCGTCAAGGTCGAGCGCATCTACCGCGAGGTCAAGGTCAACGCCATCGGCGGCGGCACCGAAGAGATCATGAAGGATCTCGCCAGCCGGCAGATGGGGCTTTAGCGCCAAGGGGAGTCATTCCGGGGCGCGCGCAGCGCGAAGCCGGAATCCCGCGGTGATAACCACGAACGACAACAACAACCGAGATTCCGTGTTCGCCCGCCTACGGCGTGCGCCCGGAATGACCAGGGAAGAAATCAGATGCTGTTCACTGCCGATCACGAAGAACCCCGCCGCATCCTGCAGAAATTCATCGCCGCCGAAATCAACCCCCATGTCGATGAATGGGAGAAGGCCGGCATCTTTCCGGCGCACGAACTGTTCAAGAAGCTCGGCGATCTCGGCTTTCTCGGGCTGAACAAGCCGGTTGAATATGGCGGGCAGGGACTTGATTACTCCTACGCGCTGATGATGGCCGAAGAGCTCGGCGCCATCAATTGCGGCGGCGTGCCGATGGCGATCGGCGTGCAGACCGACATGGCGACGCCGGCGCTGGCGAAGTTCGGCTCCGACGCATTGCGTCGCGAGTTTCTGGCGCCCGCGATCGCCGGCGACATGGTCGCCTGCATCGGCGTGTCCGAGCCCGGAGCCGGCTCCGATGTCGCCGCAATCAAGACCACCGCCCGCTCCGACGGCGACGACTATGTCATCACCGGCGGCAAGATGTGGATCACCAACGGCACTCAGGCCGACTGGATTTGCCTGCTGTGCAACACCGGGGACGGCCCGATCCATCGCAACAAGTCGCTGATCTGCGTGCCGATGAACAGCAAGGGCGTCACCATCGCGCGCAAGCTCGACAAGATGGGGATGCATTCGTCCGACACCGCGCAGATTCACTTCGACGAGGTGCGGGTGCCGAAGCGCAACCGGATCGGCGAAGAGGGGCTGGGATTCACCTATCAGATGGTGCAATTCCAGGAAGAGCGCCTATGGGGCGCGGCTGCCTGCCTGAAGGCGCACGAGGGCACGATCCAGGAGACGATCGAGTACACCCGCAACCGCAAGGCGTTCGGCAAGCCGCTGCTCGACAATCAGGTGATCCATTTCCGACTCGCCGAATTGCAGACCGAGGTCGAATTGCTGCGTGCGCTGGTGTATCGCGCCGCCGAAGCGCTGGTCGCCGGTCAGGACGTCACGCAGCTCGCGACGATGGCCAAGCTTCGCGCCGGCCGGCTCGGCCGCGAACTACCGGATGCCTGCCTGCAATTCTGGGGTGGCATGGGATTCATGAACGAGACGCTGGTCAGCCGTTCCTATCGCGACTCGCGCCTGACGTCGATCGGCGGCGGGGCCGACGAAGTGATGCTCGGCATCCTGTGCAAGATGATGGGGACGCTGCCAGGGAAACAGTGATCGTTTCCGAAGGTTCGGTCGCTTTGATCGCGGCGGCGCCATCTCCCCGGACGCGGGGAGACGGACTGGCTATGCTATAAGGCGACGTCATCGATGGCGACAACAACAACGAAAGGGACGGAAACCACATGATCACGCTGTACCATTGCCATGGCGCGCGCTCGTTCCGGCCGCTGTGGATGCTGGAAGAACTCGGGCTCGATTACGAGTTGAAGATGCTGCCGTTCCCGCCGCGGATGTTCGCCAAGGAGTATCTTGCGATCAACCCGCTCGGCACCATCCCGTTCCTGATCGATGGCGACACCAGGATGACGGAGTCCTCCGGCATCTGCCACTACCTCGGCTCCAAATATGGCCCGACGCCGCTGGTGCTCGATGTCGGCGAGCGGGAGTACGGCGCGTATCTCAACTGGATGTTCTTCAGCGATGCGACGCTGACCTTTCCGCAGACGCTCGTGCTGCGCTACAGCACGCTCGAGCCGACCGAGCGCCGGCAGCCGCAGGTGGTCGAGGACTACGCCAAGTGGTTTCTCGGCCGGCTGCGTGCGGTCGAGGCGGCCGCAGGCCAGACCGAATGGCTGTGCGCAGGGCGCTTCACCCCTGCCGATGTGGTGATCGGCTATGCGCTGCGGCTCGCGGAAAATCTCGGACTCGCGAAGGATTTCGGTCCGAACGTCGCCGCCTATTGGCAGAGGCTGCAACAGCGCGAGGGCTATCGCCGAGCGCTGGAGGCGGAGATTCGCGCCGGCGACGAGCAGAAGGTCGCGCGCCGCGCCTGAGGCGGCGGGCGACACGAAGCAGCCTCCACGGCTTACCATTGCGCGCAGTTCCGCGTCATCTCGCCCGGTGACAACAACCGGGTTTGCTGTATTGTCCAACGCGCTCCTCAAGAGAGCCCTGCAGGGATGCAGCAGAAGGGCGGCATCCGCCCCGGGAGGAACGATGAGCGACGACGAATGTCCGGATGCCGGACGCCTGATGTTGATCAGCCCTGAGCGTGTCTTCTATGCAGGTCTGTTGGGCCGGCCGCGGCGGCGGAGCTTTGGCGGCTTTACGTTTTATGTTGCACTGCAAGGGCAGTTGCGGGTCGCCATCGAGGGCCAGGCCGGGCAGGCCGGCGCAATGGCCTATGTGCCGCCTTATCTCGCTCACAACGTTGAAAGCGACTGCCGCTCGGTCATCGCGCTGGTGATCGAGCCGGAGAGCGTGCTGAACTCGCCGATGGCGGCGCTCGGCGCGCGGATCGGCGGCTTCGGCGCAGCGGCGCTGGCGTGCCGTATCCGACAGGCCTATCAGACCCTGGTTGCGACCGGACGGCGCGACGGCTTCACCACGTCCGAATTCGACAATCTGTTCTTCGGTGAAACCCTGCCGGCGCGGAAGATCGACCGGCGCATTGCCGGCGCCGTCGCCCGGCTGAACGACGTGTCCGGTGCGGCGGTCACCGCCGAGGATTGCGCCGCGGCGGCCAACCTGTCGCAATCGCGCTTCCTGCATCTGTTCAAGGACGAGACCGGCGTCTCGTTCCGCGCGCTGCGCGCCTGGAAACGCGCGCGGCATCTGCTGCATTTCGTCAACGCCGATATCAACCTCGCGCATCTGGCACAGGATATCGGCTATCCGGATTCGACTCACTTCAGCCATTCGATCCGGCGGTTCTACGGGCTGCAGCCGCGCGCCATCTTCTCCGGATCGCGCGATCTCGCGATCTGGCGCAGCGATCCGCGGGCTGCGAGCGTCGCGGAATTCCGCCAGGGAAGGCCCTGACCAGACGCCGATACGGCGGCAGCGCGTGCACGCAAGATGCGCTCGCACGGCCCACGCATCATTCCGCTCGAAACGGTTTGCGCCGCGCGATCCTCGCGGGTGCAGCATCACCGAAAGGGCTGACAAGGAATGAGCGACAAGGCCGTGATCACCTGCTCGCTGAACGGCGTGCTGACCGACCCGAAGCAGCACCACGTTCCGGTGACGCCGGAAGAGATGGCCCGCGAAGCCAAGGCGGCCTATGACGCCGGCGCCGCCGTCGTCCACATCCATTTGCGCAATCAGGCCCCCAACAAGGGGCACCTGCCGAGCTGGGATGTCGCGGTGTCGCGCGAGATCCAGCAGGCGATCCGCGAAGCCTGTCCGGGCATCATCATCAACCACACCTCAGGTACCTCCGGCTCGAACTACGCTGGCCCGCTCGCCTGCATTCGCGAGACCAAGCCGGAGATCGCCGCCTGCAACGCCGGCTCGCTGAACTATCTCAAGGTGAAGGCCGACAAGACATGGGCCTGGCCGCCGATGATGTTCGACAACGCGGTCGAGAAAATCCAGGACTTCCTCGACGCGATGAAGGACGCCGGCACCATCCCGGAGTTCGAATGCTTCGACGTCGGCATCGTCCGTTGCGTTGATATGTATGTCGAGACCGGGATGTATAGCGGCCCGCTCGAGTACAATTTCGTGATGGGCGTCGCGTCGGGCATGCCGTCCGATCCCGAGCTGCTGCCGATCCTGTTGAAGCTGAAGCGCCCCGAGGCGCATTGGCAGGTCACGGCGATCGGCCGTTCCGAGATCTGGCCGCTGCATCAGCGCTGCGCCGATCTCGGCGGCCATCTCCGCACCGGGCTCGAGGACACGTTCTATCTCGCCAACGGCGAGAAGGTGACCTCGAACGGGCAGTTGATCGAGGAGATCGCCGGCTGCGCCCGCCGCGCCGGCCGCGAGATCGCCAGTCCCGCCGAGGCGCGCAAGATCTTTGGCGTGCTGCACTGACAACGCCGTCATTCCGGGGGCGCGCATCACGCGCGAACCCGGAATCCCGAGATGCTCTGCTCGTATCAGGTTCCGGGTTCGCGCTGCGCGCGCCGCGGAACGACAGTCCGATAGGCACCACAGAACAAGCAGCCGGAAGAGCTGCCTTGCACCGAGGGAGTGAAGCATGACCAGTCTTGAAGCAACCGGCGGCGTGCCGGGACCGGGCCGGATCGGCCGGGTCGCGATCGGCGATATCCTGCGGAAATCTGCGCTGCGGTTTCGCGACCGCATCGCGCTCACCGATGGCGCGCGGCAGGTGAGCTATAGCGAGCTTGAACGCGACGCCAATCGCTTCGCGAACTACCTCGTCTCGCGCGGCCTGAAGCCGGGCGACAAGATTTCGACGATCTGCAACAACTCGATCGAGTTCGTCAAAGCACTGTTCGGCATTCACCGCGCCGGCCTCGTCTGGGTGCCGATCAACACCATGCTCGGTCCCGACGACATGGGCTACATCCTCGACCATGCCGGCGTGAAATTCGCGCTGATCGACGACAATCTGTACGGCCAGCCCGATCGCCGCTCGGCGCTCGAGCAGCGCGGCATCGCGCTGGTCGCGGTCGACCTCACCGGCAAGGCCGCAGAGGCCGGGCTGAAGAGCTTCAACGAACTGATCGCCGGGCAGTCCGAGATCGAGCCGGAGGTCGCGTTCGACGACCGCGATCTGGCGATGATCATCTACACGTCCGGAACCACGTCGCGACCGAAGGGGGCGATGCATTGCCACCTCGCGGTGACGATGGCGGTGATGAGCAATGCGATCGAGCTGCAGCTGTCGCGCAAGGATGGTATCACCGGGCAGTTCCCGCTGTTTCACTGCGCCGCGCACGTGCTGCTGCTGAGCTATCTGGTGGTCGGCGGAAAGATGGCGCTGATGCGCGGCTTCGATCCCGTCGCCTGCATGGAGGCGATCCAGCGCGACAAGCTCAGCGTCTTCATCGGACTGCCGCTGATGTATCAGGTGATCCTCGACCATCCGCGGCGCAAGGAGTTCGATCTCTCGACGCTGCGATGCTGCATCTACACCATGGCGCCGATGCCGCGGCCGTTGCTCGAGCGCGCGATCGCCGAACTGTGCCCGAATTTCGTCCAGCCCAGCGGCCAGACCGAAATGTATCCCGCGACCACGATGTCGCAGCCCGATCGCCAGCTCGCGCGCTTCGGCAACTACTGGGGCGAATCGACCCTGGTCAACGAGACCGCGATCATGGACGATGCCGGAAACCTGCTGCCGCCCGGCGAGATCGGCGAACTGGTGCATCGCGGCCCCAACGTGATGCTCGGCTACTACAAGGATCCCGAGGCCACCGAAGCGGCCCGCAAGTTCGGCTGGCATCACACCGGCGATCTGGCGATGATCGATGCGCATGGCGAAGTGTTGTTCGTCGACCGCAAGAAGGACATGATCAAGTCCGGCGGCGAGAACGTCGCGTCGGTCAAGATCGAGGAGACCCTGCTGGCGCATCCGGCGGTGATGAACGCCGCGGTCGTCGGTCTGCCGCATCCGCAATGGGGCGAGGCGGTGTCGGGCTTCGTCAAGCTCAAGCCCGGCGCCTCGGCGACCGAGACGGAGATCATCGAACACTGCCGCAAATCGCTCGGCGGTTTCCAGATTCCGAAAATGGTGCGAATCGTCGAGGAGATGCCGATGACCGCGACCGGCAAGCTCCGCAAGATCGAGCTGCGCAACCAGTTCACGGATTACTTCGCGATGGCGCAGACGGGGTGACGGAATCACTGTCGTCATTCCGGGTTCGCGTTGCGCGCGCCCCGGAATGACGTATCGATAAGATAGTCCGGGTTCGCGAACTGCGTTCGCGCCCCCCGGAATGACGAAGCAACAGGCGAGGGATTTCGGGGCGCAGTGATGTGTCCCGGAATGGCAAGGAACATCGAATGGCACTGATTGAATCCACCGTCGCGCCGGGAAGCGAAGACTTCAAGGCCAACCAGGCCGGAATGCTGGCGCTGATCGAGCGGATGCGGATGCTGGAGAACCGTGCGCGCACCGCGTCGGCCGGATCCGCCGAGCGGTTTCACAAGCGCGGGCAATTGCTGCCGCGCGAGCGGGTCGCGCTGGTGCTCGATCCCGGCACGCCGTTCATCGAGCTGTCCACGCTGGCCGGCTATATGTTCGACACCGCCAATGCCGAGAAGAGCGTGCCTGGCGGCGGCGTGATCGGCGGCATCGGCTATGTGGCGGGCATTCGCTGCATGATCAGCGCCAATGATTCCGGCATCGACGCCGGCGCGCTGCAGCCTTACGGCCTCGACAAGACGCTGCGCGTCCAGGAACTGGCGCTGGAGAACAAGCTTCCGTTCGTGCAGCTCGTCGAAAGCGCCGGCGCCAATCTGTTGCGTTACCGCGTCGAGGACTTCGTTCGCGGCGGCAACATCTTCCGCAATCTCGCGCGGCTGTCGGCGGCGGGGCTGCCGGTGGTGACGGTGACGCACGGCTCGTCCACGGCGGGCGGTGCGTATCAGACCGGCCTGTCCGACTACATCGTGATGGTGCGCGGCCGGACGCGGGCGTTTCTTGCCGGACCGCCGCTGCTCAAGGCCGCGACCGGCGAGATCGCGACCGAGGAAGAACTCGGCGGCGCCGAGATGCACACCGCGATCTCCGGGCTCGGCGACTATCTCGCCGAAGACGACCGCGACGCGCTGCGGATCGCGCGCGATATTATGGCGGGTCTGCCGTGGGATCGTTCCGGACCGGGACCCGATCCCGCGACCTATCATCCGCCGGTGCACGATCCGGAAGAGCTGCTCGGCATCATGCCGATGGATCACAAGCGTCCGGTCGATATGCGCCAGGTGATCGCGCGGATCGTCGATGATTCCGACTTTACGGAGATGAGCCCGAATTACGGCCCGGCGACGGTGTGTGGCCATGCCCGCATCGTCGGTCAGGCGATCGGCATCATCACCAATAACGCGCCGCTCGATCCGGCCGGCGCCAACAAGGCGACGCATTTCATTCAGGCGTGCTGCCAGTCGCGCACGCCGATCCTGTATCTCAACAACACCACCGGCTACATCGTCGGCAAAGCCTATGAGGAAGCCGGCATGATCAAGCACGGGTCGAAAATGATCCAGGCCGTGACGTCGGCGTCGGTGCCGCAGATCACGATCTATTGCGGCGCGTCGTTCGGCGCCGGCAATTACGGGATGTGCGGCCGCGGCTTCCATCCTCGGTTCTGCTTCTCGTGGCCGAACGCCAAGACCGCAGTGATGGGCGGCGAACAGGCCGCCGAGACGATGGCGATCGTCACGGAAGCGGCTGCGGCGCGGAAGGGAGCGCCGGTCGATCGCGACAAGCTCGACCAGATGAAGGCTGGTATCACCGCGGTGTTCAACGGTCAGATGGACGTGTTTTCAACCTCGGCGCGGATGCTCGACGACGGCGTGATCGATCCGCGCGACACCCGCGCTGTGCTGGCCGAAGTACTGGCGATCTGCCGCGAAAGCGAGGCGCGCGAACCTCAGCGTATGCAATTCGCGGTGTCACGGGCATGAACGTGACGCGCATGTTGAAACCGACTCCCTTCACCAAGGTCCTGATTGCCAATCGCGGCGAGATCGCGCTGCGCGTCATGCGCACCGCGCGCCGGATGGGCTATGGCGTGGTCGCGGTGTATTCCGACGCCGACGTCGATGCCGCGCATGTTCGCGAGGCCGATGAAGCCGTGGCGATCGGCGGCGCGCAGCCGTCGCAATCCTATCTCAACATTCCGGCATTGATCGAAGCCGCGAAGATCGCCGGTGCCGACGCGGTGCACCCGGGCTACGGCTTCCTCGCCGAGAACGAGGATTTCGCGGCGGCCTGCCGTGACGCCGGGCTGGTGTTCATCGGCCCGTCGGCGGAATCGATCGCGTCGATGGGCAACAAGGCCGGCGCCAAGGAGATCATGCTGAAGGCCGGCGTGCCGTGCGTGCCGGGCTATCAGGGCGCCGATCAGAGCGACGCGGCGATGATCGCGGAGGCCGGCAAGATCGGCTTTCCGGTGATGATCAAGGCGGTCGCCGGCGGCGGCGGCCGGGGGATGCGGTTGGTCAAGGACGCAGCCGCGCTGCCGGATGCACTGCGCAGCGCGCGATCCGAGGCGCAAAGCGCGTTCGGAGATCCGACCGTGATCCTCGAACGCGCCATCGTCGATCCGCGCCACATCGAGATCCAGGTATTCGGCGATCGCTACGGCGCCGCGCTGCATCTCGGCGAGCGCGACTGCTCAGTGCAACGTCGTCATCAGAAGCTGATCGAGGAGGCGCCATCGCCCGCGGTGTCGCAAGCGTTGCGCGAGCAGATGGGCACTGTGGCGGTCAACGCCGTCAAGGCGATCGGATATGAGGGCGCCGGCACGCTGGAGTTTCTGCTCGACGCGCAGGGCCAGTTCTATTTCATGGAAATGAATACGCGGCTGCAGGTCGAGCATCCGGTGACCGAGGCGATCACCGGGCTCGATCTGGTCGAGTTGCAATTGCGGATTGCTGCCGGCGAGCCGCTGCCGCTGCGGCAGGACGAGGTCAAGTTCAACGGCCATGCCATCGAAGTGCGGCTGTGTTCGGAAGATGCCGACAGGGACTTCATGCCGCAATCCGGGCGGATGGCGCTGTGGCGGATGCCGGGCGAACTGCGCGTCGAGCACGCGCTGCAATCCGGCTCGGAGATTCCGCCATACTACGACTCGATGATCGCCAAGATCATTGCGACCGGAGCCAGCCGCGACGAAGCGCGGCGCAAGCTGATCCACGGCCTCGACACCACCTTCGCATTCGGCGTGACCACCAATCGCGGCTTCCTCGCCGCCTGCCTGCGGCACGAGGCCTTCGCGAACGGCGAGGCGACCACTGCATTCATCGCGCAGAATCGCGACGACCTGACGCGCGCATTGCCCGAGGATGCCGTGCCGGCCGCCGCGGTGGCGGCGCTGCTGCTCTACGTCACCGACCGCCACGCGCCTCCGCATCGGTCGGGGCGCTCGCTCGCCGCGGTGTTTCCGACGCAACTACGGATCGACATCGATGGCAAGCCGCAGACCTGCGAGGTCGTCCGCGAGCGCGACGGCAGCTATCGCGTCACCCAGGACGGCTGTGCGATTACGTTCGAAATCGAAGAGCTCGGCCATGACAGGATCCGCTTTCAGGCCAATTGCCTGAGCGAATCTGCGGTGTATCACCGCGACGGCGACCGGCTGTTCGTGCAGCGGCTCGGCGTCAGCAGCACGATCGTCGATCTCACCCGCGCGGCACCGCAGCGTGCGGCGGCGGCTGGCGGCGACGGCAAGCTGCGCGCCGCGCTGAACGGCCGCGTCGTCGCGGTGCTGGTCAAGCCCGGCGAACGCGTCGCGGCCGGTCAGCCGGTCCTGACGCTGGAGGCGATGAAGATGGAGCACGTGCATCTGGCGCCGGCGTCGGGCATCATCGCCATTGATGTCGCCGAGGGCGAGCAGGTGACTACCGGCCGCATCGTCGCCGAGATCGAGGCTGAAACCCAACCCGCGTAAACGAGCAAGACAATGACCGACTCTCCTGTGGTGATCGAGACGCGCGACCAGGCGTTGTGGATCACCATCAACCGTCCCGACAAGCGCAACGCCATCAATGCCGGCGTGGTCGAAGGCATCACGCGCGGCTGGCGTCAGGCGCACGACGATCCGTCGGTGCGCGTGATCGTGCTGACCGGCGCCGGCGACAAGGCGTTCTGCGCCGGCGCCGATCTGCAATCGACCGGAGCCGCCTTCGCGTTCGATTTTTCCAAACCGAATGTCGACTACGCCGATCTGCTGCGGCTGTCTCAGAATGCCACCAAACCATCGATTGCCCGCGTCAACGGCACTTGCATGGCCGGCGGCATGGGCCTGTTGTGCATGACCGACATGGCGGTGGCGGCCGATCACGTCCAGTTCGGCCTTCCCGAGGTCAAGGTCGGCGTATTCCCGATGCAGGTGATGAGCCTGTTGCAGAGCATCGCTCCGCGTCGGCTGATCAACGAATGGGCGCTGACCGGCGAACCGTTCGACGCCCAGTCCGCACGCGACGCCGGCTTGCTGAACTACGTAGTGCCGGGCGCCGAGCTGGACTCCAAGGTCGACTGGCTGGTGAAGCGGCTGACCGACAAATCCCCGACGGCGATCCGGCGAGGAAAATACGCGATGCGCGCGATCGCATCGATGTCGTTCGACGAGAGCATCGCCTATACCGAAAGCCAGATCGCGCTGCTGGCGATGACCGAGGATGCGAAAGAGGGCCTGAAGGCGTTCGCCGAGAAGCGAAAGCCGACCTGGCCGGGGAAGTGACAGGGGCAGTCTCTCGTTCGTCATTCCGGGGCGCGCGGAGCGCGAACCCGGAATCCCGAGCTTGTGACGGCGAGATTCCGGGGGCGCTCATTTCGTGAGCGCCCCGGAATGACTTGTTGCGAGGACACTGACCTAACAATCACGCCGCACATAAGCGGCGGGCACGAGAGGCGAAGGAACGGAAATGTTGGCGAGCGAGATGATCCGGCGTGGTGCGATCTATCACGGCCCGAAGACGGCGGTGATGTTCGGCGATCAGACGATGACCTTCACCGAGGTCGACCTGCTGTCGAACCGGATCGCCAACGTCTTCATCGAGACGTTCAAGCTCGAGGTCGGCAGCCGGGTCGGCATGTTGCTGAACAATTCGATCTACACGCTGCCGATCGACTTCGGCTTCGTGAAGGCGCGGTTATCGCGGGTGCCGATGAATTCGCGATTGTCGGCGGCCGAACAGCAGCAGATGCTGGAGGGTGCTGGCGTCCAGATTCTGATCCACGGCACCGATCTGACCGAGCGCGCGCATGAACTCGCGCAGTCGATGCAGCTCAAGCTGATCAGCGTCGGAAATCGCGCCGATCCGGACGATCTCCTGCAACTCGCGCAGGCGCAATCCGATGCGCCGCCGGCGCGTATCGCGGAGCCCGACGACGTCGTCATCACGATCTTCACCTCCGGCACCACAGGAAAGCTCAAGGCTGTGGAGCATACCCAGGCGAGCTGGGCGGCGATGGCGACCAACGTGCTGATCAACATGGAGATCGGCGAGGGCGACGTGATGTTGCACGCCGCCTCGATGATCCATGCCTCCGGTTGCTTCATCGTGCCGTATTGGTTGCGGGGCGGGGTCGCGGCGGTGCTGCCGGGGTTTACACCCGCGAGCTATCTCGACGCGGTCGAGCGCTGGAAGCCGACCGCGCTCAACCTGGTGCCGACGATGATCGGCATGTTGCTCGACCATCCCGGCATCGAGCAAGCGGATTTCTCCTCCGTGAAGAGCATCATCTACGGCGCGTCGCCGATGCCGCGGCCGACGATGCATCGCGCGCTGAAACTCTGGGGCCCGCGCTTCGCGCAATATTACGGCCAGTCGGAGGCGCCGATCTTCATCACCAATTTGACCAAGGAGGATCACGTCGGCCCCGATGCGGAGCAGCGGCTGGCTTCCTGTGGACGGCCATCGATCGATTGCGAGATCAAGCTGGTCAATGAAGAGGGCGATGATGTCGCGCCCGGCGAGGCCGGCGAGATCGCGCTGCGCACGGCGTTCGCGATGAAGGGCTACTACAACGCGCCGGAGCTGAACGCGCAGATGTTCCTGCCCGGCGGTTGGCTGCGCACCCGCGACGTCGGACGGTTCGACAAGGACGGCTATCTGTATCTGGTCGACCGCACCTCCGACATGATCGTCACCGGCGGCTACAATGTCTATCCGCGCGAGGTCGAGGATGCGCTTGCGGCGCATCCGGCGGTGCGCGAGGTGGTGGTCGTGGGCCTGCCCGACGACAAATGGGGCGAGACCGTCGCGGCCTTCGTCGCGTTGCGCAAGGAGGCAAGCGCCGAGGATGCCGAGTTGATCGCCTTCGCGCGTGAGCGGCTCGCCGGCTACAAGGTGCCGAAGCAGGTGCAGTTCATCGACGAGGTGCCGAAGAGCCCGGTCGGCAAGCTGCTGCGCCGCGCGGTGCGCGATCCGTTCTGGCAGGGCCGAGACCGCAAGATCTGAGCACGCGTCGGCCGGTCGTAAACGACCGGTTAACCGAAACTTATCGCCACGCATGGCTTACTCGCGGCAATCCTCCGATTGCTGCGAGCTTTGCCGTGACCATTCAGGCGATGGAATCGTCCGAGACTGCCGGATCCAAGGGCGGCGTGCTGCCCTTGCTGATCGGCTGCGGCGTGCTGGTGTTCCTGCTCGTCACCGGCGAGGCGCTGCTGCAGGACTCCGACATCTTCTGGCAGATCGAGACCGGCCGCTGGATTCTCGCGCACGGCGCGGTGCCGACCGCCGATCTGTTCTCGTTCACCAAAGCCGGCGCGCCATGGCTGTCGAGCTCCTGGCTGGCGCAGGTGATTTTCGCGCTCGCGATGCAGGCGGGCTGGGCCGGGCCGGTGATCGTGACGGCGCTGGCGGCCGCGGCTGCGTTCGCGCTGTTTGCCGCCTATCTCGAACGCCATGCGAGTGCGTTGCTGACAACGGCGCTGACGCTGCTGGCGTTGGCGCTGACGGTGCCGCATCTGTTAGCGCGGCCACACGTGCTGGCGCTGCCGTTGCTGGTCGCATGGTTCATCGGACTGATCGACGCCGCCGACCGCAAGGCCGCGCCGCGATGGCCGCTGCTGATCGTGATCGCGCTGTGGGCGAACATCCATGGCGGCTTCGGGCTTGGCCTGGTGCTGATCGGGCCGACCGCGCTCGAAGCGTTGCGGCAGGCGGCGCCGGCGCAACGTCTGCTCCTGGCATCACGCTGGGCCGCCTTCGGTGTCGCCGCGCTCGTTGCCTGCTGCGTCACGCCCTACGGCTGGAACACGCTGATCGCGGCCAGCAAGATCCTCAGCCTCGGCGAGGTATTGACGACGGTGGCGGAATGGTCGCCGCCGGATTTCGGCCGGTTCGGCCCGTTCGAGGCGAGCATCCTGGCGCTGTTCGGCGTCGCGCTGTGGCGCGGGCTGACATTGCCATGGCCGCGACTGCTGCTGGTGCTCGGGCTGCTGCACATGGCGCTCGGCCACATCCGCAGCATCGAGACGTTCGCGCTGCTGGTTCCAATGGTGCTGGCGCGGCCATGGGCAGAGCAGCTTGCGCCGCGCAGCGTTGCGCCGCCTGACGCCAGAAGCGAGTTTGCGTTGCCCGGTTGGGCCGTCGCGACCGCTGTGGTCACGGTCATCGCCGCAACGATCGCCGTCGCGCCGCGGCTGAACTATCGCTTCGTCGCAACGCAGATTCCGGAGCAGGCGCTGGCTGCAGCGCAGCAGCACGGCGCCAAGCGGATTCTCAATGCCTATGAGTTCGGCGGCTATCTGATTTCCCGTCATGTCCCGGTGTTCATCGACGGCCGCGCCGAGCTCTACGGCGAGGCGATGGTGATGGACATGTTCCGCGCCGCCGCGGGCCACGATGCAGGCGCACTCGATCGCCTCGTCGACAACTACAATGTCGATGCCACCTTGCTGCCGGCGCACCAGCCGATCGTCGGTCTGATGGACCGTCGTCCTGGCTGGCGTCGCCTCCATGCCGACGACATCGCCGTCGTGCATGTGCGCGCCGACAGCTGATCGCCGCTGCCAGAGCCGGATGACTTGTCTTCGAACGTCATCCCGCTCTAGAATTTTCTTCGAGCATGATCTTTTCCGAAAACCGGCGCCCACTTTTCGGGATCATGCTCTGGTTTTCGGGATCACACTTTAAAGGTTGCTCTCGGTGATCGCGCCATAGACCAGCGCGCGCAGCTCGCGGCGGATCGGATAGCTGCTCGACGGCAGAAGCTGGGTCATGAAGATGGTGATCAGGTCCTCGGCCGGGTCGATCCAGAACGCGGTCGAGGCGGCGCCTCCCCAGTAATATTCGCCGACACTGCCGGGAAGCAGCGTCAAGGCCGGGTTCATGTTGACGGCGAAGCCGAGGCCGAAGCCGATGCCGGCATTGGTTGCTTCGCTGAACATCGAGCGCGACATCTCGGTGAGGTCGCGATTGCCGGGCAGGTGGTTTGTGGTCATCAGCCTGAGGGTCTTCGGGCCGATCAGGCGGACGCCGCCGAGTTCGCCGCCATTGAGCAGCGCGCGGCAGAATGCAAGATAGTCCGCCGTGGTCGAGACCAGCCCGCCGCCGCCGGAGATCAGATCGGGCGGCGCGAGGAAGCTGCTGGTGGCCGGATCATCCTGCAACGTCATGCCGCCCTCGCCATCGGCGGAGTAGCAGGCGGTGAGGCGGTGCGCCTTCGCTTCGGGCACGAAGAAGTCGGTGTCGGTCATGCCGAGCGGATCGAGAATTCGCTGCCTGACGAACTGCTCGAACGGCATGCCGCTGATCTTCTGAATGATGTAGCCGAGCACGTCGGTCGACACCGAGTAGTTCCAAGCTTCGCCCGGTGAGAACTCCAGCGGAATCTTGGCGAGATCGGCAATCCAGGAGTCCAGCGTGCCGGCCTTTTCGAACGCGCCGATGCCCTTGTCGCGATAGGCGGCGTCGACATTGGTGCGGTTCTGGAAGCCGTAGGTGAGGCCCGACGTGTGGCGCAGCAGATCGACGATCTGCATCGGCCGGGCCGGCGGTCTGGTCAGAAACGCAGGCGCGATGCCGGCCTGAAATACACCGAGATTGGCCCATTCCGGAATGTATTTCACGACTGGATCGTCGAGCTGAATGCGGCCTTCCTCGAACAGCATCATCAGCGCGACCGAGGTGATCGGCTTGGTCATCGAATAGATCCGGAAGATGGTGTCGTCCTTGATCGGCGCTTTGCGCTCACGGTCTGCGTAGCCCAGCGACGATTGATAAACGATTTGGCCGCGGCGATAGACCAGCGTCTGGGCGCCGGCGAACCTGCCGGGATCGACGTAGACCCGCTTCAGGTGATCGTCGATCCGCTTCAGCGCGGTCTCGGACATGCCGGCGCTCGCGGCCGAGCCGGTTGCGGGGGATCGAGGCTTCTGGGCTTGGGCCTGCATTCGACGCTCCGTCACTGCATGGAAAGGTCAATCAGCGCATCGCGCCGCCGCGGGCCGTTGCGCGCTTTCGGCAATTTGATATCGGAAAAGCCGAGACCATTCTATCGTGCCCGAAGCAGGTCGCGCTGAATCTGTACGAAATTGAGCATTTGATCCGATCTTCAGCAATGTCGATCCGCGCAGACCGGTCTGCAGGGTGTGCGCTTATCACGAGGGAAGGCTTGGTGTAGCGTTCAGTCAATGCCAACCGGGAATGGAATATGCCTCAATTCGACGAGACCGGACTGACCGAAGCGGTCGTCGCAAGCTTCGACGAGACGCCTGATCCGCGGCTGAAGCACCTGATGCGCGAGTTGGTCCGCTCGCTGCACGACTATGTTCGCCGCACCGGGCTGACCTTCGATGAATGGCAAAAAGCGATCGATTTCCTCACCCGCACCGGGCAGAAATGCTCGCCGAGCCGGCAGGAATTCATCCTGCTGTCGGACGTGCTCGGCGTCTCGATGCTGGTCGACGCGGTCAATCATCGCGAGCGCGACGGCGCGACCCAAACGACGGTGCTCGGACCGTTCTATGTCGGCGAGCACAGGCTGATGCCGCACGGCGCCGATATCTCCGAGGGCGTCGAGGGGGAGCGGATGTATGTCGAAAGCCACGTGACCGATCTTGCCGGTGCGCCGCTGGCCGGCGTGCCGATCGATGTCTGGCATGCCGATGACGACGGTTTCTACGATACGCAGAAACCGTCTTACGCGCAGGTCGGCCCGTCGCTGCGGGCGCGTTTCATCACCGATTCCGACGGGCGGTTCACGTTCCGAACCATCCTGCCGTGCAGCTATCCGATCCCGATCGACGGGCCGGTCGGCGATCTGATCCTCGCCACGCAGCGGCATCCGATGCGTCCTGCGCATGTGCATTTTCTGGTCAACGCGCCGGGATATGAGCCGCTGATCACGCATGTGTTCATCGAGGGCGACAAATATCTCGAAAGCGATGTGGTGTTCGGCGTCAAGGACGACCTGATTTCGACCATCGAATTGCGCAATGATGCGGTGATGCCCGATGGCCGCGAGGCGCCGGGGCCGTGGCATCTGATGACCTATGAATTCCGGCTGAAGCCGGGCAGGGGCGCGGCGCCGAAGCCGATCTTGGCGGCTGCCGCGGAGTAAACACGGGAGTTCAAAGTGAGCGGGGACACGCGCAGATTCGGCCGGGGCGGGCCGGAGATTGCGCCGATCGGACAGGGCACCTGGTACATCGATCGGGGTGACCGGACGGCGGCGATCGCCGCGCTGCGGCGCGGCCTCGACCTCGGCATGACCCATATCGACACCGCCGAGATGTATGGCGACGCCGAGCCGCTGGTGGCGGAGGCGATCGACGGTCGGCGCGACGAGGTCTTTCTCGTCTCGAAAGTGCTGCCGAGCAACGCTTCGCGGAGCGGCGCCATCGCGGCCTGTGAACGCTCGCTGAAACGGCTGAAGACCGACCGGCTCGATTGCTACCTGCTGCATTGGCGCGGAAAGGTTCGGCTGGCGGACACGGTCGCCGCGTTCGAGGAACTGGTCGCCGCCGGCAAGATCCGGTCCTGGGGCGTCAGCAATTTCGACGCCGGCGATTTGTGGGAGCTGCTCAAAGTCGCCGGGCCGGGCAGGATCGCCTGCAATCAGGTGCTCTATCATCTGCGCGAACGCGCGATCGAGCACGCGGTGGTCCCGTGGTGCGAGGCGCACGGCGTCGCGGTCACGGCCTATTCACCATTCGGTCACGATGAATTTCCCGAACCGCGTAGCGCCGAGGGGCGGCTGTTGCAGGCGATCGCCGGAGCCCATGGCGCGACGCCGCGCCAGGTGGCGCTGGCATTCCTGACCCGCCGACCGTCGCTGTTCGCGATTCCGAAGGCGGCCGATGCGGCGCATGCAGCCGACAATGCCGCGGCCGCTTCGCTGCGGCTCTCCGACGAAGAGATCGCGGCGATCGATCAGGCGTTCCCGCTGGGGCCGGAGCCGGCCAGCCTGCCGATGCTGTAAACGGCGACGGCAAGGCGGCCGGGTGGGAGGCCAAAGCGCCGCAGGTTGCATAGCCGAGTCCTGATTTCCGCGCTTGTGCAGCGGACCCGAACATCGTTTTGTCGGATTGTTACTTGAATTGTCCGTCGCCTGCGGCCCGATCGATTTTCCCTCGTCATTGCGCTTTTGGATCCGTGACCATCACCTCGCCACCTGTGACCGACGCCGCTCGTCGCCTGACCCAGCGCCATGCCGATCATCCGTTGCGGGGCATCGCGCTGATCGTCGCCTCCACGGTGTTTCTCGCCTGTTCCGACACGTTGGCGAAGTATCTCGGGCGCACGCTGCCGCCGATCGAGATCGGCTGGATCCGATTTCTGGTGTTTCTGCTGATCATGTTGCCGGTGGCGCTGGCATCGTCGGATTCGCCGCTGCGCTCGGTGCGGCCGAAGCTGCAGGTGCTGCGGGCGCTGGCGCTGGTGGCGTCGTCGGTGCTGTTCATCACCGGCCTGCGCTTCCTGCCGATCGCCGAGGCCTCGGCGACCTCGTTCGTCGCGCCGCTGTTCGTCACCGCGCTGTCGATCGTTGTGCTCGGCGAGGCGATCGGGATCCGGCGCTGGGTGGCGACGCTGGTCGGGTTGATCGGCGTGCTGATCGTGATCCGGCCGGGTTCGGCGACCTTCAATCCCGCGGTGATCCTGCCGATCCTCTCGGCGCTGTGCTGGGCGATCACGCTGATCCTGACCCGGATGATCAGCGGCGCCGATCGCGCTGTGGTCACCATGACGTTTTCCGCGCTGGTCGGCTTCCTCGCGCTGAGCGCAATGGTGCCGTTCGTCTGGGTGACGCCGAGCTGGACCGACATCGCGATCGGTCTCGGCGTCGGACTGGCGTCGACCATCGGACAGTGGATCGTGGTGCTGGCGTTCCGCTACGCCGATGCATCGGCGCTGGCGCCATTCTCCTACAGCCAGCTGTTGTGGGTCACGATTCTTGGATACGCGGTGTTCAGCGAAATTCCGGATGCGTGGACCTTCGTCGGCGCGGTGGTGATCATCTGCAGCGGCGTCTACATCGCCCATCGCGAGCGACTGCGGCGCAAGCAGCACGTGGCGCCGGCCGAGCCGAATCCGAACCCGTAGGGCCGTAGCGCCGGAATTGAAGCTCGATCATTGCGGGTGAAGCGAAGCCATCCAGCGCGGAGCAGGCGCGTCCAGAAAGGCTTCGCCGCTTCGCTCGCTCCTCGCAATGACGAAGCGAAGACCTCCGGTGTTTCGCTTACACCGGCAGCGCGATCGAGTATTTCACCTGGCTGAGTGCGAAACTCGACTCGATCGAGGCGATGCCGTCGAGCCGGGTCAGCTTGTTTTTCAGGAACGCCTCATAGGCGGCGAGGTCGGCGGCGACCACGCGCAGCAGATAGTCGCGGTTGCCGGTCATCAGATAACATTCGAGCACTTCGTCCCATTTCGAGATCGCGCGGGCGAAGCGGTTGAGGTCTTCTTCCTTCTGCCGCACCAGCTTGATCGAGATGAACACGCTGACATGCAGGCCGATCGCCTTTTGATCGACCAGCGCGGTGTACCGGGTAATCACGCCGCGGCTTTCCAGCAGCTTCACCCGGCGATGACAGGGCGACACCGACAATCCGACCTTGTCGGCGAGTTCCTGCATGGTGGTGCGGCCGTCGGCCTGCAGGCTGGCGAGGATTTTGCGGTCGATCGCGTCGAGGTCGGGCATTGGGATGAATTCGCCGAATGAGGGTCTGCATTGGCAGATTATCCCAATCCTTCCGGTTTTGTCGCCAGGATTTGAGAAGTCACGCCGGGCGATCCGGCCTAAAATCGGCGGATCGAAACGAGGTGATCGCCATGCCGCAGACCCCGCAACGTCTCGACCTGCTCAACGCGCTGTCGCGCAAGGTGCTGTGGCTCTCGACCTGGATGATCCACCACGCCAACCATATCCGTCCCAACGCCGACGGGTTGAAGGTCGGTGGCCATCAGGCGTCGTCCGCGTCCCTCGCGACCATCATGTCGGCGCTGTATTTTTCAGTGCTGCGGCCGGAGGACCGCGTCGCGGTGAAGCCGCATGCGAGCCCGATCTTTCACGCCATTCAGTATCTGTTCGGACGGCAGAGCCGCGCGCGGATGGAGAATTTCCGCGGCTTCAAGGGCGCGCAGTCCTATCCGTCGCGCACCAAGGACGCCGACGACGTCGATTTCTCGACCGGCTCGGTCGGCCTCGGCGTGGCGCAGACGCTGTTTTCGTCGCTGGTCCAGGACTACGTCAAGGCGCATGGCTGGATGAAGGGCCGTCGCGAAGGCCGGATGATCGCGCTGGCCGGCGACGCCGAGATGGACGAGGGCAACATCTTCGAAGCGCTGCTCGAAGGCTGGAAGCACGGCCTGCGCAACACCTGGTGGGTGGTGGACTACAATCGCCAGAGCCTCGACGCCGTCGTGCGCGAAGGCTTGTGGGAGAAGTTCGAAACGATGTTCCGCAATTTCGGCTGGGACGTCGTGATCGTGAAATACGGCCGCCTGATGCAGCAGGCGTTCGCCGAACCGGGCGGCGAGGCGCTCAAGCGCTGGATCGACACCTGCCCGAACCAGATGTACGCGGCGCTGTGTTTCCAGGGCGGGGCGGCGTTCCGCAAGCGGCTCCAGGACGAGATCGGCGATCAGGCGGAGGTGTCGCGGCTGATCGACTCGCGCAGCGATGATGAACTGCTGGCGCTGATGTCCAATCTCGGCGGCCACGACATGGCGAGCATGCTCGAGGCGTTTGAATCGATCGACCATGATCGGCCGGTCTGCTTCATCGCCTACACCATCAAGGGCGTCGGCCTGCCGTTCCAGGGCCACAAGGACAACCACGCCGGGCTGATGACGCCAGCCCAGATCGAGACCTATCGCAGGGCGCAGAATATCCGTACCGGACATGAATGGGACCGGTTCGAGGGGCTGACGCAGGATGCCGCGGCGCTCGACACGCTGCTGAAGGCGGCGCCGATCAATGCCGGCGGCGATCGCCGGCTGAGCGCACCGGCGGTCGAGGTGCCGCAGCATTTGTCGTTCAAGCCCGCGCCGGAGATGTCGACCCAGCAGGGCTTCGGGTTGATCCTCAACGAACTGGCGCGCAGCGAGAGCGAACTGGCGTCGCGCATCGTCACGGCGTCGCCGGACGTCACCGTTTCGACCAATCTCGGCGCCTGGGTCAATCGTCGCGGCCTGTTCGCGCGGGCCGAGAAAGCCGATCTGTTCCGCAGCGAGAAGATCCCCACGACTTTCAACTGGGACTTCTCGCCGAAGGGCCAGCACATCGAGCTCGGCATCGCCGAAATGAATCTGTTCATCCTGATGTCGGCGCTCGGGCTTTCGCATACGATCAACGGCGAGCGGCTGCTGCCGATCGCGACGCTGTACGATCCGTTCATCCAGCGCGGCCTCGATGCTTTGAACTACGCCTGCTACCAGGACGCGCGCTTCATGGTGGCGGCAACGCCGTCGGGGATCACGCTGGCGCCGGAAGGCGGCGCGCACCAGTCGATCGCGACGCCGCTGATCGGAATCGCGCAGGATGGGCTCGCGTCGTTCGAGCCGGCCTTCGTCGACGAAGTCGCGACGATCATGCGCTGGGGCTTCGAGCACATGCAGCGCGACGACATCGAGGGTGGTGACGCCGCCGATGGAATGCGCGCCGGCGGTTCGGTTTACTTGCGGCTGTCGACGCGCAGCATCGAGCAGCCGCAGCGCATGATGACCCCCGCCTTGCAGAAGGCGATCGTCGACGGCGCGTATTGGCTGCGCGAGCCGGGGTCAAATTGCGAGCTGGTGATCGCCTATACCGGCGCGGTCGCGCCGGAGGCGATCGAGGCGGTCGGGTTGCTCGGCGACAGCCGCCGCGACGTCGGTCTGCTGGCGATCACTTCCGCCGACCGGCTGCATGCCGGCTGGACCGCGGCGCGGCGGCTGTGTCGCGCGCATCGCGGATCGCGTCGTGCGAGCCATATCGAGACGCTGCTGGCGCCGCTGCCGCGGAGCTGCGGCATCGTCACCGTGCTCGATGGCCATCCCGCAACGCTCGGCTGGATCGGCGCGGTGTGCGGCCATCGCATGGAGGCGCTCGGCGTCGAGCATTTCGGCCAGACCGGCAGCATCGCCGATCTGTATCGGCACTACGGCATCGACGCCAACGCGATCATCGATGCCGCCGAGAGCCTGGTCGCCGGCGCGCCGGTGCTGCATCGGAAGATGGCCGTGTAGCGCGGCGGCGCCGAGGCGGGGATACGCCTGCGGGTCTCGTCCGTGCAGGTTGCGATCAGGTGCAGGCATCTGATCGGCAAGCCTCACTGATCGCAGAGAATTGCGACGTCATCAGTCGCACCAAGGCGCCGTCCGGCTGGCGATCGCGGCCTGATTATGAATGCTGCATCGCAGCATTTCCGCGCGCGCCTTACGCTGCGTGCAACGCGCAGGTGGTCTGGATGCAAATCGCATGCGGTTTACACGCGCAATTGTGCGTCCCGGCCTTGCTCCTCCCATGGCAGTGTTTTTATATACAACTCGCTCGCAGATGGCGGGCCTCGAATTCGCTCCGCATATCACGGCGAGGATGCTCCCGTGATGCAGCGGATCTGTCCGCGTCGACTCCCACCCACCACCGCAATCAAAATCAAAAGAAGAGGTTTACGATGGTCAACCGCATGCAATTCTACATCGACGGCGCCTGGGTCGATCCCGTCGTCAAGAAGTCGACGCCGGTCGTCAATCCGGCGACCGAGGAGGCGATGTATGAGATTGCACTCGGCTCCAAGGCCGATGTCGACAAGGCGGTCGCAGCGGCCAAGCGTGCGTTCGAAACCTTCTCCCAGACCAGCCGCGAGGAGCGCATCGCGCTGCTCGAGAAGATCATCGGGATCTACAAGGGCCGGATGAAGGAAATCGGCGCCGCGGTGTCCGACGAGATGGGCGCGCCGCTGCCGATGGCCGAGAAGATGCAGGCCGGCGCCGGCCTGGGCCACATCATGTCGACGCTCGACGTGCTGAAGAATTATGCCTTCGAGGAGCCGTTGGGCTCGGCGATGATCGTGCGTGAACCGATCGGCGTCGTCGGCATGATCACGCCGTGGAACTGGCCGCTGAACCAGATCGCCTGCAAGGTCGCGCCGGCGCTCGCCGCGGGCTGCACCATGATTCTCAAGCCGTCGGAATTCACCCCGACCTCGGCGCTGATCTTCGCCGAGATCCTGCATGAAGCCGGCGTGCCGAAGGGCGTGTTCAACCTGGTCAACGGCCTCGGCCCGGAGGTCGGCGCCGCGATGAGCGAGCATCCCGACATCGACATGATCTCGTTCACCGGCTCGACCCGCGCGGGCATCGACGTCGCGCAGCGCTCCGCGCCGACGGTGAAGCGCGTCAGCCAGGAACTCGGCGGCAAATCGCCGAACGTGATCCTCGACGATGCCGATCTCACCAAGGCGGTGACTGGCGGCGTGATGCACATGTTCAACAATTCCGGCCAGTCGTGTAATGCGCCGAGCCGGATGATCGTGCCGCTGTCGAAGATGAAGGAGGTCGCCGCGATCGCCAAGGGCGTCGCGGAGAAGACCAAGGCGGGCGATCCGCGCGGCGAGGGCACGACGATCGGTCCGGTGGTCAATCGCGGCCAGTGGGACAAGATCCAGTCGTTGATCAACAAGGGCATCGAGGAAGGCGCGACGCTGGTCGCCGGCGGCCCTGGCCTGCCGGAGGGCGTCAACAAGGGCTTCTATGTCCGCCCGACCGTATTCGCCGACGTCACCGACAACATGACCATCGCACGCGAGGAAATCTTCGGGCCGGTGCTGGTGATCATGGGTGCGAAGGACGAGGACGAGGCGGTCAAGCTCGCCAACGACACGCCCTACGGTCTCGCGGGCTATGTCTCGGCCGGTTCGGTCGAGCGGGCGCGCAAGGTCGGTCGCCAGATCCGCGCCGGCAACGTCAATTTGCAGGGCGTTCCGAACGAACGCACTGCGCCGTTCGGCGGCTACAAGCAGTCCGGCAACGGCCGCGAATGGGGCAAGTTCGGCCTCGAGGAATATCTCGAGGTCAAGGCGATCGCCGGCTTCAACGCCGCGTAACGCCGGTCTCGCAAGCTTTTCGGCAAACATCGACGCCGGGATGGTCCGCCATCCCGGCGTTTTGCTGTCGCGTGGTTGCGTATTGGCCCGCGGCGTCTGCTATCATCGCGTGACGAGAATTGCGCGAGCGCTACGGCGATTGATGCGGACTGAGGAGGAGCACGGATGGCCGACGGACTGCGCAAGGGACTGACCAGCTATGGCGATGCCGGCTTCTCGCTGTTCCTGCGTAAGGCCTTCATCAAAGCGATGGGCTATTCCGACGATGCGCTGGAGCGGCCGATCGTCGGCATCACCAACACCCACAGCGACTACAATCCGTGCCACGGCAACGTGCCGCAGATCATCGAGGCGGTGAAGCGCGGCGTGATGTTGGCGGGCGCGATGCCGATGGTGTTCCCGACCATCTCGATCGCCGAGAGTTTTGCGCATCCCACCTCGATGTATCTGCGCAATCTGATGGCGATGGACACCGAGGAAATGATCCGCGCCCAGCCGATGGATGCGGTGGTGGTGATCGGCGGCTGCGACAAGACATTGCCGGCGCAGATCATGGCGGCGGTGTCGGCCGATCTGCCGACCGTGGTGATCCCGGTCGGGCCGATGGTGGTCGGCCATCACAAGGGCGAAGTTTTGGGCGCTTGCACCGACTGCCGGCGGCTGTGGGCGAAATATCGTGCCGGCGAGATCGACGAGGCCGAGATCGAAGCCGTCAACGGCCGGCTCGCGCCCTCCGTCGGGACCTGCATGGTGATGGGCACCGCCTCGACGATGGCGTGTCTCACCGAGGCGATCGGCCTGTCGCTGCCGATGAGCGCGACGATTCCCGCGCCGCACGCCGAACGGTTTCGCTCGGCGGAGGAGAGCGGCAAAGTGGCGGCCGCGATGGCGAAGGCGAAGGGGCCGAAGCCGAGCGAGTTGTTGACGCCGGCCGCGTTCCGCAACGCGCAGGTGGTGTTGCAGGCGATCGGCGGCTCGACCAACGGGCTGATCCATCTCACCGCGATCGCCGGACGCACCCAGCATCGCATCGACCCCGAGGCGTTCGACCGGCTCGGCCGAGACGTGCCTGTGCTGGTCGATCTGAAGCCGTCCGGCGTGCACTACATGGAACATTTCCACCACGCCGGCGGCGTGCCGAAGCTGATGGCGCAGCTCGGCGAGCTGATCGATCTCGACGCGAAGACGATCACCGGCGCGAGCTTGCGCGATGTCGTTGCTCTCGCGGAGGACGTGCCGGGGCAGGACGCGATCCGTGCGCGCGACAATCCGATCCGGCCGGAAGGCGCGATGGCGGTGCTGTCGGGCAATCTCGCGCCGCGCGGCGCGGTCATCAAGCATTCCGCGGCGTCGCCGCAACTGCTGCACCACACCGGCCGCGCGGTGGTGTTCTCGTCGGTCGAGGACATGGCGCGGAGGATCGACGATCCGGATCTCGACGTCGACGCCGCCGACGTGCTGGTGCTGCGCAATGCAGGACCGCGCGGCGCGCCGGGGATGCCGGAGGCGGGCTATCTGCCGATCCCGCTGAAGCTCGCGCGCGCGGGCGTGAAGGACATGGTGCGGATCTCGGACGCGCGGATGAGCGGCACCGCGTTCGGCACCATCGTGCTGCATATCACGCCGGAGAGCGCAGATGGCGGTCCGCTGGCGCTGGTGGAGAATGGTGATCGTATCACGCTCGCCGTCGCGGCGCGTCGGATCGATCTGTTGGTCGACGACGACGAACTGGATCGCCGACGCGCCGCGCTGCCATCGTCCGTATCAGCGCGGCCGCGGCGCGGCTATGCGCAGCTGTTCCACGACACGATCCTGCAGGCCGATGAAGGCTGCGATTTCGATTTCCTCACCGCGGCCGGGCGCAGCGCGCGCTGAGCGCCACGACGCTCACATCAGGTTGACTTCGAGCTCTTCGAGCATCGCCAGCGTTTCGAGGTCGCCATTGTCTTCCAGGAGTTCGCGCAGCGTCGGCAGATAGTTATGCAGCACGCGGAGATCGTCGAGACCCTGTTTCTCGCGCAGCTCGGTGCGCTTCTGCGCGAAATAGGCCCAGAACGGATTCTCCGCGGCGTCGATGTGCGTCTGCAGTCGCGCCATCACGCGTTCCGATCGAACCTTCCAATCGCAATTCTTGAAGCTGACATAGCGATCGAACGAACCCGACATTCCAAACTCCAAAGATGTTGGCGGGTCTAGCAAGCAAGCGACATGCCATGAAGCGCACTGCGCCGTGTGTCGGATCGGGGCCGCCTCGTTCGTCCTGGGTCTAGGCTCACACTCCGGAGAAGCGTCATGACCCTGAAGCCCGCCGCGGAACTCGCCCGCATCAGCGCCGCCCGCTATCCCAACGAAAGCGCTGAGTATCGCCGCGCCCGCACTGCGCTGCTCGCCGAGGAGATCGAACTACGCCGCCATATCGAGCGGGTCGCCGAGCAGCGCCGGCAGTTGCCGCCAGGCGGGGAGGTGACCACGCCTTACGCTTTCGAGGGCGAGCAGGGCCGGACCGACTTTGCGGGGCTGTTTGGCGACAAGCCGACACTGGTCGTCTACAACTACATGTTCGGCCCACAGCGCGCCGAGCCTTGCCCGATGTGCACCTCGCTGCTGAGTGCGTGGGACGGCGAGGCGCCGGACATCACCCAGCGGGTGGCGCTGGCGATCGTGGCGCGCTCGCCGATCGAGCGTCTGGTCGCGGTCAAGCGCGCTCGCGGCTGGCGGCATCTGCCGCTCTTCACCGACCTGACCGGCGCCTATAGTGGCGACTATCATGGCCTGAGCCCGGACGGCGGCGACGACGCGGCCTTCAACGTGTTCAGCCGCCGCGATGGCCGCATCCGGCACTTCTGGGGCGGCGAGATGTGGGCCGCCACTGCCGATCCGGGCCAGGATTCGCGCGGCGCCCCGGACCTGATGCCGCTTTGGACCATCCTGGACACCACGCCGGAGGGCCGTGGTTCCGATTGGACCCCAGATTGAGCTACGGCTGAGTCGCTCCGGGGGCGCTGCCAGCCGCCTGCAAGCCGGTCCGGACACGAATTTCTTTGCCGGGCGGCAAGCAGGGCGGCGCGCGTAGGGTTACGGGGCCAGGGCGGGCGGCGAGGGGGGAGATAGTTATTTGGATACCGCAGGTCCGCCCGAAATTCTCCAACATACTGAAATTATTAGGCTATTGTTCGGCTCGATGCGGTAACCAAGCGTTAACCATCGCGGCGCATGGTCGGTTTCTGAGCAACTTAAGCGGCATTTAACTCAAACCCGCCTTAATCGCGCTCCTCTGTTCTGCCACATCTCCATGCGGATTCTCCGGTTGAAGCACCGCAGGCAATGGGGCAAGTCTGGATGCTAGGCGAATGAGTGTTGGTACGGGGGCGCGTACTCTGCCCAATCATCGTGGGGCCCGGTCTATGGGTTTTCGTAAATCGCTCGGCGCGATCGCCATTGCGCTGCCGGTGATCGGCTGTGTCTGGACGGTGTATGCCAACACCGTGGGCGCAAGCATCTATCCGAGTGTCGGCGCCTGGGGCGACGAACCGATCAGCCGTCAAGAACTCAACCGGCAAGACCGGTCCAATTTCGCGTCGCGCTTCGAGCCGCTCGCCGGCGCTGCCGCCAATGCGCCGAAGCTGATGGCGCATCTTGCGTTGAAGAACGCAATGGCCAAGCAGGGCGCTGCGCCGGTGCAGGTCGCGTCCGCCGATCCGGGCGACGTCCCGGTCACCGCCAGCGTGCAGGCCGCCCATGCAGCGCCGCCGCAAACCAAATCCGGTCACCGCTATTACGCTCTGCTCGACGCCAACTATTCGTTCGGTTTCGAGCCCGACAGGTTCAGGCCGGCGCAAAATAATTCCGCCGAGCCGTCCGATGGGGCCAGGGCCGACGCCGCCGGTAAGGCCGGCGTGGCCCCGCCGCCGCAGCCGGTGAAGCTGGCGATGGCGGTGCCGATGCCGCCGGACCGCAAATCCGCCGCCGCCCGCGTCGCACCGGGCCCGACCCGCAATCCGTTCAGCCAGGAAGCGCTGGTGGCCCGCGCCAAGGCGGCGCTGATGGCGGCGAAGTCGGAGAGCAAGTCGAGCTTCTTCGACAAGCTGTTCGGCAAGCCCGACGCCCCGGCGCTGGCCTACGCCTCCGCCGAAGCCGGCGTCACCAGCACCGGCGAGCCGCGCGACAACGCCTTCAGCCCGTCCGATGACGATCGCTACACGGCGGTCTACGACATCACCGCCAAGACCGTGTACATGCCGGACGGCAGCAAGCTCGAGGCGCATTCCGGGCTCGGCCCGAAGATGGACGATCCGCGTCACGTCAACATCCGGATGCACGGCGCAACCCCGCCGCACATTTACGACATGAAGATGCGCGAGGCGCTGTTCCACGGCGTCGCCGCGATCCGCCTCACGCCGGTCGGCGGCGAGGATATGATCCACGGCCGCACCGGCCTGCTGGCGCACACTTACATGCTCGGGCCGCGCGGCGACTCCAACGGCTGCGTGTCGTTCAAGGATTACAACGCCTTCCTGCAGGCGTTCAAACGCGGCGAGGTCAAGCGCCTCGTTGTCGTCGCCAGCATGAGCTGACGCCGGCGCGCGGCGCTGCCGCGGGCCGGGTTCGCTGCAGCGCGCGGGTGCTGCGGTGGTTGGTCAGGATCGGCGTTCGCCACGATCGGCGTTACTTCGCGATCGACCTTCTTCACAATCGACCTTCTCTACAATGTGTGATCGCGGTTCCGGAACTTTGTCCCGGCGCTCGCGATTGGTCGATCTCATTGGAGATCGGCCATGCCCTCACGAACACTCACCAGCGCAATTGCTCTGACCACGCTGCTTGGCAGCGGCGCGGCTCTGGCTCAGGAGCGGGGATCGGAGGCGCAGCGCGAAGCCTGCACGCCCGACGCGTTGCGGCTGTGCAGCCAGTACATTCCTGATGCGGGGCGGATCGAGAGCTGCCTGCGTGACGCGGGGCCGCGGCTGAGCCAGGCTTGCTACGTGGTGTTCCATCCGCCGAGCGAGACCAGAGCGCCGCCGATGCGCACGGTGCGACGCCAGCAGCGTCCGCCACAGCAGCAAGTCGAGGACGTCGAGGACCAGTGACAGCGCACGAGCGCGTGTCGGCGTGGCGGAAGGCTCACGCCGGAAGACAAGGGCAGGGCGGCTCGGTGGCCGCTGCTGCCGCAGCGGTGGAGCTTGGCAGCTCCACCGCTCGGTTCACCGCTGAATCTTCAGCGACAGACGCGGGTCTTGGTGACCACGCGGCGGCCATACGGGCCGCGGCGCACTTCCGTGCGCACGGTGCACACCGGGCCGCGGCGGATCATCCGGCGACGCTCGATGTAACGCTGCGCCGAGATGTCGGTCATCGGCGCCGCCACGGCGGACGTCGCAGGCAGCGTAGTCGCGGCCGACGCGGGAACGCTCAACGCGCCCAGACCCAGTGCAATCGCGGCAGCCACGCCGAAGGCAAATTTCTTCACAAGCATTCTCCTCAGTCGGATGATCATGCGGTCTTGCTGACCTCGGACCACTTTCATCACGGCGGGCTGAATTGAAGGTGAAGGAACTATGGCGACAAAGCGGCGCAAGCGATCGCGTGCTGATTTGGTGGTGGCAGCAGGCTCTCAGGATGATGCCCACATGTGCGGATCGGCTCGCGCGCAAACGATCTTCGAATTTCAAACAGCCACGTTTCAAGAACTCAAGCGCTCGCGTTTCCGCGACGCATCTGCGCCCGGGCTTTGCGAGGTTCGTTCCGCCCTCTCGAACAAGAGGGCGTGCGGAACGCCGGACGCACGACGCGTCCGCGGCCTCGTGTGCATAGTAAAAAAGCACACGAGTTAGTC